>Ga0209066_10006172_pt1 | contig 12340 bp, 17 predicted proteins | sample All_14_2_FD_187198 | JGI IMG/M metagenome (GOLD analysis project Ga0209066, IMG submission 187198) | Freshwater microbial communities in response to fracking from Pennsylvania, USA - Allegheny Zone_MetaG_DW_15 (SPAdes) (version 2) ...
CAAGGCAGTGCGGCTCCATCTTCGCCCACTGCGCATCTGTCAGAACCAATCGTTCCATGCCAAACTCCTTTCGGAGCTTGAATCACTTCTCAATACTTTTGGGAATCCTGAATCTCAACAGACCCTAGGTGAAAAAGGCCTGGTACTGGAGCTACCCCGCCCTCTTGCAGAAAGCTTCCGTCAGAATGCGTGCTACCTGGAATCTTGAGCCATGAGCTGTCGTCTCTGTATCCGATGCACCAAATAACGGAGTCGATTACCCGTTTGGACATATCCGAAAAGATAGCAGTTCGGCCGTTTGCTGACACCAAGCGTCCTGAGGTGGCCACGCCCATCCGTTGCAGATCGTCGAGGCTGCGCCCCCTGTCAGGAAACGGATCGGCGCGTCGCATCAGACGTCCGACCGCCGAACCGGGCCTTGCTTTCATCAAGCCCAGTGTGCGCAGCCACCACCATGTGCTCTTGCCGAGAATGCGTTCTGGAAACAGCCGGCGCCCGCGTCCAATCGCAAGCAGCACTTGATGGCTCAGAACCAGCTCGGCTGCGATGTCGCGCCCGCTTGCTCCATCTCCGACAACAAGGACCGTTCCAGGTCGGACATCGCCGGAATTGTGATAGCTCTCCGGCGTCAGTTGCGTGACCGCATTGTCAAAGCCGGCACCGATTGTTGGGATAATGGGTATCTGAAACGCTCCCGTCGCGATGATCACCGCCTTGGCGACTATGTGCCTGCCATCATCGATTTGCGCGACGAACCGCTCATCAGCCCGACGTTCGAGCTGAACCACGCCATTTCCGGAGAGGACGGGCAGGTCGAAATGGCTGGCATAGGCTTCGAGATAGTCCGCAAACTCATCTCGCGCGGGATAGCCTTGCGGATCGCCGTCGAGCGTAAGACCGGGCAGCGTACTAAATGCGCGCGGGGTAAACAGGGTCAGGGAATCGTAGCGACAGCGCCAACTGTCGCCGATGCGGGCATGGCGATCTACGATCAGGTATGAAAGCTTTGTTCTGGCAAGATGGTAGCCGGCGGCGAGTCCCGCTTGACCAGCGCCGATCACCAGAACGTCTATTTCCTGCAAAGCTTGGGTCACGGATACCTGTAATCACGCTCCTGGTGGCCGGGACCATCAGAGCACCTTCCGGGTTATTTGTTGCCTGCCAGACGCGGAGCCTAGAACTTTGGCGGCCATAGCCACTATGGGCGTGTCAGGAACCGCATTTCTCTTCTGAATGTATCGAATAATAAGAGCAAAACCCCGAGCACGATCGCCGTGTCAGCAAGGTTGAAGGCAGGCCAATGAATTCCTCCAATATGAAAATCGAGGAAGTCGGTAACGCCGCTATGGCGTAGCCGGTCGAGCATATTGCCCAAGGCACCTCCAATTATGAGGCCCAGAGCGACGCCCGTTATCGATTGTCTTTCCCGGCTCGCCCATACCAAAAGCATAAGAACGATTGCCAAGGTGATTCCGACAAGGAGCCAAGGCGGCGCTTCGTTGAAAAGTCCGAAACTGACACCCGTGTTGCGCCCTAGGACCAAGTTGAAGAAGCCCGTAACGGGTATTTCCGTATGGTCTTCCATCACTTGGATCACCCACCACTTGGATAACTGGTCAGCTCCGAGGGCGATGGCGGCCGCGAGCGATGTATATTTTAGAGCTCCACGCATCGTCAGCCGATCTGCCCCAAAGCGGGGAAAGTTATCAGGAGCCAGATAGCGAAGCGCGAGAGTTGACCGGTCATCATGGCCAATCCCATTATGATCATGATCACACCTGCTAGCACTCGTAAGTATCGGCCAGCCCAACGTAAGGTTGGCATGCCGGCAATGAAACGCTGCATGAAAAGCGCCGCCAAGATAAAGGGCACTCCCAGCCCCAAAGAATACACAGTCAACAGGATCGCGCCGGCTCCGACAGTCGCATTGGCGGCTGAAAGAGTTAGAATAGAGCCGAGTACCGGCCCAATGCACGGGGTCCAGCCAAAGGCGAACGCCAATCCAAGCAGGTAGCTCGTCCAAGGGCCAGCAACATGCGGCCGAGGATGAAAACGCATTTCACGATCGAACCACGGGATTGGCATCAAACCCGTTGTTACCACACCGAAAATGATAACGATCGCGCCACCGATTAGGTTGGCTTCGTATAGGTAGGAGCGAAATAAGGCCCCCAATGCAGTTGCAGTAGCCCCCAGCAACACGAAGATCGTTGTGAACCCGAGGACAAAATAAAGACTGTTGACGAGAGCCTGCCAGTTTGCCCCCAGACGATTTTGAACAGCAGGCTCCAAGCGCGCGCCACCTGTGACGAACGAAATATAGCCGGGAACAAGGGGCAAAACGCACGGCGAAAGAAAGGAGATCGCCCCCGCAGCAAACACCGTTAGTAGGCCGACAAGCGTGAAATCCAAATCCATCTACTCCGGAGCGTCTATCTGCGCCGCTGTCGCGGCGTTCGCCGAGATGAACATCGCAAAAGCCACAAAGGCACCTCTGACAGTGGGCGTTATCATCATATGATCGTTCATGCGCTACCGCCCGCCAGACGCCGGAGCTTCTGCAATCTGGTCTCGCGTGGCTCGTGCATGTCGAGCGTACCGACGAATTTGCCTTCGGAATCCATCATGTAAACGCCCGCGGTGTGGTCCATCGTATATTCGCCCCCTTCCAGAGGGACTTTGCGCGCATAGGCCGCGAAGGCCTTCACCACGGCGTCCGTTTCTTGTCGATTTCCCCGCAGTGCGAAAATGCGATCATCAAAGGCTGTCATGTATTGAGCCAGCAGTTCCTGGGTGTCCCGCTCGGGATCGACGGTGAAGAACAGTACGTTGAATTGGTCCGCCACAGGCCCGAGCTCGTTCATGAGATCGCTCAGTTCATAGAGCGTCGTCGGGCACACGTCGGGACAATGGGTGAAACCGAAGAAGGCGAGATAGGGCTTGCCCGTCAGCGCGGCATTGTCAATCGTCTCGCCTCGATGGGATGTGAGACGGAACGGGCCGCCGATGGCTGCGGTGCCCGTCGAGGACGCGATCGGAACGGTTTGCTGTTGCCATGGCTTTGACACAGACAGGCCGATGACAAGCCCGCCGACAACGGCAACGGCAATCCAGGTAACGAGACGGAAGAGTTTGATGCCGCTCATTGCGCCGGCTCCTCGTGCCCGTCATGCTCGTTCGTTGTCGCCGGACCTGCACCCATGCCCTGCACGACAAACTCGACCTCGACGGTTCCGGCCCGCTCGAACGTAAGTTTAGCGGCAAATCGCTCCCCTTCCTTCAAAGGATGCGATGGCTTCATGAACATGATGTGCATTCCGCCAGGCTGGAGCTCGACCGTCTCGCCTGCCCCGATCACGACGCCATTTTGCACAGGCCTCATGCTGGCAACGCCATTGCTTACGGCCGACTCGTGGATCTCCACCCGTTCTGACAGGGGTGATGAGATCGAGACCAGGCGGTCGGCTATGTCGCCATCGTTCGTCAGCGTCAGATAGCCACCGGCTACCGGCGTGACCGGCGGAGTCGCGCGCGACCACGGATGATTGATGGTGATCGAACCGGCTTGGAAGTCGTGGCCCACGGCAGGAGAGATCGTTACTGCCAGGGCAAGGAAGGCGGCGGACAGGGCTCGTGCACTAATCATATAGTTTTTCCTTTTTCTCCAGCTTCCCCGGCTTTCTCAAGAATTTCGAAGCCGCTTCTGACAACGACAACAACCACGCCCAAGCCAATGATCAGATCCGGGTAGGGCGAGCTGAAAAGGATCACGGCAAGACCCGAAACAGCGATCGCCGAGTTCACGAGCATGTCGTTTGTCGTGAAAATCCATGAGGCCTGCAAATGCACGCCGCCTTCGCGATGCGATTTCAGGAACCACATGCAGACCATATTGGTCAGAGCGCTCGCGATCGCCACGGCAATCATGATCGGCCCTATTGGATCTGAGCCAGTAAAGAAGCGTCTGCCGACTTCAAGCAGAAGGAGGCCGGCGAATACCATCAGAAGGACACCCGACAACCGGGCAACTCGAACTTTCGCCGCCAATCCCCGCCCCACAACGAAAAGGCTGATGGCGTAGACACCTGCGTCGCCAAGATTATCGAGCGCGGAACCCATCAGTCCTGTTGACTGGGCCCACCAACCCAGGCCTCCTACAATGGCCGCTTGGGCAGTATTGATCGCAAGCACCCATGCGAGCGCCCATTGTTCGCTCTTCTCAGATGATTTTGCTTTCCGGGGCTGACTACTCATAATTTACACATCGGCTTTCTCGGCAGGAAGCAGAAGCCGCAACCTGTACGCGCTCACTGTTTAAGCTCATTTGTCGCGGGTGCCGCGCCACGTGAGAAGGCGCAGCGCATTGGCCGTGACGAGGACCGTAGCGCCCGTATCGGCAAGGATGGCCATCCAGAGCGTGGTAACGCCCAACAGAGTCGTCACGAGGAAAACCGCCTTCAGTCCAAGGGCTAATGCGATGTTCTGCCAGATATTGCCGAGCGTCGCCTGCGACAACCCGATGAGATCGGCGATACCCGTCACCCGGTTTTTAAGCAGCGCCGCATCGGCGGTTTCCAGCGCTACGTCGGTGCCCGCGCCCATGGCAACGCCAACAGAAGCGGCAGCAAGCGCCGGCGCGTCATTGATACCGTCTCCAACCATGGCAATCGGCCCTTCAGCCTTTAATCGCCCGATTTCGGCAAGCTTGGCATCGGGCAGTAGTTCGGCTCTCGCCTCAAGACCGAGATGAGCCGCGATGGCGTCGGCCGTGCGCTTGTTGTCGCCGGTCAGCATCAGAGGGCGCACACCGCGATCCGTCAGCCGCTTCACACCTTCGATAGAGTCATCGCGTGGCTCGTCGCGCAACGCGATCAATCCCTCGACGGTCTTGCCCTTCAAAAGCACGACAACCGTCTTGCCCTGGCTTTCCAGCGTGGTGATCGTCTTGGCGGTGCTCTCTTCAAGGGCAGCCTGTTCGGCGGCGTGACGGGGAGATCCGACCGAAGCGAATCCGTCCTTCAGCCGCGCTGTGACGGCTTTGCCGGGTGTGGCCATGCCGCCTCCGAAGGTGGCGGGCAATTCGAGCCCGCGCGCCTCTGCCGCCTCCACGATTGCGACCCCGAGCGGATGGCTGGTGCTGCGCTCGACAGCCGCCGCGATGGCAAGGACGGAGTTCTCGTCACCTGTGATCGGCACAATGTCTGTCACCTGGGGACGGCCGCGCGTCAGCGTTCCCGTCTTGTCGAAGGCAACGGTTATGACCTTGCCAAGTGTTTCCAGCGCCGCGCCGCCCTTGATCAGCAGGCCCTGACGCGCGCCGGCGGCAAGACCGGAGGCGATGGCCGCAGGCGTGGAGATCACGAGCGCGCAGGGGCACGCAATCAGCAGCGTGGCGAGGCCGCGATACACCCACGTCATCCAGTCACCATCGAAGGCGAGCGGCGGTACGATAACGATCAGAGCCGCCACGACCATCGCGCCTGGCGTATACCACCGGCTGAAACGGTCGATCATGCGCGCCGTGGGGGCCTTTGATTCCTGGGCTTCCTCCACCATGTGGATTATGCGGGCTATGGTGTTGTCGGCCGCGACATGGCTGATCGACACCCGCAGCTCGCCATTGGCATTGATGCTGCCGGCATAGACAGTTGCGCCGGCTTCTTTCAGCACGGGCACGGATTCGCCTGTTACGGGAGCCTCATCGACCTCCGATACACCGTCGATCACCGTGCCGTCAGACGGCACACGGTCTCCAGGCCGAACAACGACGACATCACCGATGGCCAGCTCTTCGGCAGCGACCTTCTCAACGGCACCATCACGCTCGCGGAAAGCGACTCGGGGCACGAGATCGATCAGCGCCTCAATGCCTGCCCGCGCGCGGCCAGCCGCTACGGTTTCAAGCAGTTCGCCCACTGCGAACAGGAAGATTACGACAGCCGCTTCTTCGGCCTCGCCGATGGCGACCGCGCCCAGTGCTGCCACCGTCATCAGTGTCTCGATGGTGAAGGGCGAGCCAGACATCGCGCCGGCGATCGCCCGCCTCGCGAACGGGATGACGCTGATCAACGCCGCGCCTGAATAGAGCCATTGCTCCCATTCCGGCAGGAGACGTGCGAGAGCGAAGGCAAGGACGAACAGCGCGCCGGTAAGGAGGACAAGCCGACCCTTGCTGCCTTTCCACCATGCCGCTGTGATGCGCTTCCGAGGCGGACTCGCCTTTGGCTCGGCCTGCTCAATCACTGGGGTATAGCCGAGCGCCCGGATCTTTTGCTCAATAGCGGCGAGGGGCGTGCGTTCCTCGTCAAGACGCACTGCAAGCGTCTCGTTGGCGTAGCTGACATTGATGTCGCTAACGCCCGGCAGGCGTTGCATGGCCGTTTCGATTTTCAACGCGCAAGATGCACAGTCCATGCCTTCTATACGCAGTCTGTAGGGGTTCGCTGCCGTCATGGTGTCACCTCGAGTCATTAGATGTGACATCGCAGATAGACCCTGTAGCAACTACAGGGTCAAGAGCCGACCCTGTTTATTCCGTTTGCGCGGCGATCCGTGTGCGAATTCGCCGCACAGCTTCATGCAAGGAGACTTGACCCTATAGTGGGTATAGGGTGCAGAAATGCTCCACATGCAAGCTTGGTTGGGGCGAAACAATGCGAAAGCGGGTGCTATGACCGCCGATACGGGCACGACTGCAAATACTTGGGCGTTCCTGTTCCTGGCGTGGCTTATCGCGCTTGCCGCCTCACTCGGCGCTTTGTTCATTGGCGAGATCATGGGGCAGGCGCCGTGCAATCTGTGCTGGCATCAGCGCGCTTTCATGTTCCCGCTGGCGATCATCCTGGCCGTCGCTAATTTTAGAGGTGATGCCAGCGTTTCTTGGTACGGAGTTCCACTGGCCGCCCTCGGCGCGGCCATCGCGGCATTCCACTCTCTGCTTTATGCGGGCATCATTCCCGCAGCCATCGAGCCATGTGGACAAGACGGCCCATCCTGTTCGAGCGACGATATGACAATCCTCGGCGTTTTGCCGCTCCCTTACCTATCGCTCGCCGCCTTCTTGAGCATCGCCCTTCTTCTCCTTCTTGCGCGCCGGAGGCGTTCAGCATGACCAGACGGTCCATCGTTCTTCTCACCGGCCTCGTCGCATTAATCGTCTTTGCCGGCGGCGCCTTATTCTACGACCGCTACGGCGGCAACTCGGCACAGCCGGTTGCAGCGGCGCAAGGCGGTGCGCTGGTCAGGGCACATTCGCCGATCATCGGCATGACGGATGCTCCCGTTACAATCGTGGAATTCTTCGACCCGTCCTGCGAAGCGTGCAGGGCTTTCTATCCAGCCATTAAGCAGATCATGGCGAATTTCCCTGACGAAACGCGCCTTGTCATCCGATACACGCCCTTCCATGAGGGATCGGAGGAAGCCGTCAGGATACTGGAAACGGCCCGTCTTCAGGACCGCTTCGAACCCGTTCTGGAAGCGCTGCTGGCGCAACAGCCGGAATGGGCCGTGCATGGTGCGCCCGATCTCGAAAAAGCCTGGGAGATTGCTGGGGCGGCGGGACTGGACGTCGAGCAGGCACGGCGTGAGATGTCCTCGGCCGAGATCGACGCCGTTCTTGAGCAGGACCTGGCCGATGTTCAAAGCAACAACGTCCGCCAGACGCCAACTTTTTTCGTTAATGGCAGGCCGCTGGAATCCTTCGGCCCGCAACAACTCTACGATCTGGTGCGTGAAGAGGTGGAGACCGCCAGAGCAACGCAATAGGCGAGCGATCAAGATCGACAAACACCCACATCGAACCTACGTTGACCCTGTATTCGCTACAGGGTCACACCATGAACTCATCCATTCTGACGATAGGCCACCTTGCAAGGCAAACCGGCACCAAAGTAGAGACGATCCGGTTCTACGAGAAAAATGGCCTCCTACCGCAACCTTCCCGCACGGGGGGAAACTACCGCTCCTACGAGCAGGATCACCTTAATCGGCTGAGCTTCATCCGGCGTGCACGAGAGCTCGGCTTCTCGCTCGATCAGATCAGAGAATTCCTCAACCTCGCTGACGATCGTTCGCAATCCTGCGCCGCCGTCGATGCGATCGCTAAGGCACATCGGAAGGAGGTCGAGCGAAAAATCGAAGACTTGGTTGCGCTCAAGTCCGAACTGGACAGGATGATCGACCAGTGTGGATGCGGCCTGGTCGCAGATTGCAGGATAATAGAGAGCCTGTCTCCGCTGCCAGCGAGAGCCTAATGACCTGCGCTCGCCGCAGCAGTCGGGCTTTTCGCTGCCAAGATCTTCGCGGCTATCGGTGACGTAATCATCTGGATCACGGCAAAGAAGGCGGCAGGCACGGCAATTTCCGATGGCAGGCCGGATGCCGCCACGAACGCCGCCGCGATGCTGAACTCCTTTTTGCTCACCGTAAACAGGTAGGCGATCAGCTCTTGCCGGTCGGCCACAAAGACCTTCGCTATTGACCCGACCACATAGCCAATCAGGTTCAGCGTGAGCGCTGCCAGTGCGATTATGACAGCAAACCAGCCGTACTCGAGAATTGTTTCGGCGTTCGGGCCGACGACCGCGAGAAGCAGGAGCAGGTAGAGCGCGGAGCCAAGAGAGGGATAGAGGCCATCGTGTCGGCCGACAGCTTCGGGATATCGCGTGCGCAGGGGAACCCCTATCGCCGTGGGCACCACTACGATCAGCACCAATTCCATGATGACCGAACCGATGGGAACTTGCAGCTCAATGCCGGTGAGAAGCAGAAAAAGGATCGGCACGATGAACGGCGAAAGCACTGTGTTGACGGCATTGAGGACGGCCGCGAGGGCAACATTGCCGCGCGCGAGCAGAACCAGCAGCGGCGCGGAAACGTCAGTCGGCAGGGTCCCCACTAGGGTTTGACCGGCTGCCAACGGCCCCGAACCGAAGAACAGGCGTCCGGTGAGCCAACCGGCGAGCGACATAGGGCCATAGACGAGACCGATCGCCCATAGCTGCCGGCTTGGCTTTTTGAAAACGGGTAAGCGGATTAAATGGTTGATCTTACCTTTGCATGAGAGTGAGACAGACCGGCATCTCATCGGATTATCTGGTTGATGCTTCACCTACTGCTGGTGCATGTTTCCTTCGCTAGTTCCAGCAAGAACCCCACACGCCTCAACTTCCCGGTCATCGTTGCAGGCGGTCCCAAAGATGCTGGCCTCCTCGTCCGCTCGGAAGGAGGCTATCTGGGTGCGGAGCAGTGCCGCCTTACCGAACAGCGCGAGGGTGGCTACCGCTTCCGCTCCGTGCCTGCTCTGGAGACTGCCTTAACGCAGCTCTCCCTCTTGCCGCGATAACCCTTTTATTTTCCAATAGGGTCCGCTCGACCCTATTTCTTAACCCGTCGAGCGACAAGGACCGGCAATGTGCAACCTCAATTCTCTTACCACGCGGTCTCTCGACGGCGTTCTTGTGAACATTGATCCTTGGACGTCGTCAGTTGCGCTCCACGTCTACCGCGCTATCCCGGAACACGGCCGTGGGGAAGACCTGCGCGTCCGCCTTACAAATCGAGATCCCACCACACAGAATGTCACGGTGGAAATACGGCCACCAACCGGATGCCGATTTAACCCATGCTTCCTGGGCTACGATGAAAGCTCACATACGATCTTCGACGTTTTGCAGGATGGCCCAAATGGGACATTCCGGGTGCAAATTAACGGCCTGGAACCGGCGGCGTGGGTGCTGTTGGAACGGGATGTGACGGTCGAGGCTTGACGTCAGTAAGCGAATGTCAGGACGGTTGCCTTCCTCGGCCAAGAAACCGCTGCATGACCGAGTCAAAGTAGTAAGCGATAATCGTCCAGGCTATCAGCCGCTTAATGGATCTGCGGATGCGTTCGGCTTCAGGCCGGTCTCCAGCTTCCAGTGCCTCCTCGTACTCATCCTCGATATCCTGTAGGGTTTCGAGGAAAACGCGCTGATAGACTTTCTTTGAGAATGTTTTCTGCAGCCACGCGTCTGCCTTTGTCGTGATTCGAACCGTCGCGCCTTTCCTGGCTGCCACGGCTTTCCTGGCTGCCACGGCTTTCCCGGCTGCCACGGGTCGTCCCCTGTCAGGACTGCCTGATACTCCAACGAAAAATTCGTCGCGTACGTCGGCGACAATCCTAACAATGCTTTTCACTAGATCGTGAACTTCACTTTGTGTGTTTGGAAGAATTTCAGAATTATCCGCCATGCCGCTAATAGCGTCAAAACAGAGCTTCTGCACTGCCTCGCGCATGTCGGCATCACTCTGAAAACACCCGCCAAAGTGCTCGTCGTATACAATAGCGAACATACTTTGGGCATAATCACGAAGAATTTCTTTCGTTACTGAATCTGAACCATCATGAATACCCATAATCGAAGGCTCCTCTGATGTTGGCCTCCAACTGTTCCTGGCCGAGAAGAATGCGCCGCCCTAGTCCCGCAATCTGGTAAATACACCGCTGCGGCCCAGCACCGTTCGGATTGTCGACATGCCGAAACGTCACGTAACCCTTGTCGACCATGCGGCTGAGCGTGACATAGATTGTACCCCGCTTGAGCGCACCGTTGCTCTCCTTCACCATCTCCAAACCATATTTCTCCTGGCCTGTCCGCAGAAGATCAAGGATTGCATATTCGACGTTTGAGAGTGTTTTGATATTGTTTGCCATCTGTAAGCCTATCCGTATCGTTGACTGTGCTTGAAGAGTTCTAGTCCTCTGCCAAGGCTTCTCGAAGCCCTCTCAGTCTCATTCGCTCTTGTTCACCGTTCGCCAGGCCAGATAGACAGTAGGCACGAAGGCTGCCATCGCGACGATTATAGCCGCAAGGACCTGGACATAAGCGAGGATCACCCGCCAACGAGCAGCGACACGGTCGCCGCGCCCCAGGCATTCGGCATGTTCCTCACGAAGATCCGTCACGATCTGGGTCGTCACGCGTGCGTAGAACTTTCCGGTCAGCCAGCGGCGACACTGGCGGTCGAGCCAGCCACCAGGCAATTTGTCACTTGATAGCTGATGCGGCTCCCCTGCTGCGTTAATTTTGGGCGACGCCGCCCACCTAAAAACGTAGTACGTTGTCCCGTTGACGGTCACGAAGGAAGGCGTTTTTTTGATCTGGCGGAGGAGTTGCGATCGACGCGATTCGGAAATGCCGGGAATCTTGGCATTCGGTGCGAGAATTGCGGTCTTCGTCAAACCGCTAGCTCTGTCGATAACGAGCTTCTCCGAACCGCTACCTTCATCGAGAACGAGCCTCTTTCGCATATGCCTGCACTCCACCACAGGAAACAACAAACCAAGTCTTACACAATGTAAGACTGGTGTCAAATGTAGGGCAAACTGGTTCAGGATCAGTCTAAATGGAGGAGGCGGTCATCTGGGGCTCACCCCTGATCGCAAGAGAGCTTCGGCCAAGCCGCGGCAGCGGCCGGGCGCGTCTTGTCGACACCGTCAAGCACCAGATTCCAGCCCATCTCGCGTTCGATTGCATCTACCGGCACGACCAGGCCCGGCAGATCGGCCGTGCGCAATCCCGCATTGGGCAACCGCCAGGCGATCGCCTTATGCCTCGACGGGCTGTAGACGATCTTGACGAAGGCATCGGGCGTTTCGATCCCATGGGATGCGAGGAAATAATCGTCGGCCGCATTGTCGCCCCAGATCACGCCGATCCACACCGCAAGCAGCTCGCGGTCGCGCCAGCACTCAATCAGCCGTTCGGTCGCGCGCCAGGCGCCCGTGCGATTGAATGAACTCTGCTGGGGCACGATGTTGACCATTACATTGCTGGCATAGATCGCCGCCGGATCGTGATCGAGATGGTTGGCCGGTACCAAATGGCCGCGATCATAGGTTTCTGGCGCGTCGGCCGGGGCCGTATACTCGTTCGTCGAATGCTGCTGTCGGCAGCCGGGCGGAAGATTATCCGCAGGATGAAAATCATGACTGCGCGGCTCGTTGCCGGTGTCGGGATAGGCGAGATAATAGGCCGACAGCGGCCGCCCGCCCGCGCAGTCATACCAAAGGGTGAAACCTGGATAGATGAGCTCGACGGGTTCGGCCGCCACTACACTCCGGCCAGGCAAGATCGCTGGGCATAGCGCAAGGAAAAGCCCCAGAACGAAGGATGGCGCCCAGCTTCGCCTTGCATCTGCGGACATAATTGCAGCCCCCTTCACACGCACCTAGCCGCATGCGCCCGGCCCTCTCTCGTGAATGTATTATGAACCTCTCTTTTCGCAAAGCGTGTACCTGATGCGCAGGAATGTCGGGCGCAGGTTGTGCAGACGAACGCTTAATGAGGGATGGGTT
>Ga0209066_10006173_pt1 | contig 12336 bp, 17 predicted proteins | sample All_14_2_FD_187198 | JGI IMG/M metagenome (GOLD analysis project Ga0209066, IMG submission 187198) | Freshwater microbial communities in response to fracking from Pennsylvania, USA - Allegheny Zone_MetaG_DW_15 (SPAdes) (version 2) ...
GCACCCTGATCGTCCACGATGGCGCTGAAACGCCGTCCACGATCAATTTGAAATGCCGTCCACCATCACGCTGAAACAGCGTCCACGATCAGCCTGAAATGCCGTCCACGATGGGCTGAAATACGCAGCCTGACGACACGCATTAGGTGCAGTTCGTTCACGGCCTCATCCACGAATTCGCGTAGACGCTTGCGGCGAAAAGCGCGACAGACGATGGCCAGAAATAGGTAAGCCAAAGCACCGCCCAGCACCTGAGGCAGGCTCAGCCAGCCCATGGGTGCACAGATGCACCCGATGATGGCCCAGATCGCAAGGGCAAGGAGGTCAAGGCCCTTGGTAAGGAATGGCGGGTCTTGGCGGACGTAGTTCGCGCTGGCCCCTGTCGTCGCGTTGTAAAGGCCCAGCACGGTCGAGCCCGCCAGCACCAGCGTCACGCAATGCGTCTTCCTGGCGGGCATCAGCTTGGTATGGATGACAAAGCCGCGTTCGTCCTCATGGCTTGTAGCCAGCCACAACTCGCGGCGTTCATTGCACACGTGCCGCTCGTGCCAGTGCATGGGTTTGTCAATGAAGCGGCTCGATTCGATGATGGTGCCGGTGATGGTCTTGATTCGCCACATGGTTGCCCTCCTGTTGATGGGATGGCATTAGGTTCACATGCTGCATGTCGGTTTCAAGGGTTCGGAAATCGGAGGTCGCATCCGTAAACTCCAGCCAAAAAGGGCTTGATATCCGGCCTGTTGTGGGTGGCCGCAGTTGCATCTCGCTTGACGCCGACATGGGCACAAGGTCAACTGGAGCTTCCTATGGGCTCCTTGTCCTCGTCCATCGTGGAGAAAAAGGCGTCGCAGTCGTTACCTGCCTTCGAAGAAGGTGCAGTCACTGCACCATCGCAGTCCGTCCAGGGCTGCAAGCGTCACCATGCGGTTCTGCCGCATTTCGTTCGAGGCGCCACAGTTGGCCAGACCAGCGGTGCCGACTCACCGCATGCCGCATTGATGGCATGCCCATGCAGTACCAACACACTTGGCCGCGAAGCGCAGCAGCCACTGCCCGCTTGACGGCATCGATCACCTCGCGGTGTTCGCATGCAGCAAAGCGGAGCAACCGGTGCGCTGCCACAGAACAGGTTCGTCGCCAGCGTCGTTACTGGCAGCTTGCTGACAGTGACGACGCCAGTAGCACGACCGAGCGCCTTGTCAACCACCGTGACGTGCGCCAGTGATGCTGCGCAGTGATGCCAGCAAAACGATCAACGTCAAGGGCGTTGATCGAAGTGGATCGAAGGATGGCCAGACCACCTTCAGTGATCCGATGGGCCCCGAGCCCATTCATCAGGCACAGCATACCGACATTGGGCTGCAAGCCTAGTGTTAGTTGCTGCATGCAATGGGCCTTGAGCCTGTTTGTACTGACAGCATGAATCCACTGGGCTGCAAGCCCATTGACATTCAACTGTGCCGTGCCTTAGCGGCCCGACCGCAAGGCACCGTCAGGCTACCCGTCAGATGGCCACCCCGGACGTGTGTGAGACGCACACCCCTTGGACCCTGGGTCAATGGTCTCTGCGCATCGCGCTATGCCGACAGGCAAGCCAGCGCAGTGCCACAGCGACGTGCAACGCAGGCAAGCAGTCAACAACCTTGCACAAACCGGGAGTGGTGTCCCGCGTCCCTTGTAGTCCCCATCGCGCTGCGGCGTGAGGGGCGGACAGAAACACTTACCTGACCTCTTCACACCACACACAAGTCCGTGCCTCCGGCACGGCAAGCGGATCGATGAACAGTCTTTGAAAGGCCTTGGCCATGCGCACCCTGAACCGCGATTTCAAGCTCATGTGCCAACGCAATCGCGATGGCTCCTTCGCCACCCAGCACGACCGCGAACGGCTGCTGACCATGGTGGCGAACCAGCTTCATGAGGATGGCTTCAAGAACCTGCGGGCGCAGGGTATCCGCACCAAGCACATCGAGCACCTGGTGAACCGCTGGCAAGCGGAGGGCGCCAGCACCGGCACGATGAAGAACCGCATGTCGGCACTGCGCTGGATGGCCGAGAAGATCGGCAAGGAAAACATCGTGGCCCGCGACAACGCGGCCTATGGCATTGCTGATCGGCGTTTCGTAACGAATGAATCCAAAGCGAAAGAGCTGGACCAGGGCAAGCTGGACAAGGTGTCCGATCCATACACAGCCATGTCATTGCGGCTTCAAGAGGCCTTTGGCCTGCGTCGCGAGGAAAGCATCAAGATCGAGCCAGGATGGGCCGACCGTGGCGACATGCTCGTGCTCAAGTCCACATGGACAAAGGGCGGCAAGGAGCGGGAGATCCCGATCCTCAATGAGATGCAGCGAGAGTTGCTGAACCAGGCCAAGGCGCTGGCTGATAAGCGAAGCTTGATCCCGGTCGAGATGTCCTACATAGACCAGCTCAACCGCTTCAAGGCTCAGACGGCCTTTGCGGGAATCGACCGCGTACACGGCTTCCGCCATGCGTATGCACAAGCGCGCTACGCTGAGCTGACTGGCTTGAAGGCACCGGCTGCTGGCGGGCCCACATCGAAGCAATTGAGCCCCGAACAAAAGGCCATCGACCGGCAAGCCAGGCTCACCATCTCACGCGAGCTTGGCCACGAGAGAGAGCAAATAACAGCGGTGTACCTCGGACGTTGAGCTTAACTGCTGCTCACCAACTCGGGTCATTCGCTGCCCGCATCTTCAACAGCTGATTCAGCCGACTAAGCAGCTTTGCCGGCACGTCGTTACGCCTTCCGTTTGTACGCAAGGGATGCGCAAACTGCTCGTGCAGGTAACGCTTCTCGCCTGTGCCTCGCACGGGCTCAATGCGGCCTCCGAGCAAAAGCCATATGCGGTCGGCTTGATGTGGGTTCGATGTGTGGATAGGGGTATGGTTCATTTCTTCGCCCTCCGGGTCTTGCTCGGGATCTTTGCAGGGATGTCGTCCAGCATGGCCAGCAATTCTTTGCCCAGTTTTTGCTGACGGCGATAGGCAGCAGTGCCTGGGATGTCCTCGTCCGCGAGGTAGCAAGCGGCCCAGTCCAGTTGGCGTGGCAGCGGCACCCTGTATATGCCCACCTCATGGATGGCCTCCACGTGGAATCGCACGTAAAAGAGCGGGTCGTCACGAACCGCCTCCATGGCCTTTAGCGGGCTGGCTGGCATCTCTTCGAGGTACGCGTCCGTTCCTCGGCTGGAAGCAATGCGGGGTACCTCCAGGTACTTTAGAAACGCGTCTGTACTACGCAGGAAGATGAGCAACCGTGTCATGAACGCATCTCGCACGAGGTTATGCGCCTGCATCGCCTCGCGAAGTGCCGCAGCGGTTTCGGGCCGTACATCGATATTCACTGAAGTCGGCCCCTCTCTCTTCATGGCGCCAGCGATATGGCGCTTGGCTCGCAGCGAGAGTTTGAGTCCAGCCAGTTCAATGCGAAGGTGAGGGAGCTCATTGGCGATCATGTAGTCGAGGAACGACGCCCGAGACAGAAAAAGGCCGTCAGCCTGTCCTTTGAACGCCTCCCAGAGCCGGGGCGGCACATTGAAGCTTATGGCTGTCTTGGGCATTTCGTCTATCCGTTTTCGTTGAGATGCCCAGACTATGACCCAGAGTTTTTCCTCTGTGAAGAGGCGATTTTCAGAGGATTGCCCCCGTAATTCGATTGCTATCGGCGCCCGCTTTCGACGGAGCGGATGCCCGCTTCGGGTCAAATCCCGCCATCTGGATGCATTGATCGTCGGTCTCGACGTGTAGTGCTACGCCTTGCCAGCAGCTTTGAGAGGCAGCACCTTGGCGCCAGCGAGCATCACATCCAGCTCGTCGGCCCAGACCTGCATCATCTCGGCCCGGCGCTCCAGGTGAACACCGCGCAGGTAGGCTGCATCGGTGAGGTTGTCCTTGGCGTGCGAAAGCTGCGTCTTGATGATCTCAATGGGGTAACCCATTTCCTCCAAGCCCGTGGACACTGCGGCCCGCAGGCCATGGCCGGTCAGCTTCCCGCCATACCCCATCTTCTTGAGCGCTTGCAAGACGATGTTTTCGCTGGCCATGGACTGGTTCATGGGCGAAGGGAACATGTAGCGCGACTCGGCATTGAGCGTCTTCAACTCCTTCAGCACCGCCACTGCCTGGTGGGGCAACGGCACGACGTGTACCCGGCGCTTCTTCATCCGCTCGGCAGGGATGCGCCACACCCCGGCATCCAGATCGAATTCATCCGGCGTCGCGCCACGAACCTCGCCCGTGCGACTGCCCGTCCACAGAATCATGCGGATGATGCCCAGGGTGTTGGGATGGCCTGCATAGCCCTCCAGCGCATTCAAAAAGGCAGGCAAGCCCTTCGGGCCAATGCTAGCGAAATGTTCGCGTGTGGGCGCAGCAAAGGCGCCCTGTGTGTCACGGATCGGGTTGTCGGTGCGTCGGCCTGTCTGCACGGCATAGGTCAAGACCGCGCCGACGCGCTGGCGTACCCGCCGCAGTGTCTCCAACTTGTTGGCGGCCTCCAATGGCTCCAGCACACGCATGATGTCTTGCGCGGTCAGGCTGGCGACGGCGCGTGTGCCAATCTTTGGCAGCACGTAGTCGCGAAAACTCTGGCGGTTCTGCTCAAGGTGCGCTTCAGTCCATTTCTTGGACTTCTTGCCTAGCCATTCTTCAGCGATCACCGCAAAGGTTTGCTGCGTGGCATTGACGCGTGTGGCCTTCTGTTCGCGGCCATGCTGCACCGGGTCGACGCCTTCTCTCACCAGATTTCGGGCGTCTCCGGCCTTCTGGCGCGCTCGGGCCAGGGGAACATCGGGGTATTCGCCCAGCGCCAGCAGGCGTTCACGGCCCGCAATGTAGTACTTCAGGCGCCAATGCTTCATTCCGTTGGCCCGCACCAGCAGGTACAGGCCTCGGCCATCGTGCAATTTGCGGTCGATGGGCACGCCATCTCGTACAGTAGGCTTGGCGCCGCGCACCGCCACATCCGTCAGGGCGTCGATGAGTTTTTTGGGCATGGAACCTCCCGGAATCCGTACCCCTAAACGTACCCCCACCCATTTGGGCTGTCAAGAAACCTCGTGACACTTCCAGAAGCGCAAAACCCGCATGAACACTGGGTTCCATGCGGGTTTTGAGACTTACTGAGACGTTGTGAAACGTCATTCTGGCGGAGAGGGTGGGATTCGAACCCTGCGATAGACGAATGCAACGGAGCCTAACAAGGCTCATGGCACTGCTAGACGACGCCCGCACTTTGCGGGTTTTTTTTCGACCTAACAAGAGCGCGCTTAACACTTGAAATGTGACAACCATAGATGCGGGCCAAGGCACTCTTGCTGTAGTTCCCCGTGTGAAACTTAGCGACACACTCAGCCTCATCACGAGCAGACATCGCACGGGCACGCCCAAAGTGCACACCCCGCGACCTAGCAGCAGCAATACCCGCAGCGGTACGCTCCCTGATCAGATTGCGCTCAAACTCGGCAAACGCACCGACCATCTGCATGAGAAGCCTACCAACTGAGGTGTTGGTCTCGATAGGCTCAGTAATGCTCTTGAATGACGCACCAGCAGCTTCAATACGATCAAGGATGCCAAGCAGATCGGCCAACGAACGGGCCATGCGGTCAACCTTGTAGCACACGACCACATCACCAGGCTGCAAGCTAGACAGCATGGCCGCGAGGACAGGACGCCGCTTGACCGCGCTACGCTTTTCCTGCCAAACCTTGACGACACCGTAACCGTGCAATGCATCAAGCTGAAGCGCTGTCTCTTGCTCGACAGTAGAGACACGAGCATAGCCAACCAACACGGATCAATCCCTTTGCCTGAAGTCTTTGGGGTTGTAATGCGTATCCCGCAACGACAGCGGGTCAGAGCGTAACAAAGGCTCATTCGGCGGACGGTTCGGCTTTGACCATCGACCCACCACAACACCTACTAGGAAAACAAGCAAGAACCAACTAATGATTGACACAGGCCCCCCTTTCTTATGAACACGGTTTTAACCCACCGGGATCAGGCTCAGAAGTGAGAAAAAACCGGTCTCCCCAACTGCTCATCCAAGGATTGGTCAACGTGCCGGGTTGCCCTAGTGCCATATAGACGAGGGCAACCAGATCCGCCATTGCCTCTTGCTCGAAACGCACTCTCATAGGTGGCGCAAGACTGTATGCGCTAGAGCTATAGCGGTTCGAATAGTCCTCCCCATCCTCAAAGGCCTTTAGGATGTACTTACTGATGTAGCTGGCCATCTGAGCAGGACTCTTACGGCTATGGCGCTTCTTTCGAGCCTCATCAATGTTGCCGCCTAACTCGCCAACCACCCGGCGCCAAACTGCCCGTATGACGTTGTAAGAACCGACCTTTACGCCATTGGCCGCTGAGAGCTTGAACGGCAGTTTTCGGATGGCCATGTGCACATGCCAGGCGCCACGATCTTGAGGCTCAAAGGCCGCAACGTAGACAAAGCCAGGAATGAGCGCACGAACACGACGCACGAACTCTTTCATGTGCCGTTTACAAAGCGCGAGATCCTGCATGTTTTCCTTGTATGTGAGCGTGAGCAATGCATCCACGCCCATGGACTTGCAGATGCGGCGCACCTTGGTCTTCGCACGACGTGCAGCACGCTCCCGGTTCTTAGCCTCTTTCTCAGCCACCCACTCAGGATCATTGTTTAGGCGTTCAACGGCATCCAAATACTGCTGATACGCCTCGTCTGTCATGGTGCCGCCGTGTTCCCACACAACCGCACGGCTGATGCTGGCCTCTTTATGACCATGGCCAAGGTCTCGAATGAAGACCTCATGTGCATCACTGATCTTGCCCTCATACCAATCACGACCGATAATTCGTTGCATACGAACCTGTCTACTAGGTTTGGATCACGACCCCGATGTCTGGCAGGACATGCGGGGTCAACTTTTTGGTCAATCACAGAGCCCGTCATGGGTCTGTGTTCTAAAGTGTCCTAGTGATAAATCTAGGGCCGCGCCTTCGGCGCGAGCCCTGCCCCGGCCAGGCAGTGCGCGGCAAGCCGCGCCCCCGCCATGCCGCGCCATCGGGACCGAGCGACCGGGGCATGTGAAAACGCATGGCCGCACGCAAGGCACGTGGCATCTGTCAACAGGTTTGAAGGGCCGAGGCGCTAAAACCAGATCCGGGGCATAGCCCCACCATGCCCACAGTGCCTCGCTAATGAAGGCCCATTGTCTTGATGGCGCGAAGGCAGGGCCAGCAGGGGGCAAGGAAGCCGCCGCAATCAACGACCGAGACACACAACCCATCACACACCCCCCGCAACACCAGAAGCCGCAGCCACAGGCGACACAGACGCATCAAGCCCCGAGGGTACAGACGCGGCACGGGAGGGCGTAGCAACGCGATGGGGAGGGATAGAGAAGAGGCCGGACATAACAGCAGCACAAAAGCGGCCATAGCCCGGCTGAATACGCGCAGGCGTAGTGGTGACGCACGAGCACGCACCGGCAACGACAAAGCAGCCGGCAACATGATCAGGGAGAGGCGGCATATCGACAGGCAAAGGCGGGCCAGGATGCGCGGCCATAAACGACGCAAAGCTAGCTACAGGCAACCTACTGGCTTGGACACCTGATGCAGATGGCTCGACCGATGACGCAACCGACGCGCTAGGTGTGGCCTGCGCTTGTTGCCTGCGTGAGTTCATGTAGAAAGTCAAACCCACCAAAGCCAGGATGACCAGAGCGACGCCATAAACGCCCCATGGCCTGCCCGTCACGGGCTTGGTGTGTACCTCCGCAGACTTGTAGAGCCCAAAGGCCTTCTTGTCATAGCGCCAGTAGCTCACCTGAGCGTTCTTCGTCTTGTCTGGATGGGTGCAGTGATCCCACTCATAGATGACCGCACTACCCCCGCCATAAAGCCGCCTAACGCTTTGCTGACGCCCTATCAAATTGCGCACATTCGTGTGCAACAGCTGCGGATGCTGCGTGATCAGAACAAAGTCAACGCCGTAATGACGATGGGTTTCAAGCTTGGCGATGAAGCCGGGCACCTTGCGCCCAAATGGCACCGGCCTAAAAAGCCGCTGAGCTTCATCGATGACGATCAAATCACCAGGCTTGCACCACAGCCACCAGTTATCCGCACGCTCAGGCACCGGGTAAAGCGTAGACGTATCTGCACCAGGCTCAGGATAGAAGGGCGTACGTCCGTCAGATGTCCAACGAACGGGTTCGTCACCAGGCTCACGCTTGAACTTGGACCACTCATCTTGATAGGTCTCGACATCGAACACCGGAACGTCAATGGGCTCATGCTCAAGCAGCAAATCAGGGATGCCGCCAACCATCAAGCGCCGCTGAGTGATCTGGCCTTTGTATTCAAAAACCTGCGCCAATATTTCGGGCAACAACTTGGAGACCGTGAACAGCGTCTTGCCCGAACCAGGCACGCCTATAACGAGCGATAACGGCATGCTTAGGCTTTCCCGATCCAGCCCGAAAGGCTTGTAAGGCCCTTGAGGGTGACGGCAAAAGTGATAGCGCCAAAAATCATCCCCAGCGCAACCCACATGCCCATGAGACCGGCCAGGCCAAGGGCGCCCTGCTGCATGGTGCTCAGGTTAGCAACGATCTGATCTTTGAGCGCTTGTATGGCAACGGTGATGCCCGTGACCGTGATGACAGAGAAACCCAACGCCATCAACACACGAGCAACGATGGGCGCGGCCATACTCGCCAAGAAGGCGGCAAAGTTCATAGCTTGACCCCAGCAACAGCACCGACACAAATCATCAGCGCAGAGAACGCACCCACGGCCACAACCAGCGGACGAATAGAGGCCGCGTTGCTGCAAGCCGTAGCAAAGCTGAACGATCCGTATTTACCCAGGCTGATATCAGCCGGACAGGTGGACGGCAAATCTATCGCCTCAGGTGTAAAGACAATGCTCTTGCTGGATGTAGGCACACTGGCCGCTTCTGGTGTACCCAGTTGCGTGCAGCCCAAGATGCCAGGAAAGCCCACGCACGCATCAGGCGCTGTAGCCGTGGGCTTGTCCGTGGTGGTGGTGCTGCCATCGACGTTCTGTGTCTGAGTGACTGTGCGCGCGTCAACCCGGACTTGTGAGCCACTGTAGGTCAGGTGTGCAACCTGATGCTGTGTCTCGGTCAGGGTTTGAGTGGCGCCGCCTGGTTGCGTAATGGTGGTGGTGCCGGTGACCGTTGACGCACTGGTGACCGTAGACGGCCCTGATACCTGAGGCGACGGGTCCAATTCAGGTGCGTAGCCGAGCGTAGCCGCGTTATCAAGCGCCCCCTGCCAGTCCGACAACGCAGGATTAGGCGCGGAGGCCGCAGCAGCATGAACATCAGCAGGGCTTAAAGACGGCGGACCACCAGCGCCAGCACAGACACCACCAGCGGCCAACATACCGTCAGGACAAATCTGCGTGTGTCCATCGGACTTGTAAACAGTGGTGGTCCACTGAGGCACACCATAAACGTAGTTGCCTTCGGCGTCACGATTGCCACCGCGTAAGCATGACATGGTGGGGGTCTGGCCGCAATACTGCATCCAGGCAGGACCACCGTTTTCAGGATGGGCCGCATTAACAGCGTTGTAGTCATTCGCAAAACCGACAAGCGACGTGCCAGGCACAAACCAGCCAACCGCGGTGACCGTGGTGGGTGTCGGTGCTGAACCAGTGCCCCAAGAGCCATCACCGTTCTTGTTATAGCCCTGATCAAGCATCCACTGTTCAAGCAAAGGCGCCAGCGCAGCACCGGCAGCAATGCCCGCACCGACCAGACCACCGCGCCCAATGGCCAATGCGGCGTCAGCCAAAGCACCACGGGCAGCAGCACCAGTGAAGCCACGCGCAAGGCTGACCGTTGTTTGACCGGCGGGTGTCGATAGCGTGGCCGTCTCAGCCGCGATAAACGCATCATTGGCCGCCACAGTGACAGCGCGCCCCGTGGTGGCAACAGCATTGCCAGCGGCAGACGGGGAGTAGCTGTAGCTCACGCCCGTGGCCGTCTCTGCGGCTTTAGGCACAAGGGACCAAGAGGGCGCAGCCTGACCGAAAGCCGCACCATGGAATAGCCAGGCAGCGCAGGCAAGAACAAACAGCCGATTTTGATGGTGCGGGAAAGGTTGAGCGACACGAAGGCTTGAGCCCGCGTAGAAGGGCATGTTCTGCCTATGTTGTGCTTTGACGTGAGCCGCACTAAGAGACTGATCCGGCCTGCGGCCACCACGCAAACTGGGCCTCGTTAACCGACACCGATAGCGAGCACGCCCATGCGACAAGAAAGCCCCTTGCAAGGCAGGAATCAGAAGCCAGAAAAGGCGAACCAGAACACCGCGATGACCAAGCAGACGGGTAAGAAATCGACGAATGAGCCCATGATGCACAGCAGCCCCCTTACAAGGTTTCCCGGTTGAAGACCCGGGTGTGCAAAAACTTGGCCGCAGCAATGACAGCCAAGGCAGTGACGAACAGAGAAATGATGGGCGACCAGTAGGTGACGTCATAACGCTCACAGGTCTGCACCGTGTATTGATGGGTCCGTGTAGTGACAGTACCTAAAGCAGTGGTCTTACGAAGGTTGAGAGTGCCCGTATAGGCACCCCCAACGGTTGACGAGGGACCGGCCGCAACCCCCGTGCATTGCGTAGAGGAACTGTCAGCCGCGACCATCCCGAGATCCGAGCAAGCCGCCTGCAAGGCGTCAAGCTGCGATGGATAGCACACCTGCGCGTAGAACGATCCGGCTGACATACCCCACCCCGATCAGGAGAAGAACTTGCGACGCACGTAATTGGCGCCCCAAATAGTGGCACCCATGACCGTGAGCGCGGTGACCACCGTCAGCGCATCAGCTTGAGCGCCAGTGATAGACGTGGTGACGGCAGCATCGACCGCAGCTTGCGCGGCAGCAGTGCCCAGAGTGACGGCCAGAGCGGCCAACTTTGCGAAATTGCGCTTCATAAAGGAACTCCAATGGTGCGGGTTGAAAAACGACGCGGAGTGCACCAGCCCCGCGACGTGGAAAAGGCCCACAGAGGGGCCGAGTTCAGAAGATGAGCAAGGGCTCACCGGTATCAAGAAGGCGAGCAGCGAGCTCACGGCAGCGCCAATCCCACGCATCGACGTGCCACGCTGGCCGGGCTACCTGAGCCAGGCGCAATTGCGCGATGGCATAGGCAAGGTCAATTGCTGCGAGGCTCATGACTTCCCACCGGAATAACCACTGCGATATGTGGCACCGACAAGCGGGACGCCGAGCGTGTCCCGTTGAGGGCAGACACGGACCCAAAACAGGCCACGACCGCCGCGATGCACACGGGAAAACAAGCCACAGCACTGAGCAAACAAGCTACCGCCGCACATAACACCCCCTATGTCAGCACCACCGACCAATAAGAAAGTCAGCAATAAGCCGCACTTCGTTGTCCCACCACTGATGGGTGAAGGGACAAGGCGCCGGACCATCGGGAGCGCAACGCGCACGCATAGCCTTGGCGTCAACAAGAAGTGCGACAGCGGGACTCACTGAGCACCCCCGGACTTGGCAGGCGCAGGAGGCGGGGTCTTGCCGACAATGTAAGGCTGAAGGCCAGTCAAAACGGCCTTGATCTTGCGCGATGCCATGTCAGGCGTCAGCGCAAAGGTGCCGATGAAATCACCGGCAACAACCTTATCCCGGAGAGCACGCGGGATATCCAAAACGCCGACCTGATCAATCTCGCCGGTGTCCTTGAGCAGGAGGCATTCGGCGTCTTGCATGTCGTACGGACGGCCAGTTTTGGCACTAATGCCCTTCTTAGGCTCATTCAACTTGAGGATACGAATGATGGATTGCATAATGGACTCACAAGTCAGTTAGTTAACAAAAGTGTTAGCACCCTCAAGTTAACAGAAATGTGAGCACCATGCAAGTAGCCCAACTCATCGAACGAGCCGAGAAGGCCAAAGGCGGCACAAATGCACTCGCCAGAGAGTTGCATGTACCGAACACCGTGGTTTGTGGCTGGAAGAACGGAAGCCGCACATGCGCGGCAGAAGACCGGGCGCTACTGGCCTTTATCGCTGGCTTAGACCCATTCGAAGAAATCGCGGAAGCAATGCTTGAGCGCTGGGAAGGCAAGCTCAAGGGCGAACAACTAGCGCAAGTGTTCGGCAAAAGAAAAGGGCCCCACGAGGGGGCCCTGATGCTGGCGGAGAGGGTGGGATTCGAACCCACGGTACCTTGCGGTACGCCTGATTTCGAGTCAGGTACATTCGACCACTCTGCCACCTCTCCAGATCCGGTGCACCGTGGTCAACGGCGTAGCCCGCTAC
>Ga0209066_10006175_pt1 | contig 12334 bp, 13 predicted proteins | sample All_14_2_FD_187198 | JGI IMG/M metagenome (GOLD analysis project Ga0209066, IMG submission 187198) | Freshwater microbial communities in response to fracking from Pennsylvania, USA - Allegheny Zone_MetaG_DW_15 (SPAdes) (version 2) ...
TTATGACTGTTCATCCGGTTGTGTTCCTTGGGTTACTGAAGCCTCGAGAACTCCAGTTTCCCAGAACCTTCCGGGTGAACAACCTATTGAAACACCACAGCTAGTCCTGAGCGTCGTTGCCTTGACCGTCCGGGCCCGACATGCCGCTTTCCTGCCATAACGCTCGGGCCAGTGCCTTCCACGCCGGACCGCCGTGCGTGTGCAACCCGTCGTCGGCGCTCTGGCGCATGACAGTCATCATCAACTGGGCGAGGGCGAAGAGCTCCAGCTTTGCGGCCGCGCGTGTGTCGTTCGAATTGCTGTTCCGAGAGGCCTCGGCCCGGCGGACGCTGAGGGCTTCCCGGGCGAGCTGGCGTACGGCGCCGACGTCGTTCCAGTCGACGCCGAGCACCAGACCCATGCGGACGATCTCGCGCTCGATTGCCTCCGCGTCGCCGCGATAGTTTTCGAAGCCGGGCATCAGCGTGTGCGCCGTCCCTTGGCGCCGTTGGCCGGCAGAAGCTTCGCCAGATAGCGGCCGGTGTGGCTCGATGCGTCGGCCGCGACCTGCTCGGGCGTGCCGGCGGCGAGGATGCGGCCGCCGCCTTCGCCGCCCTCGGGGCCGAGGTCGACGATCCAGTCGGCCGTCTTGATGACGTCGAGGTTGTGCTCGATGACGACGATGGTATTGCCGTGGTCGCGCAGGCGGTGCAGCACCGTCAGCAGCATCTCGATGTCCTGGAAATGCAGGCCGGTGGTCGGCTCGTCGAGGATATAGAGCGTGCGGCCGGTGTCGCGCTTGGACAACTCCAGCGCCAGTTTCACGCGCTGCGCCTCGCCGCCCGAGAGCGTCGTCGCCGACTGGCCGAGCGTGATGTAGGAGAGGCCGACGTCCATCAGCGTCTGCAGTTTGCGCGCGACGACCGGCACGGAATCGAAGAATTCGCGCGCGTGCTCGACGGTCATCTGCAGGATCTCGTAGATCGTCTTGCCCTTGTAGCGGATCTCGAGCGTCTCGCGGTTGTAGCGCTTGCCGTGGCAGACGTCGCAGGGCACGTAAATGTCGGGCAGGAAGTGCATCTCCACCTTGATCATGCCGTCGCCCTGGCAGGCCTCGCAGCGCCCGCCCTTGACGTTGAAGCTGAAGCGGCCCGGGCCGTAGCCGCGCTCGCGCGCCCCCGGCACGCCGGCGAACAGCTCGCGGATCGGCGTCAGGACGCCGGTGTAGGTCGCCGGGTTGGAGCGCGGCGTGCGGCCGATCGGCGACTGGTCGACGTTGATTACCTTGTCGAAGAACTCCAGGCCGACGATTTCGCCGTGCGCCGCCGGTTCCAGCGCCGAGCCGTAGAGATGGCGCGCTGCGGCGGCATAGAGCGTGTCGTTGATCAGCGTCGACTTGCCGGAGCCCGAGACGCCCGTGATGCAGGTGAACAGGCCGACCGGAATCTCGAGATCGACGTGCTTGAGGTTGTTGCCGCTGGCGTCGAGGACGGCGAGCTTGCGCTCGGGGTCGGGCGCCGCGCGACGGGCGGGCACCTCGATGCGCCGGCGGCCCGCCAGATAGGCGCCGGTCAGCGACACCGGGTCGGCCTCGACCTGTGCGGGCGTGCCCTGGGAGACGATGCGGCCGCCGTGCTCGCCGGCCCCCGGCCCCATGTCGACGACGTAGTCCGCGGCCTCGATCGCCTCCTGGTCGTGCTCGACGACGATCACCGTGTTGCCGAGGTCGCGCAGGTTGCACAGCGTCTCCAGCAGGCGCGAGTTGTCGCGCTGGTGCAGGCCGATCGAGGGCTCGTCGAGGACGTACATCACGCCGGTGAGGCCGGAGCCGATCTGCGAGGCCAGCCGGATGCGCTGCGCCTCGCCGCCCGACAGCGTCTCGGCCGAGCGGTCGAGCGAGAGGTAGTCGAGGCCGACGTTGATCAGGAACGAAAGCCGCGCGGTGATTTCCTTGACGATCTTCTCGGCCACCTGCGCGCGGTGGCCGGTGAGCTGGAGCAGATTGAAGAAGTCGCGACAGTTAATCAGGGACAGGCCCGAAACCTCGGGCAGCGGAAGGCCGCCGATGAAGACGTGGCGCGCCTCGCGCCGCAGGCGCGTGCCGTCGCACTCCGGGCAGGGCTTGGCGTTCAGGAATTTCGCCAGCTCCTCGCGCACCATGACCGAATCGGTCTCGCGGTAGCGGCGCTCGAGGCTGGGGACGATGCCCTCGAACGAGTGGCTGCGATCGACGCGCGAGCCCTTCTCGTTCAGGTAGCGGAACTTGATCTGCTCCTTGCCCGAGCCGTGCAGCACGATGTCGCGCACGCGCGCCGGCAGTTCCTCGAAGGGCACGCCGGTGTCGAAGCCGTAGTGGCTCGCCAGCGATTCGAGCATCTGGAAGTAGAACTGGTTGCGCCGGTCCCAGCCCTTGATGGCGCCGGCCGCGAGCGAAAGGTGCGGATAGGCGACGATGCGTGCTTCGTCGAAGAACTGGATCTGGCCGAGGCCGTCGCACTTCTGGCACGCGCCCATCGGGTTGTTGAAGGAGAACAGGCGCGGCTCGAGCTCCTGCAAGGCATAGGAGCAGACCGGGCAGGCGAAGCGCGCCGAGAACAGGTGCTCGACGTCGGTGTCCATCTCGACGGCGATGGCGCGGCCCTCGGCGTGGGTCAACGCGGTCTCGAAGGATTCGGCGAGCCGGCTGCGCACGTCGGCGCGTACCTTGAGCCGGTCGACGACCACGTCGACGGAATGCTTGGTCGACTTGGCGAGTTTCGGCAGCGCGTCGATGTCGTAGACCTTGCCGTCGACGCGCAGGCGAACGAAACCCTGGGCGCGCAACTCGGTAAACAGGTCGAGCTGTTCCCCCTTGCGGTTGGCGACCACCGGCGCGAGGATCATCAGCTTGGTGTCTTCAGGCAGCGCCAGCACGTGGTCGACCATCTGCGAGACGCTCATCGCCTCGAGCGGTTGGTTGTGCTCCGGGCAATGAGGCGTGCCGGCGCGCGCGTAGAGCAGGCGCAGGTAATCGTGTATCTCGGTGACGGTGCCGACGGTCGAACGCGGATTGTGGCTGGTGGTCTTCTGCTCGATGGAGATCGCCGGGCTCAGGCCCTCGATCAGGTCGACGTCAGGTTTCTCCATCAGTTGCAGGAACTGGCGCGCATAGGCCGAGAGCGACTCGACGTAGCGGCGCTGGCCCTCGGCATAGAGCGTGTCGAAGGCGAGCGAGGACTTGCCCGAGCCCGACAGGCCGGTGATGACCGTCAACTGGTTTCTTGGCAGGTCCAGGTTGATGTTCTTTAGATTGTGCGTGCGTGCGCCGCGGATGCGTATCTTGGCCTCGGCGTAACGCTCGCCGGTGCGCGCATCGGCCTGCGCGGAAACCCTGCTTTGCTTCGTTTTGTCCATGGGTTCAGGAGGAGCAAATAGGCAACCTGCTAATATACGCGGCCCCCGATTCCGGCGCCAGCACGCCCATGCGCTCTCCCAGCAACGATCCGATGACCCGCGACGAGAAGCGCGCCGGCGCAAGCCTCGCTGCCATATTCGGCTTGCGCATGCTCGGATTGTTCCTGATCCTGCCGGTCTTCGCCGAGCACGCGCGCCACATCCCGGGCGGCGACAGCATGACCCTGGTCGGCCTGGCGATGGGCGCCTACGGCCTGACACAGGCGATGTTCCAGATTCCCTTCGGCATGGCCTCCGATCGCGTCGGCAGGAAGCCCGTGATCGTCGCGGGCTTGCTGCTGTTCGCCTTCGGCAGCGCCGTCGCGGCGCTCGCGGACGACATCTGGATGGTGATCCTCGGCCGCGTCTTGCAGGGTGCCGGCGCGATCTCGGCGGCGGTGACGGCGCTGGCGGCCGACCTGACCCGCGAGCAGCACCGCACCAAGGTCATGGCGATGATCGGCTCGTCGATCGGCCTCGTCTTCGCGGCCTCGCTGGTCGGCGCGCCGGCCCTGTACTCCGTCGTCGGCATGTCCGGCATCTTCTGGCTGACCGCCGGCCTCGCCATCGGCGCCATCGGGCTCGTCACCCATGTCGTGCCGTCGGCGCCGCCCGCCGAGCCCGGCCCCAAGGTGCCATTCCGCACCGTGCTGATGGACGGGCAGTTGATGCGGCTCAACTTCGGCATTTTCTCGCTGCACCTGATCCAGATGGCGATGTTCGTGGTCGTGCCCGGCCTGCTGGTGTCCACGGGCGGGCTGGCGCTCGACCGCCACTGGATGGTCTATCTGGGCACCATGCTGCTGTCGCTGGTGCCGCTGGTGCCGGCCATCATCCAGGCCGAGCGCCACGGCAGGCACAAGCCGGTGTTCCTCGGCGCCGTGGCGCTCCTGTTCGTCGCCGAGATCGGCAGCCTTTTCGGCCGCGGCAGCTTCGCCGCCATCGTCGCCATGATCTGGGTGTTCTTCGTCGCCTTCAACATTCTCGAGGCCAGCCTGCCGTCGCTGATTTCACGCATCGCGCCGCCGCGCGCCAAGGGCGCCGCGCTCGGCGTGTACAACACCAGCCAGGCGCTGGGACTGTTCGCCGGCGGTGCTCTCGGCGGCTGGCTTGCGCAGCATGAGGGCGCTGCCGGCGTTTTCGCCCTCGGCGCGGCCGTGGCCTTGGTATGGTTCGTCGTCGCGGGGTCGATGCGGCCGCCGCCCGTGATCGTCGGCCGCGAGTTGCCGCTGGCGGCAGGCGTCGATGCCGAAACCGTGCGCGCGCAACTCGCCGGTCTGCCCGGCGTGCGCGAAGTCAGTCTGTCGCCGGAAAGTCGTATGGCATACTTGCGAGTGGATCTGGATCAGTGGGATGAACGGCGTGCGCGCCAATTTGCGGGAGGAGAAGCGTAATGGCATCGGTCAATAAAGTGATTCTGGTAGGCAATCTCGGGGCGGACCCGGAGATGCGCTACCTGCCCAGCGGCGAGGCGGTGGCGAACCTGCGCCTGGCGACGACGGATACGTGGAAGGACAAGGACGGCAACAAGCAGGAAGCGACCGAGTGGCACCGCATCTCCTTCTTCGGGCGCCAGGCCGAGGTCTGCGGCCAGTACCTGAAGAAGGGCAGCCAGATCTACGTCGAGGGCTCGATCCGCACGCGCAAGTGGCAGGACAAGGACGGCCAGGACAAGTACACGACCGAGGTCCGCGGCGACCGCATGCAGATGCTCGGCGGCCGCCAAGGCATGGGCGGCGACGCACCCGCGCGCGACAGCGGCGGCAGCCGCGAAAGCGCCCCGCGCAAGCCGGCGTCGCAGCCGGCCTCGTCGGGCGGCAACTTCAACGACTTCGACGACGACATTCCGTTTTAGGGCGAACCCGCTCTCATCGACCCCGCCCGGCCTAGGCCCGGCGGGGTTTTGTTTTTGTGCGCCGGGCGACAGACCGGGCAGCGCCGCCGCGGTCGAATCGGTCCATGCCAGCCAGGCGAAAACCGCAGGGGGATCGACAGCGCATCGCCCTGGTCTTGCAGGGCGGGGGAGCGCTCGGCGCCTACCAGGCCGGCGTGATCGAGGCGCTGAGCGAACACGGGCTGATGCCAGATTGGGTGGTGGGCACGTCAATCGGTGCAATCAATGCCGCCATCGTCGTCGGAAACGAACCGGCCCTCCGCGTGCAGCGGCTGCGCGAATTCTGGACGGCGCTCAAGCACCGCGACTTCTTCGACCTGCACCGCGTCCCGGATCCGCTGCGCCGCTGCAACACCTGGCTGTCGACGTTCGAGGCGGCGACGCGGGGCGTGCCTGGCTTCTTCGCGCCGCGGCTGTTCAGCCCGTTCTTCGCCGGTCTGCCCGTACCGCCCGAGCAGGCGAGTTTCTATGACGCAAGCCCGCTCGCTGCGACCCTGGCCCGGTTCGTCGACTTCGAGCGCCTCGGACACCGCGGACCGGTGCGCCTGACGGTCAATGCCCTGTGTGCGACCACCGGCGAGTTCGTCAGCTTCGATTCGGCGCATCAGCACATCGGTGTCGAGCATGTGATGGCCAGCAGTGCGCTGCCGCCCGGTTTTCCGCCGGTGCGCATCGACGGCAAGATTTACTGGGACGGCGGCCTCTACTCGAACACGCCGCTGGAAATCGTGCTCGACGACGAGCCGCGCATGAATACGCTCTGCTTCATGGTCGACTTGTGGCACGTCGAAGGACCCGAGCCGCGGACCTTCGACGAAGTCCATACGCGGCAAAAGGACATCATGTATGCCTCGCGCTCGCAGCGCCACATCGAGGACTTCCGGCGCCTGCATACGCTGCGCAAGGCGCTTCATGCCATGCATGCCCGCCTGCCGGCGCGCCTTCGCGACGAGCAGGTGGTGCGCAACCTCGCGGCTTCCTGTTGCGACACGACGATGCACATCGTGCACCTGCGCTACGGAGGCCAGGATTGGCGCATGGCGAGCAAGGACATCAATTTTTCGAGCGGATCGGTCGACTGGCGCTGGAGCCAGGGTTACGCCGACGCGATGAATGCCGTCGAGGAAGCGCCGTGGCGGGCGCCACAAGCGCCCGATGTCGGCGTTGTGGTGCACGAAGCGCCGCCGAAGACTGTTCATGACTGATCGGAAAGGAGGAACTCATCATGAGAATGCGGGACAGGATCGCGCTCGTCACCGGCGCTGCCAGCGGCATCGGCCGCGACATCGCGCATGCGTTCGCGCGCGAGGGTGCGCGTGTTTGCATCGCCGACCTGTCGGCGGACGACGGCGCGACGGTAGCGGACGAAATCCGCGCCGACGGCGGCACCGCGATGGCCGTCGCCATGGATGTGACTGACGAGGCGGCGGTCGAACTGGGCTTCGACGCGGCGACGGCTGCTTACGGAGCGCCCGACGTGCTGGTCAGCAACGCCGGCATCCAGCACGTCGAGGCTGTCGATGCGCTGGCGTTCGCCGACTGGCGCAAGCTGCTCGCCGTACACCTCGACGGCGGCTTCCTGACGACGCGCGCCTGCCTGCGCCGCCTGTATCCGACCGGCCGCGGCGGCACCATCCTCTACATGGGCTCGGTCCATTCCCACGAAGGATCGCCGATGAAGGCGCCGTACGTGGCAGCCAAGCACGGCCTGCTCGGCCTCTGCAAGGTCGTCGCCAAGGATGCCGCCGCGCACAAGGTGCGTGCCAACGTCATCTGCCCCGGCTTCGTGCGCACGCCCCTCGTCGACCGCCAGATTCCGCAGCAGGCGCGCGAACTCGGCATCAGCGAGGAGGACGTCGTCCGCAATGTCATGCTCAGGGAGACCATCGACGGCGAATTCACGACCACGGCGGAAATCGCGGCGCTGGCGGTATTCCTTGCCTCCTTCCCGGGAATGGGCCTGAGCGGTCAGTCGGTGATCGTCAGCCACGGCTGGCATATGCAGTAGCCGGTCGATCGTATATATTAGAAAAGCCTAATAAATAACGGAGGTCGTGATGAGCACCGAAACCAAGCCTATCGGCGAACAGGCTTACGACAAGGCCGTGCGCTACGAGCTGGATTACGGCTGCTGCCCGCAGTGCGTGCTGGCGACGGTGCAGGAGACGGTGGGCATCGTAGACGACCAGACGGTCAAGGCCAGCCACGGCCTCTCGGGCGGCGGCGGCCTGCTCGGCGAGGGCATCTGCGGCGCACTGAGCGGCGGACTGCTGGCGCTCAGCGCCAAGTACGGCCGCGACCGCGACAAGCTGGCGAACGGACGTTACATCGCCAACTTCCAGAAGGCGAAGGAGCTCACCGAACGCTTCCGCAGCGAGTTCGGCGGCGTCACCTGCCGCGAGCTCCAGCAGCAATTCACCGGCCGCACCTACGATATGTGGAACGCCGCCGAGTACAAGGCGTTCGACGCCGCGCGCGGCAACAAGTGCGCGCATGCCACCGGCACGGTGACGCGCTGGGTCGTCGAAATGCTCTAGCCGGCAGGATTAGAATCGTCCGACCGCCGCATTCGGCATCGGATGACAATGACGAAACAACTGCAGCGCTTGCGACAATTGTCGCTGCGCGATATGGCCGTCATCGGCCTGCCGCTGCTGCTGCTGCTCGGCGCCGCCTTCTGGCTCGCCTCGCGCTTCGTCGGACCGGCGCCGCCGCGGACCTTGGTGCTGGCGTCCGGCGGCGAGGGGGGCGCGTACCAGCGCTTCGCGGCCGCCTACCGCGATGTGCTCGGCCGCTACGACATCGAGCTGGTCGAGAAGCCTTCGGCGGGCGCCATGGAAAACCTGCGCCATCTGCGCGACCCCGCGGCCGAGGTCGACGCCGCCTTTTTCCAGGCCGGCATCGCCACGCCGACCGAGGACGACGACCTGCGGTCGATCGGCGGCCTGTACCACGAGCCGCTGTGGGTTTTCTACCGCGCGGCTCTCGCCAACCCGGTCGAGCCGGACCGTTTGTCGCTCCTGAAGGGGCGGCGCATCGCCATCGGGGCGCCGGGAAGCGGCACCCACCACCTGGCGAGCGAACTGCTACGGGCTAACGGCGTCGACGCCAAGAACACGAAGCTTGTCGAGACGGGCGGGCTTGCACTGGCCGAAGCCTTCGCGCGCGGCAGCATCGATGCCGCCTTCGTCGTCGGGCCGACGCAATCGGCGACGGTGTGGACGCTGCTCTATACGCCGGGCGTGCGGCTGATGAACCTCGCTCACGCGGACGCCTACACGCGGCTTTTTCCCTATCTCTCGAAGCTCACGCTGCCGCAGGGCGCGGTCGACCTCGTGCGCAACATTCCGTCGCGCGACGTCGACCTGCTGGCGCCGGTGGCGACGATCCTCGTGCGCGATGACATGCATCCGGCGCTGATCGACCTCTTGATGCAGGCGGCGGCCGAGGTGCATGGCGTGCCGGGCATCTTCCAGAGGCCGGGCGAGTTTCCGCAGGCGATGGCCGTCGATTTCCCGCTGTCCAGGGAGTCGGAGCGCTTCTACAGGTCGGGTCGGCCGTTCCTCCAGCGCTACCTGCCGTTCTGGGCGGCGACGCTGATCGACCGGATGGTCGTGCTGCTGATTCCATTCTTCGCACTGCTGCTGCCGCTGTTCAAGATCGCGCCTTCGCTCTATAGCTGGCGCGTGAGGTCGCGCATCTATCGGCGCTACGGCGAGCTGAAATTCCTCGAAGCGGAGGTGGAGCGCGAGCCGGAGCGTCACCCGCGCAACGAATGGCTGGCGAAGCTCGAGGAGATCGAGCGCGACGTCAACCGGATTCCGACGCCGCTCGCCTACGCCGACATGCTCTATACGTTGCGCGTCCACATCGAGCTGGTGCGCGCGACGATGCTGAGGAAGACGGCCTAGAGCCTGCGGATCTTCTCGACCAGTGCCGTGGTCGAGCTCTGGTGCACGAAGGGGATCGAGTGCACCTGGCCGCCCCAGCCGGTCACTTCGCGGTAACCAACGATCTTCTCGACCGGCCAGTCGCCGCCCTTGACGAGGACGTCGGGACGCGCCTCGAGGATGCGCGCCAGCGGGGTGTCCTCGTCGAACCACGTGACCAGCGACACGCATTCGAGCGCGGCAAGCAGCGCCATGCGGTCGGCGAGCCGGTTGATCGGGCGGTCGTCACCCTTGCCGAGGCGCTTCACCGAGGCATCGGAGTTCGCGGCAACGATCAGCGCGGCGCCGAGCGCGCGTGCCTGCGCCAGGTAGGTGACGTGGCCGCGATGCAGGATGTCGAAGCAGCCGTTGGTGAACACCAGCGGCCGCGGCAGTTGCGCGACGCGCGCGGTCAGGTCGGCCGGGGCGCAGATCTTGCCCTCGAAGGCGGGTGCTGCGTATCCCACTACTGCTGGGGCGCCGTCTTGCCGTTCTTGTCGGCGGGGGCAGGGCGGTTGTCGATGCGCTTGGCTTCGTCTTCGGAAATGATGTCGAAGACGCGCACGACCTTCTGCACGCCGCCTGTGGTGCGGGCAATTTCCACCGCGTCGTCGGCCTCGCGCTGGGTGACGATGCCCAGCAGGTAGACGGTGCCTGCTTCGGTGACCACCTTGACGTGGTTCGGCGAGAACTTGTTTGCGTCGAGGAAGCGCGCCTTGACCTTCGAGGTCAGGTAGGCGTCGTTGCTGCGCGAGCCGAAGGAACTCGGGCCGGCGACCAGCAGCTCGTTGGTGATGGCGCGCACGTTCGGCACGCCGGTGACGATCTTCTCGATCTCGGCCTTGACGGCGTCGTTCGGTGCCTCGCCGGTCAGCAGCACGGCACGGTTGTAGCTGATGACATTGACGTGGACGCGATCGCCGTACTTCTCGTTGATGCGGTTGGCGGCGCGCGCCTCGATCGCCTCGTCGGCAACGAAGGTTTCGGTCGGCCGGCGGTCGCTGAACACCAGCACGCCGGCACCGACGCCGACGGCGGCCACCGGCACGCAGCCGGTCAGTGAGGAGAGGGCGGCCGCGCAGGCGGCAGTGCAGAGCAACAAGTTGCGCAGGGTCTTCTTCATGCGTCGTCTCCGAGCAGTAGGGTATCGATGCCGTCGCAGAGGCAGTGCAGCGTCAGCAGGTGTACTTCCTGGATGCGCGCCGTACGGTTCGCCGGCACGCAGAGGTTGATGTCGCCGTCGGCGAGCCGGGCGGCCATCTTGCCGCCGTCCTTCCCGGTGAGTGCGACGACGCGGACGCCGAGGGCGTGCGCAGCATCCATGGCTTCAAGAACGTTGGGCGAGTTGCCGGAGGTCGAGATCGCCAGCAGGAGGTCGCCGCGGCGGCCGAGCGCGCGGACCTGCTTGGAGAACACGTCCTCGTAGCGGTAGTCGTTGCCGATCGAGGTCAGCGTCGAGGTGTCGGTGGTGAGGGCGATCGCGGCCAGCGGCGCGCGCTCCTTCTCGAAGCGGTTCAGCAGCTCGGCGGCGAAATGCTGGGAGTCGGCGGCCGAGCCGCCGTTGCCGCAAGCCATGATCTTGCCGCCGGACCGGAGGCTCGCGACCATCGCGTCGACGGCCTGCGCGATCGGCGCTGCCATTGCTCCGACGGCGGCCTGCTTGGTCTCGATGCTCTCGGCAAAATGGGCGCGGATGCGTTGTTCGATGCTCATTCGATGACGTTGAAGAAACTTCGTTGCGGCGGTCGGGCGAGCTTAGCGCTCGCGGTGACCTGCCGGAGGCCGGAATTGGCCGGCTAAAGAACGACAAATACCTCGATCAGCAGGCGTTGCCACGGACTGCGATGCTCGCGCAGCCGTGCGATGCGTGCCTCGACGCGGCTGCCATGGTCCATTTCTGCGGCGACGCTGCGGTTCTCCGCGCGCGGCAGGTAGCCGAGCATGCGGCCGCGCCATTCGACGCGAACGGCATTGGCATCGTGCGGATTGCGAGGCTCGCGCACCAGCGCCAGCGCATCGCCTTCGCGCATCTGCGACCACAGCGCTTCGCCTTCATGATACTGGAAGCCGGCGAGCGGCGAACTCTGCACCAGCACCTTTATGGCCCCGGCATGCGCAGGGTCGCCGGCCAGGCACAGCACCGCCAAAAGCCTAATCAGCGCGGAACGCATCCCTGATCCATTCGAGCTTGACGCCGTCGATGACGATGCAGTCGAAGCGGCAAGGCCGCTCGCCGTGGCGGGCGAGCCAGTGGCGCGCGGCGAGGATCAGTCGCGCCTGCTTGGTTGCCGTGATGCTTGCGGCGGCATCGCCATAGTCGTTGCGCGATCGTGATCGCACCTCGACGAAGACGATGCTGCCGCCGTCGCGGCAGACGAGGTCGATCTCCCCGCCGCGGACCCGGAAGTTGCGTTCGAGTACACGCAGTGAGCGGCTGGCGAGGAAGTCGGCGGCCGCATGTTCGGCTGCAACGCCTTGGGCCTGTCGCGTCGGCATAGAATGGCCCTCATGGAAGACAGGAATATTACGTCGGCATTGTATGTGGTCGCCACGCCGCTGGGAAATCTCGACGACATCACCCTGCGCGCGGCGGCTACCTTGCGCGAGGCGGACCTGATCGCATGCGAGGACACGCGCCACACGCGGCCGCTGCTTGATCGGCTCGGCGTCGCCAGGACACCCCTGCTGGCATTGCACGAGCACAACGAGAATGCCGCCGCGGAAAGGATCGTCGCCGCGCTTGCCGAGGGCAAAAGCGTCGCGCTGGTCAGCGATGCCGGCACGCCCGGCATCTCCGATCCCGGCGCGCGCGCAGTCGCCGCGGTGCGGACCGCGGGTTATCGCGTCGCGCCATTGCCCGGTCCGAATGCGGCCGCGGCCGCGATGTCGGTGGCGGGCCTTCCCGACGCGCGCTTCCTGTTCGCCGGCTTTCTGCCGACGAAGTCGGCAGCGCGGCGCGCCGAGATCGAGAAGCTTGCGGCCGTCGATGCGGCGCTGGTTTTCTACGAAGCGCCGCATCGCATAGAAGAAACGGTCGCCGATCTGGCTGCAGTGCTCGGGGCACAGCGCACGTTGGTCGTCGCGCTCGAACAGCTTGGTC
>Ga0209066_10006176_pt1 | contig 12331 bp, 10 predicted proteins | sample All_14_2_FD_187198 | JGI IMG/M metagenome (GOLD analysis project Ga0209066, IMG submission 187198) | Freshwater microbial communities in response to fracking from Pennsylvania, USA - Allegheny Zone_MetaG_DW_15 (SPAdes) (version 2) ...
AGGCTGCCCACGTAGTAAGCGAAACGCCGACCGCGCTGTGGGAACTGTAAATTTGAATTGCCTGCGGAAGAAGCGCTAGGGGTGCAATCACGCCGACGGCGTACATCGCATAGTCGAGCGTTCGTTTCCACGGCACTCGTGCCGGAAACGGTTCAAGATTTTTAAAAATACGCTTGCGTGCGTGCAAGTGCTGCTGTCCAAGGCTCATTATTCTAAAATCATAGCACCTTCTTTCTAAAAGCCAGGCCCCGTGATAGTGCCCCTGAGCCAAGGAATCCCCGATAGTCGCTTGCGCGCGCCGTTGTAATAATGTGAAGCAACGCAAAAACATAGAACGTAAGCTGCCCGAACACAATCATCAGAAGTCCCGTGGCAATACCGGGAAGGAACCAATACCAACAAAAGAGAAGCGCCGCCAGACCGTGCGTAATAAGCATGTCTCGGGCAAATGGGGCAAAGCGAGGTGTGTGCCAGTATTTTGAAGCTGAGTGAACCGCCCAACGCAGGTAATGAAACAGCGCGAGCGACCCAATCAATTTTTCAGGAGACACACTGAACACTGAAATTACAAGAAGAAATACCACACCGAACAGAATTTCCCACAATCCGCCATAAGGCAAGGGACGCTGACGCAGTGCCCACGCAAGGTAGATAAGTGAGCTAAGCACTGCAATAACCGATGCTGGCGTGATGAACGACGTTCCAAGAACCTTGTCTGCAATACTCGACGGATAGAGTAAAAGCAGCGGTACGATTGCAAAAAAAGTCATTGGTCGAATCGGAGAGTTTGCCAGAAATAGTTCGTCAAAAGAAAAATGTAGTTGGATACCGATTGCGGTTATCACCATGAGTGGGCCGAGAGACCAATCGGTTACCCAGAGAAAAAGCACTATTCCGATGACCCCAAGGAGGGTGCGAATATGGAAACTGGCACCCACCTTCCCAGACCGGTACTGATAGAGGTATGCCATAGCAAAGTGTGCGTATCCGACTGAAATGAAGGTGATGACCACCATCCGCGGCGAAAACAGTATAAGCGTGAGAAGCGTCGGGATTCCGGCAAGAAGGGTTTGTTGGTATGGCTTTAAGGCACCCATATACAAAAGAGTATACCGAATGCTACTGACTATATCGGTTTGCTCGCACAGAACTCCAGACCGAAAGTCCAATAAATATGGCGCCGATAATGCCGGTGACCGTTTCGGGAATAGGTATAGCGGCACCCAGGAACATGAGTATCGCGAGGGCGCCAATAGCCCAAAACGCGCCATGCTCGAGGTAGCGGTAGGTGCCGAGCGTTTCCTTCTCTACCAGGTAAATTGTGAGCGAGCGCACAAACATCGCTCCCACTCCAAGTCCCGCAACGATAATGAGCAGATTGTTGGTAATGGCAAATGCGCCAATCACGCCGTCAAACGAGAACGAGGCGTCGAGCACTTCCAGGTAGAGCAGTCCGCCGACACCCTGTGCGACATACTTCCCTGTTCCGGAACTTCCCGAAAGAATCTGACCGAACGCTTTCACACCGATGTAGGTAATAAACCCATACACGCCCGCTGCCACAAACTGAAAGTGTGCGGCACCAGGAATAAGTACCGCTGTCAACATGAGCACAGAAAGCGCGATGCCCGCCTCAATCGCCACTTCGTAGGCACCAAGCCGCGCAAGCAGCGGCTCGATTCCTGGTATCCAGTGGTTTTTCTTCTCGGCGTCCATGAAAAACTGCAACGCAACCATAAGCAGGAACACACCACCAAATGCCGCCACCTCATGGTGCGCAGCCATGAGTGCCGCTGCGTACTCGTTTGGGCTATAAAGCGCCAATTGGAACGCCTGTAGCATACCGAGTCCTGTCGAGACGGACACAATGAGCACCGGAAAGATGAGTCGCATCCCGAACACCGCAATCGGGAGGCCAAAAATCAGAAACGCACGTCGCCACCAGAGATCCCAGTGTTCAAGAACTGTCGCATTCACCACTGCGTTATCGAGCGACAGTGAGAGCTCGAGAATAATTAGCACCGCAACGGTCCACGCGCCAGACAGGCCTGCAAGCCAGTACCCAAAAAGAATGGCGAAGAAAGCCGTCGCAAACGACCAGCCGAAATACCCAACCGTTTTTTTCATACCGCCACTATACCGTACCGAGGATGCTACTCACCAATATCGAGCACGCGAAGTACAAATGCAAACTCAAGCGCAACTTCATGAAGCGCATCGTAGCGACCAGAAGCACCCCCGTGTCCTGCACCCATATTTGTTTTGAGAATAAGCAAGTTGTCGTCTGTTTTATTCGCACGAAGTTTTGCAACCCACTTGGTTGGTTCCCAGTACTGAACGCGTGTGTCATTTAGTCCCGACGTGACCAGTATGTTTGGGTAGTCTTTCTTCTCTACGTTTTCGTATGGCGCATACGAACTCAGGTAGTCGTAGTACTCTTTTTCGTTTGGATTGCCCCACTCCTCGTACTCGGTAACCGTGAGTGGAATCGTTGGATCCATCATAGTATTTATGACATCCACAAATGGCACGCCGGCGATGACTGCACGGAACAACTCTGGTCGCATGTTTGCTACGGCACCCATGAGGAGTCCGCCGGCACTTCGTCCTGAAATGATGAGTTTGTCTTTTGCGCTATATCCTTCGGCAATCAAGTGTTCTGCACAAGCAATGAAGTCGGTAAAAGTGTTTTTCTTTTTGAGATACTTGCCGTTTTCGTACCACGCACGGCCGCCATCTCCGCCGCCACGAATGTGTGCGATAGCAAAAACAAACCCTCTATCGAGTAGAGAAACTCGACTGGCAGAGAAGCCGGGACTGATTACCATTCCGTAGGAACCATACCCGTAGAGCCAGCAGGGATTCGTTCCTGTCTTTGCACCCTTTTTGTACGCAAGAGAGATTGGGATTTTTGTTCCGTCTTCAGCTGTAGCGTACGTGCGCTCGACCGCATATGCTGAGGGGTCATAACCACCAAGCACCTCCTGCTGTTTTATTTTTGTGAGCGTACGCGAGTCGATGTCAAAATCGTACACCGTACCGGGCGTAGTGAGTGAACTGTAGCCCAAGCGAAGCGTATGGGTATCAAACTCAGGATTTGGCCCCGTCCCCACCGCGTAGACTGCCTCAGGCATATCTATGTAGAATTCTTCAGAGCCAACAAACGAACGTACCCGGAGTTGTGTGAGCGCATCGAATAGCTCATGTACCACGTAAAAATCTTTAAACACCTCTATCCCGTCGAGCAGCACGTCGTCGCGGTGAGCGATGACTTCCTTCCAGTGCTCTTGCGAGGGTGTAGCTACTGGTGCATGCATGAGTTTAAAATTCTTCGCACCTTTATTGGTAACAATCAAAAGCTCGTCACCGTGGTGTTCGACCATATACTCATGGTCCTGCTCGCGAGCGCTCACGAGACGCAGCGGCCCCGCGGGCTCGTCCGCCGAAAGCAGGTGCACTTCGCTGCTTATTTTACTTTCAGAGGTAATCCCGATAAACGCATCGCTGCGTGTCTTTGAAAGACCTACTGAAAATCGCTCGTCGATGTCTTCATACACGAGCGCGTCTTTTGCCGGGTCGCTGCTGAGCTTGTGCCGAAACACTCGGTACGGGCGACGCAACTCATCAGAAACGGTGTAGAAAAAAGTCTGACTGTCATTGGCCCATTCAAACGAGTAGTCGACATCTGAAATAGTATCCGGAAGAAGTACGCCGGTCGTGAGGTCTTTTATATGCAGAACGTGTTTTTCATTGCCAAGGAAATCAACCGCGTACGCAAGCTTTCCATGGTCAGGACTTACGTGCACAAACGCCGTCGACGCAAACGCATGTCCAGCAGCCACCTCATTTTCATCGAAAATAATTTCTTCCGGAGCGTCCAGTGAGTTTTGCTTCCGACAGAAAATCGGGTACTGCTTCCCTGCCTCTGTTCGGACGTAGTAGTAAAAGTCTCCGTGTTTGTAAGGCGCAGACGTGTCATCCTCTTTTATACGACCTTTAAGTTCTTCAAAAAGTTTCTGCCGCAAATCGCGCGCGCCACTCATCACAGATTCGGCGTATGCGTTTTCCTCTTCGAGATAACTAATCACTTCTGGGTTTTCCTTTTCGCGCAGCCAATAGTAATCGTCCGTGCGAGTTTTGCCGTGCTCAGTTATTTCCTTTGGTATGCGTTTTGCGTGAGGTGCCTCGTTCATGTGGAGCCTATGGTACCATTTTCGACTTTAGCTCTAGTACGCAAAAGCCCCCGAAGGGGCTTTTCTCTGCGCACCCTCGTGGACGCTGTTGGAACCAAGATAAGAGAGTGTAGGGACTATATTCTTATGTCGAAATTGCGTTAGTGCAGCTTACTTCTGAGCCATCCGACAGTAATACCCATCAAAAGCCCTACGAAAAAACTAGGTGCGAGATGGCCAGACTTGCATCACATCCTTTCCGTCGCTTAATTCCTTCTTCTGCTTTCTGAGAGTACGTTTCGATTCCAGCATCCTCTCTAGTCCTAGAGACTATTCCTAAACCAGAGATCCAATCCATCTTTCTCGTACCGTGGGACAATATGGAAATGGAAATGAAATATGGATTGCTGCGCCTCCATTCCAGCGGCATGGAGAACGTTCATTGCGTGAGCGTTGTTTTTTTCAAGCAATGTATGCCCCACATTCTTGGAAACGACAGCAAGATGAGATAATGTCTCGTCGTCGGTGTCGAGTATATTCACAAAATGTTTCTTGGGAAGCACGAGTACATGTCCTTTAGAAATGGGGTCAATTGGCTCAATTACCATAGAAGTATCGTCCTCAAACACTATTGAGGCAGGTGATTCTCGGTTCACTATTTTGCAGAAAATACAGTCTTTCATAACTAAATTCTTGAGTACTAAAATGATAACTCAATGTGCAGGAGAATAAAAGGAAGGGGGTTTATTCAACCCCCTTCGTTTAGTTTTACTGCTTCTCGGTACAAACTGGCATGAGCTGCAAGGATTTGCTTATGCTCGGTTTCCCGAAATTGCTGCCTTCTATGGATAGTTTCATCTCTCTTATCCCGAAAAGGAGCATTTGTGTAGCTCTTGACCGCGGCCACGAGACGTTGCTGGTAGAGCCACATCTTCCCATCTGACCAATTGATGAAAGAGACGGAATCCCTATCAATCATTGGCCACGTTAAGGATTGCTCTAACAGAAAACCTACGTTAGAGGCAATAACAGGAAGGCCGCAGTCAAATGCCAACTCCAACTGACCAGAATGTCCCGCTTCCCTATACGGCAGGATTAGTGCATCACAACTGAGGAACAATCGCACCATATCTTCATCGGACAGAGGCATCACAGTTCTTACTTGGGAATGTTGACCTCTGTGAAGACTAATGGCAACTTGAAGCGTTTCGTCGTCACGCAATTGATCCGTGGTAAAAGGACGCGTCACGAGGTGGACTTGATACAAGTTATCTGAAGCAAGTACCAAATTCACGAATGTCGTCGCCATTTCGCGATTACTACGCAACGCGCCGCACATCAGAATGCGAGGTTCGTCAGAGCGAGTGGCGCTACCTTGAGAGAAAGCAACATTTGCGACTTTCCCATGAGGAATAACGACCACGTCTCGACGAGAGAATCTCTCGACAAGAACGCGCCCGGCACCTTCTGTGAGAGTGACAACTCTGACCGAGTAGCGCAATACCAGATCTATATATCGAGAATATTGATCTGTTGTCACGCCATGGACCGAACTGAACTCATGCACGGTAAAGACGATAGTCTTGCCATGCATGGATAGAAGCTCAAGCGCATGCTCAACCACCTCAATAGCTTCAAACTCGAAGCCGAAATGGATGTGACATACGTCAAACCCATCCCAGAATTGCTGATCGTGCTGGTTCGCAATCCAGAAGAAAGTCAGGGTGTTAATGTCGCCGTTTATGCTGACGAAGCTCCCTGGCGAATGGATCTTTTGGATGTATGGCACGTTGCAAGGTACGTGCAGAATTCTCATGTCCTTCATTGGACTCTCCTTTCAGAGAATTACGTTTCCGCCATTGGTATAATACATAATATAGATTTTGTAAAGAAAAGAGGGTGGCCGGAGCCACCCCCTAAGGGTACTTGCAAACGGTTACCCGATACGAAACCAGGTACGTTTGCCGATTCGAAGAACTTGCCCTTTTTTGACAGAGACCGTCTGCTGGGGATCAGTGATCTTTTCCCCATCGATGGATACCCCGCCCTGCTGGACCAGTCGCCTGAGTTCGCCGCCCGTACGATCCGTGCCGAGGCACAGACGCAAGAGATCAACGATTCCCAAGGTCTCAGAATCCGGAATGACTTCCGGAATATCCTCCGGCACTTTACGCGCCGAGAAGGTTTTCTCGAACCACTCACGTTCGGCTTGTGCCGCTTCTTCGCCGTGGTAACGACGAGTAACGGCAGTTGCCATCCGCTTCTTCGACTCGAACGGGTTGCTCTTAACGAGCGATACCATCTCATCGAGTTCAGCGCCCTCCACATCGCTGTAGACCCTGACGTATTCCTCGATTAAGGAATCGGGAATGCTCATCAGGCGGCCGAACTTGTCTCGGGGCGAATGCCCGAGTCCGACATAGTTGCCGAGGCTCTTGCTCTGCTTTGCACCACCGTCGATGCCAGGGGTGATCTTCGTAGTGATGATCACCTGCGAGCGCTGCCCGAACTTCTCCTGATAGAACCGACCCATCATCTCGTTGAAGAGCTGGTCAGAGCCGATGATGGTGAGATCGGCATCGAGCATGAACGAGTCGTACCCCTGAAGAACCGGGTACAGCAGCTCGTGCATGTAAATATCAGATCCTTCCTCGATACGTCGTTGGAACATATCACGCGAGACAAGTCGCGCGTGAGTGACCAGCGAGAGGAGACGCATGAAATCAGGCAATACCATGTGGTCGTACCACTCGGAATTGCGCCTGATTTCAAGCAGATCTGATTGGTCAAACCGCAGAACCATTTTCGCTTGCTCGATGAACGCCTCGACGTTCGCCTCGATTTCCTCTTTCGGGATAACAGGCCGAAGCTTGTTTTTCCCGGTGGGGTCACCGATTTGTGTCGTGAAGTCACCAATCAGAAAGACGACACGATGGCCCATATCTTGAAGCCGCCGCATCATCCAGAGATTGACCGCATGGCCGATGTGCAGGAACGGAGCCGTCACATCCACGCCATACTTGATGCGTAGCTGCTTTCCGCTTGACAGCGCATTCTTCCACTCCTCAAGGGAGAAGATTTCCTGCGTCGTCCGATCGAAAGCCGCGTGCAGACTTTCGTGTTGATCCATTTTCTTATTCCTTCTGTTGTTCTGAGGCAAGATCGTTCCGAAGTCCTATCTTAAGGACCAGGCCGACCTTACTTCTTGCCACTTGAACTGCGCTCTCCAGGTCTGACATCGGGTACCAGTGGGTAACGAATCCTGCAAGATCATTGCCGTGATCGTTAACCATTTGGCATGCCTGATCAAACTCGGCACGCGTATATGCATTCGTTCCTCGTAAGGATACTTCTTTAATGAAGATCTTTCTTACCTCCATCGGCAAAAGATATCCTTGCTCGAAGACGCCGAGTACGACTATCTCGCCACGCGGTACCACATGGTTGATGGCAACCGTCAGGGTCTGAGATTGCGACCTCCCAACCGATTCAAAGACAACATCGAAGAGATCATTGTTACCTTCTTCGATCCTGAAAGGCTTCACACCGTATTGGGCAATGAAGCTTACGGGAGCATCGTGTTTCCCGAGCATCCACACGTCATCACCGCACGACCTTTGATACCAAGCTTGTAAGCAAGCGATTGTCCCGTCTCCGATAATCAGACACCTTCTCGGTGCTGGCTTCTCGGAGATGAAATTGTTCGCATGAATGCAAACGGCCAACGGATCGGCGAGTATGAACACGTCCGAATTAGACTCGGATATTTTATTCAGATTCACAACGGGTACATCAACGAATGCCGAGAATGCACCTTGTTCCGTGCGACCGACCGCCCTCCCCATCATGCAGATATTCGTATATCCCTGCACACAGTTCGGACATTGTCCGCACGGCAATAGTGGCATGGCAACCACCGTGTCGCCGATCTTGACTTCACCGTAATCGCCATTCATTTCGTGAACCACACCAACAAACTCGTGACCGAGAATATGGGTGTGATTGTCTGGAAGATGCGGAACGGAGCATTTCGCAATGTCCGTTCCGCATAGGCCAGCCGAGCGCAACCTGAGTCGCGCCCAGCCCTCTTGTAGCGACAATAGCTGAGCCTCACCGAGACCCAACTTGCCTTCTTGAAGGATTACCGCTTTCACGATTATTCTCCCATTAGGTTGGTTATGGTCTTGGTGGTGCCGCCCGTGGCTTCCACGAAACGGCACATCTGCTCATATGCTACACCTGAATCAATCGCGAGAAGTGATTGATTGAAACCTTCAGCGAGTGTCTCCACTTTTCGAGACAACAGGAGGATGCCTGCCGCATTAAGTGCAACCGTCTTTACGGCGTTCTCAGGCCCTTTGCCTTTAAGCACCTTTAGTACGTACTGCACGTTTTCGAACAGAGAGTCTTTTGCCTCAAGTCCAGAGGTGTCATCCGAAGCGATGCCGAGCGACTTGACGATCTTATCGTTGACCGGCAAGAGCGTACCATTCTCGATGATTGCGATGCGATTCAGTGAAAGCGTCGACAGTTCATCGATGTAGTGCACGCTGTCCTTTGACGACGTCACGACCATCGCATTCTCAAATCCCAAACCTTGCAGAGTTGCCTGAGCTAGTTCGACATTCGGGTGCGCGAGGCCGTAATACACCGCATCACACGCAAGTGGATTAACGATTGCAGGAAGTCCGAAGCTAAGCGGCGTAGGACCGAAGATCTTTCCCCCGTAGACAGAGTCGAAACGTGGGATTTGATCCTCGATCGGAAAGATACCTAGCTTCGTACGTTGCATGACATCGATCATCTCAGGCGTTTCAAGAAGGACCGCACCAAGTGCATGTACGAGATCTTTTGAACCGGAGACCGATGAAGTCGCAGACGAACCAGGTTTGGCAATATACACACCGAGAGCGCTTGCAACAAAGCAAGCAGCAGAGGATATGTTAAAGGTTTTGAGGCCTTTCTTGCCACTCCCAGCCACCCCAATCAAGAGTTCATTTGACGGCAACGTCGGTCGGAATCTCTTGAGGCCGTCAATGTTGAGCGCTGTTCGTATCAGCAGAAGAATCTCCCGAACTGAAGGCTTCCGAACCATAAGACCGGTCAGGAAAGCACCCAGTTGGGTATCTCGTGCCTTTACGTGAGGGTCTGTAAGTATCAGCTCGAAAGCCTCTGCCAACAAATCCTCATCCAGAGGTGCACCTATATTGAGTCGGTAAAACACCTCTGAAATTCGATGGTTTGGCGTTTGACTGAACATCTAACCCTCCTCATAACTATGCCAGTGCTGACAGATCTCGTAGAGATGTTTCGCATATTCCGTCTTGATTGCCTTCCACGGGTGAGACTGCTTAACGCATTCGCGACGCGCTTCTTCAATAGCATCCTGCGAGTATTTGCTCGCAGAAGCGATCATTTGATACACGACATTGGTCTCGGGGATTTCCGTCACTACTTCGCCCGATTCAATCCGTTGAAGGATCTCCTCGAACTTCATATCGACAGTTATGCTCGATTCGGGGAAGCTCTTCGACATCTTTGGATAACCATTGAAGCCTCGGATAATTCCTGAATAAAGTGCGCCGTAGCGCTTCCCAGAGAACCATTGCGGGAACTCAAGCGCGGCTCGCTCCAGGGCTTGCCGACCGAAGTCGACATACCTGTGTTCATCAACCCCGAGAAAGATGACTACCGAATCGTACTGACCATCGGCCAGCAATTCTAAGAAGTCAGCAATCATGAGATTCAGCGAGAGTTGCCTCCGGTACGTCATGCCCGCGTCAACCTTTCCTCGCTCCGTGTAGAACGAGTGCAAGTCTTCCTCGGCATTATCGAACATTTGCTGATCCATAAAACGGCCAAGTAGGTACATGAGCCGCAGTGTGGACAGACTCTCATACTGAGAGCGGAGTACGTTCGGCGATTCGACATTGAATCCCAATCCCTGGACAAACCGTTTGTACCGGCTGGATAATTCCTTGGTCTTATCAAGCGGAATCACTTTTCCGTTGTAGGCATCCAGATCGCCGAGAACGACTTGGACATCGATGCCGGCTTTTTGGAGACGAATCGCTTTCAGGATTTGCGTTAAGGTGCCGATATGTGGCACCCCGGACAGACCAAATCCCGTTGTGGCAACCATCCTGCGGCCGCAAGCATCGTCTGCAACGATGTCTGCCACCCCAGAGTGACAGAGCCATTGCTGTTGGAGGGCATCAATGCCCATAGCGCCCATCGAGAAAGAGATTTGCTCAAACTCAATAGGGCTATACCCGAACTCACGCATGACTTTAGCGTAATAGTCCGGGCCAAAGACAGGTGTGTTCATGTTCAGCTCCTTGACTTGTCAATGAACGAAAAATGGACTGCTCGCAGTCCATCTATTAGTAGAATACAATTAATTAATGCACCCGTCAATTATTAAAGTCAGGTCAGCCGCATCTGGGTTTGAACCAGAAAGACCGCCCACCTGGGCGGTCTTTCTGGTTATCTTAAGATCTGCGCGAGAGACGGGACTTGAACCCGCAACCTCCGCCGTGACAGGGCGGCGCTCTAACCAAATTGAGCTACTCCCGCAATCATTTAGCTAAAGGGCTTCCCTTTTAGCGGTAACCCAAACAATACCCTGCTACGGGTCTTTTTTCAATGTGCCGGCGGGTGGAGTCGCGCCACCGTCTAGGGTTTATGAGTCCCTCGTTCTAACTCTTGAACTACGCCGGCAATACGTAAGACACTAGCAAAATAGCCGCATTTCGACAACGCCCCGACTTGACAAAAGCTGTATAAAGTCTATTCTAAAAACATGCATTTTAATTACGGCACACGTGCAGCGGTTATGGCCAAGATTTCAAATCTTGGTATTACTGCTTGCGTGTAGCCGCGATTTTTCTCAACCTCCACTTACAGAAAAACCTCGGCTCTACGGAAGCCGAGGTCTTCTCGTTTTTTGGAGTAGGGCAAGTTCTTTGACAGGAGTTCATTATGAACAAACGAGTGATGTTTTTAGAAGGCCGACATATCTACTTGCGGCCAGTGCAACCGTCGGACCTTCCGTACTTTGTACAGTGGTTCAATGACCAAGAGGTAACTCATTTTCTCGGGAACCAGTTTCCCATGACCGAAATGCAGGAAAAAGCCTGGATTGAAGGTCTTACAAAACGAAGCGGTAGCGATATTGTTTTGGTAATTGTCATCAAAGGCAAAACGCCAAAATCTGATCGACCAATCGGCACCATGGGCCTCCACAATATTGACCTGCATGATGGTGTTGCTACTAGCGGCGCCGCCATCGGAGCAAAAGACACGTGGGGTAAAGGCTACGGCAGTGAAGCAAAGATGCTTCTGCTGGACTATGCCTTCAATCGACTAAACCTCCGCAAGGTCTATTCTCGTGTTCTTGCGTTTAACGGACGTAGCCGCGCCTATAGTGAAAAATGCGGCTACGTCCTTGAAGCAACACATGTTGGCCGCCACGTGCGAGATGGTCAACTTGTCGATGAACTTGTGCTTGTTGTGAACGCTGAGGAATGGCGAGAACTTTGGGAGAAAACAAAAAAGAAGTTCTTGCCTAAAAAGAAAAAATAATCAATCGCCGCCTCTATTTGAGGCGGCGATTTCTTTTAGTTACTTTTGCGAGCGCGCAGTTCGTGCTCGGCCACTGGCAGGTCCTCCGGCGTACCCACCTGAAGCCAGAAAGACGCCTTTTGTGCGCGGAGAGGAATGCCGCTAGCCACAGAGGCCGCAAGCACTGTCTGGGGTAGGCCATATTCGCTGCTCCCGAGAGACTTCGGTACAAGCGGGAAATCAAATACGCGCGTATCAAGCCCAAAAAGATTGGTGCTCGTAAGCACTGGTTCTCCGTGTTCGCCTTCTTCAATTCCTACGACGGCATTGTGTTCATCAAACACCATTTTTCCGCCTACCATTGATTCGGAAACGCCAATTATCCAATCAGAGGACTCTGCTACGAGTTCGAGATCTTCGCGTCCGTAGAGGTCGTCGCCCATCATGACGAGGAATCTGCCGGTGAGCATCTCTCGGGCGCGCCAAAGCGCGCCCGCTGTCCCGTCGAGCGTATCTTGCTCAATGTACAAAATGCGCCGACCTCCACACTCCTCACCAAACGCCTCGCGAATCTTTTCCCCCTGGTACCCAATGAT
>Ga0209066_10006178_pt1 | contig 12331 bp, 12 predicted proteins | sample All_14_2_FD_187198 | JGI IMG/M metagenome (GOLD analysis project Ga0209066, IMG submission 187198) | Freshwater microbial communities in response to fracking from Pennsylvania, USA - Allegheny Zone_MetaG_DW_15 (SPAdes) (version 2) ...
CAAGATGTACTGAAGGTCGCTTTGGGCATCTTGAGCAGGCAGTTAAGCGAACATCCGCCGATTTCCTTGCCGTCGATCTGAGGCGTCTTTCGACTGTGTTTCAAGATTTGTTAGAAAGCGATTGATCATATCCCCTCCCGCCAACTTGTTACTCCTCGTTACGCATCTTGCCATCATGCCACCCAACTCGCCGAAAGCGCCTCCGCCTGACGCAGCACGGTTTGTACGGCCGCATCCTGAAGATCGGGCGGGTAGCCGTGCTTGCGGAGAATGCGTTTCACCAGAACCCGCATGCGGGCGCGGGCGCTTTCGCGGTGAGACCAGTCAACGGTCACATTGCCCTTGAGACTTTCGAGGAGTTCATGGGCGATCAGCTTGAGCGCGTCATTGCCCATCGCCTCGATTGCGCTCTCATTTTCGGCAAGCGCGTCATAGAAGGCGATCTCGTCCTGCGAGAGGCCCTCCTCCTCACCGCGCCTGCGGGCGGCGCGTACATCTTTTGCGAGATCAATCAGCTCCTGCATCACCTCGACTGTGCTGATGGCGTTGGTGTGATAGCGGGCAATCGCCTCTTCCAGGCGTTCTGAAAAGCGCTTGGTCTCGACCACGTTCGTTTTGCTGCGCGAACGAATTTCGTCGTTCAGCAGCTTCCGCAAGGCCTCGAGCGCGAGGTTTTTCTTTTCGAGCTGTTGAACCTCAGCGAGGAATTCGTCCGACAGGATTGAAATATCGGGTGTTGTGATGCCGGCAGCGGTCAGAATATCGACGATCTCCGTCGAAACGACGGCGCGGTCGAGTATTTGCTGGATGGCGAATTCGCGGTCGGCGCTGGCAAGACCCGTCGCATCGGCTGACTTCACCAGCGCGACGCGCACGGTCTGGAAAAATCCTACCTCATCGCGGACAGCCCGCGCCTCATCGCTGCCGGAGGCAAGCGCAAAGGCTTTCGACAAGGCCAGCACGGCATCCTGATAGCGGCGGTTCGCCTGCCGCTTGCCATCCTCTGTGGCTTCGCGCGCTGCCGCCTCATGCTGCTTGCCGAGAATCCAGTCGACCGCGCCGGCGAGCATGACCAGCCGCTCGTGACCGGCGCCGGCAAGGCCGCGCGCATAGTCGAAGCCATGATACATCGCCTTCACGACGTCGAATTTCTCGATCAGCGTCGCGATGGCCTCGGCCTCGTCGATGCCGGCCTGACGCTGGTCGTCGGCCGAATACTGGTTGAGAGCGTTTTTGAGGTTCTGGGCGATGCCGATGTAATCGACGACGAGGCCGGCCGGCTTGTCGCGGAAGACCCGGTTCACGCGGGCAATGGCCTGCATCAGCCCGTGGCCCCGCATCGGCTTGTCGATATACATTGTGTGCATTGAAGGCGCGTCGAAGCCGGTAAGCCACATGTCGCAGACGATGACGAGCTTCAGCGGATCGTCAGGTTTTTTCGCGCGCTTGGCGAGAAGATCGCGGCGCGACTTCGTGCCGATATGCGGCTGCCAGTCCTGCGGGTCGGCGGCTGAGCCTGTCATGACGACCTTGATTTTGCCCTCGGCGTCGTCGTCGCTGTGCCAGTCGGGACGCAGCGTGACGATCTTCCGGTAAAGCGCGACGCAGATACGCCGACTCATGCAGACGACCATGGCCTTGCCGTCCATGGCGGCGGTGCGCGCCTCGAAGTGGCGCACCAGATCCTCGGCCACCATGGAAAGCCGCTTTTCGGAGCCGACCAGCGCCTCGACGGTCGCCCAGCGCCGTTTGATCTTCTCCTGCTCGGTGACAGCCTCATCCTCGGTCAGCTCGGCGATTTCCGCGTCGATCCGCGGCTTCTCGTCGTCGGGCAGTTCGATGCGCGCGAGTCGGCTCTCATAATAGATCGGGACGGTGGCGCCATCCTCGACAGCACGGCTGATGTCGTAGATGTCGATATAGTCGCCGAAGACCGCGGGCGTGTTGACATCGTCCTTCTCGATCGGCGTTCCGGTGAAACCGATGAAGGAGGCATTGGGCAGCGCGTCGCGCAGATATTTGGCGAAGCCATAGGCGATCTCGCCGGTCTTGCGCTCGATCTTTGCGCCAAAGCCATACTGGCTGCGATGCGCCTCGTCGGCGATGACGACGATGTTCCGACGCGCCGAAAGCACCGGATAATTCGACTCGCCGGTCAGTGGTGAAAACTTCTGGATGGTGGTGAAGATCACGCCGCCCGAGGCGCGGCTCAGCGCCGATTGGAGGTCCTCGCGGCTCTCGGCCTGAATCGGCGTCTGGCGGATCAGGTCGCGGCACATGGAGAAGGTCGCGAAAAGCTGATCGTCGAGATCGTTGCGGTCGGTGATGACGACGACAGTCGGGTTTTCGAGCTCGGGATGGCGCACAAGCTGGCCGGCATAAAAGGCCATCAACAGGCTCTTGCCCGAGCCCTGCGTATGCCAGATGACGCCGATGCGCTTGTCGCCCTTCGGATAGCTGCCGACGCCCGGCATGCCGAATGTCGCCGGGTCTTCGCCGAAGCCCGGCGCCGCCGCCTCGCCGCCCTTGTTGAGCGCCAGCGCGCGCAGCGTCGAGGCGACCGCACGTTTCACCGCATGGAACTGGTGATAACCGGCGATGATCTTGGCAAGGTCCGACCCCGTTTCGCCAAAGACCGTGAAGTCGCGCAACAGATCAAGCAGGCGGCGGGGCGTGAAGATGCCTTCGATCAGCACCTGAAGTTCGGGCGCGCCCTTGGCGGCGATCACCTCGCCGTCTGTGGTGCGCCAGGGCATGAAGCGCTCGCGGTCGGCGGTCAGCGAGCCGACCCGCGCCGTCAGCCCGTCCGAGATGACGAGAACGGCATTGGTGCGGAAGAGCGACGGGATCTGTGCCTTGTAGGTCTGTAGCTGGTTAAACGCCCCGGCAAGCGTGGCGTTCTCGCCGCCGGGGGCTTTGAGCTCGATCACGCCGAGCGGCAGCCCGTTGACGAAGACGACGATATCCGGCCGCCGGTTGATGCTGCCCTCAATGACCGTGAACTGGCCTGTCGCCAGCCAGTCGTTCGCGGCGAGATCGTCGAAATCGATCAGGCGAACCTTGTCGCCCCGGATCGTGCCATCCTCGCTGTAGAATTCGACATCGACGCCCTCGACCATCAGTTTATGAAGGCGCCGGTTCTCTTCTATGAGCGAAGGCCGCTCCGTCGCCAGAACCATGCGCAGCGCGTCACCGCGCGCCTCGACCGGAATCGCCGGGTTGAGCTTTTCGATGGCCGCTGTGAGGCGCTTGGCGAGCACAACATCGGCATAGGCTTCCCGTTCTGGCGCCTTTCCGTCCGGGCCGATTTCGGCATCGCTTGTGATCGCGTATCCCAGCGCGGCGAACTGATCGAGCACGACCTGCTCAATAGCGGCTTCGGAAAGATAGGCCATCAGGCGACCTCCGCATCTTGAGGCGCAGCGGCCTTGGCTTCCAGCGTCTCGAATGTCTGCTGGAGCATTGGCGCATGCTTCCAATGCGTGCAGAAGGCTCGAATGCCGGGATACCAGTCTGCGCTCATGCTGCCCTCGGTGCTGGCCCGAGAACGAACCGGGCGCGTTCGCGCCGGAGCATTTCATAGGGGCTGACGCAAGCGAGACCCAACCCGATACAGGCGTTCGGTATCTTGATCTTGCGCGTTGAATCGGATGGCACCTCGTGGGTGACGACAACGAAATCATGGGCCAGCGCGTGCGCCATCAGCCAGTAGTCCGCGACCTGAAGGAATGTCGCGATCGCCGCCGCCTCATAGGTCTGGCTGGTCGCCCAGGCACTTACGCGGGCAAGGGCGGGTACGACGGGATCATCCGGCGGCAGAAAGAAAGTGCGCCCGCGCGCGCTGGCCCAATCTGACAGATCGTCGCCTCCGGCCTGCAATTCATCGCCGACCTTGTCGATGCTGGCGACGCGGCCAGTACCGTTCTGTGCCATCAGCCATTCCCAGAATGCCGGGCAGAAATCGAAGCCGTAATGCAGGTTCTTCGCCTGAATGAAGATGTTGGTGTCGAGCAGGTAGCGGGTCATCCGATGACCCCCACTTCACGCCCGATATTGTTGAACGTCTCCGTCTTCTTGACACCCAGCATCCGGAAGGCGTCGCGGTAGAGCGTCTGTCCTTCCAGCGTGCTTTCGACGAGCGCGCGGGCAAAGCGGCGGCTGACGCGCGAAAGCGTGGTAGGATAGAAAGTGCCGCCACTTGGCTTTGCGCTGGCCAGTTGCGTGAGGCGTGCGCGTTCGCTTGCCCAGGCGCGGTCAAAACTGGGCCGGTCGAGCGCCCCCGCGTCGAGCAGCCGACGCAGGATGACAAGCGTGCTGACCTTGAACTGCCGCGCCAGCCGCTGCATCGCTTCGCCAAGGGGCTCGTCCGACTGGATGGCGGGCCGCAGCGCCGCGAGAGGCACAAGAAGCTCGGCGGCAACCGCGTTGCACCAGACTTCCTCGCGGCGATAGCCGTTGAGCGGCGCGGCGCTGGCGTCCGACACAGCCGAGGACCCGAGCCAGAGATGCGCCAGTTCATGCGCCAGCGTGAACATCTGGCCGGATTTCGTGTCCGCCCCGTTGATGAACACCAGCGGTGCGCGCCTGTCGGCCAGCGCGAAGCCGCGGAACTCCTCCGGGTCGAGCGTGCGGTGGGTGTTGGAAAGCACGATGCCGCTCACCATCACCAGCACACCGGCGGCATCGGCCTGGGCGATGAACAGCCGCAGCGCCTCCTCCCAGGTGCGGCAGGCGGCGCGATGGGCCACATCGAAGTCGAGCGTCTCGGCCATGCGCGCCGCCACGTCGACCGGCCTGTCGGAGAGCGCCGCGCTGCCGACAAAGGCTGCCTCGGGCATACGCACCGTCAACGCGAAATCGCGATACCAGCCCTGCCGTTCCTGGCAGGCATAGAGCATGTCGAGCAGATCGGGGCTGGCGCGCCGCATCCCGCGTCCGTCATGGGTGCGGAAATCCGGGATCGGCAGCGGCTCCTCCGGTGGCGCGGGCAGGAACAGATAGCCGATGGGCACATGGACGGCCTGCGCGAACGCCTCCAACTGCCTGAGCGTGGGCTGCGCTTCGCCGGTTTCCCATGCGCCAAGCTTCGGGAAGCGGCCGCGCAATTCGCCCGCATCGACGATGCCGGCCCGCTCCCGCGCCCAGCGCAACAATTCGGCATGGACCGCAACGCGTGTCATGTGGCCTCCCCGACTTGTCTTTCGGCGTCCTTGACGCGCACCTCGCCCGACATGAGCTTTGGAAGAAGCAGATCGCGGGTCTGTGCAAGGGTGCGTGCTTCCCGAGAGTTATTGAGAAGCATCTTGAAGAGCGGTTCGGTAAACAGAGCAAAATGATTTTCAAGTTGTTTGCCAACCTCGGGAAATCGCATTCCCTTGATTGATTTCGAGTTGACCGCTGTTGCGATTGAAGAGGTGCTGCCGAGTGTTGTGTAGTCAAACCCTTTCATCCAGCAGTATGCAAAATATGAAGAGGGGCTTCCCTCGATCGGATTCAAGTGCGCGATGGCTTCGTTCGTCGCCATTGATCGCTCTGCAATGGCGACGCGGCCAACGGTTAGCTTGAAGCTTACAAGCACCGTGTCTTTTGCAGCGACAGGCACACGACAATCCTTGACGGATTGCTCAGTCAGACCTTCCGAGGTCTCGTGTACGTATGCCCCGCATTGTGCCAAGTCGCGAATTGAAAGCCACGGCACCCCGCTCGAACCCTCGGTAAAATGCCAACCCTCTATTCGGGGTGGTGTTCTGCCAATCTTGACATCGAACCTTTCGCCAACAGTTGAATAGCCCCACCCCTCCGGCTTGCCGTCGGCGTCGAGGCGGTCGGGGAAGAGGGACCAGACGTCCGGTGCGAGGTAGGGCGTGCGGGCGACATTTTCGTTTTGCGGGTCTTCGCCCCGCATGGCCATCTTGGCGCGGGTCGGGCCAAAATCGACGAACCAGTCCTTGAAGATCGCCCGCGCCATCGCTTCCAGCGTCTCATTCATCCGCCGGTTCAGCTCGATCTTGTCGTCCAGCGCGCCGAGGACGGAGGCGATGGCCTGTTGCTCGGAAAGAGACGGAATGTATAGAGGATATTTTTCGGCGAACTGAGTGTACTGGAAACGTGCTACGCCGGTATGCTGAATGTGATAGGGCGTCATTCGACGAGAGTGATACTCGTCTTGTAGCTTCCAAAATAAAAATTCCGGTACAATCTTGGTTGCATCGGGTCGAAGAAAGCGGGAAAAGCTCGCGCAAATCAGGGGCAGCGGGGCTTCGTCGATCAGTCGTTGAGTGATTAAAACTGTACGTCCTGTAGGCTGATCCTTTGTTCCGCCCGCTGCTTCTATTAGAGTATCGCCCATCCGAACTGCCTTGCGTTCAAGGATATCCGATCTGATATATCGCAGCGGAAGCGTAGAAAGATCGCCGTATCTAACCTTGTCGAAGTCAGTACCCCGGATAACAAGAGCAGGCGAAAACCCGGCCGTTGCCTCTCCCTTTCCCCACTCTCCGTCCCGGGTAAGTGTGAGCATATCCCGGAGTTTTACATCCTCCATCACCGCCCCCCTGACACATCGAGGAACAGCCGCACCAGCGCGGTGTTGATGTAGTAGTTGTTCCGGCCCGCCGGATGCTTGCGCACGAAGCCGTGTTCGGCCAGCGTGTCGAGATATTTCGCCGCCGTCTGGCGGGTGACGCCGAGATCGCTCATCACGAATTCGATGCGCGTATAGGGATGGCGGAAGAGATTGTTCAGCAGGTCCTGCGAATAGAGTTTCGGCAGATCGGTCCGCATACGGCGCTTCACATCCGCCATCTGCTCGCGCATGCCCTCGACAAGGCCGAGCGTCGTTTCCGCCGTCGCCGCCACCGCCTCCAGCATATAGAGAACCCATGCCTGCCAGGCTTGCGTTCCGCCGTTCGTGTCGCGCACGCCCTGAAGCAGCCGGTAATAATCGCCCTTGGTGCGGGTGATATGGCGGCTGAGATAAAGGATCGGGATTTCGAGGAGGCGCGACCGCGTCAGGTAAAGCACGTTCAGGATGCGGCCGATCCTGCCGTTGCCATCCGGGAAGGGGTGGATGCTTTCGAACTGGTGGTGGATGAGCGCCATCTTGATCAGCGGATCGAGAGGGCAGGCTTCGTCCTCGTTGATGAAGCGCTCCAGCGCCGTCATCAGCGCGACGACTTCGTGTGCATCCTGCGGTGGCACATAGACGATGTCGCCCGTCCCGTCGTGCTTGAGCGCGGTACCCGGCGTCGTGCGGAAGCCATCGTCCCGCCCCTTCAGGAGCCGGAACATGTCGATCAGCGTATTGTTCGTGATGATCCCGCCCATCTCGTGCAAACGATCATGGCCGAGTTTCACCGCGTCGCGGTAGAGGGAAACTTCCTTTGCCGATGCGGATAGTGCGCCTTCGGGGAACAGCTCGGCCTGAAACAGCTCGTCCTGCGTGGTGACGATATTCTCGATCTCGGACGAGGCCTTGGCTTCCTGCAGGGCAAGACTGTCGATCAGGATGCCCTGATTGGGGATCGTGGCCGCGCGGCCCTTCAGCTCCGCCAGCGCCCGGTTCGCCGTCGCCAGCGCCTTGAGAACCGGCACGGTTTCCAGCTCCACGGGCGGCGGCAGGGCGGGCAGCTTGTAGGTCGGCTTTAACATGTCGCGGGCCATATGTTAATAAAACTTGATTTTTTTAACATATTGAGGAACATATGTACACGCAACAGCGGCGGCGTTGACATGTCATTTGACCAGAACCCCTGCGAGGCGCTGGCGAATGGTCGCCGTCAGCCGGTCGGCCTCGGCGAACTGCGTTTCGAGCCTCGCCTGAAGCGCCGCGAACCGCTCCTCAAACGGCACGTCGTCTTCCTCCACATCTGCTGCACCGACATAGCGCCCCGGCGTCAGCACATGGCCATGGGTCCTGATCTCCTCCAGCGTCGCCGATTTGCAGAAGCCCGGCACATCCGCGTAAGCGCCTGCCTCCGTCTCGCCGCGCCAGGCGTGATAGGCGCGCGTGATCCGCTCGATATCGGCGTCGGAAAACTCCTTGCGCGTGCGGTCGACCATGTGGCCAAGCTTGCGCGCGTCGATGAAAAGGATTTCGCCCCGCCGGTCGCGCAGTTTCGCGTTGCGCGCGACGCCGTTGGAGCGGTCGCGGGCGAGGAACCAGAGGCAGACGGGAATCTGCGTCGAATAGAAAAGCTGCCCCGGCAGCGCCACCATGCAGTCGACGACGCCGGGCTTGCCCTCGACGCCCTCGATCAGCGCGCGGCGGATGTCGCCCTCGCCGCTTTGCGTCGATGACATGGAGCCATTGGCCAGCACCACCCCCGCCACACCCGCAGGAGCGAGGTGATGCACAATGTGCTGCACCCAGGCGAAGTTGGCATTGCCGGCGGGCGGGACGCCATATTTCCAGCGCACATCCTCGCGCAGCCGGTCGCCGCCCCAGTCGGAAATGTTGAAGGGTGGATTGGCGAGGACAAAATCGGCCTTGAGGTCGCGCAACTCGTCCTTGTGGAAGCTGCCTTCGCTGTTCCACTTGATATCCGCGTCGATGCCGCGCACCGCGAGGTTCATCTTGGCAAGCCGCCAGGTCGTGTAGTTCGACTCCTGCCCGTAGACGGCGATGTCGCCGATCCGGCCCTCGTGCTCCAGGGCGAACTTCTCCGACTGAACGAACATGCCGCCCGAGCCGCAGCACGGATCATAGACGCGGCCCTTATAGGGCTCGATCATCTCGACCATCACGCGCACGACCGAGCGTGGCGTATAGAATTCGCCGCCGCGCTTGCCCTCCGAACCGGCGAACTGGCCGAGGAAATATTCATAGACGCGGCCGAGCACGTCGCGCGCTTCGCCCTTTTCCTGGCCAAGCGCGATGCCGGAAATCAGATCGATCAGTTCGCCGAGCATCACCGCGTTGAGCGCGGGCCGGGCATAGTCCTTGGGCAGCACGCCTTTCAGGCTTTCGTTGCGCTTTTCGATGGCGATCATCGCCTCGTCGATCATTTTCCCGATCGAAGGCTGCTTTGCGTTCGCCTGGAGGTGCGACCAGCGTGCTTCCTTCGGCACCCAGAAGATGTTGTCGGCGGCGTATTCGTCCGGGTCTTCGGCACCCTCGGGGTAATCGGCCAGCAGTTCGGCACGCTTGGCCTCGAAGCTGTCGGAAATGTGCTTGAGGAAGATCAGGCCCAGCGCGACGTGCTTGTAGTCCGACGGCTCCATGTTGCCGCGCAGCTTGTCGGCCGCCTTGAAGAGATCGGCCTCGAAGCCGAGATTGCCGCCATTGCCATTCGCCCGCCCCTTGGCGCCGTTATCTTTTGTCGTCATCCCCTTGGCCATAGTCTTTCTCTCCACCGCCGCTTTTGCCCTGTTTAAGGCGCTCATATTCTTCCACCGCCATGACCACAACCACCGCGCGCCCATACTTCTCAATGGTCACCGGCTCGGCGCGGGCAGCGTCAATCAGCAATCCGAAACCGTTCTTGGCATCTTTGGCAGACATGGTTTTCATAGACCCACCCAATCTTGGCTACTTTAGCCATATTAGGCAGCATCGAAATAATCAAACATTTTCCGCAATCGGTGCTCAAAAAAGAGTCAATTTTCTTCATCCCTCATCGACGGACCCTGATCGGGTAATGCTGTTTCCGCACCATCCGTGCGGCGCATGCGACCACCGCGAGTCGGCTTTTCGACATCAACCTCCGGCAGCCCCTCCTTCCGGGCCTTGGCGAAGGCGCGGTCGCAAAGATGCTCAAGAAGATCGAGCGGATCGATGGCAATCCCTGGGTCATCACCGGCAAGCTCGAAGGTGCCCGTCTGACCGACCTGCAACATCCATGGCGACGCATCCGGGCGCGAGCAGGACTGCCCGACCTGCGCATCCATGATTTGCGCCATTCCTATGCCAGCGGCGCACTGGCGCTGGGTGAAGGCCTGCCAATGATCGGCAAACTGCTTGGCCACACCCAGGTGCAGACTACCGCCCGCTACGCCCATCTCGCCAACGATCCGGTCAAAGCCGCCGCTGGCAAGGTCTCCGACGCCATCGGCAAGGCACTCATGAGCGCGGGGGCATAGCCCCCACGGCTATCTAAGGCATAAACATATAGCCATACTTTATATTTTTATGAAATTGTGAAACATGCTTCTTGACTCCGCTCCAAAAAAAGCATAAATATATAGCATGGCTTTAGATAGATACGGACTTCTGAAACAGGTTTTGACGCGCGCCCGACCGGGTCAGCCGCTGACGGCGGCTTGGCTTGCCGAACAGGGCGTCTCGGCGCAGTTGGCCTATCATTATGTTCAAGCCGGTTGGCTCACGCGGCTTGGGCATGGCTGGTTCCTGCGTACCGGAGATGAGCCGGAATTACGGCTTTCGCTGGCAGCCCTGCCCGGCGCATTTCATGGCGCCTTCCATGTTGGGGGCAAAACGGCGCTCGCCTGGCATGGCTACCAACATAACCTCGCCCATAGGCCGGATACGGAACTTTTCACAGAAAGCCCGTTGCGCCTGCCAGACTGGATGCAGGCTCGTTTCTCACTCACCGTGCGGCGGCGGCATCTCTTTGACAATCCGAACCTCGGTATAGCCCCCTGGCACGACCTGCCCGCCCTGCGCGTTGCCGAGCCGGAGCGCGCCGTTCTGGAAATGCTGTGGGGCGTTCCGCAGCATCAATCCGAGGAAGACGCCGCCCATCTCGTCGAAAGCCTCTTCGGCCTCCGCGCCCCACTGATACAGCCGTTGCTGGAATCCTGCCGCAGCGTCAAGGCGGTGCGGCTTTTCCTGGCGCTGGCCGGACGGGCCACCCTGCCCGTTCTGGATGAACTCGATCTCACCCACGTCCACACAGGATCGGCAACGCCATACGTGCGACGCCATGCGTCCGGCACGATAAGGATATGAACATGGACCAACGCTATCGAGAGACCGTGCAGCTACTGCTCGATGTCGCACCCTTCATCTTTCGAGGCACGGAATTCGCAATGAAGGGTGGCACCGCCATCAATCTCTTTCACCGCGACATGCCCCGACTCTCGGTCGATATCGACGTGGTCTATGTCCGCGCCAATCAGCCGCGTGAGGAGGCGCTGAACGCCATATCCGAAGCGCTGAACAGGGCGGCAACCGATCTGGAACAGCGCGGCTTTTCCGTCCGGCGGCAGGCGGCAACCGGCATGGGCGATATCAAGCTTTTCGTGCGCCGGGGCCTTCCAGAGGTCAAAATCGAAGTCAACCCGGTCGGGCGTGGCACGCTTCACCCCGTGCGCCCGGCCGAGCTCTGCGCGCTGGCAGCAGACGAATTCAAACGCGCTCTCAAACTGCCGATCCTGGCACCCGCGGAACTCTATGGCGGCAAGCTGGTCGCCGCGATGGACCGCCAGCATCCGCGCGATTGGTTCGATTGCCTGCTGCTGCGGCAGAATGAGGGGCTGACCGCTGAAGTACGCCAAGCGTTCGTCGCTTATGTCGCCGGCCACAATCGCCCCATCAACGAAATCCTGACGCCAAACCCGCAACCGCTTGAGACCACCTATCGCAATGATTTCGTTGGCATGACGCGAGACGACGTCAGCCTTGAGATGTTGGAAGAAACAAGGGACTGGCTGTTCAGGGAGTTGCCGGTAAGCCTGACGAGGGATGAGCGGGATTTCCTTCTCAGCCTGAAAGCGGGCGAACCCGACTGGCAATTGCTGCCATTTCCCGCCCTCAAGGACATGCCCGCGGTGAAATGGAAGCTCCAGAATATTCGCAAACTCAAACAATCCAACCCGCGCAAACATGCCACGCTCTTGGCAACACTGGAGGAAAAGTTGCGACGGTGAGGATAGCGCGTGCCAAGCGCCCACACTTCGCCATAAAAGCGATCAGGAAGACAGGCATGCCGAAAGAAAATCCAGTTGTGCACGCGTCTCAGGCTGCGCCAATGCGGGTATTTCCGACGAGGAAACGGAAGGCCGGAGCGTTATTGCCGTCGCGGTCATCGTTAAGGACAAGGCGGATCTTTGCGTCAATCGTGAGGGTGCGGATGGAGCCTGTCCAGCCAACGCTATTGGACAATGTGAAAGTGCCAATTTGCATGGGTCATCCCTCCTGATCGGGTGAACCAGTGGCAGCGCGGGTCGATGCGAGGGCTACATCGCCCCCTGGTAAAGCTCGTTGTGCCTGCCTTGCCCTTCTCCACCCGCCCGCGCAACCCACGATGGGTCTTGGCGGCGAGGTCTTTGAGGAACAGCGCATTCATCGTGCCCTTGAGGCCGACATGCAGCTCGGAGATTTCGCCCTCGGCCAGCGTGACGATTTTGACACCGGCAAATTTCAGGTGTT
>Ga0209066_10006180_pt1 | contig 12329 bp, 12 predicted proteins | sample All_14_2_FD_187198 | JGI IMG/M metagenome (GOLD analysis project Ga0209066, IMG submission 187198) | Freshwater microbial communities in response to fracking from Pennsylvania, USA - Allegheny Zone_MetaG_DW_15 (SPAdes) (version 2) ...
CCACCGGCGCGGACGGATCGCGCAGGAAGTCGCGCGCCATGCGGCGGGTGCAGGCGCTGGCGTTGATGACGCCATGGGTCGCATTGGTGACGATCACCACCTGGCTGTTCGCATAGCCCTGGGCCGCCGCCTGGGTCAGGGCCGGCGGGCAGCCCGGATCGATCTCTGCGGCGACGAACAGGGTCGGGATGTCGGTCTTGACCGGCAGGTTCTCCACCGGATCGGCCGCCCCCACGTCCACGGCCGCGCAGACGTCGAACAGGCGCGACAGCGACGGGACCAGCACCTGCGCCACGGGGTCTCCAGCCGCGCCCGCCGCCAGCCGCGCCCTGGATTCGAACGGCAGCTCCTCCTTGCACAGGTGCGCCATGTGCTGGCCTTCGAAATAATAGGTGCGGTCTTCGGCGATCTCGGCCACCGGCGTCAGGTCGCCGGCGATGATCTTCTCCAGATCGGCGGGCAGACGCCGCACGCCCCGGCCGCTGTAGGTCGTGTCCATCAGGAAGGCCGACAGGTCGTCGACCGTAAAGGTCTGGCCGTCCTCGCCCGTCACCGGTCCCGCCAGCCAACGCCGCGCCTCGGCCTCGAACCGCGCCTGAAGGTCCGGATGCCGCGCGGCGCAGTCGGCCTGGGCGGCGCACTTGGCCAGGACCAGCCGCACCGCCGTCGAAACCTGTTCCGGCGTCCCCACGGCCCAGTTGCCTTCGGGCGGCCAGGGGCTGTCCATCACCGCAGCGCGCACGATCTGGGGCTGGTGGGTGATGACGGCGGCCTCGATGCGCGGCCCATAGGAGCCGCCCCACAGGTCGATCTTCGTCAGCCCCAGCGCCTGGGTCATGTCGCGCACGTCGTCGGCGATGGCGGCGGCGTTGTACCAGCGCAGATCGACCCCCTTGGCCTGATAGGATTTCAGACAGGCGATCAGCCCGTCGCGATCCGCATCGGACGGCGGCCCCGCGTCGGTCAGTTCGACGCCGGGACAGTCCATCGACGGATCGCTCTCGCCGCCCCCGCGCTGGTCGAACAGGATCACGTCCTGATCGACCGCCATCAGGTCCGGACGCCGCGACAGGGCGCGCAGGATGTTTCCCGCCCCCGACGTCAGCGCCCCGCCGGGTCCGCCGTGGAACATCGCCATGGGCGGCAGGGCCTGGCCCGAGGCGTCCTTGTAGGGCGTGCTGGCCTTGAGGATCACCACCGCCACCCCGATACGCCGGTCGGTCGAGCCGTCGCGCGCCTCGTCCACCGTCAGGGTTCCGCACCGCGTCTCGCGCACGTCCGTCGGCCAGTCCGCCGGACAGGCCGTATCCGTGAATACGGGCGCTGCGGCCTTCACAGGCGGGGCCAGGGCCGTCAGGCCGGAGACGACCGCAAGGACGGCCAGGGTGCGCAGGATCATGTGACGGCTCCGGTTCGGAGACAGCAAACCTCCGCCCGCCCCGCTTGGCAACCGCCTATTGGAGGTCAGGCCCCGATCAGGCCCCGATCAGGCGGCGTGCTTCTTGCGCGCCGCTTCCGTCAGCGCATCGGCCATCCGCTCGCGCCAATCCTCGCCCTCTTCGGCGAAAGCCTGAATGGTTGCGGCGGGCAGCCTCAACCCCACCTCACTCAGCCCGGTCAGGCGGGCATAGGCTTCCGAAGACAACACCTCACGCGCCGGACGCATGCGCGCGATGTCGGCGTCGGTCAGCTCGGGGTTGTCGTCATCGACAGGATCAAACGGAGCGGAGTTCGTCATACTTTCTGACCTCGCGGGGATTGGCCCGCCTGAGACTGATCATCCAGATCACATCGTCTCGTTCGGTATAGACGGCGACGTGAACCCGACCCTTGATCGGCAGATAAGCATACCACCGAAACTCGCCGTAGTCCCAACGGTCGTCCAGGGCGATGAAGGCGGCGGTCCAGTCTCCCTGCTCGACGGCGGCCAGAGACAGCCCATGCTTCTCCTGATTGCTCGCATCCTTGCCCGGATCGAACGCGAACTTCATTCAAACAGGTCGCCCGGCACGGGACCGGCGGCGGGCGGCGGCGGGGCGCTCAGCCCCAGGTGGGCATAGGCCTTGGCGCAGGCCATGCGGCCGCGCGGGGTGCGCATGATAAAGCCCTGCTGCAGCAGATAGGGTTCGATCACGTCCTCGACCGCGTCGCGCGCCTCGGCGATGGCCGCGGCCAGGGTGTCCATCCCCACCGGCCCGCCGCCATAGTTCTCGATCAGGGCCTTCAGGAAACGCCGGTCCAGACTGTCCAGCCCGGCCTCGTCCACCTCCAGCCGGGCCAGGGCTTTCGCCGCGACCAGTTTCGAGATGGTCTCGGCGCCGTCCGCCGAGGCGAAGTCGCGCACACGGCGCAGCAGCCGCCCGGCGATCCGCGGCGTGCCCCGCGCCCGCGAGGCGATCTCGCGCGCCCCGGCCTCGTCGATGGCCGCGCCCATCTTGCGCGCCGTGCCCCGCACCACCGCCGTCAGTTCGTCGGGCGTGTAGAACTCCAGCCGCAGAGGGATGCCGAACCGGTCCCGCAGCGGCGTGGCCAGCAGGCCCGCCCGGGTCGTGGCCCCCACCAGGGTGAAGGGCGCCAGGTCGATCCGCACCGACCGCGCCGACGGCCCCTCGCCGATGATCAGGTCCAGCACATGGTCCTCCATGGCCGGATACAGGATCTCCTCGACGTTCGGGCTCAGCCGGTGGATCTCGTCGATGAACAACACATCGCGCGGCTCCAGATTGGTCAGGATCGCCGCCAGATCCCCCGCCTTGGCCAGGATCGGCCCGGATGTGGCCCGGAACCCCACCCCCAGCTCGCGCGCCACGATCTGCGCCAAAGTCGTCTTGCCCAGTCCCGGCGGCCCGAACAGCAGCACATGGTCCAGCGCTTCTGACCGGCCGCGCGCGGCGTCGATGAAGACCTTCAGATTGCCCTTGGCCTGGGACTGGCCGACGAACTCGGACAGGGTCTGCGGCCGCAGGGCGCGGTCGAAGGCTTCGCCCGTTTCGGCTTCTGGAGAGATGATGCGGGTCATGGTTGATCGCAGTGGCGAGTGGGGGCCGAGTGGCGAGTGACGAGTGGCGAGTGGCGAGGAGTGAGAAGTGCTAGTGAGCAAGAAGTGAGCGACGACCGGTCCAGGTTCACACAGGATCGCTCACCCCTGCGCTCACTATTCACTCGCCACTCGCCACTCGTCACTCGCCGCTCAGCCCCCACCTCCCACTCGGCAGCCACTCGCCACTCCAAAATCACCGCCCCAACTCCTGCAGGGCCGCGCGGATCACCGCCGGCAGCTCGGCCTCGTCGCCCAGCCGGATCAGGGCCTGATCCACCGCCCGGCGCGCATTGACCTCGGCCACGCCCAGGCCCAGCAGGGCCGAGACGGCCTCGCCGGTCAGGGACGGCGGGGGCGGCGCGATCTCGACATGAACGCCCGGCGCCGTCGGCGCGAAACTGACGTCGCCCAGCGGCTTGCCCTTCAGCTCGGTGACGATCCGCAGCGCCAGCTTGGGGCCCACCCCATTGGCCCGCGCCACCGCCGCCTTGTCCTCGCGCGCCACCGCGCCCGCCAGTTCACCCGGCGGCAGCACATCCAGGACCGCCAGCGCCGCCTTCGGTCCCACGCCCTGGATGGCCAACAGAGTGGTGAAGGCCCGCCGTTCGTCCCGCGTCAGAAATCCATACAGGCGCGGCCCCGCGTCCTCACTCCACTGCGAATGGACATGGACCGTGGCCTCGTCGCCCGGCGCCGGCAGCCGTCCCAGGGTGCGCGCCCCGCACGACACGACATAGCCGACCCCGGCGCAGTCGATCAGGCAGTCCGCCTCTCCGACCTCGGCCAGCACGCCTCTCAGACGCCCGATCACGCCGCCCCCCGGTGCATGGCTTCCAACAGGGACCGTTTCCTCAGCTGCGCATGGGTGACCGCCACCGCCAGGGCGTCGGCGGCGTCCGCCTTGACGTCCCCCGCTGTCGGCAACAGCCGCTTGATCATGAAGGCGATCTGGCTCTTGTCGGCATGGCCCGCCCCGACCACGGCCTTCTTGATCAGATTCGGCGAATATTCCGCCACCGCCAGGCCCAGCTTGGCGGGGGCCAGCATCACCGCCGCCCGCGCATGGCCCAGCTTTAGCGTCGAGGACGGGTTCACATTGACGAACACCTCTTCCACCGCCGCCTCCTCGCAGCCGTGGTCGGCGCAGATGGTCCCCAGGGCCTCGAACAGGAACAGCAGGCGTTCGGAAAAGGGCGCAGCCTCAGGCGGGGCCACCACCCCGTGCGCCACCCACCGCAGACGCGCGCCGTCCGAGACGATCACCCCCCAGCCGGTGCGTCGCAGACCGGGATCCAGCCCGATGATTCTGACAGGTTCGTTCGCCATCCGTTCCCCTCATGCCGCAAAGAGGGTTATCGGGCAATGAACGGTTTCAATCGTCGCGCGGATCCAGGCGATAGCCGGTCACGCCCGGTACGGCGCCCAGCTGCTCCGCCAGACGTTGCAGGTCCGTCTCGCTCGCCGCCTTCAGCCGCCAGGTGCGTCGCGCCCGTCCGTCCTCCGTCATTTCGAACCGTCCGGGGCGCACGTCGGCGTCCGTCGTCCGCAAGGCCGCCTGGACCGCCGCCTCGGGCGAGGGCTCGCGCCGCTCCCAGCAGACGACGGCGTCGATCACGGTCCGCCCCGGCAGGCGCTGGTCGATCAACCTCAGCCCGCCCAGGATCGCCGCCGTCACCACCGTGCCCAGCGCGCCCAGTCCGTACAGGCCCACGCCGAACAACAGGCCGATGGCCGAGGTGATCCACAGCGACGCCGCCGTGGTCAGGCCGTGAACGGAAAAGCCGGTGCGGAAGATCACGCCCGCGCACAGGAAGCCGATCCCCGTCAGCACCCCGTGCGCCATCCGGGTCGGGTCGGTGGTGATGGTCTCGTTCGGCAGGGCGCGAAACGCCCAGTCCGCCTGGGACAGGGCGGCCAGCATCAGCAGGGCCGAGGCCAGGCTGACCAGGATATGGGTTCTGAATCCGGCCGCCCGACCGCGCCATTCGCGCTCCAGTCCGATGACCCCGCCGGCGACGACGGCGCCCAGGACGGGCGGAACTGCATCGATGAGAACGTCCGCGACCATGCCCGATCAACCGCCGGGGTCGGGCGAATGTTCCCCGTCGTCAGCCGACGATGGCCTGCAGCTGGGCGGCGGCGTCCGCGATGGTCGCCCGGCCGCCACGGCCGCGACGGGCGGCGTCCAGGGCGGCGGCCGACATGGCCCCCTCGGCGCGGGCGCTTTCCAGGTCTTCGCGCAGGGCGCTGATCTGCTGGCTCAGGGTCTGGACCCGGGCCTCGTGCTCGTCCTGGGCGGCGGCCAGCTTGGACTGCAGCTTCACCATCCGCTCCTCGGCGCGGGCGATGGCCTTGTCGTGGGCCATGGCCGCCTTGGTCAGGGCCTCGGCGCGGTCGACGGCGGCGACGCGGGCGACCTCCATGGCCGCCTGACGCTGACGCGCGTCCTCGGTTTCGGTTTCCAGCGCCCGCACCCGCTCGACCGCCCGGTCCAGGGCGACCTGCAGCGTGTCGGCGCGCCGTTCGACGGCGTGGCCGCCGGTCTGCAGTTCGTTCAGGCGCGAGGCCTGTTCGCTGTTCAGCACCTCCAGCCCATTGGCGCGCGCCGTGGCGGTGTCCAGTCGGGCGGTCAGGGCGGCGATCTCGGCGCGGGCCGATTCGACCTGGCTTTCCAGCGAACGGATCGAACGGGCGGCCTCGGCCTGTTCGGACGCGGCGCGGGCGCGTTCGGTGGCCAGTTGGCCTTCGCCGGCGGCCGCGGCGCGGGCCAGACCCGCCACCTCGGTCCCGACCTCGTCCACGCGACGGCGCAGGGCGGTGTTCTCTTCCAGCACCAGGGCCAGATCGCGCTGGACCTGACCACGCGTGGTGTCGGACTCCGAACGGGCGACCTCGGCCTGTTTCAACTGGTTGCGCAGCGATTCCTGATCCTGCTCCAGCTCGCGGATGCGCTGGGCGGAGGCGCGCTCGACCGTCTCAAGACCTTCCAGCCGCGTCGCCGCCTGGGCCAGTTCGTTGCGCAGCCGGCCCAGTTCGACCCGGGCCTCCTGCAGATTGACCGTGGTCTCGCCGCCGCGCGCCGCCAGGTCGTCGGCCTTGGCCTCGGACTCGGCCAGGGCGTCCGACAGCTTGCGGACCTCGGCGGTCAGCAGGCTGACCTGTTTCGTCGCCGCGCTGTTGGCGTTGCGCAGATTGACCAATTCGACGTGGTTGTCGCGGCGCGAGCGGAACTCGGCTTCCAGCGGGTCCCGCAGTTGTCCCAGCAGGGTCTCGAAGGTGCCGAACCGCTGCGCCATCTCCGACAGCTGGTCCAGACTGTCCTGGATCGTCTCGAACCGCTCGCCGATCAGACCTGCGACGTCCTGCTCGGACCGCCCGAGCGCGGCCGCTTCGTCCTTGGCCTGTTCAGGCTTGCCGCGTGACAGCACGCGATCGATTCTGGTCAGTCTCATGGTCGCGCCCCGCGTCGTATGCCCGCATCGCGGTGGGCGACCTCGATCCCTGCCTCCAGAGGCGAATCGAACCGCTCACCGTCCTATGACCAGAGGTTAATCGCGGGTTACGAACGTGTCGAGACCTCCGTTCGTCGATCAGCGCGTGTACGTATTATCCGGCGTACTTGGCCGCATCCTCGTCCGAGATGTCCTCGTTCGAATAGACGTTCTGCACATCGTCCTCGGCGTCCAGCGCATCCAGCAGCTTGAACAGGGTGCCGACGGCCTCGCCCGTCACCGTCACCTCCGACTGGGGCTTCCAGACGATGGCGGTCGACTTGGGGTCGCCCAGCACCTTGGACATGGCCTCGGCGACTTCGTTCAGGTCCTCGAAGGCGGTCCAGATGGTGTGGCCCGGCGCGTCCTCGTAGATGTCGGGCTTGACCAGATCGCTCTCGACGTCCTGGGCGCCGGCCTCGATGGCGGCTTCCATGACCTCGTCCTCGGTCCCGGCCTCGGCCTTGTAGATGATCTGGCCGACCTTATCCCACATGAAGGCGACCGAGTTCATCTCGCTCAGCGCGCCGCCGTTCTTCTTGAAGGCCGCGCCGATGTTCGACGCCGCGCGGTTGCGGTTGTCGGTCAGGGCCTCGACGATGATGCCGACGCCGCCGGGGCCCCGGCCTTCGTAGCGGACCTCTTCCATCGTATCGACGTCGCCGCCCGAGGCCTTGTTGATGGCCCGCTGGATCACGTCCTTGGGCAGGCTTTCGGCCTTGGCGTTGTTGACGGCCAGACGCAGGCGCGGATTGGCCGCCGGGTCAGGCAGACCCGACTTGGCCGCCACCGTGATGTCGCGCGACAGTTTGGAGAACAGCTTGGAACGCACCGCGTCGGCGCGCCCCTTGCGGTGCATGATGTTCTTGAATTTCGAGTGGCCGGCCATGGGATCGTCTTCGAGAGTCTGAAACCTGAGCCGCGCCTCCTAGCCGATGCGCGGCGGGCTGTCACGATGTACGGGCGTGATGAGCGTCGGGGGGTGGAACCTCGGCCGTTTGGGCGTATTGATCCCTGACGCTGCTATGGAGCCCCCGATGAACACCGCCGACATCTATGAGGCCGAGGGCCGCGCCGACGACGACCTGCACGAGGCCGACATCGTCGAATGGTACGAGACCCGCCCCGTCACCGTCTCCACCGCCGTGGCCGCCGGATCCATCATCACCGCCTTCACCCTGGGCGCCCTGACCGCCGTCGGCGTGCTGTTCCTGACCGGTCGGCTGGACGACTGAGGACCGTCAACACCTCCGCCCCGGCGAGGGGCGGAGGCGGACTGGGGCGGGTCGCATCCGCCCCTCGCTCATTCCGCCGGCTCCACCGGCGTTGTCGCCGCCTCGCCAAAGCCCTGCTGTCTCGAGCGGGCCATGTGGGCGAGCGTGAGCCAGAACACGGCGAACAGGACGGCGGAAAAGCCGAGCGAGCAGGCGATCTTTTCGGGCGTCGGAGCCTTGAGGTTGAAATAGACCATCTGGAAGATGTTGAGGGCCACAATCCCGCGCAGCATCCAGTCGATCTTGAGCTTGCTGAGCACATAGCTTCCAAGCGGGGCCATGAGGAGAACGACCGGATAGGCGCACAGCCACGTCCGAACCTGATAATCCGTGATCCCCTGATCCCAGAACGCGCGATAGCCGAAGCCCAGGACGCTGATGGCCGCCATCACCATGATGCTCTGGTGCGTGGCGATCTTCTCATCCATCCGGAAACGGGTGACCAGGAGGGTGTACAGGACGATGTCGGCGCCCGTGCCGAACAGGCTGGCGCAGACGCCGCCCGCAAAGAGAATCGCGGCCAGCATCAGTTTGTCGAGGCGGCCGGTGTTCGGCAGCCTGTCCCGGTGCCCCCGGTGTTTGCTGGCGATATAGGCCAGGGCGAAGGTCATGATCAGGCTGAGAAACAGGGCCTGGATGATATAGACCGGAATGCCCTGCATCACGTTCATCCCGAACACGAAGCCCAGGAAGGCGACCGGGACGAACCAGAGAACCGGGGCGTAGGAGGCGAGACGGTTCTGTTTGCGGGACAGGATCCAGATGCTCGCGCTGGTCATGCCCACGCTCTGGATCATCAGGCTGAAGTCGCGCGCCATCCCCCGATCGATGTCGAGAAACACGCTGAGCACGGGGAAGGCCACGGCGCCGCCGCCCTCAGGCGTCAGGCCCGCCACAAAGGCGCCCAGCACCATGATGGCCGGGTAATACCAGTGCTCGATCAGGAACGGGATGCTGTTGAACGTCGCGAACAGGGCGACCCACACCACCATCATGCCGACATACCATCGCCGAAAGATGCGGCTATCGAAGAACATGGACCCCCGCCTCTTCACCTTGTGAACGCTACCATACCGCCGCTTCTGCGCAATTCGGATGTTGGAGCCAAGCCCATCTTCGACGCCCTGGGCGCCGGGCTCAGCCCCCGACCTGGATTTCCTTCACGCGACAGGCGCCGCAGTCCTCGGCTTTCAGGATCAGGGTGTTGGTCCCCGCCATGAAGGGCAATTCCGCCGCCCGCCCCTCGCGCCATCCGTCGTCCGTGGGCAGATCGACCGCCGCCGCCGCCCCGCCGTTCAGCGAAACCGACACCCGGCCGCCCGCGCCGACCACCGTCACCCGCCGGTCGCCCGCCGCTTGCGCCGTCACCGTATAGCGCAGCCATTCCCCCGTCTCGAACTCGACCACCACCGGCTCGCCGCCGTCCAGACCGATGTCCACGCCGTCGTTGCGCCAGGTCCGTCCGGTGTTCCACCAGGGGATCCGCTCGCCCGGCCCGTCGGTGTCGGCGTCATAGACGTCCTTCCACGCCACGCCCGACCGGCCCAGGTCATAGTCGGCCGCGCGGAGCGTCGCGCCCGCCGTCCCGATCCGATGCGCCGTATACGGAACCGCCGCGTCCGAACGGGGCTGACGCAGCATGGCGTCGACCACGTCGCGGTGTTCGACATTGTTCTCGAACCGGATGTCGTGGGTCGCCAGCCGCATCAGCGTCTCTTGCGCCTCCTGCGCCGACGGGCGCGGCCCCTTGCCCGTCAGATAGGCGACCAGCCGGGGCCAGCCCGGGTTCGGCGTGATCTCCAGCGGCTGGTTGAAGCCGATCTTCTTCAGCGGCCAGAAGGCCCAGCCGATTCCCTCGCCCTCGACCAGGGCGATGGTCTGCGTGAACCAGGTGTTGGAGTTTTCGCCGGATTCGCCCAGCCAAACCGGCGCTTTGGTCTCGTCCCTCAGCCGCAGGATATCGGCGATCGAGGCCCGGTCCGTCGCGTTCCAGTATTTGTGGAAGCTGATCACGGTGTTGTCGTCCCACAGGGGCGTGACGCCGCGATAGTTGTTGCCCCAGCAATTGCCCTCAATGACGATCATGTGCTGCGGATCGACCTCGCGGATCGCCGTCGTGATCTCCATCATCAGCGAGCGCAGCGGGGCGTTGGTCGTCTCTTCGCAGCCGTGGCCGCCGCCGGGCTTTTCGAAATCCCAGTTGGGTTCGTTGATCAGGTCATAGGCGCCGATGGCCGGCTCGTCGGCATAGCGTTCGGCCAGCCTGCGCCACAGAGCGACGGTCTTGCGCCGGTTCTCCGCGCTGTCCCACAGCGACGGTTTCGACGGGTCGCGATCCGAGATGGCCAGGTCGCTCCCCTGCCCGCCCGGCGCGGCGTGCAGGTCCAGGATCAGATACAGCCCATTGGCCTTGACCCAGGCCAGCAGGGCGTCGATCTCGGCGAACCCCTCTTCCTTCCAGGTGTCCCGCCCCGCGACAGGCTCCTGATCCACAGGCAGGGTCAGCCGGTCATAGTGCATCGGCAGCCGCACCGAGTTGAAGCCCCACCGCCCCATGGCGTCGATATCGGCCTTGGTCGTGTGGTTGGCGCGCCAGGCGGCGTAGAAGCCTTCCGTCTTCTCCTCGCCGATCAGATCGGCGATCCGCGCCCGGATCACATGCTGCTGACCCAGGGCGCCCAACTGCAGCATATAGCCCTCCTGCAGCACCCAGCCGCCCAGCCCCATGCCGCGCAATATGACCGGCTCGCCCGTCTCATCGACGATCCGCGTCCCCTCGGCCCTCAGGAAACCGCCCGTCTGCGCCTCGGCCGCACAGGGCGCGCACAGCGCCGCCGTCACGGCCAGGGCCGCGATCCATCCCGTCTTCATGGCGTTCCTCCACGCTCCGTTTTGAGAACGTTCTCACGGGAAGCGCGCGATGGCTAGGGTGAGCGATGCCGCCTTGAGGAGACGCCAGGAATGTCTGAGGGGTAGGAAGCGGACGTTGGCTTCCCGGCCCTAGGCGCCCCCCGCTAGATTGGGCTGGGCGTCCGGGAGCCCATTCTCACTTCCGGCTATGTCGTCGCTTAATCTCGACCGGAGCCTCTCTCGCTCGGTCGCGATAACCGTTTCAACGATGTCGAAATCTTCGACTCCGATAGGCATGCTCTCGGACTGTTGATCGTCGTATCTATACGGGCCCCTAAGTCGGTTCATCTTATTGAAGATGTCCACAAAAGCGCTTTCTATATTCCCCAAGCGTCGGCCTATGTTGAGCCCTGAGTGAATAGGACCATGGGTCTTAGTGCCCATCGGAAGTGTATGGGATGAGACCAAGTGCGCTTTGGAAGCCAGCTCACACGCGCTGAATAGCGTATCAACGGAAACCGCAGCATGGCCTTCCGCCTCGGCTCGACGGGATGCTGCCAGGAAGTGATCTGCCTTATCGAGCAACAGTAGGCAGCGATTTCGCTGAGTCATGAAGTTGAAGCTCGTGAACCACCGCTCTCCGGTCCACAGGACTGTCCAATGACCGTTGTCCAGCTCGTCTGATGGCAGATCAAAGTCTTCGAGACCCTCCAAATCTCCTAGGACAATGCCGTCTCCCTTCTCAACTGCTCGCCGGGCTTTGATTGATGCTACTCCTCGTATCTCGTCGTTTATCCGGATGGTCACTGCCCCCTCTGGGGGCTGAATGCGCTGCGCACCCCACAGTGCGAAGTCTTCAGGTAAAACACCCGACGCCTTCCGGCGCGCCAATTCTGGGTTGATCCAGAGATCGAATGCCTGCTCCAGAACGCGTCGCCCCATTGCATCGGAGTCTGCTAAGGGAGGCCCATCGCTAAGGATTTGAACGGTTGATCTGTCCGGCATTACAGGCCTCGTTTTCGCGCTCGCGCCGTTGACCATAGAAACCTTCGGGTGGTCAGCATTGCCTCGGCCGGGAATGAGGCCACGTCCTGATGTACGGCGAGCTTGATATTCCATAAAGTCAGCAACAGGCACGTCCGGCTACATTTCCACCCTCCAGCCAACGTCTGCAACGGGTCGAAGGCGGTCATCGACACTTGCGCCGAAAGCCGCGCCCGCCCCAGGACGCCGCCCTTCCCTCACCCCGCCTTCAGATTCTCCACCACAGCCCTCAGCTTGGCCGGCAGGGGCTTGGGCCGGCGGGTTTCGGCGTCCACGTAAACGTGGACGAAATGGCCGACGGCGGCCGGCACGTCGGCGCTGCGCTTGAACACGGCGAAGCCGTAGCTGACGCTTGAGGTTCCGATCCGGTCCACCTTGATCCCGACCTCGATCACATCGGGGAACTTCAGCGCCGAGGTGTATTGGCAGCCGCTGTCCACCACCAGGCCGATGGACTCGTCCAGCGCATTGGCGATCATCAGATGGGCGTTCACCGCCGAGTCCACGAACTCGTAGAATTTGGCGTTGTTGATATGGCCGTACTGGTCATTGTCGGCCCAGCGCGTCGAGACCATGTGAAACGCCTTGTAGGTCGCGCGTTCGGCCAAGGGGCCCAGTTCCGTCTTCGGC
>Ga0209066_10006181_pt1 | contig 12329 bp, 12 predicted proteins | sample All_14_2_FD_187198 | JGI IMG/M metagenome (GOLD analysis project Ga0209066, IMG submission 187198) | Freshwater microbial communities in response to fracking from Pennsylvania, USA - Allegheny Zone_MetaG_DW_15 (SPAdes) (version 2) ...
ACAGGTTGGTCAAAACAATTTTATTTTAATACCCCTCATCCGCCCTGTCGGGCACCTTCTCCCACAAGGGGAGAAGGCCGCACGGATTTACCATTTATGCAAACTTTAACCATTTTTCCCTTAACCTGACGGCCCTGGCCCAACAAGTCGCGGCACGGACAGTGAAAGTGAGATCCCTGAACAGAGCATATTTATCTCTGGCAAATAATCTCCCGACAGTGATACCATTTGTCCAAATCAAAAAGGGATAGTGCTTGATGTAAGGATGCTGTAACCATGAAAAGCGAAACGAATGGATTTGTGTTGCTCGTGGCGATTATCGCCGGTTTTGGTGGTTTTTTATTCGGATACGATTCCAGTGTCGTTGCAGACATGAAAGATCAGGTGATGCAACAACTGTCGCTCAGCGACTGGCAATGGTCGAAGGTAGTCAGTTTCAGCCTGCTCGGTGCCGTTCTCGGCATCCCTTTAAGCGGTTTGATTTCCGACCACCTCAGCCGCCGTACCCTTCTCATTCTCGTTGCCCTCGGCTTCATTCTCGGCACAGCGCTCTGCGCCACCGCCAACGACCTCAACACCTTGCTATGGGCGCGCGTGCTGATAGGTGTTTGCATCGGTATCGCTTCCTACATCACGCCTTTGTTTATCGCCGAAATAGCACCGCCCAAAAAACGCGGCGCCTTGTTGTTGATCAATGGTCTCGCCATCACTTTCGGCCAGGCCATTGCCTTTTTGACCGGATATTTCCTGCACGATACCTCCTCATCCAGTTGGCGCCTCCTGCTTTGGATAGGACTAATTCCCGCCCTGATTCTATTTTTCGGTATGTTCCTCGCGCCACATTCACCGCGTTGGATACTCCGCCGGTATGGTGAAAAAGAAGCCCTGCGTGTTTTGAAAAGCATCCGCAGCCCTGACGCCGATATCGCCAGCGAAATGGCGGAAATCGCCGGTTTGCAGACGCTGCCGGTCAAATGGCGGCAATTACTGAAAGCGCCGATCATCTTTGTGTTGCTGGTCGGCATCGGGCTTGGTGTGTTCCAGCAATTTTCCGGCATCAGCGCCGTGATGTATTACGGGCCGGTGATTTTCAAATCAGCCGGTTTTGCGTCCATGAAAAACGCCATCCTCGCGACCTTCGGGATGGGGCTGATCAATTTTATTGCGACGGCTTTTACCTTGTTAACCGTTGATCGCTTCGGACGCCGATCGCTATTGCTGAATGGCACCTTTATCGCCGCACTCGGGTTGTTTGTCGTGGCGGCTTTGTTTTATCTGAACGTACCTCATTTGTCTCTGGCGGTTTTTCTCGGCTTGTCCTGTTATGTGGTCGGATATTGCATCAGCGTGGGGTCTTTGTTCTGGCTTATTGTGTCGGAAATTTATCCTCTGCATGTTCGCGGCCTCGCCATGAGCATTGCCACCGTTAGTCTCTGGGGCGCGAATTTTCTGGTGTCCATTTCCTTTCTTGAATTATACCAGGCAGCGGGGGAGGCGATGACGTTTTCATTGTTTGGCGGCATATGCCTGCTGGCCTGTGCGTTTGTGTATCGTTTTATACCGGAAACCACCGGGGTTTCCCTCGAAAAAATTGAAGAGAATCTCGCCGCGGGTATGCGCGTTCGCGATATTGGTCAAGCCATTGAAACAAGACGCTTTAAAAAACAACGAATACTCACACTGGAAGAACCATCATGACTCAAACAAGTGCAAACAGCAGGTGCCGAATCGGGATTCTCGGAGCCGGGCGGATTGGTAAATTACATGCGGAAAACATCAAATTTCGCTTGCCGCAATTTGAATTGCTGGCGATAAGCGATCCCAAACTCGATAGAGACTGGGCGAAATCCTTGTCCATTCCAGTTACTTCAACAGAGGCGAATGAGTTGATTGATCATCCGGATCTGGACGCGCTGCTCATCGCCACGCCCTCTGACTGGCATATTGAACAGATCAATGCAGCCAGCAAAGCGGGCAAAGCAATCTTTTGTGAAAAGCCGCTGGGATTGCAGGAAGCCGATTGCGTGGCCGCGCTGCAAGTGGTGGAGGCGAATAATACCCTGCTGCAATTGGGATTTAATCGCCGTTTTGATCCAGGCGTGGCTTCCTTGCAAGCGCGGGTGCAGGCAGGAGATATTGGTTCACCGCAGATTGTGCGCATCACCTCTCGTGATCCGGCTTGCCCGCCGAAGGGCTATGGGGCGACGTCGGGTGGCTTGTTCATGGATATGAGTATTCATGATTTTGACATGGCGCGTTTTGTGACGGGGTCAGAGGTGGTTGAGGTCTATGCGAGTGGTGCGGTGTTGATTGATCCGGATTTTGAAACCTGGAACGATGTGGACACGGCCATTGTGCAACTACGCTTTGCCAGCGGGGCCTTGGGCGTGATTGATAACAGTCGCCAAGCGGTTTATGGGTATGATCAACGGGTGGAAGTGTTTGGTTCAGAGGGCATGTTGCTGGCGGATAATCAAGTTGAAAACCGGGTGACCCAGTATACGCGCCATGAGGCGAAACAGGCCAAGCCGCTGTATTTTTTCCTGGAGCGTTATCAGCAGGCGTTTATGGCAGAATTGACGGCGTTTTATGATGCCTGGGCGAACAAGAAGGCGAGTCCGGTGTCGGGCTGGGATGCCTTGCAGGCAATGCGGATTGCGATGGCGGCCCAGGAATCGTTGCGGACGAATTTGCCGGTGCGTTTGGGGGCGGTGTAATGAAAAATCAAAGCATCCCCTTCGACGCAAGCCGCCCCATCGATCTCATCTGCATGGGACGCGTAGCGGTGGATCTCTACGCTGAACAAATTGGCAGCCGGCTCTCTGATGCCGAAACCTTTCGCAAATACCTCGGCGGCTGTGCCGGTAATATCGCGGTTGGCTCCGCGCGTATGGGTCTGCGCAGCATGATGTTTTCCTGCGTGGGCGATGACGACATGGGGCGTTTTTTGAGACAAACGCTGCAAGACGAAGGTGTTGCCACCGATTTGTTGTTCGACAGCAGCGAACACCTGACCGGCCTCGTGCTGCTCGGTGTCAAACCGCCCAGAGATTTTCCGCTGATGTTTTATCGCAAAGATTGCGCCGACATGCAATTAAAGCCCGAACAACTCAATCCCGATTTGCTGGCTCAATCCAAAGCCCTGCTCATCACCGGCACCGCCTTGTCCACCGAATCCATGCGCAATACCACCTTGCATGCCGTAGGTCTGGCGAAGGAAAAAGGAACGGCTGTGGTCTTTGATCTGGATTATCGACCCGTTTTATGGGGATTGACCGCGCCTGGCAACGGCGAAACCCGTTACATTAACAGCCAACACGTCAGCACGATCTATCAAAGCATCTTGTCGTCTTGCGATCTGATCGTCGGCACCGAAGAAGAAATTGCCCTGGCTGGCGGTCATGACGATCTGGAGGAAGCCCTCGCTGTCATTCGCCGGGCCAGTCGGGCAGCCATTGTGGTCAAGCTGGGCGAAAAAGGTTGCCAGATTTTTCCGGCAGATCAAGAAACAGCCCTGCATTCCAAACCCTTCCCGGTCGAGGTGCTGAACGTGCTGGGTGCCGGCGATGCCTTCATGTCCGGGTTGTTGCGCGGCTTGCTGCGCGGCGAATCGTTTGAACAATCCAGCATCCTTGCCAACGCTTGCGGTGCCCTGGTGGTGACCCGGCACGGATGCGCACCAGCCATGCCGCATTGGGACGAATTACGCTATTTTATTCAGGAGTACGATCACGATCCCTACGTTTGGAAACGCCTGATTGCTGATACTGTGGCGGCATCCAATGTGGTCATCAAGCAAGCGCAAGCCTTCCCGGATGGCGTGACCCTGATTGTTGACAAAGATGCCAAAGACAATCGTACCGACATGAATTTCAGTTCGGTGAAACTACGCATGGGCGCGCGTTTTTCCTGTCGTCCCGAGTTCGAGTTTGCCGCACAGTTGATGACGGGGCGTTTGCGCTTTCATTTTGCCGGACAGAGTGTCGATGCCGAACGGGTGGATTATTTTTCCGAAGCCCCCATTGTGCTGCATTGCCCGTCAAGCACAGAGGCTGAAATTGAAGCCCTGACCGATTGCGAAATATTGTTGATTGAAACAGAGAACGATCAATCCTTCGAGCCCTTGGTGTTTAACCAATCCAATATGCTGGAGCTGGATCACCGCGGCGAAGGTCTGCTGGAAAACACCTCATACCGTATCGTTCGAACGGTATTCGACAAACGCAATCGACCCGAATCCAGGTTGGTTGTCGGTGAAATCATTACCTTCCAGGGGCGTTGGTCCAGTTATCCGCCGCATTACCACACGCAGCCGGAAATCTATCATTATCGCTTTTCCGAGCCCCAGGGTTTTGCCTTTGGCGAACACGGCAAAGATGTTGTGCGCATCGAACACAACGACACCTATCAAATCGCCGATGGTCAGGAACACGCCCATTGCACCGCGCCGGGATACGCGCTGTATACCCTGTGGTTTATCCGCCATCAGGATAACAATCCCTACATCAGCCCAACGTTTCGACCAGAACATGAATGGACGCGGCAAACGTCTTCCAGTCAACGCGTCTGGACGCAAGGAGAAACCGCATGAAAACCATTCGATTAACCATGTCGCAGGCCTTACTGCGTTTTATGGCCAATCAATATGTCGTGCTCGATGAGCATGAATATCGCTTCGTGCAGGGCGTGTTTGGTATATTTGGCCATGGCAACGTGACCGGTATCGGCGAGGCTCTGGAGTACGACGCTCAGGGTTTAACCTATTATCAAGGGCATAACGAGCAGGGCATGGCCCATGTTGCGACTGCTTACGCCAAACAAAAAAATCGCCTCGGCGTCTTTGCCTGCACCTCGTCCATCGGCCCTGGTGCGACCAATATGATCACCGCCGCGGCCACCGCCACGACCAATCGTATTCCTTTATTGTTATTGCCCGGCGATATTTTTGCGTCACGCCAGCCGGATCCGGTATTGCAGCAACTGGAAAATACCCGGGATTACACCTTGTCGGTTAATGATTGTTTTAAGCCGGTGAGTCAATATTGGGATCGCATTTCCCGCCCGGAGCAATTGATGACGGCTTGTCTGAACGCTTTTCGCGTGCTGACCGATCCGGCAGAAACGGGCGCTGTGACCCTGTGTTTACCCCAGGATGTGCAATCCGAATCGTATGATTATCCGCAATCTTTTTTTGCCAAACGTTTATGGCATATTGATCGTGAACGCGTGCCTGAACGTGCGATTGAGGAAGCGGTGGCGCTGTTGCGTCAGGCAAAAAAGCCGTTGTTGATTGCCGGCGGCGGGGTGCATTATTCCCTGGCCAGCACACAATTGGCTGCGTTCGCGCTCAAACACGGCATTCCGGTTGCGGAAACCCAGGCGGGCAAAAGCGCGTTGACCTTCGCGCATCCGCTGAATCTGGGCGGCCTGGGTGTGACTGGTTCGGCTGCTGCCAACATCGTGGCTGCAGATGCGGATGTGATTTTGGTGGTCGGCTCTCGTTTGCAGGATTTTACCACCTCCTCCAAATGGGGCTTTCAACAAGCTGCCTGTCGGATGATTCATTTGAATGTCAGTCGTTTTGACGGTTTGAAAATGGATGCGCTGTTATTGAAAGGCGATGCCCGCAACGGCCTGGAACAGTTGTCACAGGCCTTGACTGACTGGCAAAGCCCGGCGGAATATGGTCAGCGCATCAATCAACTGCGCACAGAATGGCATCAGGAACTGGAGCGCGTCTGCGCCTTGCCGGACACTGAGCAGCAGGGTTTGCATCAAACCCAGGTGCTGGGCGTTCTCAATCGATTTGTAGGCAAAGACGATGTGATCGTGGCCGCCGCCGGCAGTTTGCCCGGTGATTTACATCGTTTGTGGCAGTCGAAAGCTGGCAAAGATTATCACCTGGAATACGCCTATTCCTGCATGGGCTATGAAGTTGCGGCGGGTCTCGGCGTGCGTCTGGCCAAAGAAGATGCGGCGGGAGAGGTCTATGTTCTGGTTGGCGACGGCAGTTTTGTCATGCTGCATTCCGAGTTGCTGACCAGCATTCAGGAGCGCAAAAAAATCACCGTTGTGCTCTTTGATAATCACGGTTATCAATGCATCCGTAATTTGCAGGAAGCCAACGGCAGTCAGGGTTTCGGCAATGAATTCCGTTATCGGGATGCTGCCAGCAAACGCTTGAGCGGGCCATATCTTCCCATCGATTTTTGTCAATATGCATCGGCTTTGGGCGCGAAAACCTTTTATGCGGACAGTTATGCGGATATGTCAAACGCACTGGCACAGGCAAAAGCGGAACCGGAAAGCTGTGTGATTGTGCTGCCGGTTTTGCCGAAGACCATGAGTCAGGGCTATCACAGTTGGTGGCGCGTGGCGGTGGCGGATGTGTCGCAGTCTGAGGACGTGCGGGCGGCTTATCAAAAAATGAGTGAACAATTGGATAATATCAGAGCATATTGAGGAGCAGCTATGAAATTGGGTATCGCACCGATCAATTGGTGTAATGACGATGATCCGTCGCTGGGCGCGGATATCAGCTTTGAACAATGTATCAGCGAGATGGCGCTGGCCGGTTACGAAGGCACAGAAATGGGTAATAAATACCCGCGTAACGTGCCGCTGTTGCAGCAATCGCTGGCGGATTCGGGTCTGCAATTGTCCAGTGCCTGGTTTAGTACCTATTTTAGCGAGCCAGATAAATACGAGGATACGATGTCGCGTTTTCTCGATCATTTGAGTTTCATGCGCGCGATGGGCGCTCGTTATATCAATGTCTGCGAGTGCGGCCATGCGATTCAGGGTACAGATTTGGCGGTTTTGGGCAAGGACAAACCGCAATTCACGACAGAACAATGGGCTGCGGTGATTCGCGGCTTGCATGCCATTGGCCGCGTCGCCAACGATCATCATATGCAACTGGTTTATCATTATCATGCCGGAACAGGGGTGTTTAACGCGGCTGAGATTGCGTATTTGATGCAAAACACCAGCCCGGGTTTGTTGTCTTTGCTGCTGGATACCGGCCATGCGGCCTTTGCGGATATTGATCCCCTGGATTTGATTCAACAGTACGGCGAGCGGATTCGCTATGTGCATTTGAAAGATATCCGCGCTGGCGTGTTGAAAGAAGTAAGGCAACGGGGGATGAATTTTATGGACGCGGTACGGGCCGGGGTGTTTACGGTGCCGGGGGATGGATGTCTGGATTTTTCCGCAGTGTTGCGGGCTTTAAGGGCGCAGGGCTATCAGGGTTGGTTGATAGTTGAAGCGGAGCAGGATCCGGCGAAGGCGATTCCGCTGGTGTATGCGCGAAAGGCGTATGCGCATTTGAGTGGGATTATGGGGGCCCTGGTTTGATGGGATGCGGTGCCAGGTGGCACCGCATCAACCGCTCAATCCCCAAAGCCCGACAAAACCACTTTCCCCAGCGATCTCCCACCTTCAATCTGCTGATGCGCCAGGCGTAAATTCTTTGCATTAATCGGCGCCGGTTCCCCATTCAAAGTGGTTTTAATCCTGCCCGAGTCCACCATATCCGCTACCCGAGTCAATATACGATGCTGCTCAATCATATCAACCGTATGATACATCGAACGCGTGTACATCATTTCCCAATGAATGGAAATACTCTTGCGCTTGAACAATTTGATATCCAGATCAAGCGGATCATCAATCAAAGCGAATTTGCCCTGCGGCTTCAAGCAATTAATCAACTCCTCAGCATGCTGATCGGTATGCGTCAGGCTAATCACATAATCCACTTCCTTGATGCCATGCGCCTGAAGCTGCGCCAGCATCGGTGATTGATGATCAATCACCAGATCCGCACCTCTGTCTCTGACCCACTGTTGTGATTCAGGACGAGACGCAGTACCAATGACGGTCATGGGCGTGAGCTGTTTCGCCAGCTGCACCAGAATCGAACCAACACCGCCAGCGGCGCCGGTAATCAGCAGGCTGCCTTCGTCTTTGCGATTGATCTGCAAGCGGTCAAACAACAACTCCCAGGCGGTCAGTGTCGTCAAGGGCAGGGCGGCGGCTTCAGTATCCGTCAGACTGCGTGGTTTGAGGCCGACGATGCGCTCGTCAACCAAATGGAATTCGCTATTACAACCTTGCCGGGTTAAATCACCGGCGTACCATACTTGATCACCTGGTTTGAACAGGCTGACTTTATTGCCAACTTCCCGGACTATCCCCACTGCATCCCAGCCCAGAATTTTGGGTTGATCGGGTTCAGGAGTGACATGCGCGCGAACCTTGCAATCCACAGGATTGACGGCAATGGCCGAGATTTCAACCAGTAAATCGTAGCCCTGCGCTTCGGGTTTGGGAACGATAATATCCGATAACACATCAATACCACCGGCTTGTTGATAGGCAATAGCTTTCATAATGACATCCTGTATGATTGAAAAAAAGACAGGCTACCCTGCGTGTACAGGGCAGCCAGGTTGAACAAGATTATTTGTTGCGCATGGCAATAGCAAGGAAAATATAAGTCCAACCGTCGACCAGCAATTCAATGGCGATAAACAAACCAATCACCCACAAACCGCTCCATGGCCAATGAATCAGGATAATGATACCCAGAACAATGGCGGTCAAACCAGCCAGCAATAACCAACCCCAGCCACCCACATGACGCAGGCTGAACGCCATCATCAAACGCGCGATACCAATGACGATTAACACCCAGGCAATCATGGCGGTGATGACAGTTGAGGCCAGAACGGGATCGTAGATCACCAGTCCGCCGGCAAAAATATACAGAAGGGCGATAAGCGCATGCCAGATCATCCCTTTCCATTCCGGGCATTTGGTCAGGTCAAAAAGCTGAGCTACACCGGCAATAACCAGGAGAACACCGAGGAACATGACGCTGAGGAGGGTAATCCCGACAACCATACCCATACCAATTCCACCGAGGATAACAAACAAAACGCCGAGCATCAGCAACCATTTCCAGTTACGTTTCAGGTTGGTGGGCACTAACTCCATTTCAATCTTTGTGTTTTGCATATAATGTCCTTATTAATGAGAGGGCTATCAGACAGTTTGACTATGTCCTTTATAACTATAATCTAAATTGATGAAAGATCATACAGGCGTGTCATCCAGAGCGAAGTGAAGGATCTGCTGCAATTTATACCGAGCCAGCATCAGGAGACCCTTCGCTTCGCTCTGGGCGACACAGCGAGGCTTCGGTGTGGCACGGCCAGTGGTTATGTCATCCAGAGCGAAGCGAAGGATCTGCTGGTGGACGTTTGAAATATCTTGATCTTTAGGCTCAATCCGTTAGACTGCGCCAAAATTGTCGTTAATTAACAAGGAGTATTTATGGGGCGCTCAGGAAAAGGTAGTCATCAGACTGTTTCTCATCGAGGACACGTGGGCAAGAAACCTGCTCAGGGGAAAATGACAAATCTTGAAAAACCGAGGGACCTGCGTTTTTTTGCACAGAATGCGCCCTTGCCGGTTAAAGAATTGACCGCGGCGGAGCTGGTCATGAGGGAGGCGCTTGCCATGAACGTTGTCGCCTTATTAACACCGCGTTAAAAATGCTATGCGTGTTGGGCCAAAGCCCAACACCGTTACTCTTCTTCCGCAGCAACAATCACTTTGAAGCTTGATTTTGCCTGGCCGCAGCCATTGGTAGCAATGACCGTCACGTCAAATTTATCTATTTCGCCCGCACTGATAACCAATTCACCCATGCGCGAACTAATCGCCAGTTCGTTTTTCTTTTTATGCGGGCTTGCAGTAACCGTAAAAGCCAACTGCGGGCCGATAAAGGTGCCTGCGGTAGCAATATGCGCCATATTGTAAACGGTAATTTCCTGATCTGTCAGTGCCTTTTGCAGCTTGGGCTTGTCGGTTTTGCAATCCAGATTAATCCCGTCAGCGTAAAGTGATGGAGAACAGAAGGCCGCAATCATCAGCATGGCCAGGCTTGAGTATTTTTTCATTGGATATCCTTTTCCCATATTAAATATTATCGAGCAACAACCGCTGCGGTCATACGTGACACACAGGTTTGTTTTCCATCTTCATTAAAAATATCAATCTGCCAAATCTGGGTGGTGCGACCCAGATGAATCGGGCGGGTAATGGCCGTTAACAGCCCCTCGCGTACCGGTCGGATGTGGTTGGCATTGATTTCCAGACCCACGCAATAAAATCGTTCGATATCAACCACCGCATTCGCCGCTGTGCTGGCCAGCGTTTCGGCCAACACCACATTGGCACCGCCATGGACAATGCCCAGGGGTTGTTTGCTGCGTTCGCTGGCCGGCATGGTCGCCGTTATCGAATCTTCGCCAATTTCGGTAAAACGAATGTCGAGAAAATCCGACAAGGTGTGTTTGCCGCGTGCGTTCAGATCGTCGGCGGTAATGGGTTTAAACCAGATGCTCATAGCGTGTTCCCGGGTTATTATGACTCAATTAACGATAGCACATACCCCTCGCCTTGCGTAGGACGAAAACGGGTTATTCAACAACTACCGGCGGAAATTTATTGGCATAGTTGAACGGTTTTTTGGCCAGAGCAAGTGCCAGATTCATCGCCGTTTTCATAAAATGCTGCCCCAAATCCTGGTCATCCAATGCGATGGGTGTACCTTCATCACATTGACTGCGTATGCGAGCGTCCAGTGGCAATTGACCCAATAAGGGAACGTGGAAGGATTCGCTCAAACGCTGCCCGCCGCCGGTGCCAAACAAGGCTTCTTCATGACCGCAGCGGCCGCAAATATGGGTCGACATATTTTCCACCAGCCCCAATACGTCAATCCCGGTTTTCTCAAACATTTTTATCGCTTTTTGCGCATCCAGCGTGGCCACGTTTTGCGGCGTGGTCACCACCACCGCGGCGGTCAGGGGGATTTTTTGTACCAGACTTAATTGAATGTCGCCGGTGCCGGGCGGCAGGTCGATAAACAAATAATCCAGTTCATCCCACAGGGTGATATCCAGCATTTGCAGCAGCGATTTGGCCAGCATCGGGCCGCGCCAAATCAGGGCTTGATCCGGATCGGTCAAATAACCAATCGACATCGCCTGGATGCCATGGGCCGTGATCGGCAGATACCGATCGCCCTCAAGCTGAACGGCTTGATGTTCGCCCAGCATTAGTGGAATGCTCGGTCCGTAAATATCGGCATCAAGAATCCCCACCCGGGCGCCGGCGCGGGCGAGGGCGGCGGCCAGATTCACCGTGACGGTGGATTTACCCACGCCGCCTTTGCCGGAAGCAATGGCAATGGTATTTTTCACACCGCGCAGACCTTTACCCAATAATTGCGTTTTGTGGGCGCGGATAAAAAAATCCATGTCGCAATTGACGGTTTTATCAGGAAAGGCTTGTTGCACAGCCGGTAACAGGCTGTTTTGCAGCGGCAGGGTAGGGAAGCCGGCGTGTAGATGGATGTTGAGTGTTTGTCCACTTTCCTCTATTCGGGTTTGTATGCCCAGAGCTGTGATGCTTTGCCCGAGAAAGGGATCGATGATGGATTGCAGGATGGTTTCAGTTGTTGTCATCAGTGTGCCATGGAATGATGTAATCGATAAAGATCAGAGCCGCGGCTTGTTGGGCCAGGGCCGCAACCTACCCGTTCGCAGCGAGATCTTGTTGAATCAATGGTACAATTTGTCTCGATCTTGCTGTGAACGGGTAGGTTGCGGCCCTGGCCCAACAAGCCGCGAGCCGGATAAGCCTAAATACAGGAGCCGAGAATCGTCAAACTGCAGATCAAACCGACCAACCAGATAGTTGAACGCAAGGCCGCCAGATCCATCAGATACAGTGCATGGTATACAACGCGCGAAACGATGTAACCGATGGCCAGATATTGAACCATGTCGGTTACGTGGTTGGTAGCCAGTGCCGTGATGGCTGCAGTTGAAAAAATCAGCAAGGATTCGAAGCTGTTTTGATGAGCGGCAGCAGCCCTGGCACCAAAACCTTGCAACGAAGCTTGTTGTTCTCTGGGGTAATTGTTGTTATATCCGCCAGTAGCACGTGACATGGCCCAGGCTACGGGTAATTTGGACAGGTAAGGCAATAAACAGGCAATAAACAGACAAATTATCAATGTACTCATGAGGTTGACCTGAGGGTAGTTGTAGACGCGTTACTGTAACGAATTGCGCGAGTATAAGCAACAGCCTTGAGTTCTGTGCCGCGGCTTGTTGGGCCAGGGCCCAACAAGTTACCGGTGCAATGCATCGTATTGCCAATGCACCCAGCGGCTATCCGTCAGATAAAACAAACCGCAGCGAATGGGTGCTTCGTCTGCTTGCTGCAATAAACTCGCATAATGATTG
>Ga0209066_10006184_pt1 | contig 12323 bp, 10 predicted proteins | sample All_14_2_FD_187198 | JGI IMG/M metagenome (GOLD analysis project Ga0209066, IMG submission 187198) | Freshwater microbial communities in response to fracking from Pennsylvania, USA - Allegheny Zone_MetaG_DW_15 (SPAdes) (version 2) ...
TCGGCGAACGGCGCCGCCATGCCGTCATTGCTGGTGCTCTCGGTGCGGGATGCTGCGCTCGCCTCGCCCGCTGCGATGAGCCGCGCGAGCTCGTGCGGAGAGCAGTTCACGAGCACGTGGTCGGCCGCTCCGGCGTGTTCGACGCCTGCGCTGTCGACCCAGTGCACGATGCGGTCGCCGCTCAGTGCAATGACCTCGGCACTCGTCGTCAGTGTCGCACCCGCCAGTCGTGCGGCTCGCTCGAGCTCGCCCGAGACGGCACCCATGCCGCCGACGGGAACATTCCAGTCGCCGGTGCCGCCTCCGATGACGTGATACAGAAAGCAGCGGTTGGCGCGCAGGCTCTCATCGACGTTGGGCGCGAAAGTGCCAATGAGGGCATCGGTGAGCACGACACCGCGAACGAGGTCGTGCGCGAAGGTGTCGGCGATGGCGAGCCCTACGGGCTGCTCGATGAGCGACTGCCATAGTGCGGGGTCGCCCACGGCAGCTCGCGCTTCGTCGCGCGTGAGCACAGGGTCGGTCACCGTAGGAAAGAGTGCTCGTGCCAGCCGTTGAGTGCCCTCGTAGAAGCGGCTCCACTCATCGGCGTCGGCGCTGGCTCCGATGCTCGCGAAGCTCGCGGTCGTCGCCGCCGGGTTGTGATTGTCGATGAGAAGCCCGCCGGCGCCGGCGGGTACGGGGGTGTACGAGCTGTAACGGCGCGGAGCGAGAGTGATGCTCAGACCGAGGTCGTCGATGATTCGCTGGGGGAGCAGGCTCACGAGATAGCTGTATCGGCTGAGTCGAGCATCCACGCCAGCGAAGGTTTCGGTCGAGATCGCGGCGCCTCCGAGCACGTCCAGTCGCTCAAGCACCTGCACGTCGAGTCCCGCTTGCGCGAGGTAGGCGGCAGCGGTCAGCCCGTTGTGTCCGCCGCCGATGATGATGACGTCACGCCGCTCGGTCATGGCGCCAGCGTAGTGCGCGGGGGAGGATGGGCAGGTGACGACGACTGCGAGTTCGAGCCAGCGCTCTGCCGATGAAGCCGTGGCGCTCGTGCGGCGGTGGCTTGATGCCGTTGAACGGGCCCGGCAGACGGGGGTGAAGCCCGAGGCCAACGCCGCTCGACTCGCAGGGTTACTGCGCGACCCGGTCGGTCTCGACTTCGCGATCGGCTTCGTCGACCGGGTGGCGCGGCCCGACGACCTGGGCGTCGCGGCGCGCAATCTCGAAGAGCTCGCGCGCAGCATCCCAAGCTTCCTGCCGTGGCCGCTGCGTGCGCTCATCGCGATAGGCGGGCCGCTCGCGCGACTGGCACCGTGGCCCATCGTGCCGATCGCTCGCCTCGTGCTGCGGCGCATGGTCGGGCACCTCGTGGTCGATGCGACACCGCAACGCCTCGACCGCACGCTCGAAGGGCTGCGCGCAGACGGTGTTCGACTCAACATCAACCTGCTGGGTGAGGCTGTATTGGGTGATGCTGAAGCGGATCGGCGACTTGCCGGCATCACCGAGCTCGTCAAGCGGCACGACGTCGACTACGTCTCAGTGAAGGTGTCGGCCATCGTGAGCCAACTCACGATGTGGGCCTTCGACGAGACTGTCGAGCGCGTCGTCGAACGGCTCGAGCCGCTCTACGAGGCCGCGGCTCTCGGCGTCTCGCCCGCGTTTCTCAACCTCGACATGGAAGAGTTTCGCGACCTCGACCTGACCATCGAGGTCTTTCAACGGCTGCTCGATCGGCCCGCCCTGCGCGGCTACGAAGCGGGCATTGTGTTGCAGGCGTACTTGCCTGAAGCGTTGCCAGCGCTCGACCGCCTCACCACTTGGGCGCAACGCCGCCGCGCCGAAGGGGGCGCTGGCATCAAAGTGCGCGTCGTTAAGGGTGCGAACCTGGCCATGGAACGTGTGGACGCCGCAGTGCACGGCTGGCCCGTCGCGGTGCTGCCGAGCAAGCGGCAGAGCGATGCGAACTACAAGCGAGTTCTCGACGCGGCGCTGCGTGCCGACCGAGTGGATGCTGTGCGCATCGGCCTCGCCGGCCACAACCTCTTCGACATCGCGTGGGCCTGGCAGCTCGCCGAGCAACGGGGCGTGACCGACGCGGTCGACGTCGAGATGCTGCTGGGCATGGCGCCCGATCAGGCCGCTGCGGTGCGCAACACCGTGGGCCGACTCTTGCTGTACACGCCCGTCGTGCACCCGCGCGACTTCGATTCAGCGATCAGCTACCTCGTGCGCCGACTCGAAGAGAACGCGAGCAGTGAGAACTTCCTTTCTGGCGTCTTCGAGCTCTCGACGTCGCCGGAGATCTTCGCGCGCGAAGAGCAGCGCTTCCGTGAGTCGCTCGCGACATTCGGCGATGCACCTTCGGCTCCTGCCGCCCGCCGAGTGCAGAACAGGCTCGACGAGCGGCCTCTCGAGGCGTCAGGCGAGCTACCGTCGCCCGCCGGCGTGCGCGAAGGTTTTGCCAACACCCCCGACACCGACCCCGCCCTGCCCGCCAACCGTTCGTGGGGTCGCGCGATTCTGCAGCGCGCCGCGACGTCGACGCGCGGTCAGGCTCTCGTCGACGCGAGCGGCATCGCCCACGTCGCTGCGATCGAACGTTTCGTTGCCGAGACTCGAACGGCCGCGGCGGGCTGGGCGGCGCGCTCGGTCGACGAGCGGGCGGGCATCCTTCACCAGTGCGGGCGGATGCTCTCCGCGCGCCGCGCTGACCTGCTTGAAGTGATGGCTGCCGAAGCGGGCAAGACGCTCGCCGAGGGCGACCCTGAAGTGAGCGAAGCCATCGACTTCGCGCATTACTACGCCGAAAGTGTGCGCGACCTCGCCCGCATTGACGACGCCACGTTTTCGCCCGTGCGGCTCACGGTGGTCGTGCCGCCGTGGAATTTTCCGGTGGCGATTCCGGCAGGAGGGGTGCTGGCGGCGCTCGCCGCCGGTAGTGCCGTCATCATCAAGCCCGCACCGCAGTCGCGTCGGTGTGCGGCCGTGATGGTCGAAGCGCTGTGGGATGCCGGTGTGCCCCGTGACGTGCTGCGGTTCGTCGATGTGCCAGAGAACGACGTGGGGAAAGCGCTCATTGCGCACCCGGCCGTCGATCGGCTCGTGCTCACGGGTGCGTGGGATACCGCTGCGCTCTTCCGCTCGTGGCGTGCTGAGCTGCCGCTCCTCGCTGAGACGAGCGGCAAGAATGCGATGATCATCACGCCTTCGGCCGACATCGATCTTGCGGTCGCCGACCTCGTGAAGTCGGCGTTCGGTCATGCGGGTCAGAAGTGCTCGGCGGCCTCGCTCGCGATTCTCGTCGGTTCGGTCGCGACCTCAGAACGTTTCGAGCGCCAATTGGTGGATGCTGTCACGACGTTGCGCGTCGGCTCAGCTCTTGACCCCCGCACCGTCGTGGGGCCACTCATTGAACGCGCTTCGGGCAAACTGCTGCGCGGCTTGACGGCCCTCGACGAGGGCGAAGACTGGCTTGTCGAACCGCGCGCGCTCGATGCCACCGGGTCTGTGTGGAGCCCTGGCGTGCGGCGCGGTGTGGTCGCGGGCAGCGAGTTTCACACGACCGAGTACTTCGGGCCCGTGCTCGGGCTCATGCGCGCGCGCGACCTCGACGAGGCGCTCGATCTGCAGAACGGTGTCGACTTCGGCCTCACGGCGGGGCTACATTCGCTCGACCCTGTCGAAGTCGAGTACTGGCTCGACCACGTCGAAGCCGGCAACCTCTATGTGAACCGTGGCATGACGGGCGCGATCGTGCGCCGCCAGCCCTTCGGAGGCTGGAAGCGTTCGAGTGTGGGCGGCTCGACCAAGGCCGGCGGGCCCTCGTATGTCATGGGCTTCGGTTCATTCGCCCCCGTGCCGCGCGAGCCTCGCGAGACGCTCAGCCTTCGCGGACTCGAGCGCGGCGTGCGCGAGGTACTCGAAGCGAGCCAACCTGCGCTCGACTTCGCCGGATTCGACGCCGCTCGCGCCGGGGCCTTGAGCGACCAGCGCGCCTGGGACGACGAGTTCGGTGCGGCCCGAGACGACAGCCGGCTCGAAGCACAACCCGACCAACCGGTGGAGCGCAACGTGCTGCGCTATCGACCCGCGCCCGTGACGGTGCGTTCCGCGGAGGGTGCAGGCATGCCCGAGACCGTGCGCGTGCTCTTGGCCGCGGCTCGCGCAGGCTCGCGTGTGCGCATCAGCACCGCCGTGCCGCTGCCGACGAGCTTGCTCGCGCTGCTCGATGCGGGGCTCGGCTCGTTGCGAGCATCCACGATCACGACCGAGACGGACGCCGAGTTCACCGTGCGGATGCTCGAGGAGCGGGCCGCGCGCATTCGCATCGTCGCGGCGGAAGGGCAGGGCCGGGCATTGCAGGCTGCTCTAATGACAGCGCTCGAGGGCGACCCCGACGTGGCGATCTGGGCAGGCTCGGTCACCGCCGCCGGTCGCGTCGAACTGCTGCCCTTCGTGCGTGAGCAAGCGGTTTCGATCACGACGCACCGCTTCGGCAACCCTTTCCCGGCGCTCGCGGAGTTGCCGCTGTAAGGCTCAGCCGGCTGAGAGGGCGTCGGCGATGACCTCGCCGATGAGAACCGCTGTGGCAGCTGGTCCGCTGGTCGGTGCCGTGGGCACGATACCGAGATCGGCGATGTGGAGCCGCTCGATGCCGTGCACGGCCCCGCGCCCGTCGACGACGGAGGTCGACGGATCGGTGCCCATCGGCGTCGTGCCACACGAGTGCAAGGCCGTCGACAGGTGTGCGAGCACCCACGAGTCGAGGTCGTCGTCTGCGAGATCTGCGAGGTGCGGGTGTTCAGGATGACCGCCGATGTCGCGCATCGCATCACTGTCGAGTAGCGCCGCAGCAAGACGCACGGCTTCGCGCAATCGTGCTCGATCCCTCTCCAGTGCGGCGTAGCGGAAGTCGAGCGTGGCAGAAGCGCTGCTGTCGAGCAGGAGCCTGCCGTGACCGTTGGATGTCAGTGGCGAAACCAGCAGGCTCAGGGAGGTGTCGGCGGGGTCGGTGCCGAGCATGCGCCCGAGAGGTCTCAGCACCGACAGCACCTCGAGGTCGCCCACACTGCCAGCAATGTCGCTCGAGCCATGAGCCGAGACGCCGAGCGAGATGTCGACCGGGTGCGCGAGCACCTCGGTGGGCACCGTGAACCGCACCTCGACCTGCGGATGGTCATGAAGCCGCTCGCCCACCGGCGCTTCGAGGAGCATCGGTACGCCGCTCGCGGCCAGTGACTCGGCAGAGCCGATTCCGCTGCGCAGAAGCAGCAGCGGCGACTCGATCGCGCCTGCGCACACCACTACGTGTCCGCCCAGTAGCCTCTCGATGCGGCCACCGGCGAGCACCTCGACCCCGGCCGCCCGCCCGCGTGGTCCGATGATGATGGCGGTGACGTGGTGCCCGCCCCGCAACTCGACACCCTGTGGCACGGGCTCGAGAAACGCGCGCGCGGTGCTCCAGCGTTCGCCGGCGTGCGTATTGGTGGGGGTGGGGCCGATGCCCGGCGCTGTCTCGGGGCTCGCGTTCTTGTCGGACTCGTGGGGCAAGCCGACCGTGCGACCTGCGGCGATGAGAGCGGCACTCACGGGGTGACGGCTGTCACCCCTCTCTACCGGGATGGGACCTGCTGTGCCGTGCCCGTGCTCGCTCCCGACATCGTGGTCGGTCTCGATGCGGGCCCAGAGCGGTAGCGTGGCAGCCGCACTCCAGCGCTCATCCCCTGACACTCGCGCCCACTCATCCAGATCGCGCGCCCGAGGTCGACGGAAGTAGCCGCCGTTGATCGCCGTTGATCCGCCGGCGACGCGGCCCCGCACGACTGTGTGATCGCGGTCAGCGGTGAGAGCCCCCTGGTAGCTGAAAGCGAGTGGATGCCCTGGCACAGCCGCTGCGAGGCTCGACGCATCACGGCTCTCGAGAGGGGCAGGCACTGGCCCGGACTCGAGGAGGAGCACGCTTGCTCCCCGCGCCGCGAGCCGGGCGGCGAGTGGAGCTCCCGAGCCGCCGGCACCGACAACGATGACGTCGGCTACGTGGGATGTCACGGTCGGTGTGAGTCGTCGATGAGCATCAGGTCACGAGCGGCGAGGAAGGCATCGTCGAGCAGGTGGCTGAGCGAACTGGATTCGTCAGCGAGCCATTGCTCGTAGGCAGCGAGCGAGACGCCGAGGCACACCCACGCCACGGTCTGCGGCACCAGCGAGTCTGCTGGCTCGCCGCGCCGCTCAGCGACGTACTCGGCGATGACCTGTCTCCAGTCGGCATAGCGGATCGCCGAGTGCGCGACGAGTGAGGGAACGGTGAGCAGTAGCGTCATGCGCTCGCGGTGATACTGCAACTCTCCCTCGGGAATGTGGTTGAAGACGACGATTGCGATGCGGAGGGCATCCCTCAACGACAAGCTCGGCGGCAGCGACGCGAGGTGCTCTCGCATGTTCGCCAGCATCTCGTCGAATTGGCCCCAGGGTAGGTCGTTCTTCGACGGGAAGTACCGAAAGAAGGTGCGTCTGCCGATTCCGCAGGCCGAGGCGATGTCGTCGACCGTCACCCGGTCGAAGCCGCGTTCGATGAACATCGAGAGCCCCGTGTGGCTGATCTCGGCATGAGTCGTGGCCGGCTGACGGCCGATGCGCACGACGGGGGCGGCGGCAACCTTGGCGATCTCGGACAATCTTCGTCCTCCTCTTCCCTTCGGCACTGAGTGCCAATACAGTACTGCTCACCGGAAGGCTCCGACATCGATGTCGGGGCATCTACGAGGAGGAGCATGCCATGAGCATCGCTGATCATCGCCCTGCACCCACCCCCGACGACCTCGTCGAGGAAGAGTCACTGGTCGAGGAAGTCTCGATCGACGGAATGTGCGGCGTCTACTAGAGGCGACATGGACCTTCCGTCGCTCGACCTCAGACTGACCATCCATCCGCGTGTTTCTGTGCGACCAGAGCCTTTTGGGGCGCTGCTGTACCACTTCGGAACACGGCAACTGAGCTTTCTGAAGGATCGCACGCTCCTCGGCATCGTGCAGCGACTCGACGGCACCATGCCGCTGGGTATGGCTCTCGAACTCGAGGGTGTGACCGCCGATCGAGTCGACCGATACCGACGGGCGATCGCAACACTCATGGCGTCGTCGATGCTGACCTCTCCCGCGAGCAACGAGGCCGCAGCATGACTCTCGTCGACGAGCGCACCACCACCCAGCGGCCGGCCGCGACATCGCAGACGCTACTCGGTCACTTCGAGCGAGGGCTCGACGCTCCCATCTGCCTCACGTGGGAGCTCACCTATGCCTGCAACCTCTCGTGCAGCCACTGTCTCTCGAGCTCGGGCCGCCGCGACCCGCGCGAACTCAGCACCGAAGAGTGCAAAGGGATTATCGACGAGCTCCAACGCATGCAAGTGTTCTACGTCAACATCGGCGGCGGTGAGCCGACTGTTCGAAGCGACTTCTGGGAGCTCGTGGACTACGCCACCGCGCACCAGGTTGGCGTGAAGTTCTCGACGAACGGCGTGAAGATCACTCCCGAGATCGCGCAGCGGCTTGCGGCGAGTGACTACGTTGACGTGCAGATTTCGCTCGACGGCGCGACCGCCGAGGTCAATGACGCCGTGCGCGGCCCCGGCTCGTATGACCTCGCGATGCGCGCCATGCAGAACCTCTTCGACGCGGGCTTTCGGGGCTTCAAGCTCTCGGTCGTCTGCACGCGACAGAACATCGGGCAACTCGACGAGTTCGCGGCGATCGCTGCGAAGTTCGGTGCGCAACTGCGGCTCACACGCCTGCGACCGAGCGGACGCGGAGCCGATGTCTGGGACGACTTACACCCTCTCCCCGAGCAGCAGCGCGAACTCTACGACTGGCTTGTCGCGAACGGTGACCGCGTGCTCACGGGTGACTCCTTCTTTCATCTCTCCGCCTTCGGCGAAGCGCTCCCCGGCCTCAACCTCTGCGGTGCGGGCAGGGTCGTATGCCTCATCGACCCGATTGGCGATGTGTACGCGTGCCCCTTCGCGATCCACGATGAGTTTCTCGCGGGCAACATTCGCGAGCCGGGTGGATTCACGAATGTGTGGCGAGAGTCGCCCCTCTTCCAGCGGCTGCGCGAGCCCACCGGCGGCGGAGCTTGCAACTCGTGCTCGTTCTACGACTCCTGCCGTGGTGGATGCATGGCGGCGAAGTTCTTCACGGGCCTGCCGATCGACGGCCCCGACCCCGAGTGCGTGCGCGGCTTCGGTGAGCAGCTGCTGGCCGAGCGGGCCGAGGATGCTCTGCCGAAGCCCTCGGGCGACCACTCGCACCGCACGTCGCCGCCGCGGCCGCGCGGCTCGACAGGGCCGGTGCGCCTCACTCTGAGCGTCCGACGACCGGACGCACCCCCGGCGCATGCCTGTGCCGAGAGCCCGCTCGCCGGGTTCTCACCCCAGACACTCACGGCCGCAGGGTGCGCCTGCGGAAACAACCACTAGGAGCCGCCGCACCGTCATCTCGCCCGAGCCCAGCACGCTCACCCTCGCTCGTTTGAGACCACTCCACTGAGCCGCCCGGATTCTCCGGCGCGGATCTCAGTCGTACCCGGAAGGACCCATCATGGGACTGCTCGACGGAAAAGTCGCCCTCATCACCGGGGGCTCACGCGGCCAGGGCCGTGCCCACGCCGTAACATGCGCTCGCGAAGGCGCCGACGTGGTCATGATCGACACGCTCGACCAGATCAGTTCGGTCGCGTACCCGATGGCGAGCCAGGAGGATATTGACGAGACGGTTCGGCAGGTCGAAGAGCTCGACCGGCGCATCGTCGCGGTCGTCGGCGACGTGCGCAAGCAGGCTGATCTCGACCGCGCAGTCTCGGAGGGCATCGCGAGTCTCGGTCGCCTCGACATCCTGATCGCCAACGCCGGCATCTTCTCTCTCGCGCCCGCGCACGAGCTCACCGACGAGCAGTGGGACGACATGATCGCCGTCAATCTCACCGGCGTCTGGAAGTCAGCGAAGGCCGTGCTACCGCACATGGTCGAGAACGGCGGAGGTTCGATCGTCATCACATCGTCGATCAACGGCATCGAGCCCGGAGCGAACTACGCCCACTACTGCGCGTCGAAGTTCGGCGTTGTGGGGCTCATGAAGACACTGGCCTTGGAGTACGCACCGCACGGTATCCGTGTGAACTCTGTGCACCCCGGGGCGGTACTCACCCCCATGACGAGTTGGCAGGGCGCGTGGGACATGATGTCCGGCAAACCCGAGGGCGAAGGCACGGAAGAGGACATGCTCGCCGCCGGCTACCACTTCCACGCTCTCAAGGGCCAGGGGTTCCTCAGCCCGCAGCGCATCGCTGACGGCGCTCTCTACCTCAACTCCGACCTGGCCTCCGCCGTGACGGGCGTCACCCTTCCGGTCGACGCCGGACACCTGCTCATTCCCGGCGTGAACGCGTCACCGGTGCGCTCTTAGTCGCCCGATAGGAAACGTCACCGCGCCGCGCGGTTCGCGGCACAACACAGTGCGGCAAAGACGCACACGCAGTGAAAGGAGAACGCGATGGGGCGTTTAGACGGAAAAGTGGTTTTCATCACAGGTGTCGCCCGCGGACAGGGTCGCAGTCACGCGATAAGGTTCGCTGAGGAGGGCGCCGACATCATCGGCATCGACGTGCTTGAACCCATTGCTGGCTCGGTCTCCGATGCCAGCACTCAGGCCGACATGGATCAGACCATCGCCGCGGTCGAAGCGCTCGACCGGCGCATCATCGCGACCAAGGCCGACGTCCGCAGCCTCGAGCAGGTGAAGAAGGCCGTGGATGACGGGGTCGCCCAGTTGGGACGCCTCGATGTGGTCATCGCGAACGCCGGGGTGTCGACCTTCACGGTACCGGCGGAGTCGCTCAGCGAAGAGGCGTTCGTCGACATGATCGACATCAACCTGACGGGCGTTTGGCGATCATGCGTGGCCGCGATTCCCCATCTCAAGGCTGGCGGCCGTGGCGGATCGATCATCATGACAAGTTCGGCCCTCGGTCTCAAGGCCCGAGGGAACCTTGGACACTACGTCGCCGCGAAGCACGGCGTAGTCGGGCTCATGCGCACCCTCGCGATCGAGTTGGCGCCCGACCAGATCAGGGTCAACTCCATCCACCCGACCACGGTCAACACCCCCATGGTCAACAACGAGGCCATGATCAGGCTGTTTCGGCCCGACCTCGAAAACCCCACGGTCGACGACCTTATCGAGGCCTTGAACAACGACAATGCACTCCCCGTCAGCTGGGTCGAATCAGTCGACATTTCGAACGCCATGGTGTGGCTCGCGTCAGACGAAGCGAGATATGTAACGGGCGTGACTCTACCGGTCGACGCAGGATGGCTAGTGAAGTAGCTGCGCACCGCAGGCTAGGTGGCGACCTCGGCGGAGGATGAGCCTTGAGCCACTCACAACATGAGTATCAATTCACTTAAGAACTAGGAGATCATCATGGGACGGTTGGACGGAAAAGTAGTACTCATCTCGGGCGTCGCCCGCAGTCAAGGTCGCAGCCACGCAGTGCGCTTCGCCGAGGAAGGCGCCGATGTCATCGGCTTCGATGTCCTGGGTGAGATCAAGGGCTCACCCTCGGCACCAGCGACGCAGGCCGACATGGACGAAACGGTGCGTCAGGTCGAAGCACTCGACCGTCGCATTGTTGCGACGAAGGCCGACGTGCGGGACTGGGCTGCGGTCAAGGCGGCGGTCGACGACGGCGTCGCGCAGCTTGGCAGACTCGATGTCGTGCTCGGCAACGCGGGAGTCTTCACCTCGCCCTCGCTTGCCGAAGACATGGACGACGACATCTTCATGGACACCCTCGACATCAACGTCGCGGGAGTCTGGCGCACCGCGAAAGCAGGCATTCCCCACCTGAAGAAGAACGAGAACGGCGGTTCGATCCTCATCACGAGTTCGATCGCTGGCCTCAGCGGCGCTCAGAACTTTGCGCACTACGTGGCGTCGAAGCATGCGGTGGTCGGCCTCATGCGCACGCTCGCCCTCGAACTAGCGCCGTACAGCATTCGCGTCAACACTGTCCATCCGGGAACGATCAACACTGTCATGGTGACCAACGACACGATGGCGCGTCTGTTCCGTCCCGATCTCGAGAACCCGACGTCGGAGGACTTCCTCGCTGTCGCCGGTCAGATGAACCCCATGGGCGTGCCCATGCTCGAACCCTTCGATATCTCGAACGCTCTGGTGTTCCTCGCTTCTGACGAGGCACGGTACATCACGGGCGTGATGTTGCCGGTCGATGCGGGAACTCTCATCCAGTGACCGACGCCACTGACGTCGCGGCAAGTCGTCAGCGGGTTGCAGGGCACCTCGTCGGCCGTGAGCGTGAGATCGAACTCACGCTCGCGGCCGTCGCGGCCGGCCGCGACATCGTGCTCGAAGGTCCCCCCGGAACGAGCAAGACGACGATGCTCAAGGCCATCACCGAAGAGTGGGGCATCCCCCTGCTCTTCGTGGAGGGCAACGCCGATCTGACTCCGGCAAAGCTTGTCGGCCATCACAACCCCTCACGCGTGTTGCGCGAGGACTACTCGCCCGACAACTTCGTGCCGGGCCCCCTCACCGAGGCGATGCAGACCGGCGGATTCCTCTACATCGAGGAGTTCAACCGCGCCCCCGACGACACCCTCAACACGCTGCTCACCGCGATGGCCGATCGGCGCCTCGCGATCCCGCGCGTCGGCATCATCCAGGGGCTGCCCACCTTCCGGGTCATCGCCTCGATGAACCCCTACGACAACGTCGGTACGACCAAGCTGTCGTCGTCGATCACTGACCGGCTCAATCGACTGTCGGTCGACTATCAGGATGCGACGGCGGAGGAGAGCATCGTGCGATTGCGAGCGAAGCCGTCGAGCGCGATCGCCGAGCGCCTCGTGGGCGATGCGGTCGCGGTCACCCGGGCCACCCGCGAGCATCCGTACATCAGACAGGGTTCGAGCGTGCGCGGCGCGATCGATCTGGTCGCCGTCGCCGAGCAGCTCGCGGGCCTGCGCTCGATCGCAAGCTCCGACCACGAGCGGTACTCCGAGCTCGTCTACGACGCCATGGTCGTCGCGCTGTCGGGCCGCATCCACATCGATGAGGCCGTGGACATCTCCCCGGAGGCCGTGCTGCGCGAGATCTGGGAGGACCGCTTTGTGCTCGAGCCGGCGATGGCCAAGCCGGGATGAAGAGAACTGCACCTCGATTCGCCCATGCAGCGCAAGCGCTCGGGTCAGAGGTCGACGACCGCTGCCCGGCCGCTCTCGCGCACCCCGAAGCAGCTCTCCGAGAAGCCGACGG
>Ga0209066_10006185_pt1 | contig 12323 bp, 11 predicted proteins | sample All_14_2_FD_187198 | JGI IMG/M metagenome (GOLD analysis project Ga0209066, IMG submission 187198) | Freshwater microbial communities in response to fracking from Pennsylvania, USA - Allegheny Zone_MetaG_DW_15 (SPAdes) (version 2) ...
AAGGCCTTCAGGGCGAGGAGGATTCGGGCTCCGGTCCGTTGCTGCACCCGATCGAGCACCCGGCAGTTGGCGGCGATCACGTCCTCGCTGATGAGGTAGCAGGGGGTCTCCACCTTCTCGGTGAAGGCCTGCGGGAAGTCGTGCCGCAGCCGGTCGTCCTGATGGTTTATCATCGGGTCATTCCGGCAGCCGGCCGTCGAAGTCGACGATCTGCCACGGCAGGCCGAAGCGGTTGAGGCAGTCCATGAAGCGGTCGGGATCGAGCTGTTCGACGTTGTAGACCCCGGCCCCCCGCCACTCGCCGGTCAGCATCATCATCGCCCCGATCATCGCCGGCACCCCGGTGGTGTAGGATACCGCCTGGGCCTGGACCTCACGGAAGGCCTCGGCATGGTCGCAGACGTTGTAGATGTACTTGCGGCTCTGCCTGCCGTCCTTGACCCCGTCGAAGACGCAGCCGATCACCGCCTTGCCGGTGTAGTTGGTGCCCAGCGACCCGGGGTCGGGCAGCAGGGCCTTGAGAAAGCGCAAGGGGATGATCTTGTGGCCCTCATAGTCGACCGCGTCGATCCGCGTCATGCCGACGTTCTCCAGCACCTTGAGGTGGGTGAGGTAGGCCTGGCCGAAGGTCATCCAGAAACGGATGCGCTTCAGGCCCCGGATGTGCCTGACCAGCGATTCCATCTCCTCGTGGTAGAGCAGGTAGCTCTCGCGCGGCCCGGCCTCGGGATAATCAAAGCTGAAGTGGACGCAGTCGTCGTCCAGAATCGGCGGCGTTTCGATCCATTGGCCGTCCCGCCAGTGGCGGACGACCTGGGTGACCTCGCGGATGTTGATCTCCGGGTTGAAGTTGGTGGCGAAGGGGTGGCCGTGATCGCCGGCGTTGCAATCGAGGATGTCGATGGTCTTTATGCTGTCGAAGTGGTGCTTCTGGGCCCAGGCGCAGAAGATGTTGGTGACCCCGGGATCGAAACCGCAGCCGAGCACCGCCATCAGGCCCTTGTCCCGGAATCTGTCCTGGTAGGCCCACTGCCAGCTGTACTCGAAATGGGCCGAATCCGGCGGCTCGTAGTTGGCGGTGTCGAGATAGTTGACCCCGCACTCGAGGCAGGCGTCCATGATGGCCAGGTCCTGGTATGGCAGGGCGACATTGATCACCAGCTGCGGCTTGATGACGTTCAGAAGGGCAACCAGTTGCGGCACGCTGTCGGCGTCGACCGCGGCGGTCTGCACCGTGACGTTGTACAGCTGCTTGATCTCGGCGGCGATGGCGTCACACTTGGCCCTGGTGCGGCTGGCGAGGACGATCTCCTCAAAGACTTCGGGATGCTGGGCGCATTTCTTGGCGACAACGTTGCCGACGCCTCCGGCCCCAATGATCAGTATCCGTGACATGGTCTCCTCCTGTGGCTGATGATGGTCTGATAACTATCCGACATCATTCTTTTTCGTAATAGGTGTAGCCGCGCAACCCCTCGTCGAATTCGGCCAGTATCGACTTGCGCTCCTTGGCGGTGATGAAGCCCTTCTGGATCGAGTCCTCGGCGATATGCTTGAGGCGCTTCTTCAGCGACTTGACATCGTACTCGACGTAGGACAGGACGTCGGCGACCGAATCGCCCTCCAGTTCCCGGAGAAACTTATAACTGCCGTTCTCGTTGACATGGATCGAGACGACGTTGGTGTCGCCGAAGAGGTTGTGCAGATCGCCGAGGGTCTCCTGGTAGGCCCCGACCAGGAAGACGCCGATATAGTACTCCTCGTTGTCCTTGAGATCGTGGAGCATGATGCTGTTCTTCTCGTGCGAGTAATCGGGAAAGGTGTCGATCTTGCCGTCGCAGTCGCAGGTGATATCGGAGATGATCGCCGAGCGCGACGGCGGCTCGGTGAGGCGGTGGATCGGCATCACCGGCAGGATCTGGTCGATCGCCCAGACGTCGGGCAGCGACTGGAACAGGCTGAAGTTGCCGTAGTAGATGTCATAGACCAACCGGTTGATCTCCTTGATCTCCTTCGGGATGTGCTCCATATTGCGGGAAAGCTTGGAGATCTTGATCAGGGTATGCTGGGCCAGGTTTTCGGCCAGGGCCCGCTCGCGGATGGTGATCTGGCCGTGCTTGAACAGCTGGCGGGCCTGGGTGCGGTAGAACAGGGCGTCGTTGAGGCACTCCTGGATGTTCTTCGGCGACACCATGTCGTAGGCGATCATCAGGTTTTCGAGCAGGTCGTTGGTCGATTGCGGCAGCTGTTCCGGGATCGGCGGCGGCATGAAGGAGGAGACATCGAGGATGTTGAACAGCAGCACCGAGTAGTAGGCGACGATGGCCCGGCCCGACTCGGTGATGATCGTCGGGTGGGGGATGTTGTGGCGCGACAGCACGGTGATGATCGACTCGACGATGTCGCTGCAGTACTCCTCGATCGAATAGTTGCGGCTCGAGTGGAAGTTGGTGTTGGAGCCGTCGTAGTCGACGGCGAGACCGCCGCCGAGATCGAGGTAGCCCATCTTCGCCCCCTCGTTGACCAGTTCCTCGTAGATGCGGCAGGCCTCCATCGCCCCGGCCCGGATATCGCGGATGTTGGGGATCTGCGAGCCGATATGGTAGTGGAGGAGCTGCAGGCAGTCGAGCATGTTTTCTTCCTTGAGGCGGTCGATGACATCGACGATATGGGTCATGCCGAGGCCGAAGACGCTGGCGTCGCCGCCCGACTCGGTCCACAGCCCTTCGGCCTGGGTCGACAGTTTGATGCGCAGGCCGAGGTTGGGGGCGACCTTGTGGTACTTGGCGCGGTCGATGATCAGTTCGACCTCGCCGGGGACCTCGATGACGAAGAAGACCTGATACCCCATCTTGATGGCATAAAACCCGAGATCGATGAACTCCTCGTCCTTGTAGCCGTTACAGATCAGGCAGGCCTTGCGGCTCTTCATCATCGAGATCGCGGCGATCAATTCCGACTTGCTGCCGGCCTCCAGGCCGTGGTTGTAGTCCTTGCCGAACTGGGTGATGGCCTCGACGACCTCCTCCTGCTGGTTGACCTTGATCGGGAAGACCCCCTTGAATTCACCCTGGTAGTTATTCTCCTTGATGACCTTGCGGAAGGTCTCGTGCAGCAGCTTGATCTGCGAGCCGAGGATATTTTCGATGCGGAGCAGCACCGGCATGGCCATGCCGCGTTCCTCCACCTCCTTGGTGATCTCGTGCAGACTGATCTTCGGGCCGTGGTCGGCACCGTAGGGGGTGACCACCACATCCCCGTGTTCATCGATGGAAAAGTAACCGGCGCCCCATTTGTCGATGCCGTAGAGTTGTGTGGCCTTTTCTATTGTCCACTGTTCTTTTCTGTAAAAATCTTGCCACATGATATACGTACCTGTCGCGGAGAGTGGTGGGGTGAGGGGGCATGTCTCCGGTGCGGGACATGCGACATTTTCGGGCTGCCAGTAATATGAAAAAAGAACAGAAAGTCAATATCTTTTTCAGTCTTTGGGGTGATTAATCGGCATTGCCGCGGGGTGCGTCCCTACCCGACCGGAGGTTCGGCGCCACGGTCCGGGCGCGACAGATGACGCCACCTTCACCACTGCCTACGAGTATACCTTTTTCCTGCACATTAATCCATGGATCGGCACCGGTGGCCAGGCTTGTACCCTCCCGGCCGGCGATGGCACTGGCTGCAGAGGGTGATCGAAATCGACAGGGAGGGAAAGCTGATTAAAGCGGCAGCTGGTGCCACGGTCCCGCGGGGACGTCACCAGGACATGCCGGCACTACGGTCGAGCAGGGGCGGGCAGATTTCGGTCGGTGGCGGCAGCGGGGGTGGCCGTGGATGGTCATATGGACACAGGAGCTGTTCGGCGATCGGTGGATGCGGTCCAAGCCTCCGATTCCAGCGGCAGAGGCCACCGGTCGGTGATGCGAGGGGCCATCGTCTTCGTTTCAGCGAGGGCACAGCGGTACTCTCCGCCGCGGCAGGGACGGAATTTCACCCGGGAGACAAGGTTCTGTCACTGCTCGTATACCGCATATTCGGTCATCTCGTCGAGCAGCATATCGATCTCGTTCTGCACCGTTTTCCGCTGGTCGTTATGCAGCCACGCTTCCCATGCCTCGAGCGAACGCCAGGTACTGATGACCAGGAATTCGTCCCGGGCGTCGACGCGACGCAACGTCTCGCCGTTGACGTATCCCGGTTGACTCAGCGCCATGGCCCTGAGTTGCTTGAGAAGGATCGACAACTGGGCGACATATTCCGGCGAGACCCGGCGTTTGATGAGGATTTTGACGGTCATCGGCAGTCTCCTTTGAATCGGCGCGGCCCCCGGCCGTTAGTGGAAGCGGTCGCAGAGCCCGTCCCGATGCTTCGATGTGGTCGGATGGTGCCGGCCACCAGCCGGTAATTCCCGGCCCTGCCGCCGGCACAAAGAGATGGCGGTCTCCTGTCTTTTACGGTATTGCTTTCGGCAGGTGTTGTAAAGACAGGCCGGTCAATCCGGCAGGCGAAATTCGATCGATGGGACAGAGAATATGAGCATGGAGATTGCGCTGCGCGACAGGATCATCGTCGCCCTTGACGTTGAGCATCCTGACCTCGCCAGGGAGATGGTGAAAAAGTGCGAATCCCGAACCGGATTTTTCAAGGTCGGGCTGCAGCTCTTTATGGCCGGCTGGTTCGATACGGTCGATTGGCTCGTTGATCGCGGCCACAAGGTCATGCTCGACCTCAAGTTTTTTGACATCCCGGAGACCGTCCGACTGGCGGTCGAGCAGGTGAATCGCCGGGGCGTGACCTTTGCCACCGTCCATGGCAACGACCCGATCATCCGCGCCGCCGTCGAGGCGAGGGGGGACATGCAACTCCTCGCCGTGACGGTCCTGACCAGTTTCGGTGAAGAAGACATGCGCGCCATGGGGATGACCGCCACCATCGAGGAGCTGGTGTACTACCGGGCCAAGAGGGCGCTGGAACTCGGCTGCGACGGGGTCGTTTCCTCCGGCCTCGAGGCCAGACGGCTGCGCGACGACCTGGGCGATCGCCTCCTGATCGTCACGCCCGGCATTCGCCCCGGCGCCAATGTCCGGGACGGATCGGATGACCAGAAGCGCATCATGACCGCAGGCATGGCAATCCGGTGTGGGGCGAGCCATGTGGTCGTCGGCCGACCGATCACCAGGGCCGAAGATCCCGCCGCTGTCCTGGCGATGATGCAGGCGGATATCGTCGCCGGTCTCGGCGGCTGAAGGCCTGCCGCGATGGTTGCGGCCGACGGCAGCGACGCCCGGGAAAACGGTCGGGGCCGGCGGATCGGTCAGGGCGCCGGCCCTTTCGTCGTTCAGAACATGTAACCGATCGACAGGAAGCCCGAGGTCTGGGTGCTTTCAGACTCTTCTTCGACGGTGCCGATCGGGATCCCCCAGCCGTATTCCTGGGTCTGGCTGCCATCCACTTCGATTTTCATGAATTGCAGACCGAGTTCCATGAAAAGGGCCGGGGTGAAGGCGTATCTGCCGGAAATATCCAACATGAAGGCGTCTCCGTCCATATCGCCGGAACTGATCTTGCCGCCGTATTCGCGGAGCAGATGATGGTCGGTATCCTCGGCGTTGACGAGGGGCGAATAGGCGAGACTGCCCTCGAGGGTCAGGTTGGGATTGACCTGGAGATCGGCTCCGACCTTGAGGTAGGGGATGGTGTAGGTCATCTCGTAGGTGATGGTGACATCGCCGTCGCCGTAGTAATCGTAACCGGAGAGGCCTGACGGTGAAAACTGGTGCAGGATTTCCGCCTCGTAATCGAAATTCTGGTACAGATAGCCAACCCCGGCGTACACCGCCAGGCCATTGCGGCGGAGGAACGACCACTCGATATCGGCATCGAAGATGAAGGCGTCAAAGCCGGAGATCTCCGATTCGGAGTAGACATCGAGACGGGAAGGATTGGCGGCGGTGAGCCAGTCCGAGTCTTCCAGGTTGTCGCCGGGGGTGCTCACGTCCTTTTTGATCGTGGCGTTGATCCGCCACTGGTCGTTGAAGGCGATCCGACCGTCGATCCTGGCCAACCAGAAATCGAGCGGCCAGGCCAGTTCGCTGAGCGGGAAATAGCCATGGTAAACGACCCCCGCGGGATCGACGGCGGGAAAGCCGATCTGGTATGTGGTATCGCCGGACATCAGTTCGGGGCCGACCGACAGCCAATAGCCGGCGGTATTGGCCGATGTCGCCGGGGCGGCTGGCGGCGGGGAGCTCACCGGTCCTGCTCCGGCCCCCAGGACCACACCGTCCGCTGCGGTCGCCGTCCCTGCGCCGGCCGCCAGAATCAAACCGAGACCGAAGGCGGCAATCCTGTTGTTCGTAGGCTTGTGCATTGGTTTTCCCCTTTCTCGTTGAGGTAAAGGTTGCAGAGACCGGGAAAACCGCTGTTCCCAGATCCCTGACGGAGAGGTGCTCAATCTATAACTGATGGATATCCTAACCACTTTTGCAAATTGAGAAAAGGAAAAAGCAGCCTGGAGGTTGGTTCCGGATTGCCTGGTGGCAATATCGTTAAGTAATTTCGTATGGTTGGAGAAAAATGTAAAGACGAAGCGATGGTTCCGTGGCGCCGATTTCTGCGACGGCACGCCCCGGCCGGCCATGATTTTCACCCGGCGAGGGGTTCCGTCGCCGCGATCTTTCTGGTTGTAGTCCACATCCAGGTGGCGGCGGCATTGGAGCAGGCGCCGCCGCCGGGTCTGCCGGCGGGCACGGTCACGGTCTGCACCGCTGAGCAGAGCATCGGCTTCCGGTGGGTGAAGGGACGGTGGAAATCGACGGATTTCATCCCCAACCGCTACCTGATCGACAAACGGGCGGCCGGACAGGCCCTATCCCGGGCCTGTCGGGAATTTTCGCCCGGGGCCATGTTCGATCCGGATAAGACAACCGCGGTTGTGCATGGCTGCTATGCGATCCGGAGGGAGGGCGATGATGGTGGAGGGGAGCGGGAGCAGGTCTGCCGCGAGCGGTGGCGGTCAGCCGGCAGTCGCTGGATTCTCGACGAGATCGCCTGCGACAACTTCCGATTCCTCCCTGACGGCTGGTTCCACCGGACCTCCCTGCACGGCGATCTGGCCGCCGGTCCGCCGAATGACGAAAAAGATCCCCTTTCGGTGTCGGTCGGCCACTGCCGGTTGCGCTGATCAGGGATTTTCCCGGTGCCCGCCGGGGCCCGACCGAACCTTGTCCTGCATCCTGTTCAGATCCCAGGTGCTGCGCAACAGATCGATCCCCGAGTGGTTGGTCAGATCGAGATGAATGGGGGTGATTGAAACCAGGCCCTGGTGGATGGCGGCGACATCGGTGTCTTCGCCATGGTCCCGGAGCGGGGTGCCGCCACCGATCCAGTAGTGGCGGCGGCCCCAGGGGTCGAATGTCTCCTGGATACTGTTCTCCCACAGCCGCCGTCCCTGGCGGGTGATGACCATCCCGGCGCAGGCCTGGCCCGCCGGGATGTTGATATTGAGCAGGGTATTGTCCGGCAGCGGTTTGGCCAGGACCGTCCCCGCCAGGGTGATCGCGATCTGCATGGCGAGGGAATAGTCATACGGTGGTTCGCCGACCAGGGAGAATGCCACCGAGGGAATGCCGTACATCGTGCCCTCGATGGCGGCCGAGACCGTGCCGGAATAGGAGATATCGTCGCCGAGGTTCGGTCCGGGGTTGATCCCCGACACCAGCAGATCGGGTCTGGTTGCGAGCAGTTTGCCGAGGCCGATCACGACACAGTCGGCGGGGGTCCCGTCGAGGGTGAAGGTATCCTGGCCCCGGCGGTGGATGCGCAGCGGTCGGTTCATCGTCAGGGCGTGGGAGACGGCGGAATTATCGCGTTCCGGTGCGACCACGATCGTGCGGCCGACGGCGGCCATGGCATCCCGCAGCGCCAGGATGCCGGGACTGTCGATGCCGTCGTCGTTGGTGACCATGATCAAGGGTGTGGCAGGCGAGGTTGGCATGGTGTGAAACCCCCTTGTGGGGAGAAGGTTGTTCAAGACGCGGTGGCGGTGGTGTTCCTCGCCGCAACCTCGGCATCAATGATCTGCCAGAATGACTGGACGACCGGGTTGCGCCGGCTCCGGGCCAGGGTGCAGGCGCCGACCCGGAAAGGTTCGAGGTCCGGCGAGACCTCGAGGATGACTACCTGGCCCTGCTGGGGACTCTTGTCGAGGACGAGCCGGGGAACGATGCCGACCCCGCACCCCATCCCTACCATGGCGATGATGGCCTCGTTGCCGGCGACCTGGGAATAGATGTTGGGCTGGATGCCTTTCTCGTAGAACCAGCGGTCGGCCCGTTGCCGGCTGAGTCCGCGTTCGGCCACGATCAACGGGGTTTTATGCCAGTTGATCATGGCATTGTCATAGATCACCGAATCCGGAAAACGGGTGGGACGAATGAAGATCAGCGGGGTCCGGATGATCTCGATGAACTCCATCTGCTCCGGCAGCTGATCCGGCAGCGCGGCGATGGAGATATCGGCCTCGCCGTTCTGCAGTTTGCCGATCGCCATTGCCGCATCGCCGGTCTGGAGGTGGATCAGGACCTCGGGATGGGCCTTGCGGAAGCGGGAAAAAATGTCCGGGAGGATACTGAGAATGGCCGTCACCGAACAGTACAGGGAGATCTCGCCGGCGAGGGTGTTGTCGCCGGCGAGACTGGCCCGCAGCTTGCTCCACTGCTGGATCGCCTCTTCGGCATACTCCCGGAAGACCATGCCCGCCGGGGTGAGGCTGACCGAGCGGCGATCGCGGACCAGCAGCTGCCGCCCCAGCTCGTTCTCGAGGCGCTGGACGGTGCGGGTGAGCCCGGAGGGCGTGATGTTGCAGGCCTGGCTGGTCCGGCCGAAATGGAGCGAACGGGCCAGATGCCTGAAGATTTTCAGTTCATGGATATCCATCGACGCTGGGACGGTATGGTGATGATTGTCTGTTGCAATTGATGCAATACACTATCACGAACAAATCACTTGACGCAACAGATCTTTGCCAATATATCCTCTTGACAGGTATGATGATTGCCAGTCACCGAAAATTATCCAAAAACGAGGAGATAAAAATGAGTAGCAACTATTTCAATACCCTGCCGCTGCGTCGGCAATTGGAGGAGCTGTCCCAGTGCCGGTTCATGGATGCCTCTGAATTCAACGGCGTCGAGGCCTTGAAAGGAAAGAAGATCGTCATCGTCGGCTGTGGCGCCCAGGGCCTCAACCAGGGGCTCAACCTGCGTGACAGCGGCCTCGATGTCGCCTATGCCCTGCGCGACAACGCCATTGCCGAAAAGCGGCAGTCGTGGAAGAACGCCACCGACAACAGTTTCAAGGTCGGCACCTACCAGGAATTGATCCCGAAGGCCGACCTGGTAATCAACCTCACCCCCGACAAACAGCACAGCAAGGTGATAGCGGCGGTCATGCCGCTGATGAAGAAAGGGGCCTGCCTGTCCTACTCGCACGGCTTCAACATCGTCGAGGAGGGGATGACGATCCGCGACGACCTGACGGTCATCATGATGGCCCCGAAGGCGCCCGGGACTGAGGTCCGCGAGGAGTACAAACGCGGTTTCGGCGTACCGACCCTGATCGCCGTTCATGGCGAGAACGATCCGCGGGGCGAGGGATGGGAACTGGCCAAGGCCTATTGCTGCGGCACCGGCGGCGACCGGGCCGGCGTCCTGCAGTCGTCGTTCATCGCCGAGGTCAAGTCCGACCTGATGGGCGAGCAGACCATCCTCTGCGGCATGCTGCAGGCCGGGTCGCTGCTCTGCTACGACAAGATGATCGAAAAGGGCATCGATTCCGGCTACGCCTCGAAGCTGGTGCAGAATGGCTGGGAGGTCGTGACCGAGGCCCTGAAGCACGGCGGTATCACCAATATGATGGATCGCCTGTCGAACCCGGCGAAGATCAGGGCCTTCTACCTGGCCGAGGACCTGAAGGAGATCCTCAAGCCGTTGTTCGAAAAACACATGGACGACATCATGTCGGGCAAATTCTCGAAGACGATGATGAAAGACTGGGACAATGACGATGCCAAGCTGTTGAAATGGCGCAAGGAGTCACGGGAGACCGCGTTCGAGAAGGCGGTGTCGATGTCGACCGACATCCCCGAGCAGGATTACTTCGACCACGGCATCCTGATGATCGCCATGGTCAAGGCCGGGGTCGAACTGGCCTTCGATACGATGGTCTCGGCGGGGATCAAGGAAGAATCGGCGTATTACGAATCGCTGCATGAGGTGCCGCTGATCGCCAACACCATCGCTCGTAAAAAACTGTACGAGATGAACGTCGTCATCTCCGATACCGCCGAATACGGCAACTACCTGTTCGCCCATGCCGCGGTACCGCTGCTGAAGGACTTCATGAAGACCCTCGACACCGATGTCATCGGCAGCGGTATGGAATTGCAGGACTGCGGCGTCGACAATATCGAGCTGATCCAGGTCAACGAGGCTATCCGCTATACCACCGTCGAGGCCGTCGGCGAGGAACTGCGATCCCATATGCGGTCGATGAAGTCAATCTTCTGATCGTACGACCAGAGCATCGCAAAACAAGCTGATGCCCGGTAAGGACCCTGGTTCCTTATCGGGCAATTTTTTGGGAGAAATTTCATTCCTCCAGCAAGTTGTTATGAAATTGTCAGATTGATTTCCTATCCTTTCGTAGTTTCAGGAGATAGATCTGATGACGGGACATCGGAACATATGGATGCATTCTCCGATTCTCCTCTCATCTTTCCTGAAATCCCTTCCTGGCCGGGATTGAGCGTATTGGGTGCGGCGCTGTAAACAAGGAGATCAATCAAGAGGACAATTTTATGAACAAGATGAAGACGGTTGTTGCGATACTGCTTTCCCTGATGGTCATATTCTCATTTTCTCCGGTGATGGCTGCGGGCAAGGATGACAAACAACAGGTGACTGCGGAGGAATCAACGCCGGCAGTTTCGGCAAAGGTCAATATCAACACGGCAGATGTCGATGAACTGACGAAGATCCCCGGCATTGGGCCGAAGACCGCTGAGGCCATTGTCGCTTATCGCAAGGACAAGGGACAGTTCAAGAACGTTGATGAACTGGTCGAGGTGAAAGGGATCGGGACGAAGAAACTGGAGAACATCCGTCCCTATATCCAGAATATATAACCTTCTCCTGCCCGGCGGATGGAGGCGTCAATCCTGTCCGCCGGGCTTCTCCCGACATGGCGGTTGTGGCTGGTCTGCGGATCCGGATACTGCCGGAAGTTCCGGCCCCGGTCTCGAGTCGGCAGCGCCGGACAACTCTATTCCCGCCGCAATTATCTCCCCTGATCAATAGGGGGCCGCAAGGACTGCGGACCTCCGTTCCCTTCCCGAGTTCATCCACCCCCAATCGCCGGTACTCAAGCACTGCACGCCGCGGTCACAGGGTTGATAAAATCGCACCGCTCTTTCAGCGATGTCAGGAAGTATGCTATACTATGCATCATAGTCCGATGTAAACCCGTGGCTGGATACTGCAATGCGATGAACAGGGGGTGGCGAGAACCATGTCCTGTTTGCCATGGCGGGCGGGGATGGCGGCAAAGTGAATTCGGCAAACATGTGCAGAGGGAGGATGGCGTATGGGCAAGAAAATTTCTGCGATCCTGGTGCCGACCGACTATTCCAACTGCACCGGTGAAGCCATCAGCTGGGCGGTAGCCCTCGCCGCCCCGTTGAGTGCCGGTCTCCTCCTCCTGCACGTCATCCGCCGGGAAACAGCCGATGAATTGCTTTCCGTCCCCGGCATGTCATGGGAGATGATTGTGCAACAGGAAGAAAAGGCGCTGGTCGAGATGTACAGGACCTGGATGACGGAGGAGGGGGAGATCTCTCTGCTGCGAAAGACGCTCGTCACCGTCGGCGAACCGGCGGAAAAGATTGTTACGACCGCCTTCGAGAGGCAGGTCGATCTCATCGTCATACCGACTTACGGCCGTAAGGACTCTCCGGAGGAAGGCATCAGTGTCAGCGATCGGGTGGTGCGGATGGCGACCTGCCCGGTGCTGACGATCCAGGCGGCCTGCTGCGAAGAGCCCTGTTTCTGAGCGACCCATTTGCGTCGGGCGATCAAAGATGCCCGGTCCCTCCTGTCGCCCCATCGCCGCCTCTGTCCTCTCCCTGCCGCTCGCAGTCGATGGGGGGAAACATCGTCGGCATCGCCGCAATCCGCAGTTGACGACGGCCACCGTCGGCATCACTATGTTACCTATAGCACCGGGTTGGAGATACGGTCGGATAATCCGGAGGAAAAGCTGACTTTCCC
>Ga0209066_10006186_pt1 | contig 12313 bp, 11 predicted proteins | sample All_14_2_FD_187198 | JGI IMG/M metagenome (GOLD analysis project Ga0209066, IMG submission 187198) | Freshwater microbial communities in response to fracking from Pennsylvania, USA - Allegheny Zone_MetaG_DW_15 (SPAdes) (version 2) ...
GATTATTGACACGGTGCCATTGTTGAAAGAGGTCCTTCAGTCTGCTATGGGTGTCAAGTACAAGCTGCTGGCGACCGTCATGGCCGATCGGATACAAAAGGGCGAGATAGAGGCTGGAACCAAGCTGCCGCCCCATCGCATCCTGGCCGATGCCTTGGGGGTCACCATTGGTACGGTGAGTCGTGTTTACGGTGAACTGGAGCGCCTGGGACTGGTGGTGGCGCGCGTCGGTGATGGCACCTTTGTTCGTCAACGTGGGCTTGAAAGCAAGCGCGAGGCGGGTTTTCGAAACGCATTGGATCAACCCGAGTCGTATTACGACATGAGTCGCAACTTGCACATTCCAGGACAAGAGTCCACCTATCTTGCACAGTCGCTGAGGGAACTTGCCAACGACCCGCAGATATTGCAAGAGATCAGTCTGTATGCGCCTGAAACGGGCCTGATGCGGCACCGTCAGGCCGGTGCCCGTTGGCTGACTCAAAATGACTTCATCGCCTCGCCAGAACAAGTGGTATGTATCAACGGTGCACAGCACGGATTGATGTGTGCGCTGATTGGTCTGCTGCGACCGGGCGACACCCTTGTTACTGAGCAACTGACTTACCCAGGGTTGATCACGGCGGCCCGCCTGTTGGGAATCAGGCTAATGGGTATCGAGATGGACGATGAGGGCTTGCTTCCTGAATCACTGGATGAGTTGTGCTGCATAAACCGGGTGTCGGCGTTGTATTGCACACCGACCATTCAGAATCCGACCAACGCCGTGATGTCGGTCGAACGCCGCAAAGCGATCGCAAAAGTGTGCCGAACACACAATTTGCTGATACTGGAAGACGATGCCCATGGCGTGCTGGCATCGGATCGTCCACCGCCGTTAAGTGTGTACGCCCCTGAACGTAGCGTCTTGATCAGCAGTTTTAGCAAGGCGGTCGCAGCCGGTTTACGCGTAGGCTACCTGCACGTGCCCGCGCCCTTGGTGAACAGACTGGCGACCGCTGTCAGAACAACTTGCTGGATGGCCACCCCTCTTGCGTTTGAGTTGGCATCCCGTTGGATTGACCAGGGCATTGCCAAAGACCTACTGCAGCAGCAAGTGGTGGAGATCATCCGGCGCAAAAAGTTGGTAACTGGTCGGCTGGCAGGACTGCATTTCAAAAGCCATTCTGAAAGTCCTCACTTCTGGATCGAAGTACCAGCGCCATGGCGTGCAGTCGAAATTGAGGCTGAGTTGCAGCAAAAGAACTACCTCATCTCCACCTCGGAGGCATTCGCAGTGGGTCGGCAAGTTGTGGTCCAGTTCGTTCGGGCCAGCGTCAGCAACACTTGGGGTAACGACGACATGTTGTGTGATGGTTTCAGCAAGCTGGCCAGTTTTCTAAACCGGGATTCAAATCGGTTCGTCGAGCAGTGCTGTTAGGCATTTTGTACGCAGCACACGAAATTTACTGTAGCAGGAGCTATCGGAGATTGTGTTGGCCAGCTGGATGCTCATCTGCGTCAAAGCCTTTTGCATGTGTTGCACAAAGCGGCCCTGGGCATTACTTATTCTGGAAGTTGCTTCGCTGCCGCCACGCCGCTAGCGATAGCCTGGGCCCGAAAACTACGCGCAAGCTCAGGCGTCGCCGTTTTTAGTTTGAGATACGGAGTCTTGGCAGCCTGGACATTGCCTTCCATGAGATAGGTTGTGGTGAGCAGCACGAGTGCGGGGCCAAAATTTGGACGGGTGTCGAGAAGCCGTTGCGCCTGTTCCCGAGATTTGGCAGGCTGGCGGGTGCCAAGGTAAGCCTGAGCCAAGAATAGCCGGGCGTCCATCGCCTTCGGCGCGAGAGCGATGGCTTTTTCCAACGCCTGAATGGCGCGTCCCAGGTTCTTGCTACGCAACTGGGCTTCGCCTAGATTGATCCACCCGCTGGCAAACTCAGGCGCCAGTGCCACAGCGGTTTCCAGCGCCTGCACCGCTTCTGGCAAGCGACCCAGCTTCATCAGCGCATAACCTTGGCTACTCCATGCGAAGTGGTTGGACGGTTCGATGGCCAGCGCCCGTTCCAGGTAAGTCAGTGCTTTTTCAATCTCCCCCTTGTTGCCCAACACTTGGGCCATAGAAATGCACATCGTCACCGATTTGGGGTCCATGACTTCCGCCCGAGCCAAGGCGTTCAGGCCACCTGGCACATCACCGCTTCCCGCTAAACTCTCACCGAGCAACACTAGGTCGAGGGCGTTGGCTTGGCCCAAGCCATCAATCTTGCGAAAGGCCAGCGCCGCTTCGCCATGGTTTTTGGCATCCCGCTGTATCGTCCCAAGCAGTCGCCAGGCGAGTACATATTGCGCATTGGCAGTGATGGCGTTGCGGATGTCCTCCAGTGCGCCTTCCAGGTGCCCTAATGTGCGGCGGACGGTGGCGCGGTTGATCAGGGTTTCGGCTCTGCCGGGGAGAAGTTTGAGTGCCTCGTCGTAGGCTTTTTCTGCCTCTGCCGGCCTGCCGCTGCTTGCCAGCACGGTGCCCAAACCATTCCAAGCGTCAACAAGTTTGGGCTCCAATGCAATGGCCTTGCGCAGTGCCTCTTCTGCGGGAACCAGTCGATTGCGCTGCAATTCGGCCAAACCGATAGCGATTTGTGTGCGGGCCGTTTCCTCCTTGCCCAGGTTACCCTGAGCCACGACCTTGCTGGCTTCGTCGGCCTTGCCGGAATCCGCCAGCAATTGCGCCAGGCGTTGGCGCACGTCGGCATTCGCATCACCCAGTCGCAAAGAGGTCTGAAAGGCGCGTTGTGCTTCGATCCGGTCACCGCGAGCGTCTTCGATCAGACCCAGTATTCGCCAAGCGTAACTGCGGTCCGGTGCGCGGCGAAGCGACTCCTTGATTTGCTGGCGTGCCTCGGCCAGGCGGCCCTCCTCGCGTAGCCAGTCGGCTCGAATTGCGCCGGGATCGGCATAGCTGGGTGACACTTCCTCAGCCCGAGCCAGCGCCTTCTCGGCCTCGGCGGTGTGCCCCAAGGTTTTCAAGCTTTTGGCATAGAGCAGCCAAGAAAAGCGGTGATGGTCGTCCAGGTCAAGGGCATGACGCAAGGTGACAACTGCTTCTGCGTGCCGATTCATGGCCTGCTGGGCGATGCCTAGATAGTTCTGGGCGTTGGCAACCGATGGCTGGGCCGCCATCCAGGATTTAGCAAGGTTTTCCAGCTTGTCCCACTCACCGGACATTTGCAGCGTGGAGGCCTCAAGCTCCCAGCGGCGCTCTGGCGCTGGGGGCGCTACCAAGGCGCGAGGCGGCTTGCCAGAGGTCGCAAGCTGGTCCACGCCATCTGCCGACAGAACAAGATTGAGGTTTTGGCCGGTTCCCAGGATTGCCGTGGTGATGCCTACCAGCTGTCCCGCCCGGTCAAATAGACCGCCGCCGCTTGATCCTGGCGACATGGCCACACTGGCAATCAATTGTGGTGGTTGCTCTCTTTCATCAATGACACTGACCAAGCCTGAACTCACGGCCAGTCCGAATCCCAGAGGGTTGCCGACGGCAAATACCGGTTCACCGACCACGAGCGTTTCGCTGCGGCGCAGGCTGACCTGTGGTGCCGCCAGCCCGGCCACAGCCAGGATGCAGATATCGCGCAGTGGGTCCTGGCGCACCCACTGGCCCACCAACTCACCGCTCTGACTGATGACCCGCAGTCGGGTGGCTTTGCGCACCACGTGGCAGTTGGTTGCGACCAGTTCCTTGCCGATGACGACACCACTTCCCATGCTGGACTCTTCACCTTGCTCATCAAGCACCCGCACGGTCACCACGGACGGCAAGACCTTGGTAAAGAGCTGTTGGGCATCGTCACCCGCCTTCTGTGCAAAAGCTGCAACAACAAGAGACAACCCACAACCGGCAATGACGGTTTTGGCCAGCGTTTTCATGGGTTCTCCTCGTAGGGCAGGATATTTTCGCGATAACTCACTTCAGCCTTCACCCCATCCAATGCACGGAGCTGGTCGTAGGCCTTTTTGGCGTCCTGGCGGCGTCCGGCAACTTGATAGGTTTCGATCAGTGCTGCCCAGAGTTTTGGCTGACGGGGCTCAATCTGCAATGACTTCTCCATGGCTGGGATGGCCTGCTCAGAACGCCCCAGAACCGCCAAAACAAAGCCATGTTGTCGCCAGTTCTGAGCGACCTCTGGCTTTTTAGTGACCAGGTCTGAGGTGATGACCAGCGCTTCGCCAGGGCGCCCGCCGTCCTTGAGGTTGACCGCCAGCTGATAGCGCCATTCATCGTTGTCAGGAGCGGCCTGAACGGCCGAGCGGAAAGCCTGGATGGCTTCGGGATAGCGGTTCATGGCTGCCAATGCCACGCCGATGCCGGCCCAAGCTGCATCGGGGTTCGCCAGTTTGCGCTCAAGGCTCTTTTGATAAGCCTCAATGGACTGTTGTGGGCATCCCAGGCGGGCCAGGGTCAAACCTTTCATGTACCAGACCAGGGCGTTGTCGGACTCACTGTCATCAATTTGCGCCAACGTCGACCAAGCCCGCGTGGACTTGTCCGCGGCAAGATAAGCGCTGACGAGACCCAGGCGGGGACCGAGTTGGGTCGAATAAAGTCCTGACAAGCGTTCCCAGATCGCGACAGCGGTTTTGTTGTCGCCACGTAGTTGCGCCAATGCAGCCCCACTGCGGTAGGCGTCGACCAGCCAGGGGTCATGCTCCACGGCACGACGGTAGGCTTGTTCAGCTTCTCCGAGTTGACCTGAGGCCTGCCGCATTTGCCCCATGAAAAACCAGTACGAGGCATCTTCGGGGTGACTTGTCAGTAACTGGCGCATCAGGTCGAGTGCGTCCCGGGTTTTGCCGTTTGCCAGAAGCGCACTGCCCAGTCCGAGGCCCACGTCAGTGGACGACGAGTCAATTTGGTAGAGCGCCTTCCAACCCTGCAGTTCGGCTGCTGAATCGCCGCGTCCGCGCGCCGCTGCAACCACAAACCGCCATGCATCTTTCGTCTTCGGTTCCTCTTGGGACCACGCTGACGCCAAGGCCTGCAAGTCGCTCCATTGCTGCTGTTTTAACAGGGTCATTGCCTGGTCGAAGCGCTTGAGTCGGGCATCTGCAGCAGCAGAGCGGTTCTCGATGTCACCGATCCACTGCGCAGTAGACGCAAAATTGACATTTTGGCCATCCCGGCGGCGGTAGTCGATGATGCCCACCAAACGCCCGCTGTCATCGACCAGGGCGCCGCCCTCGGACCCCGGTGAGATCGGGGCCGTGAACTGGATGTAGTTGTCTGAAGAAAAAGCGCGGATGCCCGAAACCACGCCTTCGGAAATCCCAATCCCCAGCCCTAGGGCGTTGGTGAGCGCAAACACCCTGCTCCCGACGGCAAGCGGCTGGGTTAGCCGAGCGAGCGGGGCTGCGGCCAGCCCAGGGGCGGCGATCAGGCACAGACTACGTTCTCGGTCCCGCGCAATGACCCGGGCGGCAACACCAACCGACTTCGCGACCACACGTAACGTGGCCGCTGTTTCCAGCACTTCACATATCGCCACCAGACGTTCCGTTTCGACCACGGTAGCGGAGTATGAGCCTAGGCGTTGCCCCTGCTCGTCGAAGGTCTCCAGTATGGCGACGGCCGGACTAACTTGGGTGAATATCTCGGTCGGTGCTAGCGCCCTGGCGGCGTTGTCCAGGCACAGGCAGGCCAAGACGATCACGGTTCGTGACAGATGCATTTATCCTCCCCTGGCTGGCGTGCAGTCTTTGCCGTCGGCCTATTGCGATTTAAACAATGACAAACCGAGTTGATTGAACGCTGAGTTTGGATGCCGCCAATTGAGAAAAATCAAAGAAGACAATCCCGGCCCGTGGCGGACGACAACAAAAGCGCGACAGATAGGAAATTCAACCGCAGAAGGCCAAACGTTGAACCTCGAAAGAGCCCTCGATCTACGTCAAAGGCCTTGATTTGCAGGTGGCCCCCACCTGGTTTGGCTAGTGGCCCCCCAAAGCACTGCTCAGGAGAACAATAACCAGCGCGCTAGGTAACCACAGTCATCAAGGCACCTGCAAACGCACCTGCCAGCGCGATGCTGGCCGCAATTGCCACATCAGGCTGAAACGAGCCGATACGAGCGCTCTACCCTACTGTTGCCAAGCCAACGCCGACCAGACCCGCAGCGCTGATGAGCAGTTGCATGGCATGAAGCGGTTGCCGCCCTAAAAGGGTTGCCAGTATCAGCGTCAACAGTGGCTCGGCAAAAAATATCGCAATGACGAGTTCCAAGGGCAGCTTCTGCAGTCCAAATATCAAACCATGTGTACCCATCAGGTTGAGCGCCGCCCGCATCAAATGAACACGGCGAAATGCCTGCCAATCAGACCTTCCGAACATCACCACAGCCAAGGGCAGCAACATCAACGCGCCCAAGGTCCAACGATGCACCGAGTTGCTTGAACAACATGTCTATCAGCAACCCGGCACGCAAGGCGGCGTAGAGCATGTATTTGCCCGTGGATAACGGCGAAGCGGTGAACTGCGGGGTGGTCGAATTCATGGGTGTTCTCAAAGGAAAACCTGATTCTCCCAACCGGTCGGAGGGTACAGATTGCAGATGCTGATATTCATTGACCATCATTCCGGTCGACGCTGACCACCTCGCTGGTGTTGACCTCCGAGTGTTGACTTCGCAGAAGGTCCAACTACCGCTGAAGGCTGGGAGCGGTCGGATGGTTTGCTCCATACCGGTCACTCAATAGTCGGTTTAACGCCCAGGTTGCTTGGCGCCGGAAGCCGCAGGAGGGAGGGTGTCCGAGTTGAACCGATAGTTAGGCTGGGGCGCGAAGGCAGGGTTGGGCAAGTTCACTCCGACTGCGTTACGTTCGAGTGTCCATAAAACTCGAGCAAGCGCCTTCAGAGCCGACAAGCTTTGCTCATGGCACCACTATTGGACACTCTTTTCCTTGCAGTGCTCGTCGGACATCATCCTCAGGAAGTTTTCCTCCATCGGTGTCGTCTTGCTGGACCGTAGGTGCAGGCCACGTTCGCAAAACACTACGACTCCAAGTTGATGTGCGCGTCCCTTGGAGATAGCGGGTGCCTTCGAACTGCTCCAAAGCACTTCTAGCGTGTGGGCGAGCATCGGAAGCGCCACGGCACGGGCCTGGAACTCATTGATTGCCGATGCCGCGAAGCGGTCTGCGATCCTTTCTCGCTCAATTTCGGACAACTGTGCCTCTTCGACAGCGCCGGTCGCGAGGTGTCCGAACTCGTGGGCGACGGCGTAGTAGAGCATTCGGTCCACAACCTGGGACCGCATTTGATTCATGGCGGTCTCTGCCTCTATAGGATCAATCGGCCTTAAAGCATCTTGAGCCGGTTTGGCACCTAGCATTTTTTCTTGGGAGCGACCTATTGAGAACCTTAGGATCTCCTCACTCCATCTTGCAGCCTCAAGCGACTCGGATCGGGGCAGGTCGTTGCGAGTGCAAGCGTTCAAAGCTTCTGGTTTAGTAACCAGCCGATAGACTGCCTCCCATGCTCGGCAGGCCTGCAGCCCATACCGCTTAGTACCGAACCGTTGGTCTTTAACGCGTCGGTTGGCGTCTGTCAAGTACTTAGCCAGGAGCAAGAGGCGATCTTTCATCTGCCGATTCAAATACTCTGGCAGCGGCGCGTCTATCGGCTGCTTTTCGAAAAGCGCCCAGTTCTCCTGCATCAATGAGCCCATGATAAGCATAAAGCCAATTTGGTAGTCCGATGCGGTAGCCACGTCTTCCTCGCAAACAACGATGGTCTTGGACTGGTGGATCACATATCCGATTGTGATGAAACCCTCGGCGTGACACTTGAAATCCATCCCCTCTCTGATATTGATCCGCACCTGCTGCCGGGGCACTCGCGCCCGAATCTCGGCGCTGGCGTTCTTGTGAACCTCGTCAAGGTAGCTGTCAGCAGTGACACGCAAAGACTCAAGGTAAGCACGTTTTGCGTGCAGGAACTTTTCCATCATGTCATCTGCCGCAAGCACCCAGGACGGGCTAAGCACCAACAGAACACCAATCAACAGAAATTTCATTTACTTCTCCCGAGGCGCAGTGTTCGGGCGAGTCGGCTCAGCTGCATCCTGCGCCAATGCGTCCTGCGCGAGCTCCTTCAAATATTCAAGCGACCGCAGTGTCCGCAGGACTTCTTTATCCATTTCGACGCCGGGGCTCTGTGCCTTGCTAACTACATCGATGGCTGACTCCAGGGAATGGAGGATGTCGAGGCTTGAGGGATCCTTCAACGAGCCCCCCATGTTACCTAAGACAATTACTGTAGAGGACGACCGCCGCAGTGGCTGGCACCGACAATCTCTTACGGGCGCAGGCGCAAGGGCAGCAGGAACGGCATTGGAGACAGCATCCTTCTTGGCGGACAGCGTCATGCCAACCCTGATTAACCCCGGTTGAGCAGACTCCTGCGCCGGGCGATACCACACCGCCGGAACCTCATCGACTTTCTGTTCCAGCTTGAAGTTCATGGGGTGGGTGGCCACCAAGCTGAGGAGCCACGCCCCGAACCCCGCCAACACAATCCCAGGGCCTGCACTCACAAACTTTAAGGTCAGGCCCTTGACTTCAAGTTCGCCGGACACCTGGGATACCACCACGACATCCCGGTAGAGCCGCCACCCCCAATAGATGGACAGGATCGCGCCCAAGCTCACCATGAACATCAACAGCACCCGTGCAGCGATCTGGAAGAAGGGGATAAAGATCTGGCAATCGGCGGTCATGGGGTCCTCCTGACGGATGAGGAAGAGAAGGCTGAAATGGGCTGCCCTTGTGAATGCGGCAAGCTCGGAAAACCCAGCAGAACCATGAGCTTAGAACGAGCGGGGGATTCGATCCGTCCGAAGCTCTCTGGCACCAGAATGCAGTCGCGCTGGGCATACAGCTCGAACAGCATTTCGCCGAACCAGATTGACTTTCGTGCTTTCCGATCAATCTAGATGTTTTTCATACGAGGCCTGACTATTCCTATATCGCGTAATTTTGCGGGATAACACCGCAACCAGTCAAATATCTCAGCGTAAGAAATTTGGAATCTATCACAGAAATCAGAGAGTTGGGAAGAAGGTCTGAATGGACGCACAGGTATTTTGAAATGGACTATGTCGGTGGACGTTCAGAACACCCCTAACGAGAATAACTCGAACTGGACTGTCAGACCTAACGGCTGCTTTCGGTGCAAAACCGTAGTCAGCCTCAGGCTGGAAGCCGACAGTCAACAATCCAGACAGCAGCCATCCAGATACTATGGTTTCGCGCTGTAACCTTTGACGTGATGGGCCGCTCTAGCGGAGAAGCCGCGAAGGGAACCCACAAGCGCAGCTTGTAGGGGAGTCCATATAGGAATGGTTAGGCAGAAGGTTCATGCTATGGGTTTTGCGGGCTGCTTGAGAACCACCAAGCAGTGACAACACCAACAATGATTGCAATAACTGCAATCAACCCGCTGTGATCGTTTAGCGTTTTTTGTATCCTTTGCAAAAAACTTGGCGTGTGTTGTTGCAAACGTTGCCGCGCGTGTTCGTACCCCTGCAAAGTTAAGGTAAAAGCTAGCGGGCTAGATTTTGCTACCTTTGCCAGCCCTCGTTGCTTTAGCGTTTCAACGGCGACTACATACGATGAAGTGTGCATCTGAACTATTTGCCCATCAGCAGCCGTGGCGGTTTGCATCGAGTTCAGTTTAGATTTCTTGGCGCAAGAGTCGCGATCCGTTAATAGGAATTCATGCTTTTCAAGCATGCTGGTGTTCGCCCCATGCTTTGACTCGAACTCGTGGAAAAGACAGGCCACAAGATCATTCAATTGCTCTTCGGACAGTTTCCGCGGATTCATTGAGGACTATGCCAAACGTTATTCGCAAGTCATGAGGTCGGGTACCTGCGCGACCACCCGTCGTCCCCGCGCATGCGGGCACCATGGACGTGGACATCGTGATCGACCTGCAAATCCTGGCCGATACGGATGCGTACCGAACGTTGGAAGACAACTTCAAGAAAATGGGCTTCGAGCGAGCTGAAAACGAGAGTGGAAGGAAACTGTCGTGGCGTTGGCAGACTCGCACTGAACACGGTGCGCTGATGGTCCTCGAACTGCTCGCCGACGCCCCAGACATCGCCGGCGGCAAGGTCCAGGCTCTGCCGACCGAAGGCACGATCTCGGCGCTCAACATCCCGCACGCCTCCATCGTCTTCGACCTTCACCAGGTCACCGAGATTCAGGCCGAGCTACTGGGCGACAACGGCATCGCGACCGAGAAGATCAAGCACGCCAATTTGGTCAGCTTCACCTGCTTGAAGTCATTCGCGTTCGACCAACACTACGAACGCAAGGATGCACATGATCTCATCTACTGCATCGAACATGCACCCGAAGGACTCGATGCTGTTGCTGTAGCTTTCCGTAGGGAAGGCGGCGGCAAGCACGCAGCGGTGATCCAGGCTTCGCTTGCGATTCTGCGCAATCGATTCGCGCAGGACGGCAAGACTGAGGGTTATCGCAAGGACGGCCCCGTGTCGGTGGCCAAGTTCGAACTTGGCGAAGGCGATGAACCTGAGCTGCGCGAGCTCAGAGCGCTGCGTCAACGTCAAGCGAGCGACCTGATTGACCAATTACTACATCGAGTTGGCCAAGGAATGAACACATGATGAGATTGAAAAAATGCCTTAAACCACGCTGAAATCCCCCATTTGGGGGATACCCATTCACCCCACCAATCCCGAAAATGATGCCCCAAAGGGAGCGTCACATGATGGAAATTCGCATCTGCCGCAAAGGCGGCACCAGTTCTGACCAAGACCTTGATTCCATCCGTGTCGGACCTTGGCACCCTGACTCCCCTGGCAACCGCGAAATGCTGCGGGTCATTCTGGAGTCAGGCAACGAAATTGATGGACCTGGAAGTCATTGGATTGAGACTGCGCAGACAGACATGGTGGTTAGCTGTGAATAGGTGGCAGCGGCCCAAATGCATCTTGGCCTCGCGCATTGCGAAGGCACGCCGTGAATCGGTGGAAGCATCAGCTTTTTTCTTCATCTTCAGATAGTGGACTTGCGACCGAAGGAACGCATCATTTCGTGCCAGGGGGTTGTCGACCATCGCCATCAATCGCATCGATTCCCGTCGGGGCAGGACAATGGATGGGCAGTTAGAACTTTTGGACAATGGGAGAGAAATAATTGGACCAAACTCAAGCAGACGCAACCTCCATCAAGGCCTCTACACATGTTGCGCAAACCATCGTTGGCAATGTCGAAAAGGTCCTGCAGGGCAAACACCAGCAGGTGGAGCTGGCCCTGGCGGCCATCGTGGCCGGTGGTCACCTCTTGATCGAAGACGTTCCAGGGCTGGGAAAAACCATGTTGGCGCGGGCGCTGGCGGTCTCGGTGGGCCTGTCGTTCAAGCGCATCCAGTTCACGGCGGACCTGATGCCGTCGGACATCGTTGGTGGTCCGGTTTACAACCCCAAAGACGGCAGTTTTGTGCTGCGCCCGGGTCCGGTGTTTGCCAACATCGTGCTGGCCGATGAAATCAACCGCGCCAACCCGCGCGCCCAATCGGCCTTGCTGGAGTGCATGGAAGAAGGCCAAATTACCCTGGATGGCCAGACCATTCCGCTGCCAGCGCCCTTTGCCGTGCTGGCCACGCAAAACCCCATCGACATGGCTGGCACCTACCCGCTGCCCGAAGCCCAGCTGGACCGGTTTCTGATTCGCCTGTCCTTGGGCTACCCGGATGCCCAGACCGAAACCGGACTCATCAACGCCCAGCAGTTCTCGCACCCCATCAGCCGCCTGCAACCGGTGTGCGCCACCGGCGACTTTGCGCGCTTGGTCGCCAACGCGCGCAATGTGACCATCACCCCTGAGGTGGCGGCCTTCATGACCCGCATCGTGGCTGCCACACGCAAACATGCGTCCATCCGTTTTGGTGCCAGCCCGCGCGGCACCTTGGGCCTGGCCCGCATGGCGCGCGCCATGAGTTGCATCCGTGGGCTCTCGTATGTGGACCCCGCCGTGGTGCGTGAGGTGGCGGTGCCGGTTCTGGCGCACCGCATCATCGTGCAGACCCAAGGCATGCAGCCCAAGCCAGCCGAGGCGCTGATTCAAGACATCCTGCTGACGCAACCCACGCCGCAGTAGGCCCATCCATGGAGCGATGGCTGTCCAAGTCCCGGGTGCTGCTCGGTGCGCATTCCATTGATGGCGGACACTCATTCCACGCCAATCGCGGACAGTGTTCCACGTGATGGCGGACACCCGGTACAAGAGCCCTGAGTGACGGGTT
>Ga0209066_10006187_pt1 | contig 12313 bp, 11 predicted proteins | sample All_14_2_FD_187198 | JGI IMG/M metagenome (GOLD analysis project Ga0209066, IMG submission 187198) | Freshwater microbial communities in response to fracking from Pennsylvania, USA - Allegheny Zone_MetaG_DW_15 (SPAdes) (version 2) ...
CGTGGGGCGCAGGTTGGCAGGCAGCGTTTTTTCGTCCACCGCAAAACCGTGGTTCTGGCTGGTGATGCTGACGCGACCCGTATCCAGATCCTTCACCGGGTGGTTGGCACCATGGTGGCCAAACTTCATTTTGAAGGTTTTGGCCCCGCTGGCCAGCGCCATGATCTGGTGACCCAGGCAAATGCCGAAAGTGGGCACGCCGGTTTCGATCAGCTCGGCAGCAGCGGCAATGGCATAGTCGCATGGCTCCGGATCGCCGGGGCCGTTGGACAAAAACACGCCGTCAGGCTTGTGCTTCAGCACGTCGGCAGCAGGCGTTTGGGCGGGCACCACGGTGACCTTGCAGCCCCGCTCGGCCAACATGCGGAGGATGTTGTACTTCACGCCAAAGTCGTAAGCCACCACATGGAAACGTGGGGCGGCTTGTTCACCGTAGCCAGGCGTGCCGTCGGCACGGGCCAGTTGCCATTCAGCTTGCGTCCAGTCGTAGCCCTGGGTACCTGACACCACTTTGGCCAGGTCCAACCCGGCCATGCTGGGGGCGGCTTGGGCAGCGGCCACGGCACGGGCTTTCACCTCGTCGGTCACGGCCTCGCCATCGGCCAGCGCCAGGATGCAGCCGTTCTGTGCACCATGGGTGCGCAGGCGACGTGTCAGCGCGCGGGTGTCGATGTTGGCGATGGCCACGGTGCCTTCGCGCTTCAGGTAATCGGACAGTGTGAGCGTCTTGCGAAAATTCGACGCGAGCAAAGGCAGGTCTTTGATGATGAGGCCAGCGGCAAACACTTTGCGCGCCTCGACATCTTCTTCATTAACCCCGTAGTTGCCGATGTGCGGGTACGTCAGTGTGACGATCTGCTGGCAGTAGCTGGGGTCGGTGAGGATTTCCTGGTAGCCGGTGATGGCGGTGTTGAACACCACCTCGCCCACGGTTTGACCGGGGGCACCAATGGACTGACCAATAAAGACCGTGCCGTCTGCCAGAGCAAGGATGGCTTTTGGATGGACGGGGTGCACGGGATTCTCCTGTTGCGCGCACCCCTGCCCTGCACCCGCGCACGAGCCACCCATCAAGCATGGGCAAGCATCAAGGCAGCATGGGGAGGGATAGGCGAAGGATTCGCCAAGGGTGCGCAAAAGTTGCGGGTAAACCCCGGAATTATAGGGGAAGGCGCGCACCTCAGCGCCTGGCAACGGTTGGAGAAAGCCCGCCGAGGGATCACTCAAAAGTCGGGGCGCACCAGACGAACCACCAAAGGGTTGCGCCGAGGGACGTTGCCCGCTGCATCCGCATTGCCAAAATTCACCGCCCACCCAAACAGAAGCGCGCCCTGGTTCACGGTCCCAGGGCTGCGCCCATGCTGGATGTTGTCGTAAGTGTATTGGTTGAAGCTGTTCGAGCCAATAGACACCGATGCCGACCAATGCCACGTGGCGGGTGTTGATGGGAACATCTGCGGGTCCAACAACGCCCCCTTGCTTTGGGCCAGGCTCTTGTCCAGCAAAAGCTTCAGTTCTGCGACGTGCGGCAATCGCCAACGCTTGGCTGTGGCCTTGAATTCAGCCAGAGCCAAGGCCTGGGCCTGGTTGTAATCAAGCTCGTCCGGAACCCCTGCACAGGTGGTGCCGTTCCAAGCCATGCCTTGCACACAGCGGCGCCAGATCAAGCGGGATTTGGCATCCCGAACCTCGTGCCCGTCCTCGGACACCGTGAAACGGGGCGTGCCCTCATTTGCCGACACCGATGTTGCATGCCCCTGGGGCGCAAAACTCACCCCCAACCAAACGGCGCACAGCCAAGCCGAGGTGGGTCTCCCCTGGATACGCTTGAATGGGGTGAACAGGGTCATGGCTTGGGTGCGCTGGCATGGAGGCAGATGGCCGCTGCGGCCGCCACGTTCAGGGACTCCTCCCCGCCAGGCTGAGCGATGCGCATGCGGTGCTGCGCTTTGGCCATGACGGCCGGGGACACTCCCTGCCCTTCGTGGCCCATGACCCAAGCGCAAGGCCAGGGCAACTGGGCTTGGTGCAACCATTCGCCCTGGTGTGAACTTGTCACCACCAGAGGCATTGCCAAGGCGTCCAAGTCCGACTCGGACAGACCTTCCAGCAAATTCAATCCAAAGTGTGCCCCCATGCCCGCGCGCAGCACTTTGCTCGACCACAAAGCCGCCGTTCCTTTGATGGCAATCACCTGCCTGTATCCAAACGCAGACGCACTGCGCAAGATGGAGCCCACGTTGCCAGCATCCTGCACCCGATCGAGCACCACCGTTGGCACATTGGGTTCCAGCGAAGGATCGAGGGGCATGTTCAGCACAAACCCCATGGGTGCGGGTGTTTCCAGTGTGGTTAGCTCCCTCATCAAGGAAGTCGGAATAATGACTGTTTTGATAGCTGAAGCATCAATATCAAAAAGCGTCGAAGGCCAATTTTCCTCTGAATAAACAGCCACCAAGGGAGCCCATCCACGGGCCAGAGCAGCTCGACACAGGTGGTCGCCTTCCAACCAAACCTGGCCTTGCTTGCGATAGGCCGAAGAGTGTTGAACAAGCTGGCGCAACCGCTTGAGCAAGGGGTTGTCGCGTGAAGTGATATGCAGCGGTGAAGTCATGCTGGCATTGTGCGCCAGCCTTCAACGGTCCTTCAAGCTGTCGACGACCGCGCGCCCACTGCCTCGCCCACTGTCGCCAAGGCCTGGGCCACGGGTGAAAACGAACGCCGATGCTGTGGCGTGACGCCCAGTGCGCGCAAAGCTCGCAGATGCATGGCCGTGCCATAGCCTTTGTGGGTGCCAAAGCCATACCCAGGGAATTGCACATCCAACTCCCGCAACAACCGGTCCCGGGTGACCTTGGCCAGAATGGATGCGGCGGAAATGGCGGGCACCTTGTCATCACCTTTCACGATGGCCTCTGCAAGCACATCCAGCCGCGGTAGGCGGTTGCCATCGACCAACACCTTGGCGGGTTTGAGCCTCAACCCGGCCACTGCACGTTGCATGGCCAACATGGTGGCCTGAAGGATGTTCAGCTGGTCAATCTCTGCCACATCGGCCATGGCCACGGAGCAGCACAGCGCCTGGGCGCGAATGGCATCAAACAGCACATCCCGACGCGCAGCCGTCAGCTTCTTGGAGTCGGCCAGACCTGCAATGGGTTGGCGAGGATCCAAAATGACTGCAGCGGCCACGACAGGCCCAGCCAAAGGTCCGCGCCCGGCCTCGTCCACGCCAGCGATCAGCCCTGGGCCATCCCAGCACAGCGGGGTTTGAACCGCTTGCAAAGAGGGGTCGACTCTTTTTCTCATGCTCTTTGGTGCGTCGGGACTGGCAACGGCCCCTTCGACATGCACTGCTCCAACACCCGAACGGACAAACCCACGGTGTCTTGAATCAATTCGTGATGCAAAGCCATGAATCGCTGCTGCACCATCCGCACGCGGTCCGGCGAGGACAACCAATCCAACACGGCTTGGGCCATGGCCGGTGCCGTGGCTTCGTCCTGGAGCAACTCCGGCACGACGAAGTCCTGACACAAGATGTTAGGAAGGCCCACCCAGGGTTGCAGCTTCTGGCGACGCATGATCTGCCAGCTCAGCCAGTTCATGTTGTAAGCAATGACCATTGGACGCTTGAACAACGCCGCTTCCAATGTCGCCGTGCCACTGGCAATCAGCGTGACGTCACAAGCGGCCAATGCCGCGTGTGATTGGCCTGAAACAACCCGAATCGCCTGTCCAAGTCCACTTTGCGCCGCCAGCGCATCAATCATGGACCGCAGTGCTGGCAACGTAGGAACAATGAAAACAGCAGCGGAGTTCTTTTGATGGATAAGCGCTATAGCCTCAAAAAATCGTGCACCAAGGTACTTGATTTCCGATGCTCGGCTGCCGGGCAGCACGGCCACCACGGGCCCGTTGGCAGGCAGTCCCAATGCCAACCGCGCGGCATTCCTGTCAGGCTCCAATGGAATACGCGGAGCCAGTGGATGGCCGACATACGTGGCGGGGATACCGTGCTGACGAAGCAAGTCTGGCTCGAAAGGAAAAATGCACAGAACATGGTCGGTACTGGCTTTCAAACGGTTGACTCGTTCGGGGCGCCAGGCCCATATGGACGGACAGACAAAATGAACCGTCGGTATCCCGCGGGATTTGAGGTCACGCTCCAGATCCAGATTGAAATCGGGTGCATCGACACCCATGAACAAGCGTGGGGGGTGTGCCAGCAACCGGGTTCGCAACTGGTTGCGAATACCCACGATGCGGCGGTAGTGACGCAGAACTTCGACATACCCACGGACTGCCAGGGCATCGCTGGGCCACCACGCTTGAAAACCCTGAGCCACCATGTGTGGACCACCGATGCCAGCCCCCACCCAATCAGGGTGCTGCTCTTTCACCCCCTGGAGAACAATCGACGCCAGCAGGTCGCCAGAGGCCTCGCCGGCCACCAAAGCCAGATCAGGGGATTCAAAAAGCATGATGGACCGGTCAGCGAACAATGCCGCGCTGAGCAGACACACCTGAAAGGAAGGCCTGCATCATGTGCACGTCATCGACCGCTTCAGGGAAGCGAGCCGACAGATCGACAATGGCTTGTTGGGCCTGGGCAAGGGAAAGGTCATCCCGGTACATCGCCTTGTGCATGGCTTTGACGGCACTGATGCGCTCAGAAGAAAAACCACGTCTGCGCAAACCTTCATAGTTCATGGAGCGTGCCGCTGCCGGCTGCCCCTGACACATGACAAACGGGGGCAAGTCGGCAAATAGCAACGAACACATGGCCGTCATGGCATGCGCCCCAATGCGCACGAACTGGTGCACCACCGTGAAGCCTCCCAGAATCACCCAGTCACCCACGTGCACATGACCGGCCAACTGGCTGTTGTTGGCAAAAATGGTGTGGTTGCCCACCATGCAATCGTGCGCCAGATGGACGTAGGCCATGATCCAGTTGTCGTCCCCCACTCGGGTCAGGCCCTGGTCCTGAGGCGTGCCGATATTGAACGTGCAGAACTCGCGCACGGTGTTGCGGTCCCCGATCAGCAGTTCGCAAGGTTCATCAGCGTATTTTTTGTCCTGAGGCACGGCCCCCAGAGAATTGAATTGGAAAATGCGGTTGTCACGGCCAATGGTGGTGCGCCCCTCGATAACGCAATGGGGCCCCACGGTCGTCCCTGCACCAATTCGCACATGAGGGCCAATGAGGGTGTAGGCCCCGATGCTGACACTGCTGTCCAGTTCAGCACGGGAGTCCACGATCGCGGTGGGGTGAATCAATGACACGGTCTAGATCACAAACAGAATCGAATCAACCCACGGTGCGCATGGTGCACATGAGTTCCGCTTCCGTGGCAATCTCCGTTCCCACGCGGGCCTGCGCCTTGAACTTGAAGATCCCTGCCCTCACACGATCAAGCTCCACATCCAAAATCAATTGGTCACCTGGTTCTACCGGGCGTTTGAAACGGGCCCCATCGATACCTGCGAAGTAGTAGACCGTTTTGTCATCAGGGGTCACCCCCTGGAAATCGAAAGCCAACAGCGCAGCCGCCTGAGCTAAAGCTTCAAGCATCAGAACGCCTGGCATCACTGGCCGATGGGGGAAGTGGCCGGTGAAAAAGGGTTCGTTGATGGACACATTTTTCAACGCCTTGATGCGCTTGCCTTTTTCCAACTCCAGCACCCGATCCACCAGCAGAATGGGGTAGCGATGGGGGAGTTGCTTGAGAATCTGGTGAATGTCCATCATGGTTGTTCTAGTCGTTTGATGCGATCACGCAAAGCGTGCAATTGTTTGAGGGTGGCGGCGTTCTTTTCCCAAGACCCATTGTCGTCGATGGGAAAGACGCCACTGTACTGACCGGGCTTGAGCAGGGAACGGGTCACAACGCTGGCGGCCGAAATGTGCACATGATCGGCCAGCTTCAAATGCCCCAGCACAACAGCACCGCCCCCGACTGTGCAGTGAGCACCGATGACCGCACTGCCAGCGACTCCCGCACACCCGGCCATGGCGGTGTGGGCACCGACACGGACGTTATGTCCAATCTGAACCAAGTTATCGAGCTTGACGCCGTTTTCGATGACCGTGTCATCCAAGGCCCCTCGGTCAATACATGTGTTGGCGCCGATTTCCACATCGTTGCCAATTTGCACCGCACCGAGTTGCTCAATCTTGACCCACGTTCCCTGATGAGGTGCAAAGCCAAAACCATCTGCCCCAATCACAGCGCCACTGTGAATGATGCAGCGCTCGCCCACATGACAACGCTCGCCCAATACCACTCGACTGTGCAAATGGGTATGGGCTCCGACATGGGCATTGGCTTCGACGGTGACGTGGGAGTCCAAGCGCGCGCCTCGCTCCACATGAGCCCCCGCAGCCACATGAACAAAGGGCCCGATGTGGACGCCATCGGCCACTGTTGCTGTTGGGTCGACCACCGCCGACGCATGAATCACTGACTTAATCTGGGGTGCAGAGACCGCCTTCCACAGTTGAGTCAGAAGTGCAAAATAATGGTAAACGTCAGGCACGACGATACACGACATGCCAGGCCCCACCCGATCCGCCCAAGCAGAACCCACCACCAGCGCAGACGCCCGTGTGGACTCGATCAGACTTGCGAAACGCGCTTGACTGACAAAAGACAGCGAACCCGCTTCTGCAGTTTCAATAGGGGCCAAGCGCTGGATGACCAAGTCTTCCCCCCTCAGTTCGCCACCCAATCTGGCAACGATGGCGCTTAGCGCTAAAGGCAATTCGATATAACCCTGTTACTTGGCTGCGTTGATGACCTTCAGAACCTTGTCTGTGATGTCATGCTTTGGATTGATGTAAACAGCTTCCTGAATCACAAGGTCGTATTTCTCACCTTCGGCTACTTGGCGTATGACACGATTGGCACGCTCGATCACTGTTTGAAGCTCCTCATTCTTTCGCACGCCCAAGTCTTCCTGGAACTCACGACGCCGACGTTGGAAATCGCGGTCTTGCTCCACCAACTGGCGCTGGCGATTGGCACGCTGGCTCTCTGGCAAAGTAGGGGCCTCACGCTCGAACTTGTCACTCGCGGATTTGAGCTGGGCGGCCTGATCGTCCAGCTCCTTCTCTCTACGAGAAAACTCTTGCTCCAGCTTCGTTTGAGCGGCTTTGGCAGGGTTTGACTCTCGGAAAATACGATCCGTATTGACGAATCCAATGCGGAAATCTTGAGCAGCGGCAGTGAAGGCGCATGCGCCGATGGCCACTGCCAGAAAGGTTTGGCGAAAAATGGAGTTCATTAGAAAGATGTTCCGATTTGAAACTGGATTTTTTGGATTCTATCGCCCGCGAATTTGCGAACTGGATTTGCATACGCGATCCGAAGCGGCCCGACAGGAGACAGCCAGCTCAAGCCCACTCCCACGGAGGCACGCATTTTGGTGAGGTCAACTTTTTCCGTTTCACCGTACACGTTGCCCAAATCAAAAAAACCGAACAAGCGCAAAGTGCGGTCATTACCGGCCCCGGGGAATGGAGCGAGTACCTCGGCATTGAAACCGACCTTCTTGGGGCCCCCGATAAATGCCCCTGTGATGTCTCTTGAGCCCAGAGTTCCTTGATCAAACCCGCGCACTGAACCGAGTCCACCACCAAAGAAGTTCTTGAAGACGGGGAATGGCCGCCCTCCCAGACCCTTACCCCAACCCAGGTCGGCATTGAAAGCAGCAGTGAACTGACGATTCAAAGGAATGTACTGCTGGAATTGGTAGTTGCCACGAACGTAGCGCGTGTCACCCGCAACCCCAATCTCAGCCTGAACCTTCTGGAGCCTGCCCGAACTGGGCACGAGTGCACTGTCACGATCATCGCGAGTCCAGCCCACAGTCAACGGCACAGAAATGCTTCGAATGCCATATTGCTTGGCAAAATCGAGGTACGCGGCTGGCATGCTGGTGCCCGACACGATCTTGGTGGACTCAGCGCCTGCACCAAAGAAGACGGTGTCGGTTTCGGTAAAAGGAACGCCGAAACGAACATTAAATCCAGGAGTGATCAGCTGATAATCTCCCCCCTGCTGCGTATAAGGACGGGTGGTTCGGTAATAAATGTCTACCGTGCGAGATATCCCATCCTTGGTGAAATAGGGATCTGTTGTCGTGACCGAAACCTGCCTGTTGAACTTACTGGTATTTAGATCAATGCCCAAGTAGTTGCCGGTGCCAAAGACGTTTTCCTGTTTGATGCCTCCAATCAAGGAGAGCTTCTCAGCCTGCGAGTATCCAGCACCAATGGAAAGATTGCCCGTCGGCTTTTCTGCCACTGTCACCAGCAAATCCACTTGATCTGGTGAGCCAGCGACTTCTTGAGTGTCAATCCCTACTTGGGTAAAGAAACCCAGGCGGTCTACTCGATCTCGCGACAGTTTGATTTTGTCACTGTCATACCATGCAGACTCAAACTGACGAAATTCCCGGCGAATCACTTCATCGCGGGTTCGATTGTTGCCAGCCACCCCTATGCGGCGAACATATGCCCGACGTGAAGGCTGCGCCTGCAGAACCAGAGCAACACTGGCGTTTTCGCGATTGATCTCAGGTACAGCCTCAACACGGGCAAACGCAAAACCAAAGGCCCCAAAATAGTCTGTAAACGCCTTGGTGGTTTCGGCTACTCGATCCGCGTTATATGGTTGACCGGCGACCACCGTGACCAGCGACTTGAAGTCTGCTTCTTTGTCCAAATAGTCACCTTCAAGTCTCACTGATGAGACCACATAACGTTTTCCCTCCGTGATATTGATGGTGATCGCCATGTCCTCCTTGTTGGGAGACAGGGCCACTTGCGTAGAGTCGATGTTGAACTCTAAAAAACCGCGCGTGAGGTAATAAGAACGAAGCGACTCCAGATCTGCAGCCAATTTGGCCCGCGAATAGCGATCGGATTTGGTATACCAGCTCAACCACCCCCCCGTGTTCAGATCAAAAAGATCGCGAAGAGTAGATTCGCTGAAAACCTCGTTGCCGACTACTTTAATCTCACGAATTTTGGCAACATCACCTTCTGTAACGCTGAAATTGAGATTGACCCGGTTGCGTTCTGTAGGGGTGACTGTGGTCACCACCTGTACCGCATACATGCTGCGATTGAGGTACTGGCGCTTGAGCTCCTGTTCCGCACGATCGGCCAACGCCTTGTCGAAAGGGCGAGCCTCGGTTAGCCCTACATCACGCAGCGCTTTGCGCAGCACTTCGTTCTCAAACTCTTTGACACCTGAAAAACTGATGTCGGCCACCGTGGGACGCTCTTCCACAACGACGACAACGACGTCACCACTGATTTCAATACGCACATCGCTGAACAACCCGAGGCCAAAAAGCGCACGGATGGCTGTTGCACCCTTGTCATCGCTGTAGCTGTCTCCTGCTCTAAAGGGCAGGGATGCAAACACGGTACCAGGTTCTACGCGCTGCAGCCCTTCGACCCTGATGTCGCGCAACAAGAAAGGGTCAACTGCCCACGCAGGAAAGCAAGCAGCGAACGACGAAGCAAGCAACGACATGGCTATGCCACGCAAGCGAATTTTTGTGTGTGTCATGGATTGGTGTCAGCCCGCTATACGGACCACGTCATTGAACAGGGCTATGGACATCATTCCCATGAGTATCACCACGCCCCCGCGTTGCAATCGGTTTTGCCAGACTTCAGGCACTGGTCTGCCAGTAATGGCTTCGCAAAGATAATACAACAGGTGCCCACCATCAAGGACTGGGAGCGGCAACAGGTTAAGCACACCCAGACTCACACTGATAAGAGCCAGAAAAAGCAGGTAGGACGTCAGCCCCATACTGGCTGACTTGCCTGCGTAGTCGGCAATTGTCAATGGCCCACTCAAGTTTTGGAGCGAGGCTTCTCCGATCAGCATTTTGCCCATCATTTGAAAGCTGAGGATCGACACATCCCAGGTCTTGACAATTGCAGCCACCAGTCCCTCAACAGGACCCTTACGGACAAGCACCATTTCTGGAGGATGACCGATGTATGCGCCGATTCGCCCCACCCACACGCTCTCCACGGATTCGGCCTGCGGAGTCACAAGAATGTGCAAGTTGCGTCCTTCTCGGTTGACCAGCCAATCCTGCGTTCTGGTATTTCCATTCTGATCAATAGATTGCCTAATGGTGGAGCGAAGAAACTGGCCGTCTGGAACCGGTACGCCATCCACACTCAAAACCAGATCTCCCGGAGCCAGTCCCGCCGCTTCGGCGGCTCCGCCAGGCAAAATTTTCCCGACAGACGGCGATGTCCAAGGTGCAAGCAGGCCGATCTGTTGTATCAATTGATTGCCTTCATCTGCGCCCCCCAGGCGACTGAGAGGAAGAACAACCTCGGAGCGAACCAGCTCTGCATCCTGCATTGCCACAGTCAAGTGCACATCCTGTTCTTTCAGTGCCGCCTGTGCCAACATCCAGCGCAAGTGTTCGAAAGACTCAATTTCCTCCGCATTCCCTCCATCAACCGCAGCTTCCAAAATCCGCTCGCCACCTTTGATACCAGCCATGTGCGCCAGGGAACCCGCTATCGGTGTCGCCACGATAGCCTGAGGCTCGTTCACGCCTGCCCAGCCAACTCCAGCATAAAGCAAGATGGCCAGCAAAAAATTAGCGGCAGGACCCGCGAACACTATCAACGCGCGGTTGCGCAACCGCTGGCTATTGAACGCCAAATGCTTTTCATGCAGGGCCACAGGGGCATCTCTCTCATCAAGCATTCGAACATACCCCCCAAGAGGGATAGACGCCAGCACGTATTCCGTACCACTGGTCTTAGAAGTCCATTGCAACAGAGGTCGTCCAAAGCCGACGGAAAAGCGAATAACTCTGACGTTACAGGCCAAGGCCATTCGAAAATGTCCATACTCATGGACCCCAACCAACATCCCCAATCCGATGACAAAGGCCAAGATAGTCAGCATGGTGTGTGTCCGGACACAAGTTCAGCAGGCTAACTCACGTGCCTGCTCCGCCGCGATCTGCCTCGCCTCCAAGTCCACGGCCAACAGGTCATCAATGGAGTTTGCATTGCGGGGTGCAACTGCATTCAATGTATGAAAATTCACGGCATGAATTTGGTCGAACCGAATGCGCCCGGCCAAAAAAGCCTCCACGGCCACCTCGTTGGCGGCGTTCAGCACTGCCGTGGTGCCGGGTGCAGATCTCAAAGCCTGCCACGCAAGAGGTAACCCTGGAAACAGAGAAAGGTCAGGAGGCTCAAACGTCAAGGGAGGCAATGTTGTGAAATCAATGGCTTCGGCTCCAGAAGCAATGCGTTCTGGCCAAGAAAGTCCATAGGCAATGGGAACACGCATATCCGGAGTCCCTAGCTGAGCCACAATGGACGTGTCACGGTACTGAACCATGGAGTGAATCACGCTTTGCGGATGAATCACAACCTCAATATTTCCAGGTTCTATGGTAAAGAGGAAGCTAGCTTCAATGACTTCAAGTGCCTTGTTCATCATAGTGGCTGAATCGACGGAGATTTTTCGACCCATGACCCAGTTAGGATGAGCACACGCTTCAGCTGGGGTGACATCCCGCAGCGAGTCCGCAGACCTTGTTCGAAATGGTCCGCCGGAGGCCGTGAGAACAATTTTCTTCACTCGCCGCTGCCAAGAAGCTTTCTCATCAGGAAGTGATTGAAAAATAGCCGAGTGCTCGCTGTCAATCGGCAATAGCGTGGCTCCGCCCTGCTCCACTGCCTCCATGAAACACACTCCGCCTACCACCAGCGCCTCTTTGTTCGCCAGCATCAGTTTCTTTCCGGACTTGGCTGCTGCCATGCAGGCGGGCAAACCTGCAGCCCCCACGATCGCGGCCATCACACTGTCAACGCGTTCATCACATGCCACATCGCAGATGGCTTTGGGTCCAGATAGCACTTGCGTCGCCAGCCCGAGCGTTTTGACTTTGTCCGCCAACATCGATGCATGGATTGGGCTTGCCATCACGGCAAACAGAGGATGATGCTCTTGAATTTGAGCCAGTATCAGATCAACCTGTGTACTCGCAGTCAGTGCAAAAACGCTGTAACAGTCCGTGTGACGGCGCATGACGTCCAAGGTGCTGACGCCAATGGAGCCTGTTGACCCGAGGACCGTGACAGATTGCTTATTCATTGTGACCTGATTGCATGAGTGAAAGCCACCAAGTGGCTGAGTGTCCCGAAACAGACAAGACAAAGAAAATGCCAAGCGCCGCCAAAGTCACATCCCAGCAGATGCGAAAGACGCAGATAAAGAAGCACTCAAAGGCTGATCAATAG
>Ga0209066_10006188_pt1 | contig 12310 bp, 7 predicted proteins | sample All_14_2_FD_187198 | JGI IMG/M metagenome (GOLD analysis project Ga0209066, IMG submission 187198) | Freshwater microbial communities in response to fracking from Pennsylvania, USA - Allegheny Zone_MetaG_DW_15 (SPAdes) (version 2) ...
GCCAAGGGATGCCTGCAGATTATTTTTATTAGAAAAAGTTCGTTTAAACTCCATGTAAGGTGTTATATTGAACCGCTCCTTGTCAATTTGTCTGTTATTATCGATAGCGTACGAAAAATTCGGAAGTGCTTTTTCGTTTTGGTGGTATTTGAGCGTAGTATTACTCCTTTGATAACCAATTCTGACACCGGCTGAAAGATACCCGTTAAATGAATAGGAACTATTGAAACCTATGCGACTGCTTCGCAACGAGCTTTTATTATCAATGTATTCGATAAGTGCCAGGGGGTTACTGTACCTGAAGCTACGCCTTGGCTGCGAATAGGTACCATCAGCATTATAAACCGGGTCGGTAGGATTAAAAATAAGTGTATTATATAAAACGTTCAGGCTCAAATCGCTATCATAAGAAAAAAGACTGGCTTCCTGCATGCCATATGCACCTGCCAGGCTAAGCGATAACCTGCCATTGAGAGCTTTCTGCGAAATTAATACGTTTCCACCGCTTTGTTTTCTTTCAGTACCATTTATAAGGCCGGGTACATCCATAAATAAAACTGAAGCTTTATAAGCTGTATTATTCACGATTCCGGAAACGGTGAGGTTATACGTCTGCGAAAATGTATTCCTGAAAATTTCATCCTGCCAGTCGGTTTCAGCGCCCCCGTCAACATCATACGGGAATAACTCATCTGTCGTTTCACGGTATTGCGAAGCATCCAATACATCGTATTTTCGCGTGAGCGTATTAAGTGCGATCTGGCTGCTGAAATCAATATTTATTTTTTTGCCCGAAGGTGCACTCTTTGTACTGATGAGTATTACTCCGTTGGCCCCCGAACTTCCATAAGGAATAGTAGCAGCTATATCTCTTATAATTTCGAATGACTGAATATCATCAGCCGAAATATTTGATGGATCAACGCCCCACACTCCGTCAACAATATATAAAGGTTCCTTAGAACTGAACGGATTCATCCTGCCGCGAATAACAGCCATGCTGAAAGTTGACGGATCACTTCCCTTTTTACCAACCATTACTCCGGGCTCCTTAGAGGAAATGCTCCGAATCGGTTCGGACAAGTAGCCGTTATTCCGGTCACCTATGTTAATGGTGGTGGACAAGGTTTTCTGATTCTGGATGAAAGAAGTATCGCGCTGACAAAATGCAGCAGGATCAAATAGCACAATAATAGAAATACTCAGAATAGAAATTTTGAGATATTTTGACATATTCTTTTGGGTTTTACGAGTATCAGTTTTTTATTGGGAAGTTTGGAAGTTATTTGCACTAGTTTATTATCTCTGCAACTCAATAATTTTCACACTTTTGGCCGGCACTTCTATCTTGCTGAGTTCCTTAATCTGACTGCCGGTAAAAATATCTTTCCCGGTTTTGTATCCGTTCAAATTTTCTTCGAATCGATTGGTATCGAGTGTTTTAAGATATTTTTCGTTGTTATTGATTATCACCATTACCGATTTCTTCTCTTTTTCCAGGGTACGGAAATAAACATACATTCCATCCTCAGGAATATAGTGGGTAAGTTTTCCTTCCTGCACAGTTTTGTTTCCTTTGCGCCAGGTAAAAAGTGCAGACATGTAATCTTTCATGTCTTTTTGCTCAGGGCTCAGGTTTTCGCCTGTAAACATATTCACTTCGTCGCCCTGCCAGCCTCCGGGAAAATCCTTACGCTTGCCGGGATCGCCTTCGAGCGTACCCCTGTCGAGGAGCGCTTCGGTTCCGTAATAAATCATAGGCATACCACGGGTAGTGGCAAGAAAAGCAAGCGCCATTTTTACATTTTCGGGAGTTTTTAAAACCGGGAATGTACGCTCAATATCATGGTTATCGGCAAAAGTGATCAGTTTGGAAGGATCGCTGTACAGGAAATCCTGCGAAAGCAATTCGTATAAACGGGCCAGACCGGTATCCCAGCCTTCGTTTTCGGTAAAGGCTTTCTGAATGGCCATCATAAGTGGAAAATCAAAGGCATGAGTCAGGTTGGAGCGGTAACCATCATTGTTTTTTTTGTTATCGAGCCAGTAGCTTATCTGTGGTGGATAGTTGATCCATGCTTCACCAACTACATTGAAATTCGGATACTCTTCGCGCAGAGCAAGCATCCAGTCAGCCATAAATTCTTTATCAGGATATGGATAAGTATCCTGGCGTATTCCATCCAGACCGGCAAATTCAACCCACCATATGCTATTCTGGATCAAATATTTGGCAACGTAGGGATTTTTTTGGTTGAAATCGGCCATGGTAACATCGAACCATCCGTTTGCCATTTTCTTTTCGTCGTACTGCGAGCGGTACGGATCGGTGATAACACCTCCGCGGTAATTGGAACGGGTAAATTCGGGCCATTGGTTTACCCAGTCATTGGCCGGCAGGTTTTTCATCCAGTACGAATTGGTGCCGAAATGATTGAAAACCATATCCATAACTACTTTTATCCCTTTTTTGTGGGCTGCTTCCACCATCATTCGGTAATCATCATTGGTTCCGAAACGTGGGTCAACTTTATATAAATCAGTTATTGCGTAACCGTGATACGAGTATGCAGGCATATTATTTTCGAGAAAAGGAGTACACCACAAAGCGGTAACACCAAGTTTCGACAGGTAATCGAGGTGTTCAGTAATTCCTCTGATATCGCCACCGTGGCGACCGTTAGGGTTGGTGCGGTCGGCCTTTTCGAGCATACCAGGCATATCATCGTTATTGGGATCGCCATTGGCAAACCGATCGGGCATAATAAGGTACATCATATCGGCGGTTGTAAAACCCGCACGTTTCGCTGATCCGGTTAAGCGTGCCTTCAGTTCGTATTTGTAATTGACTGCTACAGTTTCCTTATCCATAAAATCAATTGAAACCATACCCGGTTTGGCGCTGTTGCCGATAACAAGGTCAACAAATAAATAGTCGTTGCCGGTGCTGACTGAGTTTTTAACTTTCACTCCGTTATACTCAATTACAGCTTTTGTTTTGCCGATATCTTTCCCATGAACCATTAGTTGCAGTGTGTTATTTTTCATACCTGTCCACCAGAAAGGAGGTTCCATATGATCGATTGACACTTGCGCGAAAGCAGCACGGAAAACTAAAAAGCTTATAAAAAGCAGGGAGATATTTTTCATTGGTTTAAGATTTGGTTTGGCAAAGATATAAGAAAAGAAACCATATAAAACAGCACTTTTTGATGCAAACGATTGCGGGAGAGAAAATTATGAGAAAATATATTAAACGATCCTCCCTTTTAAAAAATAAAAGTCCGAAACTGTCATCCAACCTATTTTTGTCGATTATAAAGAAGAAAGCCGGATGATGAATAAACCGTTGTGGATACCTGAAAAGGTTGAATAATTATTTCATTAAAGTGCGGGGTGTAGATGTGGATAATATGTAAAATATCGCACACCAAAGTAATCTCTCTTCCCCCTAACATAATCATTTACTGGTTGAATGATACTGCAATTTCAAGTTGTTCGATTCAATCAAACAATAATGCATTTCAGTAAACAACAAGTTGGAGTTTAGCAATTGGTTAAACAGAGTTAGTCCGAAAACCAATGGCTTGCAAAAGCACCTGAAGGCAAAGCTGAATGGGAGATTAACTCATATATGAATTACGAATCAGCAACAGCAATCGTTTGCAATTCGAAAATTGTGAGAAATAAACATTCAGGTCCGTTGGTTAAATACTTTACAAAAGAGGAATACTATTTCTTTCATTTTTTTCAATTGTGGAATTACGTCAAATTTCATAAATTAGCCTCATCTAAGTTCAATGTGTTTTCCTATACCGGGCAGTTTGCAAAATAATAATCTACCAAAATGAAAGTTACAACAACTCTTATCATTATTTTAGTGACTATCGGTCAAATATCAGCCCAGCCAGTGTTATCCCCACTCGAAAAAAACAACTACCAAAAAGTTACCTCCTACGAAGAGTTGACCGATTTTATAAAGCAACTTGACGAAAAATCGGACCTGCTGAAAGTCGAAACTATTGGTCAGTCGGTGCAGGGTCGAAACCTGTATGCTTTGAAGTTTTCTTCATCGGAATTTAGCAAGGATAAGTCCAAAATAAGAGTGCTGTTTTTTGCACAACAACATGGTAACGAGCAATCAGGTAAAGAAGGTGCTTTGTTGCTGGCGCAAAGCCTGTTGAAACCCGAAAATCAATATCTATTCGATAAAATCGATTTTGTGCTTATTCCTCAGGTTAACCCCGATGGCTCCGAAGTCAATAAAAGGCGCAACGGCAACGATATGGATCTGAACCGAAACCACCTTATACTTTCGGAACCTGAAACTCAGGCATTGCATCGTTTTTTCAACAAATACCTTTTCGACGTAAGTATGGACGTGCATGAGTATTCGCCTTATGGCGGCGAATGGGAGCAATATGGATATCGCAAAAATGCCGATGTAACTTTGGGTACAACTACAAATCCGAATGTGTCGGAAACCATTAGAAAGTATTCGAATTCAGAAGTTTTGCTGTATGTGCTGAAATCGCTGAGTGTAAATAATTTCAGTTCGTTTGTGTATTGCCCGGGTGGGCCGCCTGAGCAGGATTACATCCGTCACAGCACATTTGATGTTAACGACGGCAGGCAGAGCCTGGGCATTCAAAATACACTGTCTTTTATACAGGAAGGGATGAATGGGACGGATATGCTTCTCGAAAATATAAAACACAGGTCGGAAGGGCAGATGCAGGGAATGCACGCAATGCTCGAATATGTGTATCTGCATAAAAATGAAATTAAAAAACTGGTGGCATCATCCCGTAAAGGGCTTATGGCAGGAAAATCGAATCAGTTGGTTTCCATACAATCGGAGCATGTAAGTAACGGACAGAAACTTACACTTCCGCTTTTTTCATATTCCACACAAAAGGATACCGTAGTAATAGTAAACGATTACCGTCCGCTTGTAAAATCCATAACCGATGTCCAAAAACCAGCCGGCTATTTAATTCCGAAAAAAAATAAGGGACTTGTTGAATGGGCTGATAAACATGCATTTATAACTACGGATTTCAAACAGCAAAAAGGTCAGAAAATTGAACAATACACCATACGAAGTATTGATTCCATTGATTTTGAGCGGGATATTATTGTTAATCCAATTGTGGAAACAAAAGAATTTTCGGGCGAAATAACGGCTTCCGACTATTTGTTTATCCCGACTGACCAGTTGAAAGGAAATTTGATTGTTTTAGCACTCGAACCCAAATCGGAACTCGGGCTTGTTACCTACAAAGAGTATGCTGATCTGCTTAAGATTGGAGGAATGTTTCCGGTGCTGAGAGTGGTGAAGAAATGATTAATTTACGGTTTACGAATAATACCGACCCCAATCGTACCTCGTAAATTGTAAATCGTACCTTAGAAAACATACATTACGTTTTATCAATAACCAATAATTTTCGAACCAACCATGCGCATCGACCGTATTGAACTCCGCCACACCAAAATGATACTGGTAACACCGTTTGTTACCTCAATGGGTACCGAATATGATGAACAGCACATTATGGTGCGTGTTGATGCCGAAGGCGTAACCGGCTGGGGCGAATGCGTCGCCGAAGAAACTCCTTTTTATTCGTACGAAACCGTGCCGACGGCCTGGCATATCCTCAATGATTTTCTTATTCCGGCCATTATCGGGAAAGATATTTCGAGTGTGGAAGATGCCATAGCCTGTTACTCGAAAGTTCGCGGGCATATGATGGCCAAAGCCGGGCTGGAAGCTGCTCTGTACGATGCTTTCGCAAAATCAAAAGGGATTTCCCTATCGAAAATGCTGGGCGGAACGCAGGAAAAAATAAACGTGGGTGTGAGTCTTGGTATCAGCGATACAGTGCCTGATCTGCTTCATGTTATGGAAAAGTACATGAAAGAAGGCTATCAGCGCATCAAAATTAAGATTGCCCCCAAGCGTGACCTGCAATTTATTGACGCACTTCGCCGCGAATATCCGGATATGCTGCTGCAGGTTGATGCTAATTCGGCTTATACGCTCGATCACCTGCCTGTTTTCAAAGAAATGGATAAGTACAACCTCTCACTGATTGAGCAACCGCTTGGGTATGACGATATTTTCGATCATGCCAAGCTACAGCGCGAAATTAAAACCGATCTCTGTCTCGACGAAAGCATACATTCACTTGGCGATACCCGTGCCGCTATCGAAATGAAAAGCTGCCGTATTATAAATATCAAACCCGGACGTGTTGGCGGATATACCGAATCCATTAAAATACACGATTACTGCGCATCGAAGAATATTCCGGTATGGCATGGCGGAATGCTCGAATCAGGCATTGGTCGTGCAGGAAATGTTGCGCTGGCTTCGCTGCCTAATTTTACTTTACCTAGCGACCTTTCGCCAAATCGTAAATATTACACCGAAGATATAGTTGAGACTTTATTTGAACTTAATAGCGATGGTACAATAACAGTTCCAACCGGACCCGGAATTGGTGTGGAAATAAATATGAAGGCGCTGGAGAAATATACGGTGAGGAAGTGTGAGCAGAAGGGGTAAAAGGAGATTTAGTTGTACCAGGTGCTTCGATGTTTAACATGCTAGTTTGTCAATTTGGACATATATTGTTCGAAAAAACTATAGTCTACTTCATAAACAGTTCTGGGCTTAACTCCAAGTTCAACTGTTTCAAATAGTTCCACAAGCTTTTTCCCATCAATCAGTTCAATAGGAGGAGCACCATCTCTTGATGCTTCTCTTTTTGCGTCTTCTGAAAATGTTCCGGTTGTCATTATTATACCTTTTTCAGCTCTTCCAATCATTGCATTCCTAAAATCACCAATTTGAGCTCTGGAAACTGTCCCTTTGTATCTTTTACATTGAAACAAAACTTTCATGCTGACAAACGGGTTTAATTCCAGAGTTCCGTATCCATCTATACCCCCATCATGAGATGCTTGCGTTACTACTACGTTTTCGAAACCATGTTCTCTTAAAAGTCTTTTACATACATGTTCAAATCCAGTAGGCGAAACAGCTTGCAAAACCTCTAACAAGGTAGGAGCAATTTCATGTTCGAGTTGTTCTGGCTCTTCTTCTTCCTGGCGTTCTACAATTTGGATTTCTGGTTTTACTTTTCTTGTTTTTTGGTGGATTTCAACCCATTTCAAGAAAATTGCATGAGCCTCTTCCTGATTCATTAATGCATTTTGACCTTTGGGGGAAATTGTCCAAACACCTCTTTTAGAATCATCTAAAAGACCTTCCCATACCAAGTATTGCCTGGCCCAGGCAACCTGATTACTGAATCTGGGAGTACCTGATTTCAATGTTTCTTCAAGTTGCTTATCAGGAATCGACAAGTCTTTAGCAATTTGTGATACCACTTCCTTTGGTTTTCCTGATCCGCCTAGCTCAATCAGAGCATTTAAAAGAGGTCCGAACCATTTGGTGAATTCAGCATGTCTGGATTTTTTCTTTATATCAGCCATTTTCTATTTTAATAAATTAATCAGAAAAATAATTTTCATTTAAAGCTTTCAAAAACCTCCTGTAAACTGCTATTTATAAGTTTCAGCACCTCCCCCATTTTTGTAAAATCAGCACTTGCCGGGATATCGCGTGGAGTGTGGTAATCGTTGTGAAGGCCGGTGTTATAAGTCATAACTGGAATATTTTTTGCCGTAAACGAAGCATAATCGCTGCCCGAATGGCCCGTAACATCCCATAAATCAAGTGTAAAAGGATGGTTTAGCGTTGCATTACTCTTGTTTGCCAGTTCGCGAAGGTACTCATCCTCAATGCGTGTTCCTATGCTCAGTTGCCTTCCGGCAGTATCTTCTTTTACACTTCGCGAAATCATATCCATATTAATGTACAGGTTTACCTTTTCGGGATTTTTTAATTGCGATGCAAAATACTCGCTGCCAATCAAACCTTTTTCTTCTGCTGTCCAGGATGCAAATAGTATGTTACATGGTGGAGTTGTGTGGCTCTTGGTCCACATTTCGGCTAAAGCCAGCAAACATGCTACGCCCGAAGCATTATCGTCGGAACCGTAATAAATATTTGTTCCTCGTTTACCCAAATGGTCGTAATGAGCACCTAAAATTACTGTGCGGGAAGTATCCTTACCGGGTAAATAACCAATAACATTATGAACTAAAAGTGTGTCGGAAGAAATTTGCAGATTACACCCAACGCGATTTTTTAATGCTACAGGTGCGAAAAAAAGTTGCTGCGCAATACGTTTCTCATTGTTCCTGAAGTCGGTTTTAAGCTGATCAGCCACGAGCTTACTACCTTTTTCAGTAAGAAGAATACGCGTAACTGTTGGAATCCTTATATAGTTTGCTGAGAAAAATTCAGGTTCCTGAAGAATTTTATCTTCAGGCGTTTTTATGATCATATCGACGACTTTGTCGTTTGAGGATTCGAGGTATTCTTTATCAACAACCATAATTGCTGCTGCACCCAGTCTGGCAGCTTCGCGGCATTTTTTGTCAAGATCGTAATCGTCGTTTTCGGCTACGGTTCTGAATTTTTTCCAGGCCACGCTTGTGGTATCATGCTGTCCGGGGTATCCATCGAGTATAAGTACCAGCTTTCCCTTAACATCCTGACCGGCATAATCATTATATCCCAGTGCCGGAGAATTGATTCCATAACCTGCGAATATTACATCTGATTGCAGCCGTAAGTCGTGAATGGCATTTTCTACGTTAAAATCGATACCTGGAATCAGCATTAACTGTTTTGCATTGAATCCCGATCCGTCAACTGAAACCGAAACCCTCTTAACAGTAAAAACCGGTAAGGAAAAAGTTTGAAAATAGTCAGATAAAACTCTGTTTAAATCACTATTAATATCCTGATATGGATTTAACCCCAGGTTCTGCATAGTGGATGCTATATAGTTAGCAGCAATAATGCTTCCACATTGGCCGGTTCCGCGTCCTTCCAACTCCGGTGAAGCCAGAAATTGGAGTATTGGTGAAAAATCCTGTATTTCAGGTGGGTTAAGATGCCGGTAATTCGTTTGTGCTTTCGGAAACGAAAAGGTACAAACCAATAAGAAAGTCAGCAGCAAAAGTTTACCGTTTATCATACTCGCTTATTTAACCATTTTCCCGTTAGCCATCAGATGAACAATATTGAAATCAGCATCCAGAACCAGTATATCAGCATCAAAACCTTCTTTAATATAGCCTTTACCTTGCAGTTTCAGAATATCGGCTGGATTAGAAGTAGCAACCTGTAAAGCGATTTCCAGAGGAATCCCTTCTTCGGTAACCGACTCTTTGATTTCGCGCAAAACCGAATCGGGCAATCCCATTTCAATTTTTATCAGTTTACCTGTTTCCGGATCAAAGCCCGGCAACGAGCCACAGGCATCGGATGTAAAGGTGATATGCTTTATGGGAACGTCACTTTCGAGAAGCTGTCTGAGGGCTTTCGAAGGTTTGATTTCTTCGTCTTTATAATAAGGATACGAACTGGTAGTTATATCAACAAAGCCTTTTTTACCGTATTCCTTAGCATCTTCAAAAATGTAATCGTTACGGTTACAATGGGTTGGGATAAACTGCCTGTAACCCATTTCGCTGTTTTGCACAACATCGTGTATCGGCCGGAACGGATCGCGGGCATCGCCCATATGCATATTTACGATTCCGGCTTTGCCGCCTATCATACCTGCAACGCGGGCATGGGCAACAATCCGTGTAAGTTCTGCTGTAGTTGGCACTGATGAACGATGATCGGAAACGGCAACCTCACCCACCCCGATAACTTCTTCGATAAGCGCAATGTCACGTGCCACGTCACCGGTAATGGTTGGCGGAGGAACCTGGTAAGCGCCTGTGTACATCCATGCCGACATGCCTTTAGCCCTGATACTCTTGACTTTCATCAGCACACTATCTACAGTGCGGGTTATGCCATCGGTTCCAAGGCAGCCGATAACGGTTGTTACCCCGCCATCAATCATCATGCTTATTTCCAGTTCGGGCATTCGTGTTGCCGGACCACCTTCGCCCCCACCGCCGGTAATATGAACATGGGAGTCGATAAGCCCGGGAACGAGGTTTAAATCCGTGCAGTCAATGATTGTAACTTCCACATTATGAGGAGGTTCAATATGTTCGGCAATAGCAAGAATACTTTTACCTCCGGTAAGAATATCCTGCTTCCCAATATAATTGGGTATGTATGTATCTGCATTTTTGAATAAGAAAAGCATATCGGATATTTTTATTGATAAATTTCGCTAAAATTATTCTTTTTTTTAACACTAAATTCCTAATTTCGCTTTACACTTACTTTCTTTAAGACTTCATGTACCTGTCTAAAATACTGATTTTACTTTTTATCACATGTGCAATTCACGCATATTCGCAACCCGGTAAGTTATTGCTGGTGGGAGGCGGGAGTGAAAAAAACGGCGCTGCCAGCTGGAGCACTCCAGCTTATCGCTGGGCAGGTGAAGGAAAAAGGGTTGCAATTATCGGGGTTTCGACAGGCAGCCTTGCTCCATATTTCACTCAACAATGTGGTGCCGCTTATGCGAAGGAATTTGCGGTTGCCACGCGAGATAGTGCCAACAGTCAGGTTTTGTATGATACTTTAATGACCTACGGGGTAATCTTTTTCCGAGGAGGCGATCAGTACGATTATTACTCTTTGTATCGGAACACAAAACTCCAGGAAGCTGTAAATTTTCTTTATACCAATGGCGGTACTATATGCGGTACTTCGGCGGGAATGCATATTCTGTCGTCAGTTGTATTTACTGCCCAAAACGGCACAGCCTATCCTGACGACTGCATCGAAAACCCCAATAATTCCGATGTGAAACTGGCTGATGATTTCATGAACCTGGTTCCGGGTTATATATTTGATACACACTTTGCCGAACGTGCCCGTTTTGGACGACTAACGGCTTTTCTGGCCAATTACAAAATGAATAAAGGCATTGATATTACCGGAATCGGCATGGATGACATGACTTGTATGACGGTAGATTCGAATATGCTTGGAACTGTTTTTGGTACCGGTTGTGCCAATATTTATAAAGCAGGAAGCTCTTATTCGCTGAATGGCACCAAATTATTATCCGATACCATACATGTTATTCAGCTTTTGCAGGGCTGTACTTTCGATTTTACAACGCAAGAGGTTACACTACCGGCACTCAACCGCCAGTTAAATACTTTATTGCTCGAAGAAACCGGAAATTATACCATACTGGCCAGCGGAAGTAACAAACTCAGCGAAAACCAATTAATGCTGAATGAACTGGTTAACAATACGGGTTTGATATCCGATACAGTATTACTTCTTACCGGAAACGAAACTCTGGCAATTACGTTTAAAGATAAATTAATTCAACTGGGTGCCCCGAAAGTTGTCATACATGTCATTGACAACGAAGCAGCTAACAATCCTGAACTGACAGTAAAAATAAACAGTTCAAAAAAGGTTCTTTTTGTGGCAAACCCGACTGTTACATTCAATGAATTTCTTACAACAGTTAATGGGGAATTACTTTTTCAGAATTTACACCGAAGCGGAATGGTATCCGCATTTACCGGCGACGATTCGCGCTATGCAGGTAAAACCATAGTTGACAATTATTATGAATTGTATGCTTCGTATTACGCTGAAATGACTTTCAGCAAAGGGTTGTCGCTGCTTCGCCATACTGTAATTATGCCCAACACTTTCTATAACACCGATATGTACGAAAATTCAGCCTCAGCCGTACCATATGCCATGGCTCTCGACACGCTGAAATTCGGTATCTGGCTTACCAATCACAACTTTATGAAATATGCGCCGGTTAACGGTAAAACAACTCTCACAAGTTTCGGGACGGCACCGGTTATGGTTATTAAAAATACCGGAACACGGGCAGGTTTCTCAACTCAAACTGGTAGCGGAAGCAACACCAAACCCCGAATGATTGCAGGTTTTGAGCAGCTTGAATTAGCGCTGATCGATTATACCAATCCTTTCAATATGGGAAATGTGAGCACTGCCGGAATAAATTTATCAATGGAATCCACCAAAATTGCTATTTCACCCAATCCGGTTGCCGATATTTTGAATGTTGCGTTCATGGAAGGAAATTTCAGCTGGGAAATAATTAATACAAAAGGACAGCGGCTTAATTACGGAACTTCGGCAAACCAGTCAATTCAACTGAATGTTGAAGGATTAATACCAGGCATGTACTTTTTAAAAGCTCTGGATATCAAAAATCAGAAAGTCTGCATCAATAAATTTATTAAGGATTAG
>Ga0209066_10006189_pt1 | contig 12306 bp, 6 predicted proteins | sample All_14_2_FD_187198 | JGI IMG/M metagenome (GOLD analysis project Ga0209066, IMG submission 187198) | Freshwater microbial communities in response to fracking from Pennsylvania, USA - Allegheny Zone_MetaG_DW_15 (SPAdes) (version 2) ...
AACGGCCGCGGCATCCCCACCGGCGTGAAGATGGACGACAAGCACGAGCCCAAGCGCTCGGCGGCCGAAATCGCGCTGACCGAGCTGCACGCTGGCGGCAAGTTCAACCAGAACAGCTACAAGGTTTCGGGCGGCCTGCACGGCGTGGGCGTGAGCTGCGTGAACGCGCTCTCGCAATGGCTGCGCCTGACCGTGCGCCGTGAAGGCCTGGTGCACCAGATCGAGTTCGCGCGCGGCTTCGTGCAGAACCGGCTGCTCGAAACCACCCCGAACGGCATCGAGATCTCGCCCATGCGAACTTCGGGCGCGACCGAGAAGCGCGGCACCGAGGTGCACTTCCTGCCCGACTACGACATCTTCAAAGAAAACGCGGACTTCCACTACGAGATCCTGTCCAAGCGCCTGCGCGAACTCTCGTTCCTGAACAACGGCGTGCGCATCCGCCTCAAGGACGAACGCAGCGGCAAGGAAGACGACTTCTCCGGCGCCGGCGGCGTCAAGGGCTTCGTGGATTTCATCAACAAAGGCAAGACCGTCCTGCACCCCAACGTGTTCCACGCGCTGGGCGACCGTGCGAGTGACCAGGGCACCAACATCGGCGTTGAAGTCGCGATGCAGTGGAACAGCGGCTACAACGAGCAGGTGCTCTGCTTCACCAACAACATCCCGCAGCGCGACGGCGGCACCCACCTGACCGGCCTGCGCGCCGCGATGACGCGCGTCATCAACAAGTACATCGAAGAAAACGAGTTCGCCAAGAAGGCCAAGGTCGAAGTCACCGGCGACGACATGCGCGAAGGCCTGTGCTGCGTGCTCAGCGTCAAGGTGCCCGAGCCCAAGTTCAGCAGCCAGACAAAGGACAAGCTGGTGTCCAGCGAAGTGCGCGGCCCGGTGGAAGACATCGTCAGCCGCCTGCTGAGCGACTACCTGCAGGAGCGCCCCAACGACGCCAAGATCATCTGCGGCAAGATCGTCGAAGCCGCCCGCGCCCGCGAAGCCGCGCGCAAGGCGCGCGAGATGACGCGCCGCAAAGGCGTGCTCGACGGCATGGGCCTGCCCGGCAAACTGGCCGACTGCCAGGAAAAAGACCCGGCGCTGTGCGAGATCTACATTGTCGAGGGCGACTCCGCCGGCGGCTCCGCCAAGCAGGGCCGCGACCGCAAGTTCCAGGCCATCCTGCCGCTGCGCGGCAAGATCCTGAACGTGGAGAAAGCGCGCTACGAAAAGCTGCTCACGTCCAACGAAATCCTGACGCTCATCACCGCGCTGGGCACCGGCATCGGTAAGGCCGGCGGTGACGGCAATGGCAACGGCGGATCGGGCGGCACCGGCGCCGACGACTTCAACGTCGCCAAGCTGCGCTACCACCGCATCATCATCATGACCGACGCCGACGTGGACGGCGCCCACATCCGCACCCTGCTGCTCACCTTCTTCTACCGCCAGATGCCCGAGCTGGTCGAGCGCGGCCACATCTACATCGCCCAGCCGCCGCTTTACAAAGTGAAGGCCGGCAAGGAAGAGCTGTACCTGAAAGACGGCCCCGCGCTGGACGGCTTCCTGCTGCGCATCGCGCTGAAAGACGCCAAGGTGTCCACCGGCGGTGCGGCCAACACCGTGCTCGAAGGCGATACCCTGGGCGAACTCGCCCGCAAGCACCAGGTGGCGGAGCGCGTGATCACGCGCCTGTCCAACTTCATGGACGCCGAAGCCCTGCGCGCCATGGCCGACGGCGTGTCCATCAAGCTCGACACGCTGGAAGAAGCCGAAGCCAGTGCCGTGGCGCTGCAAGCCAAGCTGCGCGAACTCACCACCAGCGGCGTGCCCGCCGAAGTGGCCGGCGAGTTTGACGCCCGCACCGACAAACCCATCCTGCGCATCAGCCGCCGCCACCACGGCAACATCAAGAGCAGCATCATCACGCAGGACTTCGTGCACGGCGCCGACTACGCGGCCCTGTCCACCGCCGCCGACACCTTCCGCGGCCTGCTTGGCGAAGGCGCCAAGGTCATGCGCGGCGAAGGCGACAAGCAGAAGGAAGAAAAGGCCAGCGACTTCCGCACCGCCATGCAGTGGCTCATCAGCGAAGCCGAGCGCACCACCAGCCGCCAGCGCTACAAAGGCCTGGGCGAAATGAACCCCGCCCAGCTCTGGGAAACCACCATGGACCCGACCGTGCGCCGCCTGCTGCGCGTGCAGATCGACGACGCGATCGAAGCCGACCGCGTGTTCACGATGCTGATGGGCGACGAGGTGGAACCGCGGCGCGATTTCATCGAGACCAACGCTTTGCGGGCGGGCAATATCGACGTGTGATTTTTCTGTAGAGAGACCCATAAGCTGAGAAATCGAGACCCATAACTTGAGAATTTTGGCCTCCGGTTACGGTGTAGGCGCTCACTTCGAAATCGATACTGATGGCCTTGAGGCAGTTGAAACTGCCTTGGTTGAGGGCTCGACAAAAGAGAAGTCAGCTCAACTAAATCCCACAAGCGATTGAACCGGAGCGGCGGTCTGCTCCAGTCCGCCGATTCGTCATTCACAAGTGATGACGAAGACGGCCGTGTTCTAGGCAGGTAGGTCTTGGATAGCGTGATGGCGCTTCCCCCAAATTGGGTATGCAACCATGTCGAGCCTCTGGGTCGTGGCTCAGGGCAACATAATCGAAAGCACAAGTTTCATGGAACCACCGCTTTCGCCCAATGCTCGACGACATCAAAAAAACTCTCTGGGCCACCGCCGACAAGCTGCGCGCCAACATGGACGCCGCCGAATACAAGCACTTGGTGCTCGGCCTCATCTTTCTCAAGTACGTTTCTGACACCTTCACCGCCCGCCGTCAGGAAGTCGAAGCCCGGCTGAAGAACCCCGCCGACGAGTTCTACTTTGCCGACGCCAGCCCTGAAGACCTGGCCGCCGAGCTGGAAGACCGCGACTACTACAAGAGCGCCAACGTCTTCTGGGTGCCCGAAGGCGCCCGCTGGGAAACCATCCGCTCCCTCGCCAAGAACCCAGAAATCGGCAAGTTCATCGACAACTCGCTGACCATCATCGAGACCGAGAACCCCAAGCTCAAGGGCATCCTGGACAAGCGCTACGCCCGCGCTCAGTTGCCCGATGGCAAACTCGGCGAACTGGTGGACCTGGTGTCCACCATCGGCTTTGGGGACAACCCCGCCGTGGCCCGAGACATCCTCGGCCAGGTATACGAATACTTCCTGGGCATGTTTGCCAGCGCCGAAGGCAAACGGGGCGGGCAGTTCTACACGCCCGCCAGCATCGTCAAAACCCTGGTGGCCGTACTCGCCCCGCACACGGGGCAGGTGTACGACCCCTGTTGCGGCTCGGGCGGCATGTTTGTGCAGTCTGAAAAGTTCATCGAAGCCCACGGCGGCAAGCTGGGCGACGTGTCCATCTACGGGCAAGAAGCCAACCCCACCACCTGGCGCCTGGCTGCCATGAACCTGGCTATTCGCGGCATTGACTTCAACCTGGGCCGCGAACCCGCCGACACCTTCACCCGCAACCAACATCCCGACCTGCGGGCCGACTTCATCCTGGCCAACCCCCCGTTCAACATTTCCGACTGGTGGCACGGCAGCCTGGAAGGCGACCCGCGCTGGCACTACGGCGACCCGCCACAAGGCAACGCCAACTACGCCTGGTTGCAGCACATGCTGCACCACCTCAAGCCCAGCGGCCGCGCCGGCATCGTGCTGGCCAACGGCAGCATGAGCTCCAGCCAGAACAACGAAGGCGTCATCCGCGCCGCCATGGTGGACGCCGACGTGGTGGAGGTGATGGTAGCTCTGCCGGGGCAACTGTTCTTCAACACCCAGATTCCGGCCTGCCTTTGGTACCTGGCCAAGCAGAAGAAGCGCAAGGGCGAAGTGCTGTTCATCGACGCCCGCAAGCTGGGCAAGATGATTTCCCGAGTGCAGACGGAGTTAAACGACGACGCCATTGCCCGCATTGCCGAGACCGTGGCCGCCTGGCGGGGCGAAGTGGAAGACAGCGCCACCATCACTGAATACCAAGACCAACTTGGCTTTTGCCGCAGCGTACCCTTGGCCGAAATTGCTCAGCACGGCCATGTATTGACCCCGGGCCGCTATGTGGGTGCCGAAGAGGTCGAGGATGACGACGAGGCCTTCGCCGACAAGATGCAGAAGCTCACCGAAAAGCTGGGCGAGCAGATGGCCAAGGGCGCGGAGCTGGACGCGCTGATTCGGCAGAAGCTGGGGGGGCTGGGGTATGAGTTCTGAGTGGCAAACCACTACGCTTGGTCAAATCTGCAAAGCCCAAGGGGGCGCCATCCAAACTGGGCCATTTGGTAGCCAGCTTCATACGTCCGATTACAAAGAGGTAGGGGTTCCTGTGGTCATGCCGACCAATATTGGTGACGGCGGTATATCCCTCGACAACATCGCACGCATTGACCAAGTTGATGTGGAGCGTTTGTCACAACACAAGCTACAGCTTGGAGACATCGTTTTCAGTCGTCGCGGTGACGTAACCAAGAACGCCTTGATTCGGGAACATGAAGTTGGCTGGTTTTGTGGTACTGGCTGTTTGAAGGTCAGGCTTGGGGACGAGTCCATCGCCAACGCCAAATTCATCTCATTCAGCCTAAGGCAGCCGGACATAAAAGACTGGTTGGTACGTCACGCAGTCGGGGCAACAATGCCCAACCTCAATACAGGCATCCTTTCATCAGTTCCAATTGCCTTGCCGCCCCTAAAAACGCAGTTGGAAGTTGCTTCAATTCTAGGGGAAATAGACGACCGCATCACCCTCCTGCGCGAAACCAACGCCACCCTCGAAGCCATTGCCCAGGCCCTGTTCAAGTCGTGGTTCGTCGATTTCGACCCTGTGCGCGCCAAGATGGAAGGCCGCGCCCCCGAAGGCATGGACGAGGCCACAGCGGCGCTGTTTCCGGATTCGTTTGAAGAGACGGAGTTGGGGGAGGTGCCTAGGGGTTGGAAGGTCTGCGCTGTCGAGGATTTCGCAGAGCGAGTAGGGATGGGTCCTTTTGGCTCCAATATCAAAGTTGAAACCTTTGTTGACTCAGGAGTTCCAGTCATCAGTGGACAGCACCTGAAACAGGCACTGGTTGAAGACAATACTTCCAACTTCATCACAGAGGAACACGCTCGGCGGTTGGCTAAGTCCTGTGTATCTGCGGGTGACGTGATATTCACTCATGCAGGAAGTATTGGCCAGGTCAGCCTTCTTCACAAGGACGCTGCCTTTTCCTCCTATGTACTGTCTCAGCGGCAGTTCTTCCTTCGCTGCAACAGGGAATTGATGAGCCCTGAGTGGGTTACGCACTACTTCAAATCGCCAATAGGACAGCACCAGCTATTGGCAAACACCTCGCAAGTCGGGGTGCCATCTATCGCACGGCCAGTGACCTACTTGCGGTCGATTCGATTGGTCGTACCACCCCCAGAGTTAAGTCAACGTTTTGCGTCCCTCGCTGGTTCAATTAACGACTGCGTGATGGCAAATCGCAAGCAGGTGACTTCTCTAGTCGCAATCCGGGACTCCCTGCTCCCACGGTTGATTTCCGGACAGCTTCGACTGACCGAGGCTGCTGAGGCGCTTGAGGCGGCCTAACTACAAAGGAAAAACACTTATGGCTCTCTGGCTCGTCCGCGCCGGCAAGTACGGCGAACATGAACCCCGGTTTTTCCAGGACAACCGTATCTACTTGACCTGGGACGGGTTCACCGAGACCGACCTATCGGTGGCGAAGGACTACGACGGCATCAAAGCCTTGATGCAGCAACAGTACCCGGGGGAGCCAGCGCGCCGCGTTGGCAACTGGTCAGGCCAAGTCTGGGCCTTCGTGCTGGCCATGAAGCCAGGAGATTGGGTGGTGGTTCCGCGCAAGAACACCGGCACCATTGCCGTAGGTGAGGTACAGAGCGATTACACATTCGAGTTTGGCCCTGACGACATGTACCGCCACTTCCGCACCATACATTGGCTCAATACTGACGTGCCCCGAAGCACATTTGACCAAGACCTGCTGTATTCGCTGGGTGCCATCATGACCGTCTGCGAAATCAAGCGCAATGACGCAGAGAAGCGCATACGGGCCATGGGAAAGACAGGCTGGCACGCCACACCAGTCGCTGTCCCATCAGGCAGCGGGACGCAGCTCCCCGCAACAGACAATGCCGAGGAAGTGGAGGCGGAGGTGGACTTGGAGCAGCTTGCCCGAGACGCCATTGCCAAAATCATCATTCAGAAGTTCAAAGGCCACGGCATGGCCCGGCTGGTTGAGGCGGTGCTGAAGGCACAAGGATTCACCACTTACTTGAGTCCCGAGGGACCTGACAAAGGCATCGACATCCTCGCTGCGAGCGGTTCGTTCGGATTCGACCATCCGCGCATTTGCGTGCAGGTGAAGTCTGGCGACACTCCGGCTGACCGGCCAGAGTTCACACAGCTCATTGGGGCCATGCAAAGCGTAGGAGCCGACCAAGGACTGTTTGTGTCCTGGGCAGGCTTCAAGTCGACCGTACTCAAGGAAGTGCCCGTGCAATTCTTCAAGGTCCGCGTCTGGAACCAAGAGGACTTGGTCGAGCAACTGCTGGACAACTACGACAAGCTCGACCAAGACATCAAGGCTGAACTGCCCCTCAAACGGATTTGGACGCTGTCAACACCGGACATTTAGGATGACCGAAGACCAACTTGAACGGGAATCACTGAGCTGGCTGGCTGCAGTTGGCTACGCGGTCCACGCAGGGCCCGACATAGCCCACGATGGCCCTAACCCCCAGCGGGCCGGCTACCGTCAAGTGGTCCTGCCGTTTCGCCTGCGCGAAGCGATTCAACGGCTGAACCCCAACATCCCGACCTCTGCGCGGGAAGACGCCCTGCAACGCGTGTTGGACTTGAGCACCCCGGCCTTGCTGTCTGCCAACCGGGTGTTTCACAAGCTGCTGGTGGGCGGCGTGCCTGTGCAGTACCAGAAAGACGGCGACACGGTGGGTGACTTCGTGCACCTCGTCGACTGGACTAACCCTGGTCGCAATGAATTCTGGGCAGTCAAACAGTTCACTATCAAAGGGCCGCACCACACCCGTAGGCCCGACATCTTGCTTTTCGTGAACGGCCTTCCGCTGGTACTGATTGAGCTGAAGAACCCCGCAGATGAGAACGCCGACATCTGGAAGGCCTACGACCAGATTCAGACCTACAAGGAACAAATACCAGACGTGTTCCAGTACAACGAGTTGCTGGTCATCTCGGATGGCACCGAGGCCCGGCTAGGTTCCTTGTCGTCCAACGCAGAGCGATTCCTGCAGTGGCGCACCATCGACGGCGTGAACCTGGACCCGCTGGGCGAGTTCAACGAACTTGAAACGCTGGTGCGTGGTGTGTTGACCCCGCCAGTGTTGCTGGACTACCTGCGCAGCTTCGTGCTGTTTGAAGACGACGGGCAACTGGTCAAAAAAACTGCTGGCTACCACCAGTACCACGCGGTGCGGGCGGCCATTGAGCAGGTGGTGGCGGCTTCCCGCCCCGACAGCCCGGCCCCGCTGCAAGGCAAAGGCGGGGTGGTGTGGCACACCCAGGGCAGCGGCAAGAGCATCACCATGACCTGTTTTGCCGCCCGGGTGATGCAGGAGCCGGCGATGCAGAACCCGACCATCGTCGTCATCACCGACCGCAACGACCTGGATGGCCAGCTTTTCGGCGTGTTCAGCCTGGCGCAAGACCTGTTGCGCGAAACCCCGGTGCAGGCCAGCACGCGGCAAGAGCTGCGTCAGTTGCTGGGCAACCGCCCCTCTGGCGGCATCATTTTTGCCACTATCCAAAAATTTGTGCCCGGGGAAGACGAAGACATGTTCCCGGTGCTCTCCGACCGGCGCAACATCGTGGTGATTGCCGACGAAGCGCACCGCACGCAATACGGCTTTGAGGCCAAGCTCAAGACCAAGAAGGTGACTTCGGCCAGCTATGGAGCGCTGACCAGCAGCGATGGCGACCATGTGACCCAGGCCGTCACTGCCGAGCTGGCCCCGCCCGAATACAAGACCACGTATCAGGCAGGTTACGCGCAGCACCTGCGCGACGCTCTGCCACATGCCACCTTTGTGGCGTTCACCGGCACGCCGGTCAGCAGCACCGACCGCGACACCCGTGCCGTATTTGGCGACTACATCCATGTCTATGACATGCAGCAGGCCAAAGAGGATGGGGCTACGGTCGCCATCTATTACGAATCTCGCCTGGCCAAGCTGAAGCTGAAGGAAGAAGACCTTTCGCTGATAGATGATGAGGTGGACGAACTGGCCGAAGACGAGGAAGAGGGCACCCAGGCACAGCTCAAGAGCCGCTGGGCGGCGCTGGAAAAAGTGGTGGGCGCCGAGCCGCGGGTGGCCAGCGTGGCAGCTGACCTGGTGGCCCACTTCGAGGAGCGCAACAAGGCACAGGACGGCAAGGCCATGGTGGTGAGCATGAGCCGCGACATCTGCGTTCACCTCTACAACGAAATCGTAAAGCTGCGCCCCGACTGGCACTGCGACGACCCGGAGCGGGGCGCCGTCAAAGTCATCATGACCGGCAGCGCCAGCGACAAAGCTTTGCTGCGCCCTCATATTTACAGTAGCCAGGTGAAGAAGCGGCTGGAAAAGCGCTTCAAAAACCCGGCCGACCCGCTGCGCATGGTCATCGTGCGCGACATGTGGCTCACCGGCTTCGACGCCCCCTGCGTGCACACCATGTACGTGGACAAGCCTATGAAGGGCCACAACCTGATGCAAGCGATTGCCCGCGTCAACCGCGTGTTCAAGGACAAGCAGGGCGGCCTGGTGGTGGACTATATCGGCATCGGCAATGAGCTGAAAGCCGCGATGAAGGAGTACACGGCCAGCAAGGGCAGGGGGCGCCCAACGGTGGACGCCCACGAGGCCTTGTCGGTGTTGCTAGAAAAGCGCGATGTGCTGCACGCCATGCTGCACGGCTTTGACTGGAGCGATTTCATAATCGGTGGCCACAAGACGCTGGCTGGCGCCGCCAACCATGTGCTGGGCCTGCTGTCAGAGACCAAAGACAAAAACGGCAAACCCGTGCGCGACGGCAAGAAGCGTTTTGCCGATTCGGCCTTGGCCATGAGCAAGGCCTTCAGCCTCTGCTGCACGCTGGACGAAGCCAAGGCGGTGCGCGATGAGGTGGCCTTTTTGCAGGCGGTCAAGGTCATACTCACCAAGCGCGACATCAGCACCAAGAAGAAGACCAACGAACAGCGCGACCTGGCCATCCGCCAAATCATCAACCAAGCGGTGGTCAGTGATGCGGTGGTCGACATCTTCGACGCCGTGGGCCTGGAAAAGCCCAACATCGGCCTGCTGGACGAAGGCTTCCTGGCCCAGGTACGAAACCTGCCCGAAAAGAACCTGGCCGTGGAGTTGCTGGAGCGCCTCCTGGAAGGCGAAATCAAGAGCAAATTCGCCACCAACGTGGTCCAGCAGCGCAAATTCAGCGAACTGCTGAACAACGTCATCACCCGGTACCAGAACCGCAGCATCGAGACGGCGCAGGTGATGGAGGAACTGGTCGAGATGGCCAAGAAGTTCCGCGAAGCCGCTGGCCGCGGGCAGCAACTGGGTCTGTCAGACGACGAGGTCCGGTTCTATGACGCACTGGCCAACAACGAGTCCGCGGTCAAGGAGCTCACCGATGAGACCCTCAAGCTCATCGCCCACGAACTAACCGAAAACCTGCGCAAAAACATCACCGTGGACTGGGCGCAGCGCGAGAGCGTCCGCGCCACCTTGCGGCTGATGGTCAAGCGCATCCTGCGCAAGTACAAGTACCCGCCGGACCAGACGGATGCGGCCATTGAGTTGGTGCTGCAGCAGGCGGAGACCATTGGAGAGAGCTGGGGTCGATGAGCTTTCTTGGTCGTAACCCACTGCCCCCAAGTTCATCTTCCACGTTATAAAGTGACTAAGAACCGACAGTGCAGCCCAGTTCATTTGCTCCCGCCCGCGCCTGTGCGTAATGCTTCCGGCTGGTACGATTTGCGAGGAGGCTGTACGCGAGGCCAGCCCGGCAACAAGAAAAGGGAGGCGATGTGTTCGGTACGCACGATACGTTAGATGACATGCTGCATGACGTCCTCAAGGCGCTGCTCGCTGAGAAAACCTGCGTCAAAGCCACTCGGGGCGATTTCACTGAATTGTTCGGGGTGAATCTTCACCTGGAAAACCCCAGAGCGCGATTGAGTCGGAGCGAAGACAAGAGCAAGGTGTTTAGCGCACTGGGTGAGTTTCTTTGGTACTTGTCGGGCGAGACCAAGCTCGACTTTATCGACTACTACGTCCCCGGCCGCTTCCAAGAAGAATCAGACGACCAAATCACCGTGCGTAGCGGCTATGGCGAGCGCTTGTTCTCGTTCAACGGCGTTAACCAAATAGAGAACGTCATCAAGCTGCTTAGAGAAAAACCATCGTCCCGGCGCGCGGTGATTCAGCTGTTCGACGCAACAGACCTGCTGACACACTACAAGTCCATTCCCTGCACGTGCACCCTGCAGTTCCTGGCCCGGAATGACCGACTCAACATGTTCGTCTCCATGCGGTCGAACGATGCCTTTCTTGGCCTTCCGCATGACGTTTTCTCGTTCACCATGTCCGCGCCGATCCAAATTTGAGCCACCGTGCCGACTGAATATTGAGCCAGGGGTGGAAGCCGACTTTTGTGTGGTCGGCTGTGGATAAGTGTAGGTGCTGTGCTGGTTCTGGGACCTCCTTGTTGTTGTGTTGATGTCGATGTGCAAGACGCGCAGGGCGTAGCCCGTAGCGGCTTGCACATCGCGGCACCTGTTCAGAATGGGTCGGGCTCAGCCTGTGCCGAGGCGCCTTTTCGCGCCTGCTCTCGGGCCTTGATACGCTTCTTGGCCGCAGCCGTGCTGCGACTGAACCGGATCGACTCGTTGCCTGTCTCCACGATGTGGCAGTGGTGCGTGAGGCGGTCCAGCAGCGCCGTGGTCATCTTCGCGTCGCCGAACACGCTGGACCATTCGGCGAAGTCCAGATTGGTCGTGATCATCACGCTGGTGTGCTCGTACAGCTTGCTCAGCAGGTGGAACAGCAACGCCCCACCTGCCTGGCTGAACGGCAGGTAGCCCAGCTCATCGAGGATCACCAGGTCCATACGCAGCAGGCTGGTGGCGATGCGCCCGGCCTTGCCTTGGGCCTTCTCCTGCTCCAACGCGTTGACCAGATCGACCGTGGAGTAGAACCGCACCCGCTTGCCGTGCCGGGTGATGCCCGAGACGCCCATGGCCGTGGCCAGATGCGTCTTGCCTGTGCCCGGGCCGCCCACCAGCACCACGTTGTGCGCCGCGTCGGTGAAGGCCGTGGTGGCCAAGGTCTCCACCAGCTTGCGGTCCACCGGCGAGACCTCGAAGTCAAAGCCCGCCATGTCGCGGTGCACCGGGAACTTCGCCGCGTGCATCTGGTGGCTGACCGAGCGCATCGCCCGGTCCGTGCCCTCGGCCTGCAGCAAATGCTCGATCAGCCAGCGCGAGGACTCGACGCCCACCCCGCCGCCCTCACCACCGCCTTGCTCGACCAGATCGGCCCACGCCCCGGCCATGCCGTGCAGGCGCAATGCCTTGAGTTCGACCAGCACATCAGTCTTCATGGTCGGCTCCCTCGGTGGTCACGCCCACAATGTCCACGGTGTCGGCACGAAGGCTGTCGTAGCGCGCCGTGTTCGCCAGCGGCGGCGTAGTCACTTTCAACTGCGTAGCCGCCGTGGGCGGCACTGGCTGCGCGTTGAGCCGGTTCAGCACGTTGACCACGTGCTCCACACTCACCTTGCCCGGTGCACCGCTCTCCAGTGCCAGTTCGATGGCCACCAGCACTGCGTCCAGACCGGCACTGAGCACGATGGCCAGCACCTGCGCCATCACCCGGTCGCCGCCCGGGTTGCGCAGCAGCCCTCGGCGTAGCCGCTGCAGCGGTTCGGGCATGTCGGCAAAGGGCGCGCCGTTGCGCAGCGCGCCGGGCTTCCTTTGCAGCAGCGGGATGTAGTGCTGCCAGTCGTACCGGGTCTCGCCCGCGTTGCTCAGCCGCTCGTGGCGGGCCACGATGGTGTCGTCGGCCACGATGGCGACGCTGCCCGGATACAACCGCGTACTGACCATCTGACCCACCCGTTCGCACGGCACGGAATACCGGTTGCGCGCCACCGACACCAGGCAGGTGCTGGAGACCCGCGCAGGTTTCTCGACGTAGCCATCGAACGGTACCGGCATGGGCATGAGGTGCGCGCGCT
>Ga0209066_10006191_pt1 | contig 12305 bp, 11 predicted proteins | sample All_14_2_FD_187198 | JGI IMG/M metagenome (GOLD analysis project Ga0209066, IMG submission 187198) | Freshwater microbial communities in response to fracking from Pennsylvania, USA - Allegheny Zone_MetaG_DW_15 (SPAdes) (version 2) ...
ATCCATAGCCGCGTGGGTGGTTTCATCCGTCAGCCTCACAGGTCAGCAGCGCGTGAGCGATTTTATTGCAGGTATCAAAGATCCGCTGCAGGCTTCATATCACGTGCGCCGTTCGTTCGAAGCAATTGTGAATGGCGGTTGGTTCGGTGTGGGGCTTGGGCAATCACAATCAAAACTCACTGGTTTGCCCGTACCGCCAACAGATAGTATTTTTGCAGTGGTCGCCGAAGAGCTTGGCTGGTTCGGTTCTGTGGCGTTGATCTGCTTATATGGTTTTCTCGTCTGGCGCGGATTGGTCATTGCCCGCCGCGCACCTGATATGCTCGGTACACTGCTCGCTTCCGGCCTGGTGGTTTGGATCGCAATGGAATCGCTCATCAACATGGCAGTGATGGTTGGTCTCATGCCGTTCGCTGGGAATGCGTTGCCTTTCGTCAGCGCGGGCGGTTCGAATCTTGTGACGACCCTCGCGGCTTTGGGAATTATCTTTAACATTTCGCGCCAGGCAGGTGATGGCACGATATCCGATGAAGAATGGAGGTCTTACAGTGCGGTTGCTAATTTGCGCTGGGGGAACGGGCGGCGGAGTTTATCCCGCGCTCGCCGTTCTCGAAGCGTTGAGAAAACTGCCAGTTGAAGGTTTACAGGTTGAAGGTTCAAATGTTGAACATCTTCAACCTTCAACCTTTCAACCTGCTAACCTGCAAACCTTGTGGGTCGGCGGTGAAGGCGGCATGGAAGAGGAACTTGTGAAGCGCGAAGGTATCGCGTTTCGTTCCGTTCCCGCGGCTGGTGTGCATGGCGTTGGCCTGCGCGCTCTGCCCGGCAACATTGCCAAGCTCACACGCGGGGTGATCGAATCGCGCCGCATTCTGCGCGACTTCAAACCCGATGTGCTCTTCTTCACCGGCGGTTTCGTGGCTGCTCCAATGGCTGTGGCTGGCCGAAGTATTCCAACCGTATTGTATGTGCCTGATATTGAGCCCGGTCTTGCGCTCAAATTCCTTTCCAATTTTTCGGATGTCGTCACTGTGACAGCGCCCGACTCGAAGAAATATTTTTCACGCCTTGAGAGAGTCACCGTCACAGGCTACCCGCTTCGTGTTGACCTTTCAAGCTGGTCCCGCGAAAAAGCGACTCAACACTTTGGGCTGGACGCTGCCAAGCCCACCCTGCTTATCACTGGTGGAAGCAAAGGCGCGCGTTCGATCAACACCGCCGTGGTGAGACATCTCAAAGAACTTTTGGATGTTGCGCAAGTCATTCACATCACAGGCACTTTGGATTGGCCCATGGTGGAGATGGCCGCGCAAAAATTGCCTGCTGAATTGCAGTCTCAATACCATGCCATGCCCTATTCACATGAAATGGGTGCAGCCCTCGCCGCAGCGGACTTGGTCCTCTCACGTGCGGGCGCATCATCTCTAGGCGAATATCCATTTTTTGGATTGCCCGCCGTACTCGTGCCGTATCCGTATGCGTGGCGCTACCAAAAGGTCAATGCAGATTATCTAGCCGAACAGAACGCGGCGATCATCTTGCAGGATGAACTATTGGAAGATAAACTCATACCCATTCTTAAAGATGTATTGATGAATGAACATAAACGTGAAGCTATGCGTGCCGCAATGAAAAAATTATCGAACCCGAACGCGGCGCGTATGATCGCCAGCCAGTTGGTCAAATTGGCAGGAGAACAACCCCTATGATGAGCATTGTTTACCTCTTTTGGATGTATGTCCTGCTCTTTGCAGTGATCGGCGCCATGCGCGGCTGGGCAAAGGAATTACTCGTTGCGTTTAGCGTTATCACCTCGCTGGCGGTTAATTTGCTTTTGGAAAAATATATTCCTCTCGTCCGCGACCTGGATAAGACCAGCAGCTCCGTCTTTTGGATCCGCACGCTGATCCTGACGGCTCTGGTTTATTTCGGATATCAGACCGTGTCACTTCCACGGCTGGCTTCCAAGGCGGCGCGTGAGCGTTTACAGGATGCATTATTCGGTGCAGTGCTCGGTGGCTTGAATGGCTATTTCATTGCAGGTACCGTCTTGTACTACAACCATGTGGCAAACTATCCCTATAGCAATATCATTAGCCGTGCAACAGACCCGGCTATCGTGGAAGTTATCGAAAGAATGATGACCTATATGCCCCCGCGATTTCTAGGCGAGCCGGGCATTTACTTTGCCGTCATCATCATTCTTATCTTCATTATTGTGGTGTACATCTAGCGAGTAACAATTGGCGCTTGGCTTTTAGCTGATCGCTAATCGCTAAAGGCTAAATAAACTATGAAACGTATTCACTTCATTGGCATCGGTGGTTCAGGGCTTTCTGCCATCGCGCGTCTGCTCAAAGAGAGCGGTTATGAAGTGACAGGTTCAGACCGCGTGCTTTCCCAATTCGCTGCGGATCTACAGAACGAAGGCATTGCTATTTATGTTGGACATCATCCACGCAATGTAGGTGGCGCAGACCTTGTCATCCGTTCCTCCGCAGTTGGGGATGACAATCCCGAGGTCGAAGCTGCGAAGCGTGCAGGAATTCCAGTCTACAAGCGTTCAGATTTCCTTGGTCAGCTGATGGCAGAGAAGATAGGCATCGCCGTCGCTGGGACGCATGGCAAGACCACCACCACCGCCATGATCGCCTGGGCGTTGTATGCAATGAAGCGTGATCCATCCTTCATCGTCGGTGGCACATTGAATAACTTGAAGGTCAATGCCCGTGCAGGCAAAGGTGACCTTTTTGTCATTGAAGCAGACGAATACGACCGTATGTTCCTCGGCCTCAAGCCGCGTATCGAAGTTGTCACTAATCTTGAACATGACCATCCCGATATCTATCCTAAATTTGAGGATATGTATGCGGCTTTCCAAAGTTTTGTTGACCTGCTTCCTCCAGATGGTACATTGATCGTTTGTGCGGAAGATGAAGGTGCAGTAACCTTATTGACTTATGCACGCCGCAAAGGATTGAACATTGTCTCCTATAGCGTGCAGGGTGAAATGACCATCAATAGCCCACAGTGGATGCAGGCGCGCACTATCAAGCCCAATGAGCGTGGTGGTTTTGATTTCTCCGTGATGACGAATATGGGTGCGTCGTCTTCCTCTACCATTAATGTATCCTTGCAGGTGCCGGGCGAGCATAATGTTCGCAATGCGTTGGCTACGCTTTCGGTTGCAGCAATACTGGGGCTTCCTCTGCAGGAAGTGGCCGATGCACTGGCTGAATTCACAGGTACAGGCCGCCGTTTTGAAGTCCGTGGTGAGCGAAATGGCGTGGTGATAATCGATGATTATGCCCATCATCCTACAGAGATTCGCGCAACTTTGGCAGGTGCAAAAGCGCGTTACCCGAATGGTCGCATTTGGGCTGTCTGGCAGCCACATACGTATTCTCGTACACAGACGTTATTTTATGAATTTTCGCGGGCTTTTACAGATGCAAATGAAGTGCTGGTCACTGAAATTTATGCCTCGCGTGAAGCCAAACAAGGTTTTTCTTCTGCCGAAGTAGTTAGCGCTATGCCACATCCGTCTGCTCGTTATAGTGGTTCATTGGATGATACAAAAAAATATTTATTGGAGAATCTTCGCCCAGGTGATGTGGTGTTAATCTTGTCTGCAGGTGATGCAGATCAGATCAGTTCGGATCTCTTAAAAGAATTGTGAGTTGGATATGTCTGACGAGAGACGCCAAACGCTTCAAGATCAGACCGAGGTGATTGCTCTACCTCCATTGAGAATGATCCTCGTCCACGCAAAGGAAGAACGCGAGAATGCATTAACAGCTGTGATCAGATCTGCGGTGCCGCAGGAAAATGTGGAGCCGCAGGACCTAAAGAAGATCATTGAACATTTGAAGAAGAAAGACCAATCGTAATGATTATGACCAGTTCCGTGTATGCAGTGGATGTGTTGCGCCAGAAGTTTGGCGATGCCGTGCAGGAGAATATCTCTCTTGCGCCGTACACATCTGCGCGCATTGGCGGACCTGCGGATGTGATGCTCACTGTTAAGTCAGCGGATGAGTTCGCTGCTGCCATGCAATTCATCTGGGAACAGGAACTTCCGCATTATGTGCTTGGCGGCGGTTCGAATGTCCTTGTCAGCGATAAAGGTGTGCGCGGGATCGTGGTTTTGAATAAGGCGAAGGAAGTGCTTTTCGAAACGGGTGACAGCCCAACGGTCTGGTGTGAGGCGGGTGTTGTCTTTAGCAATCTCGCGAATCGCTGTGCGTCCAAAGGATTGGCTGGTTTGGAATGGGCCGCCACAGTCCCCGGCACAGTGGGCGGTGCGGTGTATGGCAATGCAGGTGCGTTCGGTGGTGATATGTCCGGTAATTTGATCTCCACCGAGTTGTTGACAAAGAATGGCCGCGAACGATTTTCCGTGGAGCAAATGGGTTATAACTATCGCACGAGTGTATTGAAACGCGGCGAAATAAAAGCAATAGTACTTTCGGCTGTGTTGAGATTAAAAAACTCAACGAAAGAGGAAGTGTCTGTTAAAATTGAACAATTCAGTGAACGCCGAAAAGCCACGCAGCCACCCGGTGCGAGCATGGGTTCCATGTTTAAAAACCCTGAGGGTGACCATGCGGGACGTTTGATCGAAGCTGCGGGTTTGAAAGGTACACGCATCGGTACCGCTGAAATCAGCAAGTTGCACGGAAACTTTTTTGTAAATCATGGCGAGACTCACGCAAGTGATGTTCGCGAATTAATTGATTTAACCCGTACTGTAGTAAAGCAAAAATTTGGTATTGAGCTTGAGTTGGAAGTTGAACTCGTAGGAGAATGGTAGTTTGAAGAAGCTTCGCGTTGCAGTGTTATTTGGTGGACGTTCCGGCGAACATGATGTCTCGCTTATGTCCGCGCGTTCCGTGCTTGCAGCGCTTGACCCTGAAAAGTATGAAGTGACCCAGATCGGTATTACATTGGATGGCGATTGGTTGACTGGTGAAAATGCGCTGGATGCTTTCGTGAATGGCAATACCCGCGAGCTGGATCGTGTCATTCCTCCAACGGAACCATCACATCATTCATTGTATACAACCCGTTCCACGAAAATGGGGGAGAAGCTTGAGACCCTCGCCGCCGTGGATGTGTTCTTCCCGGTTTTACATGGCCCCTTTGGTGAAGATGGCACGCTGCAAGGCCTGCTTGAAATGGCAGATGTTGCCTATGTGGGTGCAGGTGTGGCTGGTTCATCCGTTGGCATGGACAAAGGCATCTTCAAGGATGTCATGCGTGCCAACCATATCCCGATCGTGGATTCGGTTCTTGTTCTGCGCGGCGATATTGAAACCAATATGGATAGCGTCATCGAACGAATTGAGAAAATGGGTGCTTATCCTTTCTTTGCAAAACCTGCCAACCTTGGATCTTCGGTTGGTATTAGCAAATGTAATTCCCGTTCTGACCTTGCCGAAGGCTTGATGGAAGCCGCTCGTTACGACCGCCGCATTGTTGTTGAAAAAGGTGTGGGCAATGTTCGTGAGGTGGAAGTCAGCGTGCTTGGAAATGAAGAACCTGTGACCTCTGTTTGCGGGGAAGTGCTGCCAAGCCGCGAATTCTATTCCTACGAATCAAAATATGTGGATGGCACTTCAGGTCTCATCATCCCTTCGCAGCTGCCCAACGAAGTGACGGAAAAAATTCGCGAATATGCAGTCCGTGCGTACAAAGCTATTGATTGCGCAGGCATGGCACGTGCAGATTTCTTCGTTGAAAGCGATACGAACCATATTTACTTGAACGAATTGAACACGTTACCGGGTTTCACCTCCATTAGTATGTACCCCAAACTCTGGCAGGCGAGTGGATTATCCTATCCGCAGCTTGTAGATCGTTTGATTGAACTTGCTCTTGCACGCAAAGCACAGCGTGACCGCACCGAACATCGGAGGTCTGCATGAGCGACAAACGCGATTTAACCCGCGCAGAGGTTGCCCGCCGCCGCCGTGCGCAGCGTGCTGTGAAGGAAATGGAGCAGACCAAAAAGCAGGCAACCCGGCCGATCGTGCCCGTTACTTCACGTGCGCGGCCTGCGCCGGTTTCGTCCAGACCGATACTTGTGAAAAAGCCCCGCCGGTTTAATATTGCACTTGGGCTGCCTGAGTTCCATTTGCATAAACCGAAATTTTCCATGCCGCGCGTGCGTGCTAATTTACGGTTTGCATCCATCATTATTTCACTTTTGCTCGGATTGGCTATTTATCTTGCATTCACACTTCCTTACTTTTTTGTCCCTGGGGCAACAGTGCTTGGCAATAATCATATTGCCAAGGAGGAGATTAACACTATTTTGGGCGTGACCGGCCAATCCATTTTTACTGTAAAACCAGATGAATTGGAATCACGCCTGCGAATGAATTATCCAGAGTTGCTTTCAGCGGATGTGAAAGTTTATTTGCCGAATCATGTGTACGTTACTGTTAGCGAACGTACGCCTGTTATCATCTGGCAGCAGGGTGAGGGGTACACGTGGATCGATCGAAGCGGTGTGGCATTCCGTCCGCGTGGTTTGCAGGCTGGCCTGGTACCCGTTATTGCTGTGGATGAACCGATCCCAGGGATTGCTTCACCAGATGATTTATTTAGCCCGCCACCTTATATGCAGGAAGAATTAGTGGATGCGATCCTCGCTCTTTCCCCGCTCCTGCCTGCCGGTACAACGATGACATTTGACTCCACTAATGGCTTGGGTTGGAAAGACCCACGAGGTTGGCAAACCTATTTTGGCACGAGCGCACACGACATGCCTTTAAAGGCACGTGTGTATCAATCACTTGTTGATTCATTGATGTTGCGTAGTATCTATCCTGAATATATTAACGTGGTATATCCCGAAGCGCCTTATTACCGAATGGCGCCAAAGGAAAAAGAAGCAGCAACAGAAGAAGAAACATTGGACAGTGGACAATAAGATGGAAGAGATCGTAGTAGGCATTGATGTAGGCACAACAAAGGTTTGCACCCTCGTGGGACGCGTGGAGGATGCAAAGACGATTCGCATTCTCGGCGTGGGCATTGAGCCTTCAGACGGGATCCGCAAAGGGATCATCGTGGATCTTGCCGCAGCATCGGCAGCCATCAAACGTTCTGTTGAAAAAGCAGAACGTACGTCCGGCTTGGAGATCACGACTGGGTTTGTCAGCCTTGCAGGCGCGCATGTTTCATCGATCAACAGCCGCGGTGCAACGGGCGTGCCAGGCGGGATTATCGACGCATTGGATATTGCTCATGCTCTCGATCAGGCACAGGCCATTGCCATTCCGCATGATCGTGAGATCGTGCATGTCATCCAGCGCGGTATCACTGTGGATGGACAGGAAGGCGTGAAGACGCCCATTGGGATGCACGGTTACAAGCTCGAAGTGGAAACGCACATTATCACCGCCGCCGCTGCAACGGTGGATAACCTCCGTCAATGCGTTGGCGCGGCTGGTGTGGATATTCAGCAATTTGTTTTGAATCCTCTCGCTTCAGCGGAAGTGGTGCTGACCGAGCAGGAGCGTCAGATGGGTGTGGCAGTCTGCGATATCGGTGGCGGCACAACTGATTTGGCGATTTATGTCGATGGCGATGTTTGGCACACAATGGTATTGGCTGTTGGCGGTAACCACGTTACTCAGGATATTGCCCATGGGTTGCGCTTACCCATGACTCAGGCTGAGGAAGTGAAAAAGCAGCAGGGTCATGCTATTCGGTCCGACATTGGAAGCGAGGAATATTTCGCCATCCGTCCGTTCGGCGAAGATCATGACGTGCGCATCAATCGCCAGGACCTTGCTCACATCATCGAAGCGCGTATCGAAGAAACATTTGGGTTGATCCTGCAGGAGATCAAACGCTCAGGTTATGATGGGCTGCTTCCTGCGGGTATGGTACTGACAGGTGGCACGTCGGCATTACCCGGCATTAAACACATTGCCAGTGAAGTTTTGGGAATGCCAGTGCGTACTGCTCAACCGGATAATCTCACTGGGTTGGTGGATAAGTTGGATTCACCAGCATATTCAACCAGCGTTGGTCTGCTGCGCTGGGCCACTACCATGCGCGAACATGATGTTGCGTATTCAGGCGGCGATAAGAAACGCCGCAGATCGCGAGGCGAGACAAATATGAATTTAGATGCAATAAAAAATTGGATGAAACGCTTGTTGCCGTAGAACAAACTCTTTCTTCTTTTTCTTTCTAATGAAAGCAGGGAAGAAAGAGGAAATAAAACTAAAGAGAAAAGATTCACAAACAGCATTTAAAACCTTTTAAAAATCAGCATTCTCGTTTAAGATATGGCATATTCCTTGCCAGGAGGAACACATGGACTCGAACAAAAGAAATCTGCAATCCGAAGCCTTCGCCCGAATTAAAGTGATCGGGGTAGGTGGTGCCGGTCAGAATGCCGTCAACCGCATGATGGAAGAAGGTATTCAAGGCGTAGAGTTTATCTCTGCCAATACAGACGCGCAGGCGCTTACACTTTCACGCGCTCCTATTCGAGTGCGCCTTGGTGATAAGATCACACGCGGCCTTGGCGCAGGCGGTGACCCTGAGATCGGCCGCAAAGCCGCAGAAGAGTCATCCGACGAACTGTACAACGTGCTCAAAGGCGCAGACATGGTCTTCGTGACTGCAGGCATGGGCGGCGGTACAGGCACTGGTGCAGCTCCTGTTATTTCGCAAGTTGCCAAAGAATGCGGTGCGCTCACGATTGGTGTGGTTACCCGTCCATTCACCTTTGAAGGTGGCAAACGCACGCAATCTGCCGAAGTTGGCGTCACCAAGATGAAGGAACATGCACACACCCTAATCTCCATTCCGAATGATCGCTTGTTGCAACTCGCTGATAAAAAATCATCCCTGCAGGATGCCTTCCGTATGGCAGATGAAGTTCTGCATCAGGGTATTCAAGGCATTTCCGAGTTGATCACAATTCCTGGTTTGATCAACCTCGACTTTGCCGATGTTCGCACCATCATGTCTGAAGGCGGCGCTGCGTTGATGGCAGTCGGTCGTGGTACGGGCGATGATCGCGCAAAGACTGCTGCTGAACAAGCCATTTCCAGCCAGCTGCTTGACATCACCATTGACGGCGCACGCGGTGTGCTCTTCAACGTCACCGGCGGCCCGAACATGACCCTCTTTGAGGTCAACCAGGCTGCGGCCATCATTCGTGAAACTGCTCATCCCGATGTCAACATGATCTTCGGTGCGGTCATTGATCCTGAAATGGGTGACGAGATCCGCTGTACAGTCATCGCAACTGGATTTGAACGAGCTGGCGTACAGCGCCGCACGTTGGAACGCCCCATCCGTAACGATAAGCCTGTTTCTGTTGCCAACACGCCTTTCTCACGCCCAAGCGAATCCGTCAGTGTGAACGCGGAAACGAGATCCTCCAGCGACGCAAAGTCCGCTCCGCAACCCAGCATCAACGCGGACGATTTGGATGTCCCGACCTTTTTGAGAAATAGACGATAAAAGATTGAAGATGAAGACCCTAAAGGTTCAGGAAACCTTTAGGGTCTTTTTTTGATTCATGCTAAAATATAAACGATGAAAGCTCAACTGCCACACCCCGAACATTACTCTTATCAATTGCATCGCAAGCAGCGTAACACACAGATCATTTTGCCGATCATTCTAAGTGCCGTGCTGCTGGTTGGTTTGATCGTCTTGGTCAGCATCGCCACCTTCAAACAGGGCGGGGATGTGGGCCGCTGGGCGGCGATCTCCACGATCTGGATTGTCATACCCATTTTGATCTCAGGGCTGATTCTTCTCGCCGTTCTTATCGGACTTATTTATTTAATGGCGCGAGCCTTGCAAGGATTGCCATATTACACAGGTATTGCACAGGATTATGTATACAAGGCTCGTGGATATATCATCCGTGGGGCAGATATGGCTGTTAAACCCATCCTTGCATTGGATGGCTGGCTTGAAAGCATCAAAGCATTTTTTGGAAGGATAGGATAACACCATGAACAAAAGCAGAATAATTATTGCTGGAACGCTGGTCGGTGCATTGACAGGCCTTATTGCCGCAATGCTTCTTTCCCGCCGCGCTGAGAAAAATGAACGTGAAACAGCCATCACCACCGGCGAAGGATTGAAACTTGGGGTGCTGGTTTTTGGCCTCTTGAGGGCAATCGCCTCTCTGAACGACGATTGATTTAAACTTCCAAACGGGACCGATAATCATTACAGGTTGTCGGTCTTTTTGTCTTAATGGCAAGAATATATGGTATATGGGTGGAGGAGAAAAGTATTAGGAGAACTTGATGTCAGAAGAAATACCCGCACAAAACAACGACACATTTCTTGATGTTTTCAAGAAACATGATGCGGTCATGCTTCTGATTGAACCGAAAACAGGGCGGATTTTGGATGCCAATATAGCGGCTGAGAAATTCTATGGATATTCTCTTGAACAATTTAAGGGAATGAATATTGTTGAAATTAGCCAATCTCCACTCGCTAATATGAAAGAGGATCAAAAATATGCTCTTGAGCGGGAGAGAAACCATTTCATTTCATCCCATAAATTAGCTGATGGTGATATTCACATTATGGAAGCGCATTCATCCCTCGTTACTTTAAATGGGGAGGATGTTCTTTTCACTATTCTGCGGGATATCACAGAACGCAGGCAAGTAGAAAACAGTCTGCTTACCAGTTTGCGGACATTTGCAGAGAATATTTCAAGTGTGATCTATCAATGCCTCAATGATGAAAAGTTCACGCTTATCTATATCAATAACGCTGTTACAGAAGTAACTGGTTATCCCCCAGAAACATTTTTAAGTGGAGATCTTACCTTTTTTGATCTTTGCCATCCTGAAGATATTCCACTTGTAACCAAACCTACTGCCGGCACATTTCATATTACTTATCGTATCCGTCATAAGTCCGGAGAATGGCGCTGGGTCGATGAGTGGGGAACCACTATATTAGATGAGCAAGGGTCCTCTCAGTATTTTCAGGGCATCATGGTAGATGTTACTGAACGCATGTATGCAGAAAATGAGCTTGTCCGTTTGTTTGAATCTGAACAACGTGCTCATAAGATCACTGAAACACTGCGTGCGGCAAATCTGGCTCTTACTCGTGAATTGAATTTGGATATAGTGCTTAAAAAGTTTTTGGAATATCTGCATCAAATTGTTCCATATGACAGCGCGAACGTGATGCTGTTAGAAGCAAATGATGTTCTTTCCATATATGCATTGCGCGGATATGAAAATTACACGAACCCGCTCCAGACTCAAGCGTTGAAATTTGATTTACAGAATTACCCAGCTTTTCGGCCTGTTATTAACGAACAAAGTAGTATCGTGATCCAAGATACGCGGATTTTTCCAGGCTGGAAGCGAGATCCTGGCACAGAGCACGTGATCTCCTGGATGGGTATACCGTTAATCGCTGGTGGCAAGGTGATCGGCCTATATTCGGTGGATAAAGCTGAAGCGGATTTCTTTACGGAACAGCATCAAAATTTGGCTGAAGCTCTTGCTGGTCAGGCGGCAGTGGCAATACAAAATGCGCAGCTCTTTTCACAATTTCAGGCCGAACTTACAGAGCATAAATATACCGAAAATGCCTTGCGCGAATCAGAAGAGCGTTATCGTTCTCTGTTTGAGAACATGATAGATGGAATTTATCGCAGTACTCCTGATGGTAAGTTTGTTGAGATCAATACTGCCATGGTGAAGATGTTTGGGTACTCTTCCAAACAAGAGATGCTCAACATTGATATTAAGAAAGAGCTTTATTTTTCACCTGAAGAGCGGGGCAGCCATATTCTGGATACTGGGCAGCAGGAGATTGAGTCGTACCGAATGCGGCGCAAGGACGGCTCCGAGATATGGGTTGAAGATCATGGGAATTACATTCATGATGATAAAGGTAACATTATCTATCACGAGGGAATATTACGTGATATCACCGAGCGCAAACGAGCTGAAGAAACGGTTCGTGAGAGTGAAAACCTGCTAAAAGAATCGCAGATCATTGCTGGACTGGGAAGTTATGACCTGGATATTTCCACGGGCATATGGATCAGCTCAGATATTCTTGATAGGATATTTGGGATAAATGAATCGTATGTCCGTTCCATCGAAGGTTGGGCTGATATTATTCACCCCGTTGATAAAGATGAAATCATGCATTATTTTTTCGATGAGGTTGTAGGTGAAAAGACCCGTTTTGATAAAGAGTATAGGATTATACGGAAAAATGATGGCGCTGATCGTTGGGTGCATGGCATGGGTGAACTTGAGATCGATGAA
>Ga0209066_10006192_pt1 | contig 12303 bp, 6 predicted proteins | sample All_14_2_FD_187198 | JGI IMG/M metagenome (GOLD analysis project Ga0209066, IMG submission 187198) | Freshwater microbial communities in response to fracking from Pennsylvania, USA - Allegheny Zone_MetaG_DW_15 (SPAdes) (version 2) ...
GTGCCGCGTCAATCTGGTCGTAGGCTTTTGCCTCACCGCCAAACTTCGCCGACAGGATCGTCGTGATTGCCGCCGTCAGGGTCGTCTTGCCGTGATCCACGTGTCCAATCGTCCCCACGTTTACGTGTGGCTTCGTACGCTCAAACTTGCCTTTTGCCATGTCTCGTTTTCCCTAAAAACAGTTGTTAATTTAGTTACTTCTTATTGATGATCGCCTCGGCTACATTTTTAGGGGCCTCCGAGTAGTGCTTGAACTCCATCGAATAGGTAGCACGCCCTTGTGATAACGAACGCAGCGTAGTGGCATATCCAAACATCTCAGCGAGAGGAACTTCAGCCTTGACCAGCTTAATGCCGCCAACCTGATCTTCCATACCTTGCACCATGCCTCGCCGACTCGAAAGATCACCCATCACATTACCCATGTAATCCTCTGGTGTCTCAACCTCAACAGCCATCATTGGTTCTAAAAGAACCGGACTGGCTTTGCGCATCGCATCTTTGAAAGCCATGGATGCTGCCATCTTGAAAGCATTTTCATTGGAATCCACATCATGGTAGGAACCATCAAACAGGGTGACCTTTACGTCGACTACTGGGAAGCCTGCCAAGACACCATTCGGTAGCGTTTCAACAAGGCCTTTTTCAACTGCGGGAATAAACTCGCGAGGCACCGTACCACCTTTGATGGCGTCAACAAACTCGAAACCCTTACCAGTTTCGTTCGGCTCCATCTTGATCCAGACATGGCCGTACTGACCTCGACCACCTGATTGCTTGACGAACTTTCCTTCCTGTTCAACTGCCTTGCGAATTGCTTCGCGATAGGCAACTTGGGGAGCCCCAACGCTTGCATCAACATTAAATTCTCGCCGCATACGGTCAACGATAATGTCAAGATGCAGCTCGCCCATCCCGGAAATAATGGTCTGACCAGACTCCTCATCAGAACGGACCCTGAAAGAGGGATCCTCTTGCGCGAGGCGGCCGAGCGCAATGCCCATTTTTTCCTGATCGGCCTTGGTCTTTGGTTCAACTGCTACGTGGATCACCGGCTCAGGAAACACCATCCGTTCTAGAATGATCGGAGCATCCGGATCACACAGAGTTTCACCAGTAGTGACATCTTTAAGTCCAACACACGCCGCAATATCCCCAGCCAAAACCTCCTTGATTTCTTCCCGGTTGTTTGCGTGCATTTGCAGTATCCGTCCGATACGCTCCTTTTTGCCTTTGACTGAGTTATAAACCGTCGCACCTGAGCTCAAGACACCGGAATAGACACGAATAAACGTAAGTTGGCCGACAAATGGATCAGTCATCAACTTGAATGCGAGCGCAGAAAACTTTTCGCTGTCGTCCGCCTTACGGAAGACTTCTTTCTCTCCCTCGTCAACACCCGCCATCGGAGGAATATCGACTGGCGAGGGAAGAAAATCAATAACCGCATCCAGCATGCGCTGAACACCTTTATTCTTGAAAGCTGAACCACATAGCATTGGCTGGATCTCACAAGCAATAGTGCGCTGACGCAGACCCAGTTTAATTTTCTCTTCAGAAAGATCACCATTCTCCAAGTACTCATTCATCAACTCCTCAGACGCTTCAGCCGCAGCCTCAATCATCTGCTCACGCCATTTCTCAGACATATCCTGCAATTCTGCCGGAATATCGCCGTAAGTAAACTTCATGCCCTGTGAAGCTTCATCCCAAATGATGGATTTCATCTTAATCAAATCCACTACACCAGTAAAAGAGTCTTCAGCACCAATCGGGATGACAACTGGAACAGGATTCGCCTTCAAACGGGTCTTCATCTGATCAACAACCTTGAAGAAATTGGCACCAGATCGATCCATTTTGTTAACAAACGCCAAGCGCGGCACCTTGTACTTGGTTGCCTGGCGCCAGACGGTTTCCGACTGAGGCTGCACCCCACCGACCGCGCAATACACCATACATGCACCATCCAGCACGCGCATCGATCGCTCGACTTCAATCGTGAAATCAACGTGCCCCGGCGTATCAATGATATTGAAACGATGCTCTGGAAGCGACATATCCATGCCCTTCCAGAAACATGTTGTAGCTGCCGAGGTAATCGTGATGCCCCGCTCTTGTTCCTGCTCCATCCAGTCCATCGTGGCGGCACCATCGTGCACTTCGCCAATTTTGTGATTAACCCCTGTATAAAACAGGATCCGCTCGGTAGTGGTAGTTTTCCCTGCATCAATGTGCGCGGAAATACCTATGTTTCGATAATGCTGAATGGGAGTCTTGCGGGCCACTTGATTTACCTGCCTTATCTAAGCTAAACCGCCTTGCAACCTTGATAAAAGGTGGCAGGGCGGCATAAAAACATATGGAATCCTTACCTGACTGCAGCAAGGAACAACAACGCGATCTACTCAGAAACGGAAATGCGAGAAAGCCTTATTGGCTTCCGCCATGCGATGCACCTCTTCGCGCTTCTTCATCGCAGCACCACGCCCCTCGGAAGCCTCCAGAAGCTCAGCAGCAAGACGCTGCCCCATTGACTTCTCAGAGCGCTTACGCGCCGCTTCACGCAACCAACGCATAGAGAGCGCCATGCGCCGTGAAGGGCGAACTTCAACCGGAACCTGATAATTGGCGCCACCAACCCGACGGCTCTTGACCTCAACAACCGGCTTGACATTATTGACGGCGAGCGAAAAGACTTCGAGCGGATCTTTTCCACTCTTGGACTGAATCTGCTCGAAGGCACCATAAACGATACGCTCCGCGACGGACTTTTTACCGCTATCCATCAACACATTAACAAACTTTGAAAGATCGACGCTGCCGAATTTCGGATCAGGCAGAATGTCACGCTTAGGAACTTCACGACGACGGGGCATAGTATCTCCTTGGATCCCGGTTAGGCGGCCTTGGGCCGCTTGGCACCATACTTCGAACGGCTTTGTTTACGATCCTTGACGCCTTGGGTGTCAAGACTACCCCGCACGATGTGATACCGCACACCAGGAAGATCCTTTACCCGGCCACCACGAATCAGCACGACCGAGTGCTCCTGAAGATTATGCCCCTCGCCGCCAATATAGGAGATAACCTCGAAACTGTTGGTCAAGCGGACTTTGGCCACCTTGCGTAACGCAGAGTTTGGTTTCTTCGGTGTCGTTGTATAGACACGGGTACATACCCCGCGCTTGGCCGGACTGTTGCCAAGAGCTGGAACCTTGCTTTTTGACTGCTGCGCTTGACGCGGTTTGCGGACAAGCTGGTTAATCGTGGGCATATGTATATCCTGAGTTCGGTATGCTGTAGGTTATGGCAGAAGACATTTCATCTGCAAAGGGGCGAAATTATAGGGTGGTCTCTCCGAAGCGTCAAGCAATTCAAGCCTCGCTAGCAACGGGGGGGGCATCAGGCACTGCCAAATCAAAAAGACTGGCCGCATCACTTGGACGCTTCAGGTGTCGGCGCTTGTGATACGCCAAGCCTGTTCCCGCAGGAATCAAGCGTCCGACGATGACATTCTCTTTGAGCCCGCGCAATCCATCCCGCTTGCCCATTATCGCTGCCTCGGTCAACACCCGTGTCGTCTCCTGGAAGGATGCTGCCGAAATAAACGAGTTTGTTGACAAACTCGCCTTGGTGATCCCCAACAACACAAAATCATATAGTGCAGGTGTTTTTCCTTCTGCAATCAATCGATCATTCTCATCAAGGGCTTCATCGCGCTCAACCTGCTCTTCCTTGATGAAGCGTGAGTCACCAGGGTTTGTGATAACAACCCTGCGCAGCATTTGCCGGACGATGACCTCGATGTGTTTGTCATTAATCTTCACACCTTGCAATCGATACACATCCTGCACTTCGTCAATAATGTAGCGCGCAAGTTCTTCAGCGCCTTTCAGACGCAGAATATCATGCGGATCAGCGGGGCCATCTACGATAACCTCACCCTTGCTGACGACTTGGCCATCATGGGCCATGACATGCTTGTCTTTGGAAATCAGATACTCATGAGGCACGCCATCAAGCCCTGTAATGATGAGCCGTTGCTTGCCCTTTGTATCCTTGCCAAATGACACAGTGCCGGTAACTTCAGCCAACGTCCCGGCATCCTTGGGAGAGCGGGCTTCAAACAGTTCAGCCACACGTGGCAACCCCCCGGTGATGTCACGAGTCTTGGACGATTCTTGCGGGATACGGGCCAAGATGTCACCGACTGAAACCTCCTGTCCTTCCCTCACTGTAATCAGGGAACCGACCTGGAATGTAATTGTTACGACGTGGTCTGTGCCGTGGATTTTTACCTCCTCACCTGATTTGTCAATTATCTTGACTTGGGGGCGAACTCCCTTGGATGACTTGCTGCCACGCTTTGTATCAATCACTACCAGCGTAGATAAGCCTGTTACATCATCCATCTGCTCGGCAACAGTGACACCCTTTTCGATGTTCTCGAACTTTATCGTACCGGAATACTCTGTCACGATAGGACGGGTATGAGGATCCCACGTTGCTAGCTGGACACCGGCCTTTGTCTGGCTTCCGTCATCCAGCAGCAGCATGGCACCATAAGGTACCTTGTGGCGTTCGCGCTCACGGCCATTATCGTCAGTAATCATCAACTCCCCAGACCGGGAAATCACGATCTTTTCGCCCTTGGAGTTTGAGACATGACGGATTGTGGGCGCAAAACGGATCGTACCAGCACTTTTTGCCTCAATACTGCTTTGGGCTGCTGCTCGCGAAGCTGCACCACCAACGTGGAAGGTGCGCATTGTCAACTGAGTGCCCGGCTCCCCGATTGATTGGGCTGCAATAACCCCAATAGCCTCCCCTGCGTTAACCATTGAGCCACGGCCCAAATCGCGGCCATAACACTTGGCGCAAAGTCCATAGCGTGTTTCACACGAAAGAGGGGTGCGCACACGCACCTCATCAATTCCCAATGCCTCTATCGCATCAACTGCATCCTCATCTAGCAAATAGCCTGCGGTATAGACGATATCTCCTGTATCCGGATGCACAACCTCGCTCGCCAGAACACGCCCAAGAATACGTTCGCGTAGCGGCTCAATGATTTCCCCGCCTTCCACGAGGGCCTTCATGGAAAATCCGTTATCCGTGCCGCAGTCATCCTCTATCACCACCAAGTCTTGCGTCACATCAACCAACCGGCGGGTCAAATATCCTGAGTTGGCTGTTTTCAACGCTGTATCGGCCAAGCCCTTGCGCGCACCGTGCGTAGAAATGAAGTACTGCAGGACGTTCAATCCCTCACGGAAGTTTGAGGTAATGGGCGTTTCGATAATTGACCCGTCGGGCTTTGCCATCAGTCCACGCATCCCTGCCAACTGCCGTATCTGTGCGGCAGAACCCCGGGCACCAGAATCGGCCATCATGTAAATCGAGTTAAATGACTCCTGACTGATCTGCGCTCCCTTGGAGTCAGTCACCTTCTCATGCGCAAGCTGGTCCATCATCGCTTTTGCGACCTGGTCACCCGCTCGCCCCCAGATATCAACTACTTTGTTATAACGCTCGCCCGAGGTCACCAGGCCTGACGTATATTGCTTCTCGATCTCCTTGACCTCAGCCTCTGCGCCCTCGATCAGGACTTTCTTCTGGGTAGGTATCTGCATGTCATCGAGACAGATCGATATGCCGCCACGTGTCGCCAGGCGAAAGCCAAACTGCATCAGTTGGTCTGCAAAAACGACGGTGTCCTTGAGACCACAACGGCGGAAGCTTTCATCCACCAGCTTCGAGATTTCTTTTTTCTTGAGCGGCTTGTCGATAACGGAAAATGGCAAACCGCGCGGCAAAATTTCTGACAATAATGCGCGACCAGCTGTCGTTGAGCGGCGAGTTTGCTTCGCCTCCCATTGGCCATCTTCGGCTAGAGAATACTCGGGAATGCGCACCACAACACGTGCATGCAAATCAACCTCGTGCGAATCGATCGCCCGCGAAAGTTCAGCAATATCAGAAAACAACATGCCAGTACCTTTTGCGGTAACGCTCTCGCGTGTCGCATAGTAAAGCCCTAACACCACGTCTTGCGACGGCACAATGATAGGCATTCCGTTAGCGGGTGACAAAACATTATTGGAAGCCAGCATCAAGGTTCTCGCCTCCATCTGAGCTTCCAATGATAGTGGCACATGCACAGCCATCTGGTCACCATCGAAGTCGGCATTGAATGCCACGCAAACCAGCGGATGCAACTGGATTGCCTTGCCTTCAATCAGCATTGGCTCAAACGCCTGAATCCCCAAGCGGTGCAATGTCGGTGCGCGGTTCAGCATGACTGGATGTTCACGGATAACGCCTTCCAAAATATCCCAAACGACGGGAGTTTCGGCTTCTACTTCTTTCTTCGCAGCCTTGATCGTGCTGGCGATACCCATTTTTTCAAGCCGCTCAAAAATAAATGGCTTGAAAAGTTCCAGTGCCATTTTCTTGGGCAAGCCACATTGATGCAACTTGAGCTGTGGACCAACCACGATAACCGAACGTCCAGAATAGTCCACTCGCTTGCCCAGCAAGTTTTGCCGGAAACGGCCACCCTTGCCCTTGATCATGTCCGCAAGGGACTTGAGGGCACGTTTGTTCGCCCCGGTCATGGCCTTGCCACGCCGCCCATTGTCGAGCAATGAATCAACAGATTCCTGCAACATGCGCTTTTCGTTGCGCACAATAATGTCGGGTGCCTTCAACTCCAACAAACGCTTCAGCCGGTTATTTCTGTTGATGACCCGGCGGTATAGATCGTTCAAATCGGATGTAGCAAAACGACCGCCATCAAGCGGTACCAATGGTCGGAGATCCGGGGGCAGTACTGGGAGAACCTCCAGTATCATCCATTCAGGCTTGATACCGGATTGCAGGAAGGCTTCAAGCACTTTGAGGCGCTTGGAAATCTTCTTCATCTTCGCTTCGGAACCGGTTGTTTCGATCTCCTGATGCAAAATTTCAACTTCACGGGCGATGTCAAGTGTGTGCAACAATTCACGCACGCCCTCCGCGCCCATTATTGCAACGAAGTCGTCACCATACTCTTCAACCTTGGCAAGATAATCGTCTTCCGTCAGCAACTGGCCACGACTCAATGGCGTCATGCCGGGGTCAACCACAACAAACGCTTCAAAGTACAGCACACGCTCGATATCGCGCAGTGTCATATCCAGCACCATGCCCAAGCGGCTCGGCAAGCTTTTCAAGAACCAGATGTGCGCAACCGGCGACGCAAGCTCGATGTGCGCCATGCGTTCACGGCGGACTTTTGACTGCGTGACCTCAACGCCGCACTTTTCGCAAATTACGCCACGATGCTTAAGCCGTTTGTATTTTCCGCAAAGGCATTCATAGTCTTTTATCGGGCCAAAAATCTTGGCGCAGAACAGGCCATCACGTTCAGGCTTAAAGGTGCGGTAGTTGATGGTTTCTGGCTTTTTAACCTCGCCATACGACCAGGAGCGTATCTTGGCTGGCGAAGCCAAACCGATGGTGATTGCATCGAAGTCATCTTCGGCTGCCAGATTTTGCTTAAAAAGGTCGGCAAATAGGCTTTTCATGTGGTTATCTCCAGTAAACAGGTATCAAATCAGCGGCGTTCGAGGTCAATATCGATCGCCAGCGAACGAATTTCTTTGACTAACACATTAAAAGATTCTGGCATACCGGCATCTATCTTATGTTCACCCTTGACTATGTTTTCGTAGACCTTGGTGCGTCCGTTGACGTCGTCTGACTTAACGGTCAGCATTTCCTGCAGCACATACGCTGCGCCGTAAGCCTCCAGTGCCCAGACTTCCATTTCACCAAACCGCTGGCCGCCGAACTGCGCCTTGCCGCCGAGCGGCTGCTGGGTAACCAAACTGTAGGGGCCGGTGGAACGCGCGTGCATCTTGTCATCCACCAAGTGGTGCAACTTCAGCACGTGCATATAACCAACTGTAACCTGCCGGTCGAATTTTTCTCCGGTGCGGCCGTCAAACAAATCAACTTGGCCCTTGCTGGGCAAACCTGCAAGTTCGAGCATGGCCTTGATTTCAGACTCATGCGCACCATCAAACACTGGGGTCGCAAAAGGCACGCCATGCTTCAGGTTACCGGCAAGTTCGACCAGTTCGGCATCTGTCAGGCTGTCGATATCTTCCCTGCGTCCCGACGTGTTGTAAATGCTGGCCAAAAACTTGCGCATCTCGGCAACCGTTTGTTTACGGAGCATTTCGTCAATCCTCTGGCCAAGCCCTTTGGCAGCCCAACCCAGGTGGGTTTCGAGAATCTGGCCAATATTCATCCGGGATGGCACACCCAGCGGGTTCAGCACGATATCCATGGGGGTACCATCCGCCATATGTGGCATGTCCTCAATTGGAACAATTTTTGACACCACACCCTTGTTGCCATGGCGGCCTGCCATTTTGTCACCTGGCTGCAAGCGTCGCTTGACGGCCAGGTAAACCTTGACCATCTTTTGTACACCGGGGGGAAGCTCGTCGCCCTGTGTCAATTTCTTTTTCTTGGCCTCGAAAGCAATATCAAAATCCTTGCGCGTCTGTTCAATACTGTCGCGCAAACCCTCAAGTTGCTCCTGAGCTTCTTCGCTGGCAAGCGAGATGTCGAACCAGTGATAGTGCTCGACAGTCTCAAGATATGCTTTGGTGATTTTTGTCCCCTTGACCAGCTTCTTGGGGCCTTTATTCGCAATCTTGTTCAACAGGAGCTTCTCGATCCGCGCGAAAGTATCACGCTCAACAATACGCATCTGGTCAGCCAAGTCCTGCTTGTACCCTTTAAGCATATCATCGATGATCGATTGCGCCCGCTTGTCACGCTCAATACCTTCACGGGTGAAGACATGCACGTCAATCACCGTGCCAACCATGCCCGAGGGCACTTTCAGTGAAGTGTCTTTCACGTCGGAAGCTTTCTCGCCAAAAATCGCGCGGAGCAGCTTTTCTTCAGGTGTCAGCAGTGTTTCGCCCTTTGGCGTTACCTTGCCGACAAGGACATCGCCCGCCTCAACTTCGGCACCGACGTAAACGATACCCGCCTCATCCAGGCGGCCGAGTTGTGGCCCGCCCAGAGTCGCGATATCACGCGTAATTTCTTCCGGCCCCAGCTTGGTGTCACGCGACATGACCGTGAGTTCTTCAATATGGATTGAAGTAAAACGGTCTTCCGCAACGACACGCTCGGAAATCAGGATGGAGTCTTCAAAGTTATAGCCATTCCACGGCATGAAGGCGACCAGCATGTTTTGACCCAGCGCCAGCTCACCCAGATCGGTTGATGCGCCATCCGCAATCACGTCGCCTTTGACGAGGATATCGCCAACCTTCACGATCGGACGCTGATTGATGTTCGTGCTTTGGTTTGACCTTGTGTATTTGATCAAGTTGTAAATATCAACACCCACTTCACCGGACACGGTTTCCGCGTCATTGACCCGCACCACGATACGGTTCGCATCCACATAATCAACCAATCCGCCACGCAACGCCTGAACGGCTGTACCCGAGTCAACCGCCACGGTGCGTTCAATACCGGTACCGACCAAGGCCTTTTCCGGACGCAGGCAAGGAACCGCCTGACGCTGCATGTTGGCGCCCATCAATGCCCGGTTCGCATCATCATGCTCAAGGAAAGGGATCAGCGAAGCGGCAACCGACACAATCTGGCTTGGCGCAACGTCCATATACTGGACATCGGCTGGCTCCTTCAGCTCAAACTCGCCCTTCAACCGGCACGAAACCAAGGCGTCGCTAAGCCGGCCGTTCTTGTCAAGCTTGGCATTCGCTTGCGCGATGACGTACTTGCCTTCTTCAATCGCAGAGAGGTACTCCACCTCATCCGTCACCTGGCTATCGTTAACCTTTCGATAAGGCGTTTCCATGAAACCGTATTCATTTGTCCGTGAATACAGCGCCAGAGAGTTGATCAGGCCAATGTTCGGTCCTTCTGGCGTTTCGATTGGGCAAACTCGGCCATAATGAGTCGGGTGTACGTCGCGCACTTCAAAACCCGCGCGCTCCCGCGTCAAACCACCCGGGCCCAGTGCGGAAACACGGCGCTTGTGGGTGATCTCAGACAGCGGGTTGGTCTGATCCATGAATTGCGACAACTGGCTGGAGCCAAAAAACTCCTTGATCGCTGCCGAAATCGGCTTGGCATTGATCAGATCATGCGGCATCAGGTTGTCGCTCTCAGCCTGATTCAGACGTTCTTTGACTGCGCGCTCAACGCGTACCAGACCGGCACGGAACTGGTTTTCCGCCAGTTCGCCGACAGAACGTACGCGGCGGTTGCCCAGATGGTCGATATCATCGACCTCACCACGGCCATTGCGCAGTTCAACCAGTATCTTGACCACATCCACAATGTCTTCATTTGACAGTGTGCCCAAGCCTTCGATTTCTTCGCGGCCAACGCGACGGTTGAATTTCATGCGGCCTACCGCTGACAAGTCATAACGCTCGTCAGAGTAGAACAGACTGTGGAACAGGTTTTCCACCGCGTCTTCAGTCGGCGGTTCGCCGGGACGCATCATGCGATAAATGGCCACCCGCGCCGCCCATTGGTCGGCAGCCTCATCAATGCGCAGTGTTGATGAGATGTAATCGCCACGATCCAGATCATTGACGTAAAGTGTCTGCACCCGATCGACGCCACCCTCAATCAGCTTGGCAAGAAGGTCTTCCGTAATCTCGTCGTTGGCATTGGCAAGCACTTCACCCGTTTCCTGACTGACCACAGTGCGGGCAATCACACGGCCAAGCATGTACTCATCGGGCACAGTGATTTTTTTGATGCCTGCTTCAGCCAGTTCGCGGACATGTTTCGCAGTGATGCGCTTGTCTTTGGCGACAATGACCTTGCCCGATTTGTCAAGGATGTCAAATTTCGCCATCTCGCCGCGCAGGCGGTCAATCCCGCTGTCGAAAAGAATGCCCTTCTTACTGAATTCGAAGTTGTCAAATTCAAAAAATGCCTCGAGAATCTGTTCATGCGTCATGCCAATTGCCTTGAGCAAAATGGTCACAGGCATTTTGCGGCGGCGGTCGATACGGAAGAACAGGATGTCTTTTGGATCGAACTCGAAATCGAGCCATGAGCCACGGTAGGGAATGATGCGTGCAGAAAACAACAGCTTGCCCGAGCTGTGTGTCTTGCCCTTGTCATGCTCAAAAAACACGCCTGGTGAACGGTGGAGCTGGGACACGATGACACGTTCCGTGCCGTTGATTACAAACGAACCCGTCGTCGTCATCAGGGGGATTTCGCCCATGTACAAAGGCTGGTCCTCTTTCACTTCCTTGACCGCCTTGGTATCGCGATCCAGCAGAACCAAACGCACTTTGGCGCGCAATGGACTAGCGAAAGTTAACCCACGCTGATGACATTCCTTGACATCAAAGGGGGGCTCACCCAGGGCATATTCGATGAATTCCAGCCGAGCATTCCCGGAATGCGCGACGATGGGAAATATGGAGATAAAAGCTGCCTGCAAACCCTGACTGCGACGCTGCCCCGGAGGCACATCGGCTTGCAGAAAATGCATGTAGGACTCAATCTGCGTGGCCAGCAGAAAAGGCACATCCAGGATATTTTCCCGCTTGGCGAAATTTTTGCGGATGCGCTTTTTTTCAGTGTACGAATATGGCATGGTGGCTCCGTTCTTGATTCAGACATCGAGGGTCAAAAGACAAAACTTCACTGCTTGGCATGTGGCAGTTTTCTCTTGTAACTCCCGCATTGCTACAAACAAAAGCGGGTTGACGGCAAGGCCGCCAACCCGTTGATCGACCAAACTTACTTGACTTCGACCTTGGCACCAGCTTCTTCAAGCTGCTTTTTGAGTGCTTCTGCGTCAGCCTTGGAAATGGCTTCCTTGACGGCCTTGGGAGCACCATCAACGACATCCTTGGCTTCTTTCAGACCCAGGCCAGTCGCAGCGCGAACGACCTTGATCACTTCGACCTTTTTCTCGCCAGCCGCAAGCAGCATGACGGTGAATTCGGTCTGTTCTTCAACCGCAGCAGCAGCACCAGCAGCGGGAGCAGCGACAGCGACCGCAGCAGCAGCGGCGGATACGCCAAACTTCTCTTCCATTTCCTTGATCAGTTCGGAAAGGTCGAGAACGGTCATGCCAGCGATGGCATCGAGTATTTCAGCTTTATTAACAGCCATGATTGCAACTCCTGAATGAATATTTGAATCGTTGAAATGTAATTACGCAGTCTCTTTTGCGTCGCGCACAGCAGCCAGACCCCGCACGAACTTCGTCGGAACCTCGTTGAG
>Ga0209066_10006193_pt1 | contig 12301 bp, 6 predicted proteins | sample All_14_2_FD_187198 | JGI IMG/M metagenome (GOLD analysis project Ga0209066, IMG submission 187198) | Freshwater microbial communities in response to fracking from Pennsylvania, USA - Allegheny Zone_MetaG_DW_15 (SPAdes) (version 2) ...
CCGCAGCGATCGCCACGCTCGTCCTCGAACTCCGGCAGCATAAGCAGTTTGCCGTTACTGCGGCGTTTGCGAAGATGCTGATCAACGCCGGAGCCCTGATCGAGACCGGCAATGAACAGGTGACGGCGATCCAGACAGCCGATCGGCTCTGCGATGGGCTGGATGACACGGCCCTGGCGCTGATCATGGTCCAGTCGTTTCCGCAGGGGTTCGGGGCCTTGCTCTTCGACGCCCTGCTGGGCCGGATCGAAATCGGGCGTTTCGGCAAGGTCATCGACCATCTGCGGCGGCAGGAATCGAGCCTGCGCCGGGCCGGGGAGTCAGCCGGGGCGGAGTCGCTCGCGGCGACACTGGCAAGGCTTCTCGACACCGGCAAAGGACGGCATTTTCTCGGTCTCGAGAAGGCGAAGCAAATCATGGAGGCCGGTGAGCGGGAGCGGCAGGCGAAACGGATCAGCACCGGTCTCCAGGCGCTCCTCCAGGGCAACTTCGGCGGGCTGCACAACGATGAGCTGGTCATGGGCGTAGCCCCCGCCATCCGGCAGTGGATCGCCGAAGGAAAGGATGAACAGGCCACCACCCTGCTCACCCTCCTGAACCGACAATTCCGGGAGGGAGACGACGCGATGCAGGCCAGGTTGATCCGGAGTCTCGCCATTGTCGGCGAGAACCTCATTGCCGGGAATCGCTGGGATCTGCTGGCAAAAACCATCGAGGCGATGCTGCTGTGGTTCCGCAGATCGGATTCGGCCGATTCCGTTTACGAAAAAATTGCCAATATCCTTCGCGCCTTTATGGACCAGGCCTGGAAGAGGGGCAATATCGCCGCCGGTGACCGGATTCTCGAGGTCTTCTTTCAGATTCGTACCGGAATCATCGAGAAATCTCCGGCCGTGCAGGATCTCGTCGGGCGGGTACAGGACAGGGAATTCGATCGCTCGGTCCTGCCGGGGCGATTGCAGGAATACCTGAACGATCCGGCCGATGAACAACGCGGCCGCCGGCTGAGCATGCAGGGGGCGGTCGTCGTCCGCTTCCTGGTCGATGCCCTGCTGCGTTCCGACAAGACCGACGACCGGCTCAGAATCTTCAACCTGCTGACCTATACCGGGAAAATACTGCTGCCGTACCTGCGCGAGTTGCTGCCGGAGCCGATGCCCTGGCACGGCAAGCGCAACCTGATCAAACTGCTGGCCGGAACCGGCGAGGAACAGGACGTCGATCTTGTCACCCCCTACCTTTTCCATGAGGATCTGCGGGTTCAGCGCGAGGCCTTCGACTGTCTGTACCGGATCAGCGGTGACCGGAAAAAGGAGGTGCTGCTGCGGGTGGCCTCGGAGGCGGGCGAACTGCTGCGGTCCGATGCGGTCAAGGCCCTGATCTTCTTCTGCGACGAGGATGTGGCGACGGTCCTCGGCGAACTTCTCGGTGATCATGAACATTTTTCAGCCAATATCCGGGATGCGCTCCTGATCGATGTGTGCAAGGTCCTCGGCCATTGTCCCTATCCGCCGGCGGTCACTGCCTTGCAGAAATTTCTGCAGCTGAAGGGGAAACGGGCCGGCAAAAAGATCGGTCCGGTTGTCTGGGTGGCGGCTGAAGAAGCCAGAGCCCAGATCGAGGCGGCACAGCGGGAAGAGGAAAAGCGTCAGCTCAGACAGGCGCGGCTCAAGATGCATGAGGCCTGGCAGGGAGGGCAGACTGCCGATCAGGCGCTGTCGGGGGCAAATGGGATCACCGGCCTGCCGGAAGAGCAGGCGGTGCGCACGGTTCTCGCTCAGGGCAAGAAAGATACGGCGCGGGGGATGATCCTCGACCTCGTCTCCCGGACCGCCCGGATGGGTGCTTTCGATCAGGCGGAACGGTTGCGCGAATGGCTGATCGACATCGATCCGACGGCCCTGGGCGACATCGTCAGGGCGGCGGAGATCATCGATGAGGAAAAAAAGGCCGCCGTCGACCGAGGCCATCTCGATGTCTGGAAACATCTCTACCGGATACTGACACCTGAGGAATACAGCACCCTCTATCACTGTTTTGAGCACCGGGTTTATGGGCCCGACGAGACCATCGTCTACCAGGGAACGCATCAGACCGCACTGTTTTTCATCAATTCCGGCAAGGTGAAGGTTTTTTTCCGCGATGGTGACAGCGATATCGAGGTCAAAACCATGATCAGCGGCGAGATACTCGGGGCCGGCGTGTTCTTCGATGCCTCGGTCTGGACCGTCTCTGCCGCCAGTGTCGGCCAATCCGATATTTCGATCCTGGCCTTGAGGGATCTGCTGCGCTGGCATGAGGAATATCCGGCGCTGAAATCGAAATTGAACGATTTCTGTCATAAATTCGAAGATATCGATCGGTTTTTCCGGCTTTCCGACAAGGACCGCCGCAAGGACCCGCGCACCAGCATATCCGGCCGGGTCAGCATCGACTTTCTGGATCGGATGGGGAAAAGCACCGGCCAGAAAGTCAAGGGCGAATTGTTCGATATCTCAGCCGGCGGCCTGTCCTTCTTCCTGCGCCTGTCGCGGAAGGAACTGTCCCGATCGCTTATAGGCACCAGCGTCAGGATCGTTTTACCCGGAAGGGAGATCGGCGACGCTGTCGCCTCTTGCCAGGGGGTGATCCTGGCGGTGAAGGGCTATCGTCTTCTCGACAATGAATATACGGTGCACGTCAAATGCGACGAGCCGATATCCGGCGAGCAGATGCAGCGATTCATTCAGCAATCCCGGGATGGCGAAGGGGCCAGGCGTCCGGTTTTTTCCTGAGGGATGAGGTCATCATGGCCGATGTTCGCCGGCGTTTGCCGATTGTGACGGCAATAGAATGATATTATGGCTTCTTCAGTCGACATGACGACAGAGTTCTATCTTCGGCATCTGCCGGCAGGGCGGATGGAGAAGGCCACCCTGGTGGCGGAATGCCCGTTCTGTCGGGACCGGGGCTTCGATCCTCCTGGCCGGTTGATGGTGTTCCTCAACCAGGAGGGGCCCTTCCATGGCTATTTCCGCTGTCACAATCGCTGCGTGCCGGGCGGCTTCCCGCTGTGGTTTGCCCGTCTCGCGGCCATTGAGCCGGCCGAGGTGCCGGGGTTCGACCCGGAGCGGGAATATGCCCACCAGGGCATCGAATTCCCGGTCGTCAACATCAATACCGAGATCAAGCAGTACCATGACCGCCTGACCGATGATCTGGTCCAGGAATTCTCGGCCGCCGGGGTCGGCCCGCAGGTGCTGGACGAGCTGCAGATCGGCTATAACGGTCGCTACATCGTGTACCCGTACTTCCAGTCCGACGGCAACTGTTATGCCGCCCGCTGCGTCTTCCCCGACCGGCCGCAGGACTATTTCTGGCACGGCGATGAGCGGTTCGCCGCCGAAGAATTCCAGATCTTCAATATCCGCGATCTCCTGTGCTGCGACAACGGCGCCCTCTTTCTCTGCGAGGGGGAAAACAATCTTCTGCCGCTGCGGCACCTCGGTTTTCCCGGCATCGCCGTGCCGCACAGTCTCATCCTCGACAGTATCAATCCGGAGATCTTCGCCCATCTCCGCACCCTGTTCATCATCATGGTGAATTCGGGCGAATCCGAGACGGCGGCCAGGGCCCTGGCCGCCCGTGTCGGCTACAAGGTGCGCCTGTTGCAGTGGCCGGCCGGACTGCCGCGCGGCTACAGCGTGTGGCAGCTGGCCCGCGATCGCGGCAGCGGATTCAGGGATGCGATCGCGTCAATGATCCAGTCGGCGAAGACTTTTTCCCCCTTCCCCGCCCCCCGATTCGAACACGAACGCTTTCTCCGGCGGCTGACGGCGGAGCAGGGGTCCGCCTATGCCGCCCTGCAGTCGGGGTTTGCCCGGCTCGATGCGGCGATCGGCGGCATCCACGGCCTCAACGTGGTCGGTGGCGCCCCCAAGGTCGGCAAATCGATGTTCTTGATCCAGATTGCCACCGAGATGGCGCTGCGGGGCATCCCGGTGCTCTACTATGACTTCGAGAACGGCCGGCAGAAGATCTACCAGCGCACCCTCAGCCGCCTGAGCCGGATGGACGTCTCGTTGACGCCCCGGCAGGGGTGGATCGGGGCCGAGCGGCAGCGGTACGATGAGGCCTGTCGCCGGATGCGGCGGATGATGACGACCTTCCGGGTGGTCAACGACCGCAAGCTGACCCCCGAGCTGATGCGGCGCCATATCGATTTTCTTCGCCACGAGACTTCCAGTGAATACACGGTGGTGGTCATCGACAGTCTGCACAAGCTGCCGTTCAAGGACTTAAGCGAGCGCCGGACCGGGATCGACGCCTGGTTGCGCCAGCTCGAGGCGATCCGTGACGAACTGCAGGTTTCCTTTCTCGTCATTTCCGAGCTCACCCGTGGCGGCGACGGGTCGTACCGGGAGGAACCGCACCTCGGGGTGTTCAAGGGATCGGGCGATATCGAGTACAGTGCCGACAATGCGATGGTGCTGTCTGCCGGCGACGACCGCAAAGCCCCCGCGGTTGCAGGGGGAAGGAGCAACACCCTGTGGCTGGTGGCCAGCCGCGAACACAGTCCGGGTCCTATCGCCTCCTATGCCCTTGATCACCCCTACTGGGGATTCGTCGAGGAGAAGGGGCGTGATGTCTGACGTTGTGTAACGCCGGCCCGTCGACTGTTGCCGGCAGACTCTTCGATGTCCGGCATTGCCTCGTCATCCCGGCCACTTCGACTTCCGGGCGGCGATTGTTTTCAATTGACCATGGGAATAAAATGAGAGAGAATGATCCTGTGCGGTGCGGGGAGTGGTCTCGATATGAACTGTAGATGGAGCCTCAAATGAACAAGACACGAATCACGCTGTTGCTGTTGGCCGTGTGCGGCTTTTTATTCGCCTCTGCCGCCGGAGCCGCCGACTGTGGCGGCGGCTGGAAGGTATTGCCCAATTACAACCCCTCCTCCGGTGGTCCCTGTGCCGCTCTCGGACTGGATACCCACAGGGGGGTCTGTCTGCCCGGGCAACGGTATGAAACCCTCTGCGACGACGCCTCGGGCGGGAGGTACCGCACTTGCCAGGGTTCACAGCAATGCTATGACGACCGCCGCCGTGGCGGCGGCGACGACTACTACCGTGGTGACGGCGGCCGGCGCCGTGGTGATGACGGTTGTCGTGGCTGGGACTACAATTATGACCAGCCTTGTCCTCCCGGATATGTCAACCGCGACTGTCGCGGCGGCTGCGAACCGTACTGATCGTCCGGCCTCCATCCGCTGCCGCCGGACCGGATTTTTCTCCGGCCGGCGCCATCTTTTGACCCGTCTGCCGGTTCGACCGCAGACGGGTTTCTTTTTTTCTTCGTATCCCGCTTTACTCGTTGCCGGCAAGATCTTGCCGCCATCGCTGCAGGGCGGCGAGGGCCGCCTCTGCCCGTAGGCGTCCTCGCAGCCGCTTCGGAATCTTGCTCTCCCAGGCCGGGAACAGGCCGAAATTGACGTTTGACGGCTGGAAATGTTTCGGATCGCCGCTGGTCAGGTGGCCGATCAGGGCCCCGAGGGCGGTCTCCGGTGGTGGCGGCGGGAGCATGGCCCCGACGGCCAGACGCGCCGCATTGATGCCGGCCACAAGCCCCATGGCGGCGGATTCGACGTAGCCTTCGACCCCGGACAGCTGGCCGGCGAAGAGCAGGTCGGGGCGGGCCTTGAGTTGCAGGGTCGGCTGCAGCAGCAGCGGGGCGCAGATGAAGGTGTTGCGGTGGATCGATCCCAGCCGGGCGAACTCGGCCCGCTCCATGCCGGGGATGAGGTGGAAGATCCGCTGCTGTTCCCGATAGGTCAGCTTGGTCTGGAATCCGACCATGTTGCAGGTCGTGCCTTCCCGGTTTTCCTGGCGAAGCTGGACGACGGCATAGGGCTCACGTCCGGTCCGCGGGTCGGCGAGGCCGACCGGTTTCATCGGCCCGAAGCGCAGGGTGTCCTCGCCGCGGGCACAGAGCACCTCGATCGGCAGGCAGCCCTCGAAATATTTCGGTTCCTCGAACGGCCGCAGCGGCACATACTCGGCCCGTGCCAACTCGTCGATGAAGTGCCGGTACTGCCCCCGGTCCATCGGGCAGTTGAGGTAGTCGCCGGGCCCGTCGTCATAGCGGGATTTCCGGTAGACAACATCATGATCGAGGCTGTCGGCGATGACGATCGGGGCAATGGCATCGTAGAAGGAGAGCCGTTCCTCGCCGGTGACGGCGGCGATCGCCCGGCTCAGCGCCTCGGAGGTGAGCGGGCCGGTGGCGATGATCGTCGGCCCCTGTTCCGGGGACGGCAATTCCTCGACCTCCCGGCGGCGGATCGTGATCTGCGGATGCCCCTCCATCGTCTCGGTGATATAACCGGCGAACCGCTCCCGGTCGACCGCCAGCGCCCGGCCGGCAGGGACTGCGGTGGCGTCGGCGGCCCGCATGACCAGTGAGTCGAGCAGGCGCATCTCCTGTTTCAGCAGGCCGACGGCCGATTCGATGGCACTGGCCCGCAGGGAGTTGCTGCAGACCAGCTCGGCCAGCAGCGGCGAGGTGTGGGCCGGGCTGAAGCGCTGCGGCTTCATCTCGTACAGCGTGACGCGGCAGCCACGGGCGGCGGCCTGCCACGCCGCCTCGCAACCGGCAAGACCGCCGCCGATGATGGTGATGGAGCCTTTACCCGTCATGATGGTGTCGCCCTCGGATGCAGATGGGGAAGGTGGGGATCGATTGAGGAACCGCCGCGGCGGCCGGTCGGGTCGGCATCAGGGGTATTCGATCTGGACCGGTACCTTGCGTCGGCCCCAGTAAAGCGCATCCCGGTGGGAATCGAAGTAGAGATCGATGCGGTCCGGCCCCTTGATGGCGCCGCCCCGATCCTCGACCCGTCCCCAGCCGTATCCCGGCACATACATCCGGGTGCCGAACGGATAATGGCGGGTGTCGGCGGCGATGGTGCCGTCCGCCGGCAGCAGGTACCAGGGGAAGAGGATGGTACGGACCGGGATCATCCACGGCCGTTGCAGGCTGTCCAGCGAAAACAGCCCTTCCTGGGGTTCTTCGGGCCAGGTGCCGCTGGCGGTCCTGCCGCTGTATGGCCTGCCGGCGGCGGCGCCGCGACTGACGTACTTGTTCCAGAAATCGAGGTAGAGCCACTCCGGACTGCCGCGCTCCCAGCTGCAGCAGGCGCCGCAACCGCAGTAGGCGGTGGTGTCCATCATCCGCCCGACCTGGGTCTTGGCGCAGCCGCCGAGCAGAACAGAAAACGACGCGAGAAGCAGGAGGGCGATGGAGGCGGCCATCCTGCTGCTCGACGCCCAATCCCGGCGTCGGTATTTCAGGCCCGGTGAAACCATTTGCGTATCTCCGTTCGGCTGATGGTTTTCCATACCGGCCGCCCATGGGGGCAGTGGCTGAAGAGGTCGGCCCGGGCCATCCGCTCGAGCAGGGCCTCGATCTCTCGGGTCGACAGTCTCGCCCCGGCCTTGACCGCCGCCCGGCAGGCCATCGTGGCGAGAATCCGATCGATCCGGTTCTCCCGTTCGCCCTGGCCGCTCTCGCTGCCGAACTGCTCGAGCATGTCGAGCAACAGCTCCTGCGGCGGGCATTGCCCGGCCAGCGCCGGCATGCCGGAGATGACGTAGGCATTGCCGCCGAAGTGCCTGAGGGCAAACCCCATCCGTTCCAGGTCGGCGAGATGCTGTTCGACCAGGCGGGCCTGGAACAGCGACAGCTCGGTCGTCAGCGGAAAGAGCAGGTTCTGGCTGGCGATCCGGTCGCTCGTGTACTGGCGGCGCAGGTCTTCAAACAGCAGGCGCTCGTGGGCGGCGTGCTGGTCGATCAGTACCAGGCCCTCGTCGTTCCGGCAGAGGATATAGAGGTCGTCGAGTTGACCGATGACCTGCAACCCATGATGCTGCCGGTCCGGCACGGCGATTGAGGCCTGACGCGGCGGGGCGCTGGCGGGGGCCCGTTCAGGGGCCGGTACAGGTTCGGCGGTGGTGAGCCCTCCTCCGCCGACGCCGGTCGGCCGGCATGGTCCGACCGCCGGCACCGGTGGCGCCGCTCGGTCGGCACGGAGACTGGTCGCTGCGGCCCGAGGTGGCCGCCGGGGGAGATCGTCTTCATCCACCGAGGGAGGAGCGGGAGAGGGCGGATCCGGGACTGGCCGGGTGTCGAGAGGGATCGGCGTGGTCCGGCGAGCCTGAGCGGGGCCGAAAATCCGGCCCTGGACCACTTTCTGATACTCGCCCATCGCCCCGGCCACCGCCCCACTGATGAGAAGGTGGATATCCCGGCTGTTGCGGAACCGGACTTCATGCTTGGCCGGGTGGACGTTGACATCGACCTCGGTGGCCGGGACGATGAGGTGGATGAGCCCGGCCGGATTTCTGCCCTTCATCAGAAAGCCGCGCAGACCTTCGATGACGGCATGGGTCATCATCCGGTCCCGGACGGCGCGGCCGTTGACAAACAGCCGCAGCCGGGCGGCGGCCGGCAGGGGGGCATCCGGCGGGGCGAGATAACCGAAGACCCGCTGCGGCGGTGTCCCGGTGGCGGGGACGCCGACACGGAGCAACGGCGCGGCATACGGCATCAGCCGGGCCAGTCGCTGCTGAAGGGACAAGGTCCGGTCGAGATGCAGGGTCTCCCGGCCGTCAACCCGAAAGACGATGGTGACCTCGGGCGCGCCGAGGGCGTAATTCTTCACCACCTCCTCGATATGGGCCTGTTCGGTGCGGACGGTGCGCAGGAATTTGCGGCGGGCCGGGGTATTGCCGAACAGATGGGCCACCTCGAACCGGGTCCCCTGAGCGGCCCCAACCTCGTGAATTTTGACCAGCTTGCCGTAGGCAACGACCGCCTCGGTGCCGAGAGCGGAACCGGCCGGCCGCGAGGTGATGGTCAGCCGCGACACCGATCCGATCGAGGGGATCGCCTCGCCGCGGAACCCGAGGGTGGCGATGGCCGCCAGATCCCGGTCTTCCCTGATCTTCGAGGTCCCGTGGCGTTCGAGACAGAGCAGGACGTCGTCTTCGTCCATCCCTTCGCCGTTGTCGATGACCCTGATCAGCCGGATGCCGCCGCCCTCGATCTCGATTTCGATCCGGGTGGCGCCGGCATCAAGACTGTTTTCAACCAGTTCCTTGACCACCGAGGCCGGCCGTTCGATGACCTCGCCGGCGGCGATCTGGTTCGCCAGGTGTTCGGGAAGGATATGGATTTTGGCCATGCGGGGATTGCTTTCCTGTTGCGTCGAGGGTGGTACGTGTTACATTGAAACGAAGCGATAGAATCATCAAGCAAGGAATTCTACCATCACTCTCCGGTCAGTGTCACCCCAAAAACCCAGTACGCAAGAACCCCTGTCGCCGGCTGCTGCAGCACGGCGCCAGAAGACCTGCCGTTCGCGCCACATTCTCATCCTTCTCACTGTTGTCACTCTGATCCTCACCGCCGTCTTCGGGTCGCTGCTCGTCGCCCTCATCGCCTTGCGCATCCCCGATCTGAGCTCTGTCGCCCACTATCAGCCGCCCCAGACCAGTCTGATCTATGACCGCCACGGCAACCTCATCGCCAGGGTATTTGAGGAAAACCGGATCGTCATCCCGCTGTCGGCGATGCCGGACCTGCTGCTGAAAGCCTTCATCGCCGCCGAGGACAACCGTTTCTATGAGCATCGGGGTCTCGATTTCATTTCGGTGCTGCGGGCGGCCGCGGTCAATCTCCGGCGGGGCGAGCGGGGCCAGGGCGGGTCGACGATCACCCAGCAGGTCGCCCGATCGCTGCTGCTGACCCCGGAAAAGACCTACGTGCGCAAATTCAAGGAGGCCATCCTCGCCTGGCGGATCGACACCCTGCTGTCGAAGGAGGAGATCCTCTACATCTATCTCAACCAGATCTATCTCGGGGCCGGGGCCTTCGGCGTCGAGGCCGCTTCCCAGGCCTATTTCCGCAAACGGGCGGCGGACCTGTCGCTGGCCGAGATGGCCGTCCTCGCCGGCCTTCCCCAGGCCCCGAGCCGCTATACCCCCTTAGGCTTTCCGAAACGGGCGGTGGCACGACAACTCTATGTGCTCAACCGGATGGCCGCCGCCGGCTATATCACCGCGGAGCAGGCGCGCGAGGCCTACACGAGCCGGATCACCTATCATAATCCGGTAGCGGCCGATCATCTCGACGACAACGGGTACTTTATCGAAGCGGTCAAGAAAAAGGTGGCACAGCAGGTGAAGATGCCGCTGACCCGGGCCGGCCTGCGCATCCACACCACCCTCGATCCCGAAATGCAGCACGAAGCGACGGTGGCGGTCCAGAACGGCGCCCGCGAGATCCAGGCGCGGATGGTGGAGGAGAGCGGGGCGAAAACGCCGCCGCCGCAGGCGGCCCTGGCGAGCATCGAGATCTCGTCGGCGAAGGTCAGGGCCCTGGTGGGGGGGACGGACTTCCTCGCCTCTCCCTTTGACCGGGCCACCCAGGCGAAACGCCAGGCCGGCTCCTCGTTCAAACCGCTGGTCTACGCGACGGCCCTCGGGATCGGCTGGGAGCCGGGATCGTACATCGACGACAGCCCCTTCTCGATTACCGGCGCCAACGGGGTGCGCTGGCAACCGAAAAATTTCGGCGGCAAATACCATGGGACGGTGACCCTGGCCGAGGCCCTGGCCCATTCCTACAACAGCGCCGCGATACGGCTTCTCCAGGCGGTGGGGGCCAGGAGGGTCCACAATCTGGCGCGAGCCGCCGGGATCACCTCCTATCTGCCGCCGGACCTGTCGCTGGCCCTGGGTTCGGCCGATCTCACCCTGCTCGAGTTGACCGCCGCCTATATGCCCTTTGCCCGCCAGGGGCAATTCTCGCCGCCGTCTCTCATCGAACGGATCGAGATGCCCGACGGCACGGTGCTGCCGGGTGACGGCGGTGAGGTCCGGCAGGTGCTGGCGGTCGCCAATGCCTACAAGATGCGGAAGATGCTGGAGGGCGTGGTCCGGAAGGGCACCGGTCGCCGGGTGGCGGTGCTGGGAGGCTCGATCGGCGGCAAGACCGGGACCTCGAACGACAATCGCGACACCTGGTTCATCGGCTTCAACGAAACCATGCTGACCGGGGTCTGGGTCGGCTATGACCACAACCACAGCCTCGGCGCCGACGAGACGGGCGGCCGCACGGCGGCGCCGATCTGGCTCGCCTATACTCAATCGTTGCCGCAGTCGTTCTGGTAGCGGCCAGGGCCGGGACCGGGAAGGTCAGTGGGGCCGGTCAGTCGACATGGAGGATGACGGCATAGCAGCTGAAGATCGCCCAGACCCGGTCGCCCTCCTCCAGGCCGAGCGGCTCGCTGCCGCCGCTGCCGACGATGGCGCAGAGTTCGGTCCCGTCTTCCAGGCGCAGGCTGAATTCGGAGTTGATCGTTCCGGTGGTGATCCGTTCGATCCGGCCGCGGAAGCGGTTCTCCGCCGAACATCGCGGTTCCTGGTCGTCCCGGATGAGGACGACCCATGGGGCCTTGACCTCGGCCTTGACCAGGCGGCCGATGGCGAGGTCGAGCTGCTGCAGACTGCCATGGGTAATGATCGACTGGACGGTCATGCCGCTGATCGTCGTGATCTCGACCAGCGCCTGGATGTCACCCTTGCGGATGGCGCCGATCTTGCCGAAAAAGGCGTTGCAGGCGCTGGTCTTGCGTGAGAATTCCCGTTCGACGTGATACCGGGTTACCTGCTGCAGTTCCTCCTCGGAAAAGGATACGTAGGAGCTGGTCAGGGCGGGGGTTGAATGACCGAGGAAGGCCTGGACCGCCGGCAGCGGCATCTTGTCGAGGAGCAGCTCGACCGCCCGGGCCTTGCGGATCATTTCCGGGCCACCCTGGCGCGGGGGGAGGCCGATGGCCCTGGTCCGTTCATAGAATTTTCGGCGGACGAAGCCGGGGTCGATCGCCAGCGACTGGTTGAGCGCCTCGCGAAACGGGGGATCGGCCAGCAGCGCGGCAATCGTATCGGAAAGGACCTCAGGGATCCGGACCTCGCGACTGGTTGCTTTTTCCCCTTTATCGGCACTGAAAAAGCGGATGATATGCCGGCTGGGATCGAAGTCTTTATAGGGATTGAGGTTCAGGACTTCGTTGAGTTTGGCCCCGGTGTAACGGATGAGCAGGAAAATGAGATAGATACGCTCCCGGGACAGCCGCACTTCGCGGCGGGAGGATTTCTCGAACCAGGTGCGGAAGGATTCCTCGAGCCGCTCGAGTTGGAGGGTGTCGAGACAGGTGCGGTCATTCTCCTGCATGGATGGATAGGATGCGGACATAGTA
>Ga0209066_10006194_pt1 | contig 12301 bp, 11 predicted proteins | sample All_14_2_FD_187198 | JGI IMG/M metagenome (GOLD analysis project Ga0209066, IMG submission 187198) | Freshwater microbial communities in response to fracking from Pennsylvania, USA - Allegheny Zone_MetaG_DW_15 (SPAdes) (version 2) ...
GAACTACTCACGCCACCTCTCCGGTGCCCGCCCCGGTGACCCACCTCCCACCCTGGTGGACTACATGCCGGCCGACTCGCTCATGTTCCTCGATGAGAGCCACGTGATGATCGGCCAGTTGGGGGCCATGTACAACGGCGACCGATCGCGCAAGACGACCTTGGTGGAATACGGCTTTCGCCTGCCGTCGGCCATGGACAACCGCCCGCTCAAGTTCGAAGAGTTCGAGAAAAAGATGCGCCAGGTGGTGTTTGTCTCGGCCACGCCGGCCGCGTACGAGCAGCAACACGCCGGTCAGGTGGTCGAGCAACTGGTGCGTCCCACCGGTCTGGTCGACCCCTTGGTCGAAGTGCGCCCGGCCGTGCACCAGGTGGACGACGTGCTGCAGGAAATTCGCATCCGTGTCGACAAGAACGAGCGGGTGCTGATCACGACCCTGACCAAACGCATGGCCGAGCAGTTGACCGACTACCTGACGGAGAACGGCGTCAAGGTGCGCTACCTGCACTCCGACATCGACACGGTTGAGCGGGTGGAGATCCTGCGCGACCTGCGGCTGGGCACCTTTGACGTGCTGGTGGGCATCAACCTGCTGCGTGAGGGCATTGACCTGCCCGAGGTGTCACTGGTGGCGATCCTCGATGCCGACAAGGAAGGGTTCCTGCGCTCGGAGCGCAGCCTGATCCAGACCATCGGCCGGGCGGCGCGCAACCAGAACGGTCACGCCATCTTGTACGCCGACCGCATCACCGAATCCATGCGCAAGGCCATGGGCGAGACTGAGCGGCGCCGGGCCAAGCAGATCGCCCACAACGAAGTGATGGGCATCACGCCCCGCACCGTGCACAAGCAGATCAAGGAACTGATCGACGGGGTGATGTCCAACGCGGCCAAGGACGACCTCCGTGCCGCTGAGCAACTGGCTGCATCGGTGGCCGATGCCGGCATGCTCAGCGAGAAGGACCTTGGCAAGCGGATGAAGATGCTCGAGAAAGAGATGCTCGAATCCGCCAAGAACCTGGAGTTCGAGAAGGCCGCGCGCTTGCGCGACCAACTCGCCCTGCTCAAGGAGCAGGCATTTGGCGCCGCCGGTGGGGACCACATCGTCCCCATCCAGGCGGGGCGCCGGCCTTGATCAGCCGCGGCTGAACAAGCGGCTGGCGGCCAGACCGGCGCGGGTGCAGACGGCCACGACCAGGAACACGGCGCCCACACTGACCCAGGTGGGCACGCCGGCCGAGGTCAGGGGCTCGGTCACCAAGCCAATGGCCAGCACCAGACCCACCAGGAAACCCAGGATCACGCCCACCTTTTCGACTTCAACGGCGGTGTCTTGCTGAAGGGTGTGAAGGGTGTCAAACGCTTGAGCCATGATGGCCTCCATGTGGAAAGTGTTTCGATGACTGGATCTTACTTAAAAATCTAGGGAGAACCCTAGTATCTAAGTGTAAACCCCGTGAATGGGTGGTGTTAACCCCCATCCGTCGTCGTTCGCATGCTGAAAAGTAACCAATTGGTTTCATTGATGAACTCCATAGTCCAAAAGCAAGGGAACTCCCTTGGCTTAAGTTGACCAAATCAGTGGGCTTCTCTATAATTGACTCATTCAGTCGGGAATAGGTGACCCCCACTGGTCTGGTGATCCTGGATCGGTGACATTCAGGTAAACCCTAGCCATTCACGGGGTCTTTGGCGTCCCGAACAAGGAGAGATCAGCATGCGTTTGACCACCAAAGGCCGCTTCGCGGTCACTGCCATGATCGACCTGGCCCTGCGCGAGCACACAGGCCCCGTCGCTCTGGCTGCCATCAGCCAGCGGCAGCAGATTTCCCTGTCCTACCTGGAGCAGCTGTTTGGCAAGCTGCGCCGTCACGAACTGGTGGAAAGCACCCGTGGCCCCGGTGGCGGTTATTCCCTGGGTCGCAAGGCCGAGGACATCACCGTGGCCGACATCATCGTGGCGGTGGATGAGCCCATCGACGCCACCGGCTGTGGCGGCAAGGAAAACTGCATGGGCGACGAAGGTGGCCGCTGCATGACCCACGACCTGTGGGCCAGCCTGAACAGCAAGATGATCGAATACCTCGACTCCATCAGCCTGCGCAAGCTGGTCGAGGATCAATTGGCCAAGGGCGTGTCCGTGGAGGCGCAGCCCATCAAACGAGCCATTTCCACCCAACCCGTGGTCAAGCCCATCAAGGTGACGGCCCCGAACTCGGTGTTTGCGCTCGGATCGACCCTGAGCAAGTAAGGGCCTCGGGGCACAAATGGCCCCAAACGCCTGATAATTGAAGGTTTTGTGAAAACGTCTGGATGGCCTGCTTTTGCGGGTCGCCAGCGACTGACGTAGCTTGAGTCCCCATCATGGACATGACCCCGCACTTTCCCATCTACATGGACTACGGCGCCACCACGCCGTGCGACCCTCGGGTCGTGGATGCCATGATCCCCTGGCTGCGCGAGCACTTTGGCAACCCGGCTTCGCGCACCCACGCCTATGGTTGGGAAGCAGAAGCGGCGGTCGAAAAAGCCCGTGTGCAGGTCGCCGAGCTGATCGGTGCCGATCCCCGCGAGATCGTCTGGACCTCGGGCGCGACCGAATCGAACAACCTGGCCATCAAGGGCGCCGCGAATTTTTACCAGTCGCGCGGCAAGCACATCATCACGGTCAAGACCGAGCACAAGGCCGTGCTGGACACCGTGCGCGAGCTGGAGCGCCAAGGCTTTGAAGCCACCTACCTGGACGTCAAGGACGACGGCCTGCTGGACCTGGACGTGCTCAAGGCGGCCATCCGCCCGGACACCATCCTGATCTCGGTCATGTTCGTGAACAACGAGATCGGCGTCATTCAGGACATCGCCACCATTGGCGCCATGTGCCGTGAAAAGGGCATCATCTTCCACGTGGACGCGGCCCAGGCCACGGGCAAGGTGGACATCGACCTGAGCACGCTGCCGGTCGACCTGATGAGCCTGGCTTCCCACAAGACCTACGGCCCCAAGGGCATTGGTGCCTTGTACGTGCGCCGCAAGCCGCGTGTGCGCCTGGAAGCGCAAATGCACGGTGGTGGTCATGAGCGCGGCATGCGCTCGGGCACGCTGCCCACGCACCAGATCGTCGGCATGGGCGAGGCCTTCCGCATCGCCAAGGACGAGATGGCCGAAGAAAACACCCGCGTCAAGGCCTTGCGCGACCGGCTGTACCAGGGTCTGCAGGAGATCGAGCAGATCTTTGTCAACGGCGACCTGCAGCAGCGCGTGGCACACAACCTGAACATCTCGTTCAACTACGTCGAGGGCGAGTCGCTCATCATGGGCATCAAGGGCATCGCCGTGTCGTCCGGCTCGGCCTGCACGTCGGCCAGCCTGGAGCCCAGCTATGTGCTGCGCGCCCTGGGTCGCAGCGACGAGCTGGCCCACAGCTCGCTGCGCATGACCATTGGCCGCTTCACCACCGAAGAAGAAGTCGACTTTGTGGTCGCCACCCTCAAGGACCGAGTGGCCAAGCTGCGCGAACTGTCCCCCCTGTGGGACATGTACAAAGACGGCATCGACATCAGCACTATTCAATGGGCCGCGCACTGAGTTTCAGTGAACGCGCTACGCTCAAGACGCAATTGGAGTATCACCATGGCATACAGCGACAAGGTCATTGACCACTACGAACATCCCCGCAACGTCGGCTCTTTCGAAAAGGGTGACGAGACGGTGGGCACCGGCATGGTCGGCGCCCCCGCCTGCGGCGACGTCATGAAGCTGCAGATCAAGGTCAATCCCAGCACGGGCGTGATCGAAGACGCACGCTTCAAGACCTACGGTTGTGGCTCGGCCATCGCCTCGAGCTCGCTGGTCACCGAATGGGTGCGCGGCAAGACGCTGGACGAGGCCCTGACCATCAAGAACACTCAGATCGCTGAAGAGCTGGCCTTGCCCCCGGTCAAGATCCATTGCTCGATCCTGGCGGAAGATGCGATCAAAGCCGCCGTCAACGACTACAAGACCAAACATGCAGCCTGACCAAGCCACCTCCGCATCGTGCACTGCCGGTCCGGGCAATGGCCCGCTGGCGGAAATCGCCAACGCCAATGCCAACATGTCCGTGGGCCTGACGGAGGCGGCTGCTCGCCACATCACCCGCTACCTGAGCCGCCGCGGCAAGGGTGTGGGCGTGCGCCTGGGCGTCAAGACCACCGGGTGCTCCGGTCTGGCCTACAAGATCGAGTTTGCCGATGACGTCAACCCCGAAGATGTGATCTTCGAGGAGCAGGGCGTGAAGATCCTGGTCGACCCCAAGAGCCTGCCTTACATCGACGGCACCGAGCTGGACTTTGTCCGCGAAGGGCTCAACGAAGGCTTCAAGTTCAACAACCCCAACGAGCGTGATCGTTGTGGTTGTGGGGAATCCTTCCGGATCTGAGGCCTTTGCCTTGTGCTGGATGAAGCCTCACCCCGTGGTGGGGCTTTGTATTTTCAAACGCCATGAACCTCGACGCTGACGACTACACCCTGCTGGGTCTGCCCCGTGTCTTTGCCCTGGATCGCGCCCAACTGGACGCGGCCTGGAAGACCCTGCAGGGCAAGGTGCACCCTGACCGCTTTGCGGCAGAAGGCGCTGCCGCCCAGCGCATTGCCATGCAGTGGGCGGTGCGGGTCAATGAGGCCCATCAGCGCCTGAAGGACCCGCTCAAGCGTGCGGCCTATCTGTGCGAACTGGCGGGCGTGCCCGTTCAGTCAGAGAGCAACACGGCCATGCCCGGTGCGTTCCTGATGCAACAGATGGAGTGGCGTGAGGCCCTCGAAGACGCCGGCAGCGCGGCCGATGTGCAGGCCCTGTCTGACCAGGTCGTGCTGGATCGCCGCAGCCGCATTGCCCGCGTCACCCAACTGCTGGATGTGGACGGGGATGCCGCACAGGCGGCGCAGGAAGTGCGTGCCCTCATGTTCATCGACCGCCTCCTGGAGGAGATCGATGCCCGACTCGAACGATACGAAGACGCGCTCTGACGCGTCCTGACCCCCATGGCCTTGCTGCAAATTTCCGAACCTGGTCAATCGCCCGACCCCCATCAGCGCCGCATCGCGGTGGGCATTGACCTGGGCACCACCCACTCCCTGGTGGCGGCCGTGCGCCATGGGGTGGCCGAGTGCCTGCCCGATGCGCAAGGGCACGTGATCCTGCCATCGGCCGTGCGCTACCTGATCGACGACAAGGGCAAGACCCGCCGCCAGATTGGCTTTGACGCGCTGGCCGCGGCCGCGGAAGACCCGCTGAACACCATTGTCTCGGTCAAACGCTTCATGGGTCGCCGCCTGGCCGACCTGCCCGATGCCGGTCGCCTGCCGTATCAGTTTGAAGACCAGCCCGGCATGGTGGCGGTGCAGACCGTGGCAGGGACCAAAACCCCCGTCGAGGTGTCGGCCGAGATCCTGGCCAGCCTGCGCCAGCGCGCGGAGGACACCTTCAATGACGACCTGTTCGGGGCCGTGATCACAGTGCCCGCCTACTTTGACGACGCCCAGCGCCAGGCCACCAAGGATGCGGCACAGATGGCGGGGCTCAATGTGCTGCGCTTGCTGAACGAGCCCACGGCGGCGGCCATTGCCTACGGCCTGGACAATGGCTCTGAAGGCCTGTATGCCATCTATGACCTGGGCGGCGGCACCTTTGACATCTCGCTGCTGCAACTGAGCCGTGGCGTGTTCGAGGTGGTGGCCACCGGGGGCGATTCGGCCCTGGGCGGCGACGACATCGACCACCAGGTGGCCGAGTCTGCCCTGCAAGAGGCCAACATGAAGGCCGTGACCCCGCAGGACAAACGCGCCGTGCTGGTCGCGGCTCGGTCCGTGAAGGAAAAGCTGTCCACGGATGGCAGCGCCCACCTGTCGGTGATGCTGTCGGGCGGTATGTTGTCGGTCATGATGACCCGCGAGCGGCTGGCCGAGCTGGCCAAGCCCTTGATTGATCAATCGCTGGCCTCGGTCAAGCGCGTGCTGCGCGATGCCAAGGTCAAGCCCGATGGCGTCAAGGGCGTCGTCATGGTCGGAGGCTCCACCCGCATGCCGGCCGTGCGCGACGCGGTGGGCCTGTTCTTTGGCCAAACTCCGCTGACGGACCTGAACCCGGACGAAGTCGTCGCCCTGGGCGCGGCCATCCAGGCCAACCAGCTGGCGGGCAACAATGCCCAAGGCGAGTTGCTGCTGCTGGACGTCTTGCCCCTGTCCCTGGGGCTGGAGACCATGGGTGGGTTGGCCGAGCGCATCATCCCGCGCAACACGCCCATCCCCTGCGCCCGTGCGCAGGATTTCACCACCTTCAAGGATGGGCAGACGGCGCTGGCCGTGCACGTGGTGCAGGGCGAGCGCGAGCAGGTCGAGCACTGCCGGTCGCTGGCCCGCTTCGAGCTGCGCGGCATCCCGCCCATGGCGGCAGGTGCGGCCCGCATCCGCGTGACCTTCCAGGTTGATGCCGATGGCTTGTTGAGCGTCTCGGCCAAGGAGCAGTTGTCCGGTGTGGAAGCCTCGGTGGTGGTCAAGCCCAGCTATGGCCTGAACGACGACCAGGTGGCCCACATGCTGCGCGAGGGTTTCACGACCGCGGCGGCCGACATGAAGGACCGCGCCCTGCGCGAGGCCAGAGTGGACGCCGAGCGACTGCTGGAAGCCACGCGCACGGCCCTGGCGGCCGATGGCGACCTGTTGAGCCCCGAGCAGCGCGCCGACATCGAGCAGCACATGGCCCACATTGGTCAGCGCTGTGACCGTGGCGACCTCGAAGCCCTGGAAGCGGCCACCAAGGCCCTGGCGCAATCGACCGAAGGCTTTGCCGCCGAACGCATGAACCGCAGCATCCGCCAGGCCCTGGCAGGGCGCACCCTCGATCAAGTCTGAGCCTTCACACGACACGCATCCGCATGACCATCATCAAGATCCTGCCCCACGCCAGTCTGTGCCCCGAGGGCAAGCAGATCACGGTTGCCCCTGGCGCCACCATCTGCGAAGCCCTGCTGGAAAACCACATCGAGATCGAGCACGCCTGCGACATGAGCGCCGCCTGCACGACCTGCCACGTCATCGTGCGTGAGGGCTTTCGCAGCCTCAACGAGATCGAAGAGACCGAAGAAGACCTGCTGGACCGCGCCTGGGGTCTGGAGCCCAATTCGCGCCTGAGCTGCCAGGCCATCGTCGCCGGGCAGGACCTGGTGGTGGAGATCCCCAAGTACACGATCAATCACGCGCGCGAGAATCACTGACATGAGTCGTCAGATCTTTCTGGACACCGAAACCACGGGCCTGAGCCCGGAGTCCGGCGACCGCATCATCGAAATCGGTTGTGTGGAAATGGTCAACCGCCGCCTGACCGGTCGGCACCTGCATTTCTACTTCAACCCGGAGCGCCCCAACCACGAAGACGCCGTCAAGATCCACGGCCTGACGGACGAGTTCCTGGCGGACAAGCCGGTGTTTGCCACCCTGGCCGACGAGATCCTGGCCTACTGCCACGGCGCCGAGATCATCATCCACAACGCCAACTTTGACGTGGGCTTCCTCAATGCGGAGCTGCGTCGGGTGGGCAAGGGCGTGTTCACGGACCATGTGGCCTCGGTGCTGGACACCCTGGTCATGGCGCGCGAGATGTTCCCGGGCAAGTCCAACTCGCTGGACGCGCTGTGCCGCCGCCTGGAGGTGGACAACACCCACCGGACCCTGCACGGCGCCTTGATGGATGCCGAGCTGCTGGCCGAGGTCTACATCAACATGACGCGCGGCCAGGACGCGCTCCTGATCGATGCGGGCAGTGGCGATGGTGACGGGCAGGGCGGTGGCGAGCAGATCGCAGCCATCGACTACAGCCAGTTTGACCTGCGCGTGGTGGCGCCCACCGACGAAGAAGCCCAGGCCTTCGAGCTGGCCCTGGCTGACCTGGACAAGGCCAGTGGTGGAAAAACTTTGTGGAAGTCGCTGGAAGCTGTGGTATAGTAGCGGTCTTCGCTGATCACGACGTCAGCGAAACCCGAACCAGTTTCGGGCGGTTAGCTCAGTGGTAGAGCACTGCCTTCACACGGCAGGGGTCGCAGGTTCGAACCCTGCACCGCCCACCAGAACAAAAGCCCCTTGCAGTGATGCAAGGGGCTTTTTTCTTGTCTGTACGGACTTTGTACGAACCCGCAGCTGAACGCTGCGGGCTTTTTCTGGTTGAAAGACCTCAGGGGACTACGCTGCAGTCGATGACCACGTCGGTGACATTCCCGCTGGCGGTGCCACTGCCTCCGCTCGTCACGGTGCACGTCTGGTTGAAGGGCTGACTCAGGATGGTCACGTTGTACGCGCCACCTTGGCTGACCGAGCCAGCAAAGGTAAAGGGCTCATAAGGGCTTCCGGGCGCACCAGGGAACACCGACAGGTCATCGCCCCCATTGTTCTGCAACACCAGGCCGGGAAAGCTCAAGCCATTGACGATGCCGCTGATGCTGTAGCTGATGTTGCTGCAGGTGACCGCCACGTTGCTGACCTGGCCGCTTGCCGTGCCGCTGCCTTGGCTGACGGTGCAGAGCTGGCCCGCGGGCTGCGTCAGCACGGTCACCGCGTAGGAGCCGCCCGAGGTGACCGACGTGCTGAACGTGAAGGCGCCATCGGCGTTGCTCGTCAGGTTGTCTCCTCCATTGTTTTGCAGCACCAGCGTGCCCGACAGCCCCGTCACGGAGCCTCCCACCGTGTAAGGGCCATTGTTGACGCAGGTGACCGACACGTCACTGACCTTCCCCGTGGCCGTGCCACTGCCGCGTGCCACCGCACAAGTCTGCCCCGCAGGCTGGCTCACCACCGAGACGTTGTAGCCTTGGCCGGAAGCCACCGACGCGGAGAACGAGAACACGCCGTTGGTGGTGACGGTCTTGTTGTTGCCGCCATTGTTGGCCAGCACCAGGGTGCCCGAGAGCCCGCTGACTTCGCCAGCAACGAGGTGGCTGTTGGTGCTTGCGCACACCCCAGCGATGTAGTTCACCTTGCGGATCTTGTCGCCAGCACTTTCGGTCACAAACAGGTTGACGCCGTCCTGGCTGGCACCAGCGACCACGATGCCATATGGCGACTTGAACGTGGCCGTTTGCCCGACACCATCGGTGGAGCCATAACCTCCGCTGCCAGCCAGGGTGGTCACGGCACCTGACGCGATCACCACCCGGCGTATCTTGTCGTTCCCTGCATCCGCCACGTAGAGGTTGCGGCCATCGGTGGCAATCCCGCTGGGCTGGTAGAACGTGGCAGCGATGCCCGTCCCGTCCTGGGACCCCGTGTCACCCGAACCTGCCAGCGTGGTGACCTCGCCCGTGGCAATCACGATCTTGCGGAGATTGTCGGCCAGGATATCCCCCACATAGAGATGGGTTCCATCGGTGGCCAAAGCGACCGGATAGGCGAAGCTGGCTCCAACGCCCGTGCCATTGACCACGCCCGGAGACCCTGACCCAGCCAGGGTGCTGACCTCACCTGTGGCCAGGACAACCATGCGAATCTTGGAGTTGCCGGCGTCCGCCACATACAGGTTGGCGCCATCGACCACCACGCCCGAGGGGGATCGGAATGAAGCCGCGGCCCCGGTGCCTTCGTCAGACCCTGGCGCGCCCGAACCCGCCAAGGTGCTGACCACCCCCGTGGCAATGACGATCTTGCGAATCTTGTGATTGTCACGGTCGGCCACGTAGAGGTTGGTGCCGTCGGTCGCCACGCCCGAGGGCGAGCTGAACGTGGCGGCAGCCCCCGTGCCTTCATCCGCGCCGGCAACGCCTGAACCAGCCAGTGTGCTGACCTCCCCGGTCGCGATCACAACCTTGCGGATCTTGTGGTTGGCGCTATCGGCGACAAACAGGTTGACGCCATCCGTCGTCGCACCGAGGGGCCCATTGAAGGAGGCTGATGCGCCCGTGCCCTCTGCGGCCCCCTCCGTGCCCGAGCCGGCCACCGTGCTGACGGTGATGTTGCCGCAGTCATACAGCGCGGCACCACCGTTGCTGCACCCCTGAAACGTGATGAAGGCACATAGCGCGGCTATGCGCCAGAGGACTTTGAGATGTCGCAATGGGCTCTCCTGGACGTGGACTGATGTGCGCCCAACTTCAGAAGAGGGGCGCGCCTGATGGTCCGGCCATCCTAGGTAGCCTGCGCACGGGCTGTACGCCAAATAAACGGCCAAAACACGCACTGTACGCGAGTGTTGATCAGTTCTCAGACGATCTGATCGCCCATGTCCATCTAGAGAACAACCTGCTGTTCCCGCAGTTCGAGGAGGCTCGGTCGGGCTGCTGCTGAGCGGGCCCCCCGAGCTGGAGACGCCCCTCCCGCCAACACCAGGTCGGCGAGGGCCAGCAGCTCGGCCTCCCGTTGCAGTTGCTGTGGCGGCGCGAATTCGAACGCCGATCGCTCGTCCAGGCATTCGTACACCACCGCTCGGGGCGCCTGCACGGCCTGGAGCAAGGGCAACGCCATGGGCGTGTAGAACCAGGCCACGGCCTGGCGCACGCCCCGGTCAGACAGGCTCCGGCGCAGCAGTGGCTCGATCACGGAGAATTGCTCGTCGGCAAACCCGACGGCATCGATCGGTGTGCGCGGCCGCAGTACCGTCACACCAGGGCAGGGTGAGCTGACCCGCATGCAGACAGGCCCTTCTGCGTACTCCGGTTCTTCAACGAAATAGACGCGGCGGTCTTTCGCCTGCCTTGACAACTGGTGTTGTGGCCCTGGATGGACGAGGCCCCAACGAAGATGGGAGAAGACGACAAGGTCGTGCATGGGGGTTCTCGGTTTGGTGGTGAACATGGGCGAGCGATGCCGCGCGTTCTTGAGGCTCAGACCTGCGGCGGGTCGGTTTCGCGGGCGGGGTGTCTGTGCTTGCCGATGGCTGTGATGAAGGCTGCGTGACCCGCCTCGGCTTGATCGACCTCCGTCATCAGCACACCCGGGTCCGGATCACCCGAGGCGAGGAATGCCTCGACACCCGCACGGTCCAGCAAGGCCTTCGACGCACCGAGGGCCAGCAGGGTCTTGCCATGTCGGTACTGCTGCGCGACAAAATCGATCGCCTGCGCGTGGCTCAGCAGGGACGTGACACCCGCCTGGCCGTCGGGCAACAGCACCGCGTCGAACAACACGGGGGGTGAGTTCTCGAAGCTCGCAGTCGCGTCCAGGGCCTCACCGTCGGCGGTGTCGACGCCACCAAGCCGCGGCGCGATCACCACGCAAACAGCCCCTGCCGCCTGAAGGGCTGCCCGCGCGGCGCGCAAGGAGGCGCCGTGCACCCCCGTGGCTGCCAGCAGCGCGACCTTGCGTGTGCGGATGCCGCCGTCGCCAGGCAAGGCAGTCAACGACAGTGCGGTGGATGCGGTCACCTCTGGCTCAGCCGGTGTCGCCAGTGCGCGAGGCAATGCGGCGGGCACCGCCATGCCCAGACCGTCTGCCACTTGCGCGGCCAACTGGGGCGACACGTTGACCAGCGAGGCCAGCATGCGCTCGCGGATCGCGGGCACCGTCAGCTTGCTCAGCTCAAAGCGGAAGCCGCCTGCGATGTGGGCCTGCTCCACCTCGGTCTGGCTCTCAAAGAACAAGGTGGCCTGCGTGTAGTGGTCGGCAAATTTTTCTGGCTTGCCGCACAGCTTCTCGCCATCCAGCGGCTGGGGGAACGACACAAAACCCTTGGCGCCAGCCTGGAAGGGGCAGCCGCCACCCAGCGAGTTCGGCTCATAAGCCACGCGCCCGCGGTGCACAGCTTGCCGGTGGATGCCATCGCGCTGGTTGTTGGACACCGTCGCCAGCGAGGCGTTGATCGGCAGTTCATGAAAGTTGGCGCCACCCAGGCGAGTGATCTGCGTGTCCACGTAGGAGTGGTGGCGACCGGCCAGCAGCGGGTCGTTGCTGAAGTCGATGCCCGGCACCACGTGGGCGGTGCAGAACGCCACTTGCTCGGTCTCCGCAAAGAAGTTGTCGGGGTTGCGGTTCAGGACCATGCGGCCCACCGGCCGCACGGGCACCAGCTCTTCAGGGATGAGCTTGGTGGCGTCCAGCACATCGAAGCTGAAGGCCTCGGCCTGTTCTTCGGTGAACAGTTGCAGGCCCAGTTCCCACTCCGGGTACTCGCCAGACTCGATCGCTTCCCACAGGTCACGGCGGTGGAAGTCAGCGTCAGCGCCTGCGATCTTCATGGCCTCGTCCCAGACCAGCGAATGCGTGCCCAGCTTGGGCTTCCAGTGGAACTTGACGAATTGCGATGCGCCTTCGGCGGTCACCAGCCGGAAGGTGTGCACCCCGAAGC
>Ga0209066_10006195_pt1 | contig 12301 bp, 13 predicted proteins | sample All_14_2_FD_187198 | JGI IMG/M metagenome (GOLD analysis project Ga0209066, IMG submission 187198) | Freshwater microbial communities in response to fracking from Pennsylvania, USA - Allegheny Zone_MetaG_DW_15 (SPAdes) (version 2) ...
GCCCAACTTTTCATTGACAGTCACCTTATCCACGAGGTCACCACCCCGCAAGCGTTTGGCATGCTGCGTGACTTCGACCTGCCCGTACTGATGCCCGAGCGCACCTTCGCCACGGTCGACCATATCGTGCCAACCGACACGCGCGTTGGGCCTTTCTCCGACCCCTTGGCTGAGCAGATGATTCAGGAGTTACGCGCCAATTGTTCGTCAAGCAACATTGTCTTTTTCGATCTTGATAGCGGTCGCCAAGGCATTGTTCATATGATCGGGCCGGAACAGGGCATCACCCAGCCAGGCACCACGATCGCTTGCGGAGATAGCCACACCTCAACACATGGCGCATTTGGGGCCATTGCCTTCGGCATCGGTACGAGCCAAGTCCGTGACGTCCTTGCAACCCAGACGCTGGCCATGACCAAGCCCAAGCTTCGGCGTATCGAGGTCAACGGCCGGCTCGGGCCTGGTGTTTACGCCAAGGACGTCATCTTGCACATCATCCGCAAGCTTGGCGTCAAGGGCGGCGTCGGCTATGCCTATGAGTACGCTGGTGACCTCTTCGAGCACATGTCGATGGAGGAGCGCATGACGGTCTGCAACATGACCATCGAGGGAGGAGCACGCTGCGGCTACGTCAATCCTGACGAAACCACTTTTGCGTATCTCCACGGGCGGCCGTTCGCTCCGGCAGGGGCCGATTGGGATGCAGCGGTGCAGCGGTGGAAAGCGGTCGCTTCGGAGCCCGGCTGCCACTACGACGACGTGGTCGTCATGGATGCTGCGGACGTGCCACCGACGGTGACTTGGGGCATCAATCCGGGGCAAGCGATCGCAGTCACCGAAGAAATCCCGACTATTGAAAGCTGTGCCGAACTTGATCGTGCCAGTGTGGCGGAGGCACTTGCACACATGAAGCTGAAGCCCGGCGCGCCGATCGCGGGCACTCCGGTGAATGTCGCATTCTTTGGCTCTTGCACCAATGCACGCGTGTCCGATTTTGCGGAGGTCGCAAAATACCTCGTGGGACATAAGGTTCACCCCAGCGTGCATGCAATTGCAGTTCCCGGCTCTCAGCTTGTAAAACTCGAGTGCGAAAAGCTGGGTATTGACCGCATCTTCAAAGAGGCGGGATTCGAGTGGCGGCACCCTGGCTGCTCCATGTGTCTGGGAATGAATCCCGATAAGCTGGTCGGTGATCAGCTCTGCGCAAGCACCAGCAATCGCAACTTCATTGGCCGGCAAGGTAGCCAGAGTGGTCGAACGGTACTGATGAGCCCTGTGATGGTTGCTGCGGCGGCGATCACGGGTGCAGTGACCGACGCGAGAGAGTTTTTCAACATCAAGAATAGAACGGAGGTCTGATATGGCACTCGATCCCATCAGTTTGATCAAGGGCCGCGGTGTGGTCATCTCAGGCGACGATATAGACACCGATCGCATCATTCCCGGCCGATACCTTCGGTGTCTCACTTTCGCAGGACTTGGGGAAGCGCTTTTTCGCGATGTTCGGTACCTACAAGATGGCAGTTTGGCAGGCCATCCGCTCGACGATCTGCGCTTCAGCGGCGCAACTGTGATGGTCGTCTCAGGAGCCAACTTTGGCTGTGGTTCCAGCCGTGAGCACGCGCCCCAGTCCATCCACCGGGCGGGATTTCGCGCCGTCATCGCTGAGAGTTTTGCGGAGATCTTCTTTACCAACAGCACGATGATCGGTCTTGTTTGCGTGACTTTGTCCAGGGAAGAAATTCACCACATCGCTGAGCGCATCCAGGCAGAGCCGCACCGGGAGCTTCGCGTCGACATCAGCGACCGCGAACTGTATTTGGGCGATAAGCGCTTCAGCGTTGGCCTGCCCGAGTCTGCCCGCACAGCGTTAGTGACCGGCTATTGGGACCCCATCGGGGAACTCCTCGAGAATATCCAGAGCGTTAAGACCACCGCCATTCGTCTCGGCTACAGCTCCGTTTGAGAGTAGCGTTGTACGTCGCCTTGCGCTCATACTGCGGCGAGGTGCGATTGTTTACCAACGCTCTCCCCAACTGCGCTGCTCGCGCGTCAAACGCGCAACCTCGATCAGCACCAGCTCGGACGGAGCGAGCTTCACCAGCGCCTTGGCGAGCTGGCGGTTGAGCGACGTCGAAGCGAGGCTGCCAACGAAATATCCGACCTTGTATGTGGCCATGGGATGCTCCCGGGAAGTTGAGGTTGGGGCCTGCAGTAAACCGAGGCTGGCTTGTCTGCAAGACGCGGCAGCGGCGGGCCGCCGGTCACCGATAGACCAGCACCGGAATCGTGGAATGCGTCAGCACCTTCTGGGTTTCGCCCCGGCGAAGGCTGCGCCACTCCAGCCAAAGCGCTGAGGCTGGCGCACCATGCAAAACGGCGCCCGAAGGCGCCGCGGCTTCGCTGACATCGACAGCGACTCAGTCAATCTTGAGCCCGGTCTGTGCGATCAGGTTCTTGAAGAATGCCGTTTCCTCACGGATACCGCGCCCAAAGGCTTCAGCACCCTTGTAATCCGGGTACTGGCTGAACTTGGCCATCAGGGCACGGGCGTCCGGTGCATTGACCGCCTTGCCGACTTCGGCGTCCATGCGGGCAATAATCGCCGGCGGCGTGCCACGCGGCGCAAAAACGCCGAACCAGGTGCCTCCGGGTATGTCCAGTTTCTGCTCGCGCAGCGTAGGCACGGCCGGCAGCTCGGGGTGGCGCTCGGGGCTGGTCACGGCCAGCGCCTTGAGGTTGCCCGACTTGATCTGGGCAAGCGCCACCGGGTCGTAGATCACGTCGATGCGCCCGCCCAGCAGGTCGGCCAGCGACTCGGCAGATCCTTTGTACGGCACATGGGTGAGCTGGATGCCGGTCTTGAGGTGCACGATCTCGCCGTTGATGTGCGTGGCCGTGCCCGCCCCGACCGAGCCGAAGTTCAGCTTGCCGGGATCCTTCTTCGCCAACGCAATGAATTCGGCCATGGTGTTGGCCGGTAGATCCTTGCGTGCGGCTACCAGACCGTAGCTGCTGGACATCATGGCGACCGGCAGCAGGTCCTCCAGGGGGTCATAGGGCACCTTGCGCAACAGGGGGGTCAGGTTGACCACGGCATTGGGCGTCATCAGGAAGGTATAGCCATCGCTGGGACTTCGTGCGGCCTGCTGGGCGCCGATGGTGCCACCGGCGCCGGCCTTGTTCTCGATCACCAGGCTCTGGCCTAGGCCGGCCGCGACCTTGCTGCTGATGAGCCGGGCGATGGCATCGGCGTTGCCACCGGCCGGGTACGGCACGATGACCTTGATGGGCTGGGCTGGCCAGGCGGCCTGCGCCTGGGCTCCGGCGGCGGCCAGCGCGGCCGTCAGGCCCACGGCCGTAAGCATGCCCAGACGGGTGAAGCGGGAAGTGACTTGCAGCAGTTTCATGGTTCGGGATCTTTCTTTGGTTCGATAACGTCGGTGCCAGGCTTTCGGCCTCTCAGTCCTCGGCGTTCAGGCCGATGGCGGGCAGCAGTTCGCCGTAGAAGCGGAAGTCGTTGTCCACCCCGCGCATCAGTTCGGCCGGCGAGCCCCAGGCGGGCAAGGCGCTGATGCGCTGCATGCGTGCCTGTGTGTCCGGCTCGGCCAGAGCGCGCTCCAGCGCCTTGGCCAGCTTGTCGGCAATGGCCTTGGGTGTGCCGGCGGGTGCAAACAGCCCCCACGACGCGCCGGTGGGGCGCTTCACCTGCAGCCCGGTCTCGGGCAGGCTGGGCACGTTGGGTAGCTCGGGATGGCGCTTGTCGGAGAAAGCAAACAGCGCCACTGCCCGCGCACCCTTGGCCAGTTGCACGGTGGTGCCGTCGATCAGGAAGTCGATCTGCCCGCCCGTCAGCGCTGCCGCCGCGTCGGCCGAGCCCTTGAAGGGAACGTGCAGCATATCGATGCCGGCGTCGCGCTTAATGATTTCACCAGCGATATGCCCGAAGGACGACAGGCCGGCCGAGCCATACGTCAGCTTGCCCGGGTTGGCCTTGGCGACGCGGACCAGATCCGTAAGCGTGGCCACGCCTAGGTCCTTTCGCGCAGCAGCCACCGCCACGTAGTCGGCAATCGCGCCCAGCGGTTCGAAGCTGCGCTTGGGATCAAAAGGCAATTTCTTGCGCAGGTGCGGCAGCACGGTGAAGGCGGTGATCGCGCCGAGCAGCAACGTGTAGCCATCCGGAGCGGCACGTGCCACCAATTCGGTACCGATCTGGGTCGTGCCGCCGGGTTTGTTGTCCACGATGATGGTAGCGTTAAGCTGGGCAGCGACCCGCTCGGCCACGATGCGGCCCAGGTTGTCGCTGTTACCGCCCGGTGGGTAAGGCACCACCAGTTTGATCGGCCGGCTGGGCCAGTTTTCCTGCGCGAAGGTCAGGCGTGTTGCGGGCAGGGCCAGCAGCAGGGCGGTGGCGTGGCGGCGTGAAATGGAAAGGGTCATGGTGCGGGTTCTTTCTTTCAGTTGGAGGTTCATCGGCCCTGGAAACTGGGGCGGCGCTTTTCCTTGAAGGCCCGCAGCGATTCCTCGGCGTCGGCGCTGTCGCGCACGATGGCGAGGTCGCGGTTGGCCCGGGCCATGCGCTCGGACGGGCCCTGCGGCAACACGCCCTCGTTCACAAAACGCTTGAGCGTCCTGAGCACCAGGGGCGAGAAGGTGGCGATCTCGCGCGCCATGGCCAGCGCACGCTCCACCTGCTGCCCGGTGGGAACGATTTCGTTGGCCAGGCCCACGTGGTAGGCGCGCTGTGCGTCCAGCGTCTTGCACAGCAGGATCATCTCCATAGCCACCTTGTGCGGGATGCGCGCGGCCAGACCGGCGATCATCCCGCCGGTGAACCCCACGGCCGCCTCGGGGTAGGAGAACTTCGCGTTGTCGGCGGCGACCAGCAGGTCGCACATCATCACCAGCACCAGGGCCCCGCCGACGCAGTGCCCGCCCACGGCGGCAATCACGGGCTTTTCAGTGGTGATACCCACCGTGGGAATGCAGCGCCAGAGCTCGGGAATGTTGGTGAGGTCAGCGCCACCGGAAAAAGCAGCGTCACCGGTGCCCGTGACGACGGCCACACGCTGGCTGTCGGTGGCGTCAAAGGCGGCGAAGGCCTGTTGCAGTTCGATGGCCGTGGTGGCGCAGATGGCGTTGCGCTTTTCCGGGCGGTTGATGGCGATCAGCGTGGTGCCGTCGGGGAAATCGGTGATGGAGACTTTTTCCATGAAGGACTCCTTGCGTCGTGAATGGGCAGTGGAAGGGTGAAGGTTCAGACGACGCCGACCTGGTGCAGGCGGGTCACCTCGGCCTCGGGGTAACCGAGTTCGGACAGGATCTCGTCGGTGTTGGCGCCCGGCAGCACGGCCGGCCGGTCGATGCCGCCGCTGCCATGCGCCAGAGTGAAGGCGGGCCCGACCAGTTGCACCGGGCCGTGGGGGGTTGCGGTCTCGCGCAGCAGGCCGCGATGCACCACCTGCGGATGCGCCAGGATCTCCGGCAGGGTGTACACGGTGGCGCAGGGCACGTCGGCGGCGGTCAGGCGTTGTTCCCAGACCTTGGGGTCGCCGCCATCCATCGCGCTTTCGATGATCTCGCGCAACACCTGGGCGTTCTCGGTACGGGTGAACCAGTCGGCAAAGCGCGCGTCGTCCAGCAGGTCGGCACGCCCCAGAGCTTCCAGCATCTTGTTGAACTGCTTGTCGGTCAGCACCGCCAGCACGATGAAGCCATCGCCGCAGCGGAAGCGGTCCGCGGTAGGCTTGCGGCTCACCGAGCGGTTGCCGAACTGGGTGTGCCGGAAACCATCCACCGTGTACTCGGCCACAGGCAGGCTGAGGAAGTTCAGCATCGAGTCCAGCATGGACACGTCCACAAACTGCCCTTCGCCGGTGTGGGTGCGCTGGTAGAGCGCCGTGGCCACGGCGAACGCGGCCATCATGCCGGCCGTCACGTCGGCGGCGGCAAAGCCAGCGCGCATGGGACCGCCCTCGGGGTCTCCCGTGAGCGACATCAGCCCGGACATGGCCTGGATCTTGCCGTCGAAGCTGGCCGTGCCCCGCTCGGGCCCGGTGCTGCCGAAGCCGGAGATGGCGCAGTAGATCAGGCGCGGGTTGAGTGCGCTGAGCTGCTGGTAGCCCATGCCCAGGCGCTCCAGCACGCCGGGGCGGAAGTTCTCGCAGACCACGTCGGCCTCGGCCGCCAGTTTGTGGATGATCTCCACGGCCTCGGGCTTGGACAGGTCCAGCACCATGCTGCGCTTGTTGGCATTGACGGCCATCCAGCCGGGTGACAGACCGCGATCCGACCAGGTCTTGGACACCGGTGACAGGCGCATGCCGTCCCCGCCCTGCGGCTCGATCTTGATCACATCGGCGCCCTGCAGCGCGAGCTGGAACGTGCCAAAGGGGCCGGCCAGGTAGTGGGTGAAGTCCAGGATGCGGACGTTGGAGAAGGCTTTGGCGTTGTTCATGGGTCGGGCTTTCAGGCGCGCAGTGCGGCCAGGTAATCGGTCATGCGTTGTTTCAGTCCGGGCCGCGCAGCGGAGGCCACCAGTTCGTCCATGTCACGCCCGGCGGCATCGGCCCGGGTGAGTCGCCGGATGGCGCCGGCGGTGGTGCGGTCGATGGGTCCGGGCAGGTGCTCGCGCCATGCCTCGGCGAGGTGCTCCGCCTCCACGAGGTCCGTGGCCAGCCCCGCCGCGCAGGCGGCCCCGGCATCGACGTGGGCGCTGTCGAGCACCCAGCGGCGCGCGGCGTCGCCACCGACTCGCTCGGCCAGCCGCCGCGTGCCCAGCACGATGCCGAAGCGCGCGCCGGGAAAACGGAAGCTGGCTCCTGGCGTGGCCAGGCGCAGCTCGCAGGCGGCAAACAGGTCGGCGCCCGCACCCCAAGTGCGACCCTGCGCCAGCGCGATGGTGCGGATGGGCGCCTGCCAGACGGCCTGCAGCAGTTGCTCCACCCGCACGAAGCGCTGCAGCAGGTCGGCCTCGCTGCTGGTGGCCAGGTCGGAGAGATCGAAGCCGGTGCAGAAATGCGCGCCGCTGGCCTGGAACACCAGGCTGTCGACGCCGGGGTCGCTGCTGAGTTGCAGCACCTGTTCCAGCAACGCGTCCACCAGCTCGACCGACAGCGCGTTGCCTCGCGCGGGACGGTCCAGCGTCAGCACCGCCGTGCGGTCATGCCGTTCGTGCCGCAGCATCAGGACACCGCCTTGCGGACTTCGGTCGATCGGTCCCACAGGTTGGGCACCACGGTGGACGAGTAGCCCGAGACGAAAGGACGTTCCACGCCATCGGCGTCGAGCAGGCTGCGGTGGATCGCTCCAATGTTGCCGCCATAGACGTGGATGCTGATCGAGGACTGGTCCTCCAGCGCATTGCCCACGCGGTGCCAGTCGCCCACCGTGGGCGAGACGGCCTCGATGGCCCCGGCCTTCAGCGCGTGGGTCAGGCCCTTGGAGCGCACGCCATCGACCGTGGGCTCGAACTCGTCGCAGGTCTCCTGCCCGCGCAGCACGCCGACCACGCCCCAGACGGTGTGGTTGTGGACCGGCGTGCGCTGCCCCGGCCCCCAGACAAAGCTCACCACGGAGAAACGCTCCAGCGGATCGCAATGCAGCAGGTGCTGGGCGTAGGTGCCCTGGCCGGGCTGGGCAAAGACCTCGGGCAGCCAGCGGTCACTGGCGATCAGTTGGGCCATCAGCGTTCGGACCTTGGGCAGCAGCGCGGCCTCGGGCAGGTCCTGCCCGACCATCGCGGTCATGCCGGTCACGAACTCGCGCAGCGGGCGGATGGTGTCGGTCTCGGTGTCCATCGGGTTCGTCATGGCTCAGTCTTTCCGGAGCAAGGCCTTGAGGGCCTCGGTGTCTTCGCCCAGGGCGGGCGGACGGGTTTCGTGCGGGATGGGTTCGCCGTTGATGCGGATCGGCGAACCCACGGTGCGCGTGGCGCGGCCGTTGGGCAGCGTCATGTCGCGCACCAGCTGCAGGTGCACGGTCTGCGGATCGGCCAGGGCCTCGGCATAGCCGTTGATCGGCGCGCTTGGCACGCCGGCCGCGGCGAAGTGTTCGAGCCAGTGGGCCACGGGCCGGGCCGCGAAGGGGCCGTCGAGCAGCGCCTTCAGGGCCGCCTGGTTGGCGGCGCGCAGCGTGGGGGTGGTGAAGCGCGGGTCGTCGAGCAGTTCGGCCGTGCCGACGACATCGCACACCGAACGCCACAGCTTGTTGTTGCCCGCGGCGATCGCGAACCAGCCGTCGCTGGCCTGGTAGGCCTGGTAAGGCGCGTTGCGAGGATGGGCCGACCCCAGCTTGCGGGGGTTCTGGCCGGTGCCGAAATACTCGCTGGTCTGCAACGCCGAGATGGCGATGGTCGCGCCGACCATCGGCACGTCGATCCAGCCGCCCGGGCCACCGGCGCGCACCCGGCTGAGCATGGCACTGATCGCATAGGCCGCATACAGCCCGGAAGCAAAGTCGGCGATAGGCACGCCAGCCTTGACCGGTGCGCCGTCGGGCTCGCCCGTGACGCTCATGACGCCGGCACCGGCCTGGATGGTCAGGTCGAACCCGCCTTCGGCTCCGCGCGGGCCGTCCTGCCCGTAGGCCGAGATCGAGCAGTAGATCAGCGACGGCTTGCGTGAAGCAAACCAGTCCCAGTCCAGCCCCAGGCGCCGCATCACGCCGGGGCGCGTGTTCTCGACCAGCACGTCGGACCGCAGTACCAGCTCGCGCGCCAGGTCACGGTCCACGGGATTCTTCAGGTCCAGCACCACCGATTTCTTGCCCCGGTTGATGGAGGCGAAGTTCTCGCTGTAGCCCTGGGTCAACGGTGGCCACTGGCGCATGGCATCTCCCTCGGGCGGCTCGACCTTGGTGACCGAGGCGCCGAAGTCGGCCAGCAACATGCCGCAGAAGGGCCCCGCGGCAACTTGGCAGAACTCGACCACCTGGACACCTTGCAGAAGTGGGAGTGCACCGGTCATCGGGACACCTGCCTGCGCGCCACATCGGGTTGGCGCATCCGGATTGAGATTGGAGGGTTCATGCCGAAAATTTACGTCGTTCCCAAATAAGGGACAAATGTTCCGTTTTGTAGAACTTCATAGAATTTGCATATGCACCAAATATCTGAACGAACCACCGGATCTGCCACCGGGAGGGTGGGGCCATGAACAACACGCTGATCAAGGGCCTGGCACTGCTGGAGGTCGTGGCCCGCGCGCAAAGGCCCCTGGGCGTCACGGAGCTGGCAGCACAGCTGGGCATCGCCAAGAGTCATGCGCACCGCCTGCTGCATGGGCTGGTCGAGCTGAAATACGTGCAGCACGACCCGGACACCCGGGGTTACGCCGCGTCGGTGCGGCTGTGGGAACTGGGCAGCTCGGTGCTGGAGGGGCTGGACCTGCGACGGATTGCTCAGCCGTACATGGAAGCCCTGCTGGAGCAGACGCGTGAGACCGTCCACCTGTCGGTGCTGGATGGCGCCGAAGTCGTGTACGTGCACAAGATCGAGAGCCACGAACCGGTGCGCGCCTACAGCCAGATCGGCGGCCGCGCGCCGGCGCATTGCGTGGCCACGGGTAAGGCCCTGCTCGCCTGGCTGGGCGCGGCGCGCCTGGCCGATCTGGCGAGCGGCATCGAGCGCTACACGCCCCGCACCATCGTTGAAGAAGCGGCCTTCCTGCGCGAGATGGATCGGGTGCGCAAGCAGGGCTACGCCGTCAATCGCGGCGAGTGGCGCGAGAGCGTGGGCGGAATCGGCGCACCGATCCGCGACATCCAGGGGCATGTGATCGCCGCCGTCGGCATCTCGGGCCCCATCGCGCGCATCAAGCCGTCCATGTTCAAGGCCCTCGCAGGCCCGGTGGTGGCGGCGGCACAGTGCATTTCCGTGGGCCTGGGGGCCAACCCCCTGGCCAACCAGCAGCTCTGGAACACCTGAGCATGTTGCGCGCCCCCTGGAACCATGCCCGGCGCCTAGCCCCGGGCCTGCTGTTGTGCGCCGTGGTGGCGCTGTCGGCCACCTTCGTGGCCGAGCACTACGGCGGCCCTCAGCTGCTCTATGCCCTGCTCATCGGACTGGCCTTTCACTTCCTCTCGCGCGACCCCAAGATCCGGCCCGGCATCGATTTCTGCGGGCGCACCCTGTTGCGCGCCGGCGTCGCCCTGCTGGGCCTGCGCATCACGTTCACCCAGATCTCCGCCTTGGGCTGGGGTACCGGCGCACTCACCGCCCTGGGCGTGGCCTCCACCATCGTCCTGGGCCTGTTGCTGGCCCACCTGCTGCGCCGCCCGGTGGCCGAGGGTCTGGTCTCAGGCTGCGCAGTGGGCATCTGCGGCGCCTCCGCCGCCCTGGCCGTCTCCTCCGTGCTGCCCCAGACTCGCGAAAACGAGCGCTTCACGCTGCTGGCCGTGGTCGGCGTGACATTGTTGTCTACCCTGGCCATGGTGCTGTATCCCTTGGTTTCTTCCCTGATGGGCCTGACACCCGCACAAGCCGGCGTGTTCTTCGGCGCCACCATCCATGACGTGGCCCAGGTGGTGGCCGCCGGCATGATGCTGTCGAATGCAGGCGACACGGCCGCAGCCGACAGTGCCACCGTGATCAAGGTGTTCCGCGTGATGCTGCTGATGCCCGTGGTGCTGCTCGTGGCCATGGTGACGCGCCAGCCCGCCCGCGCCGCCGGTGCCGACGACCCGGAGCCCGAAGAACTGTCGATGCCGTTGGTACCGGGTTTTCTGCTGGCGTTCATCATGTGCATGCTGCTCGCCACTTCGGGTCTGGTACCCGCGGCGGTTTCCAGCATGGCCAGCCACGCTTCACGCTGGCTGCTGGTGGTGGCGATTGCTGCGGCCGGCGTGAAAACCAGTTTCGAGGACTTGTTCCAGCTCGGCTGGACGCCGGTGGCCATGCTCGTCACCGAGACCCTGTGGATCGCCCTCTTCGCCGGCTCCGGGTTGCTGCTGATGGCGCGTTTGAGCTGAGCGCCGGCAGCCGGCTGGACCGGTGTCAACAAGGAGCCTGGGGCGCCCGATACTGCCGCAACCACTCTGCCTTGTCGGCGGGCTCCTCATCAACCGACTTGAGCACTGTCTTTCCGTCCACCAACTCGTTGAGCATGTCGATATGGGACTGGAAATAGGTGCCCAACAACACCCGGATTCTTGTCTTGGCCGGGACGTGAATCACGCGGCGCCAGATGCCCTGTCCGTTCTGATCCCCCTCGGACGGGTCGATGAAGGTACAGCCATGTGGGAATGATCACGACTTGAGGATGATCGGAGGTGTTGTTGAAGCGGACCTAGAGTCGCACCAGATTGCCGTCATCCAGGCGCTGGTCGACCGCACCGCCACCCCCCGCAGAGACATTGCCTTCGATGTTCACGTGCTCTGGTAGGACGAATGTCTTCGTCTTCCGCCCCCCCCCGGGAGGGCGTGCTTGGTGTTGCCGAATACAAGGGGCACTCAAATCGGGCAATGTCCGAGCGGTTGTCCTGGGTACGCCGCTTGGCAGAGTGTCCCAATGTGTTTGTCAAGCTCGGCGGATTGGGAACGGCGGTATTCGGGTATGGGTTTGCCCAGCGACCAACCCCAGCCTCGTCGCAAGAGCTGGCCGACGCCTGGCACCCGTGGATATTGCCGGTGCTTGAAAACTTTGATGCGGAGCGCTGCATGTTCGAAAGTAATTTTCCGGTGGACCGCAGTGCGGCTGGGTATGGCGAGGTGCTGGAGGCCGTGCAGCGCCGTCTGGACCAGTCACCCAAATCCATGACCATCCGACGCAGAACGGTCGAGCATTTGTTCGGCACCTTCAAGAGCTGGATGGGGTACACCCACTTCCTCACCAGAAGGCTGGTCAACGTCGGGACTGAGATGAGCCTGCATGTGCTGGCCTACAACCTGCTGCGTGTGATCTCCATCTTGGGATTCGCAGGAGCAATCAGGGCGATGAGGTTGGCGGGGGCGTGAGCCTCGCTTTGCTGCCAAATCTGGCCGCCAAGAACCGTTTGGAAGCTCATTAGACCTCCCACGTGACTCGGAAACGGTACGCAGCCGGTCTGCGCGAAAGGTGCCCTTGCTGGAGAGCGCTCAACGCTGTTCGAATGCGTTTACACACAGCCTCGGTCGGTACCGACAGTCCAGGTGAGGGGGAAGCGGTCGGCCTCGCCGCGCCATCCGGGTCGACGGAGCCCGATGTCCACAGTACCCCATACAGCCGACATTCATGAATTCGCGTGCGACGAGGTCCGACGACTGCTTGGTGCCAGTCAGCGGGAGTACCCCCGCCGTCGGCGACCGACTCCAATCGCTGCA
>Ga0209066_10006196_pt1 | contig 12300 bp, 13 predicted proteins | sample All_14_2_FD_187198 | JGI IMG/M metagenome (GOLD analysis project Ga0209066, IMG submission 187198) | Freshwater microbial communities in response to fracking from Pennsylvania, USA - Allegheny Zone_MetaG_DW_15 (SPAdes) (version 2) ...
ATTCCGGCGTGGCGCCGCTGATTCGCCTGAAAGCGGGATTTGAGTGTTTCCAGCAGTTCTTCCGCGAGTTCTCTCGTAAAGTTCGTCTGATTCATACAACTCACCCCTTTCACACATTATAACACAGTTTTTCGGTTACTCTGTGATGAAATTACCAAAGTAAATTGTGAAGCATTGTACGAATCAATTTTCGCTATATTAGGCAGAATTCATGCATAGGTTTAGCGTTTTTTATCAGGTGATGTTGCGGATCAAATCCAGCACGCTGCCGTCGCGATAGGTGCAGACGCCGACGATCTTGTCCCCGAAAGGCAGCGGATCGGGCTTGCCGGTGATGCGTTCGGCTCTGCGCGCGAGTTCCTCGATGGGCGTAACCTTCAGGTGCGCTTTTTCGAGTCGCTCCGCGACTTCCGGCCGCTTGGGATTCACCGCGATGCCCTGATCGGTCACCAGAACATCAACCGTGTCGCCTGGGGTAACGATGGTGTTCACATGATCGCGTACACTGGGCATGCGCCCGCGCATCAGCGGGCAGACGACGATCGCGAGCGCGGCTCCCGCCGCGGTGTCCGGGTGCCCGCCGACCGCGCCGCGGATGATCCCGTCGGAGCCCGTGAGCACGTTGACGTTGAAGTTTGTGTCTACCTCCAACGCTGAGAGCACAACGACATCGAGCTGGTTGACGGCCGCGCCTCTGCGGTAGGGGTTTGCGTAGTAGTTCGCGTCGATCTGTTGATGAAAGCGGTTGTTCTTGAGCGAGAGCGCTGCGTCCAGATCAAAGCTCTGCACGTCCAGTAGGCGGCTGACCAAACCTTCTTCCAGCAGCTTTACCATTGCGCCCGTGATGCCGCCGAGAGCGAAGCTCGCGTGGATGTTCTTTTCGATCATCGCCTCGCGCAGAAACCGCGTGACGGAGAGCGAAGCGCCGCCGGAACCCGTCTGCAACGAGAACCCGTCATAGAAATATCCGCTGTGCACGATGACGTTGGAGGTCGCCTCCGCGATCATCAGATCGTGCGGGTTGGTGGAGAAGCGGGTGGCTCCCGTCATGATCTTGGACGCGTCTCCGACGTCGTCCACGCAGACGATGTAGTCCACGAGCCGCTGGGAGATGCCGAACGGCACATTCGGGTAGCCCACGATGTTGTCGGTGAGCACAATGACGTTGTCGGCGTATTGTGCATCCACGCGGGCATAGCCAAGCGAACCGCACATGGACTTCTCCTCGCCTTCGCGGGAGTAGCCGTTTGCGTTGCCGAAGGGATCACAACTGCTGGCGCCGAGGAACGCCACGTCGATGTGGATTTCGTCCTCCTCGATTGCCGCGGCTCTGCCGCCGTGGGAACGGAAGATCATGGGCTGATCCATCAGCCCCTGCGAGACGGCTTTGGCCAGCGCGCCGCGGCAGCCGGAGGTTTCGATATGTGAAATCACGCCGTTTTTGATGTGCTGAATCAGCGGTGCGTGGACATCCGAAAGGCTGGAGGGCGCAAGCCGCAGATCGCGAAATCCCATCCGCGCGAGAGTGTCGACCACCATGTTGACGATGTGGTCCCCGTCACGGAAATGGTGGTGAAATGAGATCGTCATGCCGTTTTGCAAGCCCGAAAGCTCCACGGCCTTCTCAAGGCTCTCGACGATCTTGTTTTCCCGCGCCATGCGGTTTTTCAGCGGGGAAGTGTCTTTGTCGTAGAGCCGTTTGTTTTCGCCGGGCACATAAGCGGGTTTATTCAGCGCGGAGAGCGCCGAGTAGAATGCCTGATCGCGTGTCATACTTCATCCTCCTCAAACACCGCGCGGGATGCGTAGGCGAGCTCCAGCGTCCGCTCCGCACGAATGACGACCGGACGATCGATCATCTTGCCGTCTAGCGCGACCACACCGCTGCCGCGGGCGGCTGCTTCCTCGCTTGCCGCGAGGATGCGCTGCGCTTTTACGATCTCTTCGTGCGTGGGCGTAAACACGCGGTGTACGGGCTTGATCTGGCGCGGGTTGATGACGGACTTTCCGTCAAACCCCAGCTGCTTGATCATGCGCGTCTCCTTGACGAGCTGCTCTTCGTTGTTCACGTCCGAGAATACGGTGTCGATGCAGTCGATGCCCGCGGCTCGCGCCGCAACGACGATTGCGCCGCGCGCATACTGAAGCTCACTGCCTTCGAGCGAGCGGGATGTCTTCAGGTTTGCGCAATAGTCCTCGGCGCCAAGCGCAATTGCGACAAGGCGTGGGCTCGCGCTCGCGATCTTGTAGGCGTTGACGACGCCGAGCGCGCCTTCGACGGCCGCCATCATGCGCGTCTGCCCGACGGGAATGCCATATTTCTGTTCTGCGCGCTCGATCTCGGCTTCGGTGTCGAGGATATCTTGAGCGGTCTCGGTCTTCGGAAGCCGGATGACCTCCGCGCCTGCGGCGACCATCGCCTCGATATCGAGCTTGCCAAACGGCGTGGAGAGCGGATTGACGCGCACGACGCGCTCGCACTCGCCATAGTGAATCGTCTTGAGTGCGTGATAGACCAGTAGTCGCGCGGCGTCCTTTTCACGCAGGGTGACGGAGTCCTCCAGATCGAACATCAGCGCGTCGCTGCCGTAGATATGCGCGTCGCTCATCATGCCGGGGTTGTTGCCAGGCACGAACAGCATGCTCCTGCGTAGCCTCGTCATGCGCGCTTCCCCCAATCGAAGCCGTCGCTCGCGGTTGCGCGCTGACAGGCCGCGGCAACGCGCGCGCGAATTGTGCAATCCAGCGCGCCTTTGTCCACGGCGTTGATCACGGCGTATTCAAGCCCGAATTCCTCGACAGCGCGGCGAATCGTCGCCACGATCTGCTTACCGAATTCGTTGGCGACGGAGCTTTTTAAGACGACCTCGACCTCCCGCTGTTCGCCGGGTTCAATCTCGATCATGATGTCTCCGGATTCCATGGTTCCCGCGGAAGCGGGCATGGTGATTTTCATTGTTCTGGGCACCTCCGAATGCTTCTCTTCCATGCATAATCATATCCGTATTCAGGCGTGATTACAAGCATTATGCAATGAATTGCACGATTATATATCACGTGCAAGCATGCTTGTATTGCTGTATACAAGCGCACAATCGCGAATATGTGCAACAAATTATGCGCGTTCTGATGAAAAGAGCCATGAGATCGGCAAGTGTATAGACGAGAGCGGTTGTGTATGATTATACCGTAGATGAGTGTGACGCAAAACGAACCGAAATCATGATTTGAAGTATGCTATAATGCTGTCATGGAGATAACGCTCGAACAAATGTTGGCCGCCCGTGAAGCGCGCGCGGTGTATATCAAGACGCTGCAAAAGCGCTTTCCCGGCGCTTGCGTCGCCGTGCTGACGGTGGTCTCGCCGGGGCCTGTCAAGCGTTCGCCGGACACAATCCGGCTGTTTGAAGCGGGGATCTCCGCCATCGCACGCGTGATCGCGCGAAACGAGCTGATCCCGCTCGTGTATGAGTCTCATGAGAAGGAGACGGGCGACGAAGCCTATCTCGTCGTGAAGACGGAGCCGGGTTTTTTGAAGATGGAGTTCTGCAAGCTCGAAGCATCCGCTCCCTACGGCCGGCTTTGGGATATGGACGTGGTGAAACCAAACGGCATGCACATCTGCCGGGAGGACATCGGCTTTCCGGAGCGAAAATGTCTCGTCTGCGGCAAGGCGGGCAGAGCGTGCTATTCCCGCCGACTGCACACACCGGAAGAAGTGCAGACGGCAGTCGAAAAGCTGATGCAGACCTTGCCCGAATGATATAGGAGAGGAAACGATGGAGATTCGTTCGCTTTCGCTCAAGCACGATCAGGCGGTGATCGCCGCCTTTTATGCGCGCGCGGGCATACACCTTGATCGCTGCGTGACCGCGTTGTATGGCGCGTTTGAGGGTGAAACACTCCTTGCGCTCGGCGGCATCGCAGGCAACGCCATCCGTTCGCTCGCGGTGGACGAATCACGGCAGGGCGAGGGGATATTGCCCGCGCTCGTGACGTATCTGTATCAAACAATCCGAGACAGCGGCGTGAAGAACGTGTTCGTGGTCACAAAACCGCAGTACGCAGAGCTGTTCTCATCGCTCTGCTTCAACGAACTAGTGCGGACTAAAGATGCAGCGCTGCTGGAAAGCAGCGGAACCGCGTTTCAAACCTATCTGAAAAAGCTGCCCAAGGCAAGCGGTGCGATCGTCATGAACGCTGACCCGTTTACGCTTGGGCATCGCTATCTGGTCGAGACCGCTGCGGCAGCATGCGAACGGCTGAATGTGTTTGTACTTTCGGCGGAGGCCGCGCATGTGCCCGCGGACGTTCGCCTGCGATTGGTGCGCGAAGGCTGCCGCGAATTGGCAAACGTCAGCGTGATCGCGGGCGGCGACTATATCATCTCGGGAGCTACGTTTCCCGATTACTTCTTTAAGGATAAGACGGAGGCTGCGCTCGCGTTTGCGCGGTTGGACGCGACACTGTTTGCAGAGTGCATCGCGCCTGCCTGCGGTATCACGGCGCGCTTTGTCGGCGAGGAGCCTCTCGACCCCATGACGGCGGCATACAATGAAGCACTCTGCGCGATTCTGCCCGAGCACGGAATACAGGTGCGCGTGATACCGCGCAAGACGATCGGCGAGAACCCGATCTCCGCCTCGCGTGTGCGTGCGCTTTGGCGGGAAAAAAGGTATGACGAGATCGTGCCGCATGTGCCGGAGACCACGCTCGCCTACATTCAGGAGAACGCGCTATGAACATCACGGCGGAGCATATCGGGCGTTTTGCGCGGGAAGCGTTGGAACAGGAGGCACGCCTTTCACCCAAGCCCGGTCTTGTGGACGCGGAGAACTGCGGCGCACACGCGGACATGGATTTGGAGCTGCTGCTCAGGAGCGCAAACGCGTTGGAGCCGTATTTCGTGGGCTTTGCTGCGCAGGGCATCGCGGACGCAGCACTCTCGCCGGATGGAAGAATCGCGATCGTGCGCGAGCAGGGCAGAGAAGCGGAGCGCGCGATGTTCGCCGCGACAGACGGCGTCAACACGCACAAAGGCGCGCTATTCCTGCTGGGTTCACTCTGCTATGCCGCCGGGCACTGCGTCGCAAACGACAAGTACTCGGCGGAGCAAGTTTGCGCAACGGCGGCACGCTTTTGCGGCGGTATCACAAACGAGCTTGGCGAGAGCGCGGGTAGGGCGTTCGCGCGCTATGGCGCGCGCGGCGCACGGGGAGAGGTAGAGGACGGCTTTCCGCATGTACTCGACGCGCTGAAGTCCTATCGACAGGCGATTTCGCTCGGCGCGGCGCAATCAGACGCATGGCTTCTCGCGCTGCTAGCGTTGATCAAGACGCTCGACGACGCAAATGTGCTCGCGCGTTGCGGCGAGGAAACTGCGCAAACATTGCGCGAGCGGGCGGGAGAGATCGCGTCGCGTTATCCCGCGGGCGGAAAGAAAATGCAGGACGAAATCCGCGCGCTGGATCGCGAATGCATAGCCTTACGCGCAAGCCCCGGCGGAGCCGCGGACGTGCTCGCCTGCGCGATGTTTCTACACGCGCTGGCGCAAAATGATGTGTAGAAAGACGTGTTTTCTGCGACGACATTCGTCAAATGTGCTTACCATTCAATTGTGACAAATGTATATACCTCAATAATACAATAATGTTTCGATTACTGTCGTTGCGTATGATATAATAGTGATGATCTTCCGATTGAGGGGGTAATATCAACATGAGTTTTTATGAATTACTGGGACCGACAGCGGTGGCAACCATCATTTGCCTTATCATTACGTTGGTCATGTTTGTGATTGAGCTGTTCATGCCGGGCATCGGCATCGCAGGCGTTACGGGACTGATCTCCCTGATCGCCGTCATCGTGATGCAGCTTGGCTGGGGTCAACCACGCGTCGCGCTGTACATCATCGCCATCGCGCTGCTCCTTATTGTACTTGGGTTGACCTGGGTCATACGATCTATGCAAAAGGGTCGTTTGAGCAAGTCTTTCCTCGTGCTGCGCGATCATTCCAACGGCACGTCCGTGCCTGAGGTTGCCGCGGCAAAGGAAGAACTCATCGGCAAAACAGGCGTCGCGATCACCACGCTGCGTCCGGCAGGCATTGCGGAGATTGACGGAAAGCGCGTTGATGTCGCAACGGCAGGCGAGTTCATCAAAAAAGGTGAAACCATCACGGTCATCCAGGCGCAGGGCATGCACATCCGTGTTCGCGCTGGGGGGGCAGAAAGCACCGCAGATTAATTTGTTTGTCACGCCGTACGGCGTTTCAAATTGCCGGAATATACCGGTGCTCACTACAAGACTAAACCGGACTTCAGGAGGTAATTTATGGTATTCGGACCTGTAGCACTAATCATTGTAATCGTTATTTTCTTGGTGCTGTTTTTCAGCTTTGTGCCGCTCGGACTTTGGATTTCCGCAGCCGCTTCCGGCGTGCGCGTTGGCATCTTCCAACTCGTCGGTATGCGCGTTCGTAAGGTTATCCCGAGTCGGATCGTCAACCCGATGATCAAGGCGACCAAGGCTGGCCTCAACGTCTCCATCAACAAACTGGAAGCGCACTATCTCGCGGGCGGCAACGTCGACCGCGTGATCAACGCGCTCATCGCTGCACAGGGCGCCGGCATCCCGCTGGGCTTTGAGCAGAGCTGCGCCATCGACCTCGCCGGTCGTGACGTGCTCAACGCCGTGCAGATGAGCGTTCTGCCGAAGGTCATTGAAACCCCGATCATCGCAGCGGTTGCCATGGACGGCATCGAGCTGAGAGCAAAAGCGCGCGTCACCGTCCGCGCCAACATCGACCGTCTCGTCGGCGGCGCGGGTGAAGAGACCATCATCGCCCGTATCGGCGAGGGCATCGTCACCACCGTCGGCTCCAGCAAGAGCCACAAGGACGTTCTGGAAAACCCGGACAAGATCTCCCACACGGTTCTGGATAAGGGCCTCGACGCGGGCACCGCGTTTGAGATTCTCTCCATCGACATCGCGGATGTAGACGTCGGCCGCAACATCGGCGCGCAGCTGCAGATCGATCAGGCGGAAGCCGATAAGCGCATTGCCCAGGCGAAAGCCGAAGAGCGCCGCGCGATGGCAGTCGCGCAGGAGCAGGAGAACATCGCAGCAGTCGCCGGCATGCGCGCACGCGTTGTCGAAGCGGAAGCGGAAGTTCCCCGCGCGATGGCGGAAGCGTTCCGCAACGGCAACCTCGGCGTGATGGACTACTATCGCATGCAGAACATGAACTCCGACACCGAAATGCGCACGGCCATCGGCAAGGGCACGAAACCCGCGTCCACCGATAGTAAGAAGTAATTATGGAAGTTGCACTGATTCTTCTAGCGATCTTTTGGGTCATCATCCCGATTGCCGCGAAGAATAGCCAGAAAAAAGCAAAAGCCGAGGAGGAGCGCCTGCGGAACCTACGCAAGCAGGCGCCCCAACCTCAGCGTGCGCAGCAGCCGGTGCGAACCGGCCCGCTGACGTCCAGCATGCGCGAGCCTGTACAGGCATCCTATGAAGGGACTGCATCGGAAGGCACCGCATCGTTTGAGGGCAACTTCTCCGGATCTCTGGATGGCACATCCAGAAAGAACGCTTCGCGCGACGTGCAGGAAGCAAGAACTACGCTGACGGAAGCGAACACCACCATCACGCACACGGTGACGGTCAGCAGCGAAAGCGGTCACGCGCACGAGGAATCGAGCGCATCCGGCGCTGCGGCGGACTGTCCGCCTGAAAAAACACCGGCAAAGCAAACCACAGCCCATGCTCCAAGCACGGGCGGGACCGCATTTGTCTGGAATGCAGAAGCCGCGCGGAGCGGGCTGGTGATGGCGGAGATTCTCGGCCCCTGCCTGGCAAATCGGGACTAAGGATTTTCATGCAGAACTCGACCAACAAACAAACTGAATGGTTTTGGAAAAGGGTACTGTTTACATCGGTACCCTTAATCGTATTATTTGCAGCGTTTGCCGAATGGGTGTTCACGGACGCGCCGCGCAACCCGCTTGCGGTCATCGCAGCGGCTGCGTGCGTGTTTCTTTTTGCGCTGCTCGGCATCCGGTTTGTTCCGCAATGGATGGCGGCCTGGAGCAAAAAGCCTTGGCTGCCCGTGCGGGAGCAGGAAGGCAAGCGCAGCGCGCGCAAGCAGCGCATGCACCCGATGCTGCAGCTTGTCATCTATCTGGCGCTGTTTCGGCTGCTGCTCTTCGCGCTGACCTATGCGCTTTCGCTCGCAAAGGGGTATTCCGGCGGGCTGATGGATCGCCTCGGCATATGGAACCAGCTCGGCACCGACAGCCAGCACTACCTGAACATCGCGGAGAACGGCTATGTCAACACGGGCGACGACCGGCTGCTGATCGTGTTCTTCCCGCTGTATCCGTATCTCGTGCGCGGGCTGAACTTCATCGTCGACAACTATCTGGCGAGCGGTTTGATCGTCTCCAACCTCTGCTGGGTATTTGCGGCGTATCTGCTCTACGAACTCGCGCTGCTGGACACGGACAGAAAAGGCGCGCTGCGCGCGCTGAAGTATCTGTGCATCCTGCCCGCGTCGTTCCTTTTCTCCGCGCCGCTGTCGGACAGCTTGTTTCTGCTGCTCTCTGTTGCGAGTGTCTATGCCGTGCGAAAGAACCTGTATCCCGTCGCAGGGATTGTTGGTTTTCTCGCGGCGTTTACGCGTATGCCGGGCGTGCTGCTTTTCGCGCCTGCCTGCTTTGAGCTGGTTGGCACGATCATCCGCGAACGTCCCGTGCAGGGAAAGAACAAAACATGGCAGCTGAAGATGGCGGGTAATGCGCTTTCGCTCGTGTTCATTCCGGCGGGGCTGCTGCTCTATTTCTACGTCAACTACCGCGTGACGGGGTCTGCCACGACTTTCTTGACCTACCAGAGCGAGCACTGGCATCAGACGCTCGGCTGGTTCTTCAACACGATGGCGACACAGGTCAACAGTGCGACGGGGTCGTTTTCCGACAACGTCCAGATGCTCTGGGGCCTCTGGATCCCGAACATCGTGTATCTCTTTGCCGCGCTTGGCATCGTCATTGCCGCGCAGAACAAGCTCCGCGCGTCCAACGTTGCATACTTCATCGCATACTACGCGGTGTGCATTGGCGCGACATGGCTGCTATCCGGCCCGCGATACCTGACTGCAGCATACCCGCTTGCGCTTGCGCTCGGCGCGCTGACGGAGAAGAAGTCCGTCGACCGGATCGTGACGGTGGTATGCATTGCGCTGTTCGTTCTGTATCTGCTGGCGTATGTGAATCAATGGTATGTCTATTGATCGCTGTTTGACGCGGCGGGATATTTTCGTTAGGATCATGGATACATGAAGACATTTTGGGCACTCTATGTTTCGTTTCTCAAGATAGGCGCGTTGATGTTCGGCAGCGGTTATACCATGCTGCCGCTGTTGACGCGTGAAATTGTCGAGCATCGCGCGTGGATTACACAGGAGGAGCTGCTGGACGCGTTTGCGCTGTCGCAGTGCGTACCCGGTGTCATTGCGGTCAATACCGCGGCGTTCATCGGGCAAAAGCGCGGGGGTTGGGGCGGCGCTGCCGCGGCAATCCTCGGCGTGATGACTGCGCCCATCATCGCGATTCTGCTCGTCGCTACGGTGCTCATGCAGTTCTGGAACAATCCCATCATGATCAGCGCGTTCAATGGCGTGCGCATCGCGGTTGCGGCGGTGATCACCTCGGCGGTGATCTCGCTGATCCGCTCCAATGTGAAGGACTGGCTCGGCATTGCGCTGTGCTTTGCGGGGTTCGTGATGATCGCCGTCGCGCATCTTTCGCCGATCTTTGTGGTACTGATGGCTGTTGCGGTCGGGCTAGTGATGTGGGGGATACGCAAATGACGTATCTGCTGTTGTTTCTTGAATTTTTCCAAACGGGCTTGTTCGCCGTCGGCGGCGGATACGCCACGCTGCCGTTCATCCAGAAGATGATGGAGCGGTATCCCGATTGGTTCGGCACGCTGCGCCTCGCGGACATCACCGCGATCTCGGAGGCGACGCCGGGGCCAGTAGGTGTCAACGCCGCGACATTTGCGGGCTACAGCGCGGGCGGCGTGCTGGGTGCACTGGTCGCGTCGTTCGCGCTCGTGCTACCGTCGTTCGTGATCGTCTCGCTCGTCGCGCGTATATTGGAGAAAAGCAGGCAGAGCCTGCTGATTACGGAGTTGTTTTCGGCGCTGCGTCCGGCGGTAACGGGGCTCATCGCGGCTGCCGCATGGACGGTGATCTACGCCTCTCTGTTCACGGGCTCGCTTGCGGGCGGTTTCTGGCAGGCGATCGACTGGAAGAATGTAGTTCTCTACGCCGTGCTGTTGGGGCTGTTGTTCGTGCCGAAGGTGAAGAAGCTGCATCCTGTGTTCTTCTTCCTCGCGGGCGGAATCGCGGGCATAGTGATGGGTCTGTTCTAGTGGGAGAATATCTTGGATTCAATCTTCTTTTGAATTGACTTTCTGCTCCCGCATGGTAAAATATTCACGTTGCGACCGTGGTGGAACGGCATACACAACGGACTTAAAATCCGTCGGGGAAACCTTAAGGGTTCAAATCCCTTCGGTCGCACCAAATCAAAAGAGGCTCAAATTGAGCCTCTTTTGATTTGGTCAATTATTCAGAAGGGATTTGAAGCTATATTTTGGCAGATAATATTTGGTTAGAATATATAGAAGTGGTTTCCATCCTGTTGTTCTGTGCAACCTCTTATTTCAGCCATACCGAAGATAATGATGTTCAGATCGTATCACCAAATTCTTTTTTTATTTTTTTTGTAAATACAGACTCATCTTTCTTCCAAAACCCTGTTTCGCATTTTATTCTTTTCCAGACTTCATACAAAACTTGCTGCGATATCGATATTACTTTCTCGATGTTTTCCTCTGAGACGGCAATATTGTCTATACACACTTTTAATGCATCTAGAAGTAAAATATACGGTGAATAGAGTTTATGCATGTATAAGGCTAACTTGTTATAGACAAGTAACATGCCAGCTCGATTTGAACTCTGGTAATGCTCTAGAAATTCACTCAATAGATTTCGAACATCATTCATCCATTCGATTCGATTTCTAGTAACTACTTCGGTAAACAATCTTCTTTTTTCAAGGACTAAGCTACATATTGACACAGAAATTGCAATGAGTGATGTTACTCCAGCAAAGTAACTAATAATATTGTTATCCATAGATAGTCTCCTTTTTCTCTTGAGATTGCTATAACTGTTTTTCTTGACTAATAATGGATACTTCGATGTGGTGCAAATACTTCCAAACGAAAAGAACAATTGTAGAATTACTATTCAATATAATATATTTAAGTTAGAATATCAAGAATTTACATTGTGTCCATTGCTGATTATAAGCGGGCTATGCTAAATATCTGGGTAAGCAACGATTCTAATAATACTTGTCATAACAACCAACTACGCGAAGCGCAAGCAAGCCGAAGCCTAGCGGGAAATCCCTTCGGTCGCACTAAAAACAAAGAGACCCCACTGGGGTCTCTTTGTTTTCTAGTTATCTCAAGCGTGCTTCTGATACGCCCTTACCGCGAAGAAGTACGCAACGGCCATGATGCCGAGGCACCAGGCAAGCGCAACCCACAGTTCGCTCCCGACCGGATTGCCCGAAAGCAGCGCGCGAATGGAATTGACGATCGACGTTACCGGCTGATTTTGCGCAAAGGCACGCACCACAGAAGGCATCGTCTGCGTCGGCACAAACGCTGAGCTTATGAACGGCAGGAAGATCAGCGGATAGGAGAACGCGATGGCTCCGTCCATACTCTTCGCCGAAAGCCCAGCAATCGCCGCAAGCCACGTCAGCGCCAGCGTAAACAGGGTGAGGATGCCCGCCACCGCGAGCCAGCCGAGCACGCCCGCCGACGAACGGAAGCCCATCAGGAGCGCGACGAGCACGATCACGACGACCGTGATGGCGTTGGACACCAGCGAGGAGAGCACGTGCCCCCATAGCCCTGCGGATCGCGCAACGGGCATCGAGCGGAACCGCTCGAAGATGCCCCGCTGCTTATCCAGAAACAGCCGATAGGCGGTGTAACCAACGCCGTTGGCAATCGCGATCAGCAGGATGCCCGGCAGCAGATAGTCGACGTATCGACCCGTGCCAACCTGCATCGCCCCGCCGAAAACATAGACGAACAGGAGCATCATCGCAATCGGCATCACGGCGACCGTGATGATGGTGTCCATGCTGCGGAAGATATGGCGCATGGACCTGCCCAGCATCACAAACATATCGGAAAACGGGTGTG
>Ga0209066_10006200_pt1 | contig 12291 bp, 15 predicted proteins | sample All_14_2_FD_187198 | JGI IMG/M metagenome (GOLD analysis project Ga0209066, IMG submission 187198) | Freshwater microbial communities in response to fracking from Pennsylvania, USA - Allegheny Zone_MetaG_DW_15 (SPAdes) (version 2) ...
CGCCCAAACGGTCCGCGAGGCTCTTGAGGCTAATTTGGCAGCGCAGAAGGCCTACGAGGGGGCGCTATGGCGGGCGGTAGACCCGACCGGGTCGCTTTCTGTCGTCACCGACCCGCTGAAGCGAACGGTTGCGACCGTTTATGGCGAGATGGGGCCAGAGAAGGCCATGGGGCTTACGGGCGCGGAACGCCAGTTGGCTGAAATTGTAGGTGGGTATGCCGACACATTGCCATTCAATCGCCTGACGGCTTTGCGCAGCGAAATTTCTCGGGCGATGCGCGAGGCCAAGTCGCCGCTTCAGCCAAACGATGTCGCATATGGTCGATTGAGCCAATTGCGCGGGGCCGTCGAAGACGCTATTTCTCAGTCGATTGTCGGCAAGGTGGCCGATGAACAGGCTGCGGTTGCGGCTGGTGCGCTCAGCGCTGAAGACACGCTGATTGCCCGGTGGCGAATGGAGGCCGAGGAGCTTCGCAATTCCCGTCGACTTACCTCAGAAGCTGTTGGAGATAATGCACGACTTTCTCCCAGCGGAGAAGGTGTTGTTCCTAGACAGGTTGGAGCAACAGGCCAAATCGGCAGGCAACCTGCAGGAATTGCGAGCGGTCAGGGAAACCAAGCGCCTCTTATCGACCCCGCAACCGCCCAAAGATTGAGCGCAGCGACTGCGGCCACCAAGGAACGGAAAGACACGTTCGGCGCAGCCCCGGTCAGCGAAATTCTGAAGCGCCCCGGGCCGACCTATCCGTATCCCGTCAATGATGGAGCCGTCGCCGCGAAGGCATGGCAAGCGGGGCCGAAAGGCGCCGACGCAGTGACCAATCTGTTGCGGGCGGCCGGGAACTCTCCGGCTGCGGTTGACGCGATTGCCAATGCTGCCGCCGCATCGCTGCACGCCAAGATCGGCGCAAAGCCCATGACGCCGGAGGTATTGAACGACTGGCGCGCAAAACACGCGGAGTCGCTGCGGGTTCTGGACCGCGCCGCACCTGGGACATCTGCCAGGTTTGAGAACGTGGCCCGGGCTGCGGAGCATCTGGCAAATGTTGCCGCGGTTCGCAAGGACGCGATGGAAGGCGTGCAGAAATCAGCGCTTGGCAAGTTGCTGAACGTGTCGGATGATGCCGACGTCGTTGCGACCGTTGGTTCAATGCTGGGCCGGAAAGATTCTGTATCTGCGGTCCGCCAGATCGCGTCCGAAGCGCGCAGCGACCCAGATGCATTCGAGGGGCTGCGCCGGGCGCTGGTGGAATTCACCAAGTCCAAGGTTGTCGGGACTGATGCCGAGAGCACAATCAAAAACGCGACATATCAGAATTTCTTGGGGAAAAACGGCCCGGCTCTGGCCCAGGTGTTCACCCCCGAGGAGATGAACGCGTTGCGCGCGGTGGCGCAGGAACTGCGTCAAGCGACCAGAAACGTTCGCATTGGCGCCGGCTCCGACACGGCGCAAAATCTTGCGGCCGAAGCCAAATACGCCCAAAAGCCATCGCTGTTCTGGAAAGTGCTGATGGACGCGGGGGCGGGTTCTCTGGGGTGGATTCATAGCCCGGTGGCTGGCCTCGTGGCCGCCCTTGGGACGCACGCCGTGCAGGCCATGCGCGAAGCCGGCATCCGGTCAGTAGATGACCTTGTCACCGAAGCCATGCTGAATCCCAAAGTTGCTGAAGCGCTACTGATGAAAGCGCCCAAGCGGCCGGATACTGGCTCCGCTGTTACGCTTGCAAACCGGCTCGGGCAACTGGCCACCGTCGGGGCTTTGCAGGGGGCAATGCCGTAGCTATTTCACCGTCATCAACATGGCGCCAGTCGCCATCATTGATGACCTGCGTTCTGCATCCGCGTATTGCCTCTGCTGCAGAAGCAAAATCCGGCATTCTGCATAGGCGTTGGTGCCTGGTACAGTGCCGTAGCTTTTGCAAAGGGTTTCATCCTCGGCCTGCGCCTCAAGTGATGTAGGCGACATTGTTTGACAGCCAGCCAGTGTGGCGACCAGCGCAACCGCGAAGACGGCCCTCATCGTTACCTCCCTAACCCCGGCGCGAGTAAAGCGCGGAAAGGGCAGGAAGTCGAGTCACTCTGGTGCAGGCTTGAGATAGCCATTGCCGATCAGCCAGTCGCTCACGATCATCCGCAGCAACTCGGATCGACTTTTCCCCTCTGGAAGGTCGGGGTTGTTGGCGACAAAGTGGTCAAGAGCATCCAGAATTTCGGGCGACAGACGGACTCCAACGCGGGGGGAGACCCCGGTCGACGGCCTGCCGCGCTTTTTTTGTGAGACACTAATTGACGACATAATTTATGTGTGCCATAAAAGTCGGGCCGGAGCAAGAGTTCGCACCTCTTGCCCGGCCCTAACCGAAACCCGAACGATTGAGGTTCGAGAATGGCTTCCCACGCCCATATCACACGCCGCGCCGCGCTTCTAGGAGCCGCAGTATCGTCAGCTGCGCTGGCGGTTCCTGTGGTGGCGTCGACCCGGCAAATGTCTTCGGTCGATGAACGCATCCGGCAGCACAGCGAAAAGCTGCTGGCCGCGCTGTCCGAAAAATACAAGCTGACGGAAGCGACAATCAACGAGAACCCGGCCCTGCCGTTCCCGTTTGTGTTTCTGGCCCGCCAAGACATGAACGGCAGACGAAGCAGCGCCGTCCCCACGGGCGTCTAAAAAGCAAGTCTGTTTTTCCTCGCGCCCCCAAAGTTCACAGGGGGCAATCAAGCGCCGGATTATGAGGCGCGCATCAAGTATAATTTGATTCCTCGAAATTCCCCGCCGCCATGGGGAAGACTGCGACGCACCAGCTTCATTGAGGCCGGGCGTCGCACCAGTTGCGACCCCTGACGCAGTCCGGGCTTGGCGGGCTCGGCCTCAATGGAGATTTAAAATGGCACGCAAAGCCGCAGAGACTACTGAAATCAGCATCCCAACTTTGAGGCGGGCATCCATTCGGCTCCGCATCATCGGCACGACTCCGCTCTTTCAAAATCGAATGAGCGCAAAATTCAAGCAGACGATGTTGGTTCCTCCTGGCCGCAAGACCAAAGCAGACAGGGCGACCACTATGAAGCACGACCCGATGCGGGAGTATCAGGACAGTGCTGAAATTCTTCCGGACGGCCCGACGGCGCTGGGCATTCGGGTTGTCGCGATCAAGGCGGCGATGGCCAAGGCGGCGCTTGAGACTCCCGGATTGAGCATGGCGTCGGCGCAGCGGCTTCTGTTCATGCCGGGGGACTTCTTTCCGCTTTACGGCACGCCGCAACTGCGGATGGATGTGACCCGCTCGGCCGACATTGCGAAAACGCCGGACATCCGCACCCGGGCCTTTCTGCCGAAGTGGGGCGCGGAAGTCGAAATCCAGTACATCATCCCACAGCTTTCGTTGCAGGCGGTGGTGAATCTCCTGTGCAATGCTGGCGTGCTCATTGGCGTTGGCGACTTCCGGCAGGAAAAAGGGAAGGGGGCATTCGGGAGTTTCCGTGTCATCACGGCGACGGAGCCGGATGATGAGTGGGACGATCTGATCGCCAACCATGGTCGGGACGTCCAAGAACCTGCCCTGATCGAGCCAGAATATGCCAACAAGGACACCGAAGACTTGATGGCCTTCTATGAAAGCGAAGTTTCCCGGAGGGCTGCGTGATGACGCTCTCCAAACTTCAGCGGCAACGGATCGTCAAGGAATTTGCGGTCCGGCACAACGGGCGCTATAATCCGTCTCTGTTTCTGGCGGAAGTGAAAGAGGTCGGCGAAAAACACCCCGCGCATGCGTGGTTCGAATGGGATCAGTCGAAGGCCGCACTGGCTCACCAACTTGAACAGGCCCGCGCCTTCGCCCGTGACCTGCGCGTGACGTTCACCGTCACGGAAATCAATGGCGGGAAGCGGAGACTGAAGGTCAGGGAGAGTACCATGCCCATGGTTATTTCCCCGATCCAAGGGCGGCAGGACGGCGGCGGCTATGTGCTTGTCGACCCCAAGAACCTTTCACACCAAGACGAACATTGTCGCCAAGCGGCGGTCGGGCTCAGGGCGTGGCTCGGTCGATACGCCGATGCGGTCAAGCATGTCGGGCATTCGACGCAACCCATCGAAGAACTGGCCGCGCTGCTCGAACAGCGCGCGCTGATGGACGCCAAGGCGGCGTCATGAACTGGACTGGTGCGAAGCTGGGGGCCTTACCCGGCTGGCAAGGATCACGGCAAGGCAGGCTACGTATGGAGAGCTTTGGTTAGGCATGGCCACGTTCGGCGTGGCGTGGCGAGTCTCGGCAGGCGTGGCAAGTCGAGTAGCGGCAAGGTCAGGCAAGCCAAGGCCCGGTGGGGCGTGGCAGGCGGGGTCAGTCGCGGCATTGCAAGGCGTGTCAAGGCACGTCGGGGCCGGCGAGGCTAGTTTAGGACGGCAAGGTTAGGCCAGGTTTGGTCTGGCGCGAAACCCAAAGGGTCGGTTCTTCGGAGCCGGCCCTTTTCTATCCCGGTCATTGTTTCGGCTGTGACCTGGCTCTTTCAATCCAACGAGGAAGGTAATCGTGCAATGTCTGAGCATCATCAGGACGAAATGCCAGCCAGAACTCGTTCCCATAGCGATCTTCAATGCCCAGATGGATCATGGTTTGGTGGAGATCGGTATTCAGCCGCATCCGCACCACTTCCCAAGGGACTATGGCATCGATCCCCGCTTGAGCCAGAACCGGTGGCACTCGCCGGGCCGTCGCAATGGCTACCTGCTTCTGCAGGATTGCCTGCAACGATCTGAGGTTGGCAGCACTCAGGAACATCTCGGTCCGCCGTCCGTCGCCGTCATAGCGAACAAGCACGAACCCGTCGTCGCGATCCTCGAACCCGACAATTTCGGTTTTTTCCATGGCGCCCTCCTGAGGCGCCAATGACTCCACGCAACACCCTGCACGTCAAGGCTCCCATCTCGGGGGCCTTTTTCTATTGAGGCCCACACATGGCGTCGACCTTCTCCCCCAACCTTGGCCTTGAACTTCAGGGCACAGGAGACAACTCCGGAACCTGGGGCGGGGTGCTCAACTCCAATGCCCTTGCCATCGTCGACGCCGTCATGGGCGACGTCCAGACGCTTTCCCTGTCATCGACCAACGTCACGGTCAGCACGCCGCAGAGCCAGAAAAATTACATCAAGTTGACCGGCGTTCTGACCGCCAGCGTCGACGTGACGTTCCCTGCCATTGGCCGAACCTATTTCATTTCCAACGAAACGACCGGGAATTTCACCGTTACCCTCAAATGCGCGGGCGGCGGCACCTCGGTAGTCATCCCCCGTGGTGTGCAGGGCTTTTACGTGCTCGACGCCACCAACATCGTGGCCGATCAGCCCTATTTCGGGGCGCGTTCAGATCTGGCCGGCGCGACCACGACAAGCCTCGGAACCATTCCCAGCCGCAACGTCAACGTGACCGGTTCAGGCTGGTCCTGCACCTCGTTCGGCTCCGTTGCCGACACTGTGGCGCCGATCTATTTCCTGACGTTTGCCGCGGCAGGAACCTTGGTCAACGGGGCCAATCTTGTCCTTCCGGGTGCCGCCAACATCACGACAGGCGCCGGGGATAGCGCAATTGCCATGTATCTCGGGGCTGGGGCATGGAAGGTTGTCTCCTACCAGCAATACGCCTCGGCACCTGCATCGGCCTACCAATTCTATCAGCGCGTCGTCTACACGTCGAACAATTCCTATACCCCGTCGGGGAATACGAGGCTGATCCGCGTCATCATGACCGGCGGCGGCGGCGGCGCTGGCGGCGCGCGGGCCACAGATTCCGGTGAAGGCTCGGCCGCGGCGGCTGGTGGCGGCGGGGCAGGGGAAACCGCCGATTTCTACATGGCCATCGGCGATATTTCGGCCCCGGTATCCGTCACCATCGGCGCGGCTGGGACCGGTGGCACGAGTTCGGGCACCAACGGTTCAAACGGCGGCACCAGCTCATTCGGGGCCTATGCCATTGCCACCGGGGGCAGTGGCTCAAGCGGGATTTCCACCGGTGGCTATAGCGGCACTGATGGCGCCCTTGGCGGCACGGGCGGCACTGTTCCTTCTGGCGGCCTGCTTTATGGCGGCGGGGACGGGGCTTCGTCAGTGATCGGCGATGGTGGTTCCGGGTCGCAGTCGATCAACGCGATGAGTGGTAACGGCGGCAACAGCTTTTTTGGTGGCGGCGGTCGCGGCCGGCGCGTGACCGGCACGTCGTCAGCGGGCGGCAATGGCAACGCCTATGGCGCTGGCGGCGGCGGCGCGGCGTCCAAGTCAACCGGCGGCGCGGCTGGCGGCAATGGCTTTCCAGGCGTAGTCATTATCGAGGAGTATACCTGATGGCTTGGCGATTTACTGGCCGTGCTCAGGTTAATTCGTCGTCGCCCGCGGCCTTTGCCGTTTGTGATAGATGCTCAATGTGGTATAATCACAGGGACCTGAACTGGCAATACCAATATGCTGGCCCGAAACTTCAAAATCTGCGGCTGCTGGTCTGCCGGACCTGTCTGGATACCCCGCAGCCGCAACTAAAGCCGCGCATTCTTTCGCCTGACCCGGTTCCGATCATGAATGCTCGTCCTGAAAACTTCCTGATCGACGATGCGTCGTGGGTCGTCGCCCAGGACGGTGACTATCTCGTCACTCAGGATAGCGAGCGGATTGTCATCGAGAACAGTTCCAATCAGCGCCTGCCGCCCGACTGAGGACCAACATGGCTCAAATTCTTTTTACCAACCTGCCATCTGTTCCCGGCCTGGGAGGCGGCGAAATTGTGCCTATCGACGTTTCGAACGGGGATGGCACTTACACGACAAAACGGACAACGACGTCCATGATCGCAAGCCTTTCGGGCGGCCCGATCTGGGAAGGCGAGTGGGACCCGGCCGTAAGTTATGCGCAGAATTCCGGCGTACAGTGGGACGGCTCGTCGTGGATTGCCAACACCTTGACGGCGCCGGGCGAAGAGCCAGGAGTGGCTGCGGCGTGGGATTTGTGGAGCGAGGTTGGCGCAACCGGGCCAACTGGTCCGACCGGCCCAACAGGACCGACCGGGCCGACGGGGCCCAATGGGGCGACAGGTCCGACTGGCGCGGGGGTGACGGGCGCCTCTGGGCCGACTGGACCGGCGGGGGCAACCGGCCCAACGGGGTCAACAGGTCCGGCCGGGTCCAGCTACAGCGAGGGATACAGCAACCTTGGAACGTTGACGGGTGGGACCGTCAGCATCAATTTACTCCTTGGAACAATCGTCGACGCGACCATTTCGACGGCCACGACAACGTTCACCTTTGACAACCCCAGTACATCCGGAACAGGAACCAGCTTTACGCTGCGGCTGACGAACGGCGGCACTCAGACTGTAAATTTCCCCGGCAGCGTCGTATGGGCGTTTGGAATCCCGCCCGACCTTACCGTCAGCGGCACCGACATGCTGTCTTTCATGACGACCGACGGCGGCACTATCTGGTATGGCAATGTGGCTGGGCAGGACTACGCCTGATGCTGGCGCACAAGCTGAGACAGATCGAATATCAGTATGGCGCCGGGACCGCTGCCGCCGCCATTCTCGGGTTTGAAGCGGAGGGCATAATCGCGGCCTTCGGCGCAAACCAGTTTCTGGTTCGGTCGGAAGCGACCCCGTCGCTCAACTATTTCGACACGATTGGTAACGCCGTCAGTGCGGGCAAGCTGACACTCACGCGCGCCACGTCGGGGTGGGGGTTCGGCCCGACCGGAACTCTCGACGAGTTCACGTCCGGCGTCCCAAGGCTTGTTTTCGATCCCGCCACGCTTGCGCCGCAGGGTGTTCTGATCGAGTCCACACGGACGCGCCTCAACACGTATCCCAACGATTTCTCAAACGGGGCATGGGCAAAGACGAACCTGACGGCAGCCTTTACCGCGACGGGGATCACGGGGGTGCCAAATTCCGCCAGCACCCTCACCGCGACGGCAGCCAATGCCACAGCCCTTCAATCGATCACGTCGGCCAGCGCGGCGCGGATTTCCTCTGTCTACATCAAGCGGCGCACCGGAACCGGGGTGGTCCAGTTGACCCAAGACAATGGGGGAACCTGGGCCACAGTATCGGTCGGGGCTCAATGGGCGCGCGCCAATTCGTCAAGCGTGACTGCGACCAACCCAACAGTCGGAATCCGCATCGTAACGAGCGGAGATGAGATTGACGTTTGCGCCTTCCAACACGAGCTGGGGGCGTTTGTGACGAGCCCCATTCTGGGCACGGAAGGCTCGCAGGTTACGCGCGATTCCGACGATTGTTCGGTGCCCGTCGCATCTTTCCCGTTCGATGCGATAAATGGCACATTGCTTGCGGGCGGGTTCACGGACCAGCCCGCCACGCTGACCGGAAGCTTTTTTACCACACTTGCAGCGCTTTACCTAAGTCTAACCCAATCGCTGATGATGTGTATCCCGTCGTCCAGTTTTGCGCGCCTCTATTACAACGGCACGACGCTCGGGAACTACAGCAGCAGCCCCCCCGGTTCAATAGCCGCCGGGGTCTCCTTCAAATGGGCGTCTTCTTATGACGCCAGCGGATGCTACAATGCGCTTAATGGAGTCGCTAACCCCGACATTGTCACGGCTTCCTCCCTTGCCGGGGTCACTTCGCTGCGTGTCGGGCGTTCATCTGGAGGTTATCTTTTCGGGGCGGCCGATTACGTCGGGTATTTTGCGCGGCGCGCCTCGGCGGCGCAACTGGTGGCGCGAAGTTCCTGATGACCGAGCCAATGCGTTTTCATGTTGTTGGTCTGCCTCACACCCATGTGACCGCGGCCTATCCCAGTTGCGCGTTTACGCAAAAGGTCTTTCGGTTTTGCCGGATGATGAAAGCCAACGGGCACCACGTCACGCTCTATGCCGGCGAGCAGAACGAGGCACCCTGCGACGAGCATGTCCCGTGCATCAGTGAAACTCAGCGCGCCGAAATGGTAGGGCGCAAGCACTATACGGAGGCTGACTGGGCTCATCCGCACTGGGCCGCGTTCAACGCCAACGTCATTGTTGAGGTGGGCAAACGAATCTCTCCGCGGGACTTCATTTGCCTGATCGGGGGGTATGAACATAAGCCGATTGCCGACGCCTTCCCCAACCACCTCAGCGCCGAGTTCGGTATCGGCTATGCCGGCACATTCGCCAAGTATCGGGTATTCGAGAGCTACGCATGGATGCATATGATCTATGGCGCCGAAGCGGGCCGGGCCGACAAAAAAGATGGGCACTGGTTCGACGCCGTCATCCCCAATCAAGTCGATCCGGCTTTATTCCCGTATCGCGGCAAAGACCGGCGCAATAACGACTATTATCTCTATGTCGGGCGCCTGATTGATCGGAAGGGTTACTCGATTGCGCAAGAGGTTTGCCAGCGGCTCGGTAAACGGCTTGTTTTGGTAGGCCCCGGCGACCACAAGGGTTATGGCGAGTTTCATGGGGAAGCCACCGCGGCCGAACTGGGTCAGCTTATGGCTGGCGCCCGAGCGTTGTTTGCCCCGACGCAGTATGTCGAGCCGTTTGGCACGGTTACAATCGAAGCGATGGCCTGCGGCACGCCCGTCATAACCACGGACTGGGGGGCGTTTACCGAGACCGTTGAACAAGGCGTCGACGGGTATCGGTGCCGAACTCTTGCGGAATTCATGAAAGCGGCGGATGGCGTCAAGGCGCTTGACCATCGGCTCATCCATCGCCGCGCCATGAAGCGCTTTTCAATGGACGCTGTTGCCTTGCAGTACGACCGCTATTTCAGGCGGCTCGCAACACTCTGGGGCGACGGCTGGTATGCCGACGCGAACTGAGCGGCGCCGACAAACACAGATAGTCAACCAACAGGCCCCTTTTGGGGCCTTTCTCTTTCCAGCATAGGAGGGCCGCATGGCTCGCAACATCTCCAAGCTCGGTGAGGAGAAGATCGTCCAATGGGAAGGCGAGGTCCTTCACGCTTACGACGACTTCGACCCGAAGCACCGGATAATCGAGCCGGGGATGACGGTCCGCGGCACTTTGACCGCTGGCGTCGGCCATACCGGCCCCGACGTAAAGCCGGGGATGCGCATCACGACGGCGCAATCCCGCGCATGGCTGCGGACGGACCTAGACCGGTTCGAGGCTGCCGTCGAGCGACTGGTGAAGGTGCCGCTGAGCGATAACCAGTTTGCCGCACTCGTCTCGTTTGCGTTCAACGTCGGCGAGGCCAACTTTGCGCGATCTACCCTGCTGAAAAAGCTCAACCGCGGCGATTACGAGGCGGTGCCTGCCGAACTGATGAAGTGGGTCAACTCCAAAGGCAAGCGGATGCAGGGGCTTGTCAACCGGCGCGCTCAGGAGGGCGCCTTGTGGGGCAAGGGTGAGTTCGTCGCTTCCGGCAGCGTCGACGCCGCGCCCGCGCCGCCTCCCATCGCCACGAAGGAAAACGCCTCGTGGTTCGTCTCGATCATCACGCCGATGCTGGCCGCCATTTCCGGCGATAGCCCGTTGGCATGGGTGTTCGCCGGCATCTTTGCCGTCGCGTTCGGCATTGGCGCCTATCTGTTCCTCAGCAAGAGGCTTGCCCCGAAATGACCTGCCTGTTCGATCCCGTTGGCTGCGTTCTCAATGCCCTGCCCTGGTGGGCCCCATGGGCGTTCTGGGGCTGCGTGGCGCTGATCGTGTTCGGCATCGCGTGGAAGTTCGTCACGTTCGCAAAATCGCTTGGTGGCACGCCTGCTGCTGCCGGGGCAGTAGGGATCGTTGCGACCGTTCTTGGCGTCGTGGCGACGATCCTACGGCGAAAGAAGCCCGTCTCCACCGAAGATCAGTATGACCCGTTCAAGCCGCGCAGCTTCGGCAACCCCGGGCCGGCTGTGCGCAGGAAATATAACCCGGATACGAATAGCTGGGAGTAGCTGGCGGGCCGGGCTTGATACCGGCTGGCGGCTTCGGAGAGCATATCACCTAGGATTGCTGCAACCTTCCGTCCGCATTCATATGCAGCGCTTTCTCGTGTCCATCCACGATGCCGCCAGCCCGAGAACATTACCCCAAATCAGCGCTGAAACCAAGCGCAACTCGAGCATGCTCGAGTTCTCCCTCAAGCGTCACGAGCGGCCCGGACGAGTGCTGTAACACCCGCCCGGTCCTAAGCCCAACTCCTACGGAACAGGAGAAAGACCTATGACTACCCTCCGCCACAAACATTGCGAGCCAGTTAAATGAGCGACGGGCTTTCGCAGCAACAGATGCAGCAGATCGAGGCGGTTGTCCGCCAAGCGATCCGGGAGGAGTTCGCAGAGGCGGGGCTCCGTCTCGACGGCCCGGATCATGTGGACTTTGCGCGCCGCGATTTCATGTTTGTCCGGTCTCTTCGCCTAGCGGTCAGCGGGGTCGCATCCAAAGTTGGCTTCGCAATTTTGATCGCCTGTCTCGGCGGGTTTGTGTGGCTTGTCCAACTCGGCTTTAACGCTTGGCGGGGTTCCTGACGCGCGGTTTGTAATAGTCCGCGGTCCTGGGCTTGCCGTGCCCCGCGCTGAACCCAAGGGCACGCTGCGCACCGTGCCGAGCGGCAGCGGCGCAATCCAAGCTGGGGAAATTGCCCAGATAGATGTTTTTGCCTTTGAAACATATCTCGGCCTTCCACCCGCCGCGGCGCCGGTCCTGATGCACCCCCATCACCCCGCTTGTGTTGGTCACGCGAAGGGACTGGTTCTGGCTATTTGTTTGCTTGTCGACGGCGCGAAGGTTGGCGAGCCGGTTGTCCGCCCTATCCCCATTGATGTGGTCGACTTCGTGCTCTGGCCATTCGCCATGGGCGTAAAGCCACGCCAGCCGGTGGGCTAGATACTCGGCTCCATCAATCTTGATGCTTACGTAGCCTGCGGAATGGCGCCACCCCGCAGTCTTGCCCTCGCACTTAGTCGCAAAAGTGCGCGAGGCCTTTAGGGTAGCAAACTCACTCAGGGCCCTGGGCTTGAAAGTGAATACGCCGGTCGTCGCGTCATAGGTGAAAAGCGTCTGTAGACGTTCAAGATTCAGCATCCCAGCAGTCTAAACCAAGCCGCGACGAAACGGAATCCGGCTGCTGGCAGATTTCGACTTATACACAACCCTGGAAAGGCCAGCCATGACCAACCGCATTCTTGCCTGCCTGTGCCTTGCCGCAATCGCGGCTACGTCGCCCGTACAGGCTGCCGACTGCACCACGCTGGAACAGGCTCAGGAAGCCGTTGTGGCCTCTGGCGGCCGAATTGCCGGGGCTGCTGACTATGCCGGCGCCGTGACCGACACAACCATCATCGTTGAGA
>Ga0209066_10006202_pt1 | contig 12291 bp, 9 predicted proteins | sample All_14_2_FD_187198 | JGI IMG/M metagenome (GOLD analysis project Ga0209066, IMG submission 187198) | Freshwater microbial communities in response to fracking from Pennsylvania, USA - Allegheny Zone_MetaG_DW_15 (SPAdes) (version 2) ...
GCGGTGGCGGGTAGCCCTGGGGGTAGCCTTTTGGCAACGGCTGGGTGGCCCCCGGATTGGGTGGCGGCTGCGGATTCTGCGGGGCTCCAGGCTGCGACGGATTCATAGAGATGATCTTGCCAGGGTATCAGGACGGGACTGCGGCCCCTTTCTTGGGGTGCAGCATGAGAAACGCTGACGAAAAAAATCAGAATCCTTCTTCGCCGCCGACGGTGAAGGTGACGTTGGCAACCTTGGCGACGGCGAGGGCATTGAGCACATCAATGACGCGCTCATAGGTGGCCTGCTCTTCTGCCTGGATGGTGACGATGACCTTAGCGTTGCGGTTGTCTGCCTCCTGCTTGAGGCGCTTGAGGGTGCTGATGAAGTCGGGGAGGGCCTTGTCTGGGCGGCCGCTGTCGAACTCTTCTTCATTGAGGGTGACGGCGCCGGTTTCCTCGACGCCGACGATGATTTCGTCGGGCATTTCGGTGGGGGCATCGGCACTGGGCGGGGCGAGGCCGGGGAGCTGGCTCTTGAGCTCGCGCTCGACTTTGACGGAGCCGACCATGACCATGAAGAAGAGCATGATGACGAAGACGACGTCGATCATGGGGGCGATCTGGAAGCCGACAGCGAGCTGCTCGGTTTCAATTTCGCGATGCTTTTTTTTGCCGGGGGCAGACATGAGGGAGGAAGGTTACTCTTTGTTCAAGGCCGAGAACGAAATGTCATCGATGCCGGCCTGGGCGATGACGCTCATGACGCGCTGGATTTCGATGGCGGGGAGACGTTTGTCGCCACGAATAACGGCACGGTATTTGGCGTTGGCCTCGTGACGGGCGCGGAGTTTTTCGACGAGGGGATCGAAGACATCGTAGGGGGTGTTTTCGAAGAGGATGGTCGCCTTGCCATTGGTCCAGCGGACATTGATGTTCGCCTCGTTTTGAACGTCTTTTTCCTTTTTCTTGGCGTCTTTGGCGACAGGGAGCTGAATCTCCTTGTCGATACTCAACACCTGCGCCGAGGTGATGCTCATAAAGAAAATGAGCAGCACCAAAAGCACGTCAATCATCGGAGCAATCTGGAACTCCGGTTCGCCATCACCACCGCCGCCGCCGCCGCCCATAGTGTTAGTAGGTCAAGGGTTGAGTATTAGAAGAGAGAGATAAGAGGAGGATGAATCAGGCTGCGGAGACAGTCTGAACGTCGCCAGCGACCCAGTTGGGGATGGCGGCGTAGAATTCTTCTTCGCCGACGTGGGCGTCCTTGAGGTGGGCGTAGGGCATCTTGCGGAAGAGGGCCATGACGATTTCCTGGAGATCGCTCATGCTGACCTGGAGGCGATTGCGGAGGAAGTAGAAGAACATGAAGGCGGGGACGGCGATGAAGAGGCCGGAGGCGGTGGCGATGAGCACCTCGCCGATGGCGCCGGAGAGCTTGGCGGGGTCCCCTGCACCGCTGGTTTTCAGGGTGGAGAAGGCGCGCATCATGCCGGTGACGGTGCCGGTGAGGCCGATCATGGGGGTGCAGACACCGATAACGGAGAGGTAGTTGATGCGGGTCTGGATGGCGGCATTGACCTTGTTGAGCTCGCTGAAGAGGGCGGCTTCGGTGGCTTCGTGGCCGTCTCCGAGGAAGCTGAGGCCGACGCGGGTGGTGTTGGTGAAGGCTGAGGGGCTGCCTTTGCAGAACTGGTAAGCGCCGACGTAGTCACCGGCACGGAAGAGGTCCTGGACCTGGGCGACCTGGGCCGGAGGGGCGGCCTTCTTGATGCCGGTGCGCATCCAGAGGTCAACGGTGAGCCAGACGAGGGCGATGGAGCAGGCGGTGATGGGGTACATGACCCAGCCGCCTTCGATGAAGCGGTCGATCATGGACTCGGTATGAACTTCTGCGGCGGCACCTTCCGGGGGGGCCGCGTCTTCAGCATAGAGATTGAAGGAGGTGAGGACACCGAAGGCCAGCAGGACGCAGAGGAACGCGCGGGCAGGGCCGTTGGGGATGTGGCGGGTCATGATGGTGGCAGTGTTGGTTTGCATGGGGTGGGGAAATGGATCAGGCTTTGGGTTTGGAGTCGGTGGATGCGGCTTCCTTGGGTTTGGCGTCTTCCGATTTGCCGTCTGCGGCTGCGGCGGCCTCTTCCTCGGAGACGTTTTTCATTCCGGCAATCGCGGCTTTTTCCTTGGTGGCGGTTTCGGCGATGGGGGAACCGGGATAGGATTCACTGATGCGGGCGAGGAAGGCGTTTGCGTCCTCGTAGCGCTTCATTTTGATGAGGGTCTTGGCGGCGTTGAGCTCGGCCTCGGGGACGCGCTGCATCTGGGTGCCGTAGAACACGGGGATGCGGAGGTAGGCGAGGAGGGCTTTTTCCCACTCTTTTTTGCGGGTGTAAACATCGGCAATGATGGCCCAGAGGGAGGCACCAATGGCGGAGTCGTCGGTTTCCTTGAGGATGCTCTGGGCTTCGGCGATGATGCTGGCGTAATCGGAGGTGGTCTGGCGCTCGATGTCGAGCTGGATGATGCGGAGGCGCATCTTCTGGGCGTCGGTGAGCTTGAGGGCGCGGAGGGATGGCATGGATTTCACCACCTCGTCGAATTTGCCGCCCTGATTGAGGGCTTCGATGTAGGCGAAGTAGATGTCCACATACCAGTTGCCTTCGATGCCTTCAAAATGCTCGAAGAAGTCACGGCCCTTTTTGAGGACGGCAATGGCTTCGTCGGTCTTGCCCTTGGCGAGGAGGTCGGCTGATTCGGTGAGCTCTGCGGGATAGGGCCACTCGAGGGAGTCGATGTTCTTTTTGTCGAGGATGGTGACGGCCTTGTTTTCACCGATCTGGACGGTGCGAACGATCTTGCCTTCCGGATTGATGGTAAATTCCGAGGAGAAGACGCGGTTGCCGTCCTTGAGGACGATGGCCTGGCCAAAGGCAGAACCGGCGGCCACGAAGGCGAAGATGAACAAAAAGCGGGCGAACGAGTGCATGGAAATCGTGAGGTGGGTTCGCATCAAATTAATAGGTGGGGAGGAGTTTTTCAGCCTCTTTCATTTCCGGCTGTCCCTGAAGATCCTTGCGGTCGATCATCTCCTGCAGCGTTTTCCTGGCTTCCTCGGTCTTGCCGAGAGCCTTGAAGGATTTGGCGCATTGCAGATAGGCCTTGGCCATTTCATCCTTCCACTTCTGGTGGGCGATGAAGACGCGCTGGAAGTAGGCGATGGCGGCCTCGTGCTTGCCTTGGAGGGCTTCGATTTCGCCGAGCATGCGCAGGGCATTGGCGGTGGCGTGGCCGCGCCATTCCTTGGTGTTGGCGATCTGCTCGAAGATCTTCTTCGCTTCGTCATACTTCTTGAGTTTGACGAGGGTTTTGGCCTCGCCCTGAGTGGCATCGAGCACGTGGGAGCTGCCGGGGTAGTTGTTCAAGGCATCGCGGAAGAGATCGAGAGCCTTGTCGTACTCGCCTTTTTCAAAGGCGATTTCAGCCAGGCCGACGGGAGCGCCGTCTGAGAATTCGCTGTCTTTGAAGAAGTCTCTGAGACGGACGTAGCAGCCGGTGGCTTTTTCCAAGTCGCCATTTTTACGGGCGTTGTCGCCCACGATGTTCAGCAGCATGGGGCTGAGGTCATCGGGCTTGGCCACTTCAACGATGATTTTGAGGTACTTTTCCGCCTTGTCCGGCAGCTTCATGACCTTGGCGAGCCATGCTTTGGCAAAGAGAATGCGCATCTGGGCGGTGCCGTTCATGGCGGCCTGAGGCGGGGTGAGCAGATCTTCAATCTGCTTTTCGACGTCCTCAAAGGTGAGGTCTGGAGCGGGGGCAGGAACAGGAGCTTTTTCGCCGGACTTAGAGCCCTCGGCAGGAGGTGCGACCGGGGCTGAGACGCGACGGCGTTTGGGCGCACTGATGGACACGAGCTGCTGAATCAAGCCTTCCACCTGCTGATTGGCGACGATGGGAATGCGGGTTTTAATTTCAGTGGCCAGCATTTTTTTGGCCTCTTCGATCTTGCCTTCCTTGATGTTGGCCCGGCTCATCCAGAGGACGGCCTTGAGAGCAAGGTCCTCATTGTCCTTGTGCGTGTTGTAATAACGCTGCCACATGGCGGCCAGCTCCTTCCACTTGCCGGCACCGACGTAGAGGTCCGTGAGCTGATCCATGGAGTAGGTGAGGACGTCGTCGGTCTTGGCCTTGTCGACCGAGGCGGCGAACTGAATCATCGCGTTTTCATAGTCGGCGCGCTGGTTGTAGATGTCTCCGAGGAGAGCATGGACCTGGCCGATGTTCTGGTCGTTAGGGGCATCTTTGACGATGTTGAGGAGCTCGGTTTCGGCCACCTTCTTGTCGCCGGCCTGGAAATCAATGAAGGCGAGGCGGTAGCGGGCATCGACCACATACTGCCCCTTGGGATTGTCCTTGATGTAGGTTTTGAGCGCCTTGGTCACGCTCTTGGAGTCGTTCTGGTAGAAGTAGGTCAGAGCGATGCGGTACTGGAGATCGTCCTTGTAAGTGGTGTTCGGGAAATCCTGGAGGAGCGTCTCATAGGTGGTGCGGCTCTCGTCAAAGCTCTGCATTTCAAACTGGACGCTGCCGATGAGGAAATTGAGGCGTTCCTTGTCCGCCTTGGGGAAGGTCATGGCCTTTTTCCAGGCATTGATGGCCTCCTTGGGCTGCTTGTTTTGATAAGCCAGCATGCCGAACATCATGGACACTTCGCCGACCATTTCGCTGTCCGGGAAGGACTCGATGAACTGTTCGCAAAGTTCACGGGACTCCTTGATGCGTTTCAAGGCGGCATTGACCATGATGAGGCCGTACATGCACTTGTCCCGCTGGGCGAACTGCTTGAAGTCTTTGACGACGACTTCGAAGGCCAGAGTGGCCTGCCAGAGACGGGAAGGATCGCCAGCGCCGGCTTCGGAGGGGGACCCCATCTCATAATAGCAGCGGCCGAGGCGGTAATAGAGAGAGGCATCGTAATCCGTGCGCTTCTCGATTTCGGCCATGATGTCCTTGTTGGCCTTGAGCTTGGTCTCAATCTCGTCCTTGCGAACGCCGGTCGCCTTCTTGAGCTGGGCCTCAAGCTTTGCCACCTGCTCAGCCTGAATGCGTGAAATTTCCGCTTTTTTGCGCACGAGCTGGTAGGCACCGAGAGCCTCCTTGTAGGCCTTTTTTTCCATCATCTCATCGCCCAGCTTCAGATAGATGTTGTTCATCTGAGCGATGCTGTCGCCACCGGAGGCGAAATTGCGGACTTTGTCCATCAGGGCGGTGGCTTCGTCGAGCTTGCCGTTGCTGACGTAGATGTTGGCGGCAAGCATGGCGGCCTGAATGGATTCAGCGCTGCGGATTCCGTCTGCGAGCACCTTGGTGAGGATGTCCAGGGCCTCGTCCTTCTTGTTCTGCTTGTTGAGGGTGTCGGCAATGATGAGGCCGGCCTCCGCTTTCTTTTCAGGAGAGCTGCGGACGACATCAGTGAGCTCCTTGATGCCCTGATCTTCCTTGTGGCTGGCGATGTAGGAACGGCCGAGAGCCATGCGGACATCGATGATGGCCGAGCCCTGGGGGAATTCCTTCACGTAGGCTTCGAGGGCCTCGATGGCCTTGGGGTAGTCGTTGAGATTGTAATAACAGGCGCCTTCGGTGAAGAGAATGCTTTCGAAGGGTTTGTTGTTGAGGTTTTTCTTGGCGATCGCGAGCTTGGAAAGCGCCTCCTGGTATTTGGCCTCGGCAAACAGAGCGCCTGCAGCAGCGATGAGAGCTTCGGTTTCCTGCTGGATGTTCAAAGCGCCAGGAACCGCAGGGGCTGCGGGGGCGGCAGGAGCCGCGGGCGGAGGAGCCTGGGAAAAGACAGGCGTGACAGCGGCCAGGGCCAAGGCGGCACAGAAAATGGGTCTCATGAGTTGGAGGGAGCGTTCCACATCAGCACAAAGTACTAAAAAACTACGGGGATGCACAAGCTTGAATTTACGCACGTCATCAAGTTTGAAGGCGCAATCTGGCTGGGCATCTGGGGAAACTGACATTTTTCGAGAAAGGGATTTGAGATTAGCAGGACGGTCATTTTTGTCACGGGAGAAAAATCAAAAGGACAAATTCTATCCACCATTGAAGCGTTGCAACTGAGTGGATTCTGAAGACCGGGGGGGGCAGAAGCGGTGCGTACAGCATTTAGGCCGGGGAGGCTTAACACGGCTCGACATCGGGCGATTGTCGTTCAACCATGGAGCCGCATGTCCAACCCCGCTCTTGAAGTTACAGACCTCACCTTCCGCCGTGGCCGCCCGATTCTCAAAGGCATCTCCTGGCGGGTGGATCCCGGCCAGCACTGGTGCATCCTGGGCCCCAACGGCTGCGGCAAGACCTCACTCATCAACCTGATCACCGGGTATGACAGCGCGACGAGCGGCAGCCTGAGGATCGGAGAAAGCGTGTTTGGGGACGACGACTGGCGGGAGGTGCGGCGCCGGGTGGGGCTGGTGACGAACACGTTGACCACCTATTTAGAGAGCGGTGAACCGGTGCTGGATGTGATCTCCAGCGGGCGGGAGGCGAAGCTGAACCTGATCGAGGAGCCGCCGGCGGCGGTGCGCCGGGAGGCGGCGCGCCTGCTGAAGCAGGTGGGGTGCGCCTATTTAAGAGAGGGCGTCTGGGGCCCGCTGTCTCAGGGGGAAAAGCAGAAAGTGCTGATCTGCCGCGCGCTGATGGCGAAATTTCAGGTGCTGATCCTGGATGAACCGTGCGCGGGGCTGGACCCGGTGGCGCGAGAGCATTACCTTCAATGGATGCAGTCGCTGGCGGTGCAACCGGAGTCCCCTTCCCTGATCATGGTGACGCACCATGTGGAGGAAATCCTGCCGAGCATCACCCACTGCCTGCTGCTGCGGGACGGGCAGGTGCATGCGGCGGGTACGAAAGAGGAGGTGCTGCACAGCCAGAACCTGAGCGAGATTTATGGTGCGGCGATGAAGCTTGGCAGGCGTGGTGACCGTTATTGGCTGCGACTTGCCTGAGCCTTCGGCCATGAAAAAACGCCTCTCCCTTCTCCTGCTGCTGACGGCTTTAGCCCATGGGGCGGAGGAGGTACGTTTTGAGCGTGTGCCGGAAGGCGGAGTGCAGCCGCAACTGGCGACCTCTCCTGATGGCACACTGCACCTTGTCTATTTAACCGGAGATCCGCGTGGCGGTGATGTGCGCCATGTGACGAAACGGAGCGGTGCCGCCAACTGGAGCGAGCCGCGCACTCTTAATGGTATGCCGGCGACGGCGGTGGCGGCCGGAACGATCCGCGGGGCGCAGATCGCGGTGGGAAAAGATGATTCGCTGCATGTGGTGTGGAACGGCCCGGGTGGGAAGGATCAACCTGCGCCGCTGTTTTACACAAGATCGCTGAACCATGGAGGGACGTTTGAGAAGCAGCGGGACCTGCGAGCGGATACGCAGAGGCTGGATGGCGGCGCGTCCATCGCAGCGAGTGCGAAGGGGGAGGTTTACATCGTCTGGCATGGGGCGCCTGCGGGAGCAGCGCCGGGGGAGATCAACCGGCGGGTGTTTGTGCTGCGATCGAAGGACAACGGGGGTACGTTTTCGAAGCCGAGGATTGCGAACGGGGATGATCCGGGAGTGTGCGCGTGCTGCTCGCTGAAGACCTTTGTGAGTCCCAAGGGGGAGCTGATCACGCTGTACCGTGCGGCGCGGAGCATGGCGCAGCGGGACATCACGCTCATGATTTCCTCGGATGGCGGGGTGACTTTTCAGCACCGGAACGTGGGGCCATGGGCGATCAATGCGTGCCCGATGAGCAGCACGAGCGTGATCGCGGCCGGCGCGAAAACGCGGGCGGCGTGGGAGGCGGAGGGCAAGGTGTACACGGCGCTGCTGGATGAGACATCTGCAGCGCTGGCGGTTTCTGAGGAAAAGGCGAGGCACCCTGCCCTGGCGGTGAACGCGAAGGGTGAGACGCTGGTGACCTGGAGCGTAGGGACAGGATGGCAGAAGGGCGGGCAGCTCGGCTGGCTGGTGCTGGATTCTTCTGGCAAGGCGACTGGCGAGCGTGGGATGAAGGACGGAGTACCGGTGTGGGGCTTCACTGCGGCCTATGCGGAGGGGGAACGTTTTGTGATTTTGTATTGATTAACCACGGCCATGGGTGCGGTCATTCTTCATCCTCAGACCTCCAAGGCCGACGGCCGTGTGCTGAATGAAGCGGCGGCTACAACAAGAGACCGGGCATTGAGCCGAGGCGGAACAGGGCTGCTTTGCCCAGCGCGAAGGGCAACTCCAAGCGCCGTGCCTGGGGAGCAAGCCGAGCCATGTAGAAACAGTAAAGGCGAGAAAGGCTTGTGATGAATGGCGCTCGATCAAGGACATTCATCGTCAATTGGGAGCGCACCGGACTGTGGCAGCGACGGGGCGATGATGATGCTACTGGGTGGTGCATGTGGCGAATAAGAACAGTGAGAATATCATGGGCTGGTATGCGAACGGGAGCATCACGGCGGAGGCGTTTCTGGTGGGGAACGGCACGTGAGGAGAAGCTGCGGGGGGTCCTTCCTGGCCGAGTGTTGCGCTACCCAAGGCCTCCTCGCTGAGGCTCGGCTGAATCCGCAGCCCCTTCAGGGTTGGCATGGGGCGGGGCAACAGGATGAACGGAACGGTTTTTGGCTTTGACGTTTGGACTGCTCAGGATCGTTGGTTCGAAGTTGGAAAGGAGCGGGAGCCAGGGGGGGAGAGCATTCGTTTCGCTCGCATGATGAACTTCACCTGTTCGCAGCGTTAGAATGCGCTTCACTTAACAACCATGAAATCCAAGCTGCTTCTCCTTGCCGTTCTCGCGTCGTCCCTTGTCCATGCCGAGGACAGTCGGGTGCAGGCGCCGAAGGATTTGAACGGGTATTTTCCGTTTAATCCGCCGTCTTCGCTGAGTGAGTGGGATGCGCGGAGGGATTATGTGCGGCGGCAGATCCTGGTGGCGGAGGGGCTGTGGCCGATGCCGACGAAGACGCCGCTGAACGCGGTGGTGCATGGCAAGGTGGAGGGCGATGGCTTCTCGGTGGAGAAGGTGTACTTTGAGAGTGCGCCGGGATTTTTTGTGACGGGGAGCCTGTGGAAGCCGAAGGTGATCAAGGGCAAGGTGCCGGGGGTGATGTTTGCGCACGGGCACTGGAAGGATGCGCGGCTTTCGATCGAGACGGATGCGAAGGTGCGGGCGGAGATCGCGGCGGGGGGCGAGCGTTTTGAGCGAGGAGGGAAGAGCATTTTTCAATCGCTCTGCGTGCAGCTGGCGCGGATGGGCTGCGTGGTGTGGCAGTGGGACATGCTGAGTGATTCGGACTCGGTGCAGATCCCGCGTGAGATCGTGCACACGTTTGCGAAGCAGCGGCCGGAGATGAACACGGCGGAAAACTGGGGGCTGTTCAGTCCGCAGGCGGAGGCGCACCTGCAGTCGATCATGGGGCTGCAGACGTGGAATGCGGTGCGGGGGCTGGACTTTTTGCTGTCGTTGCCAGAAGTGGACCCGGAGCGCACGGCGATCACGGGTGCGAGCGGTGGTGGAACGCAGACGATGCTGCTGGCGGCGATCGATGACCGGATCAAGCTTTCCTTTCCCTGTGTGATGGTGAGCACGGCGATGCAGGGTGGCTGCACATGCGAGAACACTTCACTGCTGCGGATCAACACGGGGAATGTGGAATTTGCGGGTCTCTTTGCGCCGAAGCCGCAGGGGATGAACACGGCAAACGACTGGACGAAGGAGATGGCGACGAAGGGGTTCCCTGATTTGCAAAAGCTGTACACGACCTTTGGCAAGAAGGACAATGTGTTCCTGCTGCGCGGGGAGCACTTCCCACACAACTACAACGCGGTGACGCGGAGTGCGTTTTACACGTTTGTGAACAAGCACTTCAAGCTGGGGCAGGAGTCGCCGGTGATCGAGCAGGACTATGAGCCGCTGACGCGGGAGCAACTGACGGTGTGGGATGACAAGCACCCTGCCCCGAAGGCGGCGGACCCGGAGTTTGAGCGGAAGCTGCTGAAGTATTTCGCTGAGGATGCTGAAAAGCAGGTGAAGGCGGCGGATCCGAAGGTGCTGCGCGAGGGCATCGAAGTGGTGATCGGCCGGACGTATGACAAGGCGGGCGAGGTGGAGTGGACGCTGAAGGACAAGCAGGACCGGGGTGATCATCTGGAAATGACGGGGACGCTGACGAACAAGACGTACAACGAGGAGCTGAGCGTGGACTGGCTGTACCCGAAGGCGTGGAATGGGCGGGTGGTGATCTGGCTGGATGATGCGGGGAAGAGCGGTCTGGCGAACAACAAGGATGTGAAGGCGCTGGTGAAGGGTGGTGTGGCGGTGCTGGGGGTGGATCTGCTGTTTCAAGGGAGCGAACTGGGGAAGCAGAACCGGCTGGTGGCGAATCCGCGTGAGTTTGCGGGATACACGTATGGCTACAACAACGCGCTGTTTGCGCAGCGTGCGCATGATGTCCTGACGCTGACGAGCTTTCTGAGGAACACGAAGGTGGGATCGCACCCAAGCCCGAAGTCGGTGTGCGTGGCGGCGTTTGGGGAGCAGACGGGGCCCATCGCGGCGGCGGCATGTGCGCTGTCGGGCGAGGCGATTGACCGCGCTGCGGTGGACACGCATGGGTTCCGCTTTGGCAAGGTGCTGGATTATCGCGATCCGATGTTTCTGCCGGGCGGAGCGAAGTATCGCGACCTCCCGGGGATGCTGTCGCTGTACGATCCGAATAAACGCTGGATCAAAGGCGAGGGGAAAGACGCTGCGGGCCCGGCGGTGGAATGGCTGCTGAAGTAGCGGGGACGTGCATGCAGAGCCTGGAGGAATGCGTGATCGAGTTTGTGGCGGACTTCACGGGGTTCAAGCCGGAGCTCATTCATCTCCATACCACATTGTACGGTGATCTCGGTGTCGCTGGCGATGATGGATTGGAATTGATCCAAGCCTATGGGAAGAGATTCCAGGTGGACTTGGCGGAGTTCCAATCCTTGCGCCATTTTGGCAGCGAAGGCTTGAGTATTCTAGCCCCGCTTGGTTTGTTATGGATGGTGATTAGACTTCCGTTTCGGCAGAAGCGGACTCCAGAGGAGAAGTCAAATTTGCAGGCCTTGCGGATTGGTGATCTGATCGCATTCGCACGCGCTGGACGCTGGAGATGGCCTCAGGAATGAGGCATGGCCCTCTGCTTTTACCTGCAATCCATGTCCGAGGGCGACGTGTATAGGGCGATGAAGCAACCCAGCTCGCTCAACTTGCGAAACACATCCATCTCCACAAGAGGGCTCTCACCAGCCAAAAGCTGGCTGCCTTGCCCTGGCTTAGCGATGGCATGCCCCCGCCTTCGAACGACCTGTGGCATGCGTGAGACGAGCGGCACGGCGAAAGCGGTAGCTGCGCTCGTTCCGCGCTGCGCAACCGCAGTCCATATGGGAGGGCGCGCCCCATCATTCCTCGATGCGAGGCTGCTGCATCGAGGATGAGTGGGAGAACGAGCGACTACACGGCCACGCAGTGGACCTTGCTGATGCCCTGGATTTTTTCGAGTTCGGCGATGACTTCGGCGCCGGGGGCGGAGTCGAGGGTGAGGAGGGTGAGGGCCTTGCCGGATTCTTTGTCGCGGCTGAGGCTCATGTCGGCGATATTGACGTTGTTTTTGCCGAGGGTGGTGCTGTAGGCGGCGATCATGCCGGGGCGGTCGATGTTCTCGATGAAGAGGAGGGTGCCTTCAGGGCGGGCTTCGATGCGGTGGCCGTTGACTTTGACGATGCGGGGCTCGTTGCCGAAAAAGGTGCCGGCGATGCTGGCGGATTCGGTGTCGTTTTTGGCGACGACTTCGATGAGGTCGCTGAATTCGCTGGCTTCAGGGAGGCGGCTTTCGGTGAAGCGGAGGCCGAGATTGTCGGCGACGCCGTTGGCATTGATGTAGTTCACCTGCTCGGCACCGACGGCGCGCTCGAGGAAGCCTTTGAGCACGGCGCGGGAGATGAGGGTGGTGTCTCCGCCGCCGACTTTGCCGCTGTAGTTGATGCGGACGACGTTGGCGCGAGCGGGTGCGAACTGGGAAACGAGGCGGCCGAGGAGCTCACCGAACTTGAGGAAGGGACCGATTTCGGCGAGCACTTTGGGATCGACGTTGGGCATGTTCACCGCGTTGACGACGGTGCCCTGGAGGAGGTGGGCCTTGATGACTTCGGCGATTTCAATGCCGACGTTTTCCTGGGCTTCTTCGGTGGAGGCACCGAGATGCGGGGTGAAGACGGTGTTCGGGGCGCTGAGGAGGGGGTAATC
>Ga0209066_10006203_pt1 | contig 12288 bp, 12 predicted proteins | sample All_14_2_FD_187198 | JGI IMG/M metagenome (GOLD analysis project Ga0209066, IMG submission 187198) | Freshwater microbial communities in response to fracking from Pennsylvania, USA - Allegheny Zone_MetaG_DW_15 (SPAdes) (version 2) ...
TCCCCCTTCAACTCCACCCCCACGCCTTTGTTAAAATAGTCAAGCGTCCCCACCCCCGCTTCAACCGCTATCTCAATCGCCTTCGCCAACCGGGGTGTCATGAGTTCATTTTGACAGTGCTTTTGTCACATGCTGAATATCTTGGTCTTTTGGGTAGACTTTCGTCTATGCATGAGATACCTACTATTCTTGTGAAAATACGCGAGTTGGAAACGTGCCTGCGGGAAATAGTCACTTGTTCTCCCATATTTGATGAGGTGCGAGTTTCCACGCCTAAATGGAATAGATTATGTTCTGCCATGGATATCATTGGTGACTCAACATTAGCCTTTGAAGCATATGTTCAACATGAAACAAATGATGATGGCATGCTGTACTTAACAGTCCACGGACTATTTCAAACTATTGCCCAGCAATTAAGCGCTTGCCTAAGAATAAGTCAGTCTTTAAACATTAAACCTAGAAGCTTGTTAGAGGTAAAGGCAAAAGAACTTAAGGAAATACGCAATATTGCGAGCGGGCATCCTGACGAATTTCGAGATAACTCAAAAAGAATGGGAACGTCAGGCATTTCGCGGGTTACGCTTAACAAAGAAGGCTTCACATTAGTTCAATGGATGGATGATGATACTCAGTCATTCAACGAAGTTAATATCAAGAAAATGCTTATAACTTGTGCAAGGGTTGTGCGACTTTACCTAATTCAGGTTATAAATCATTTAGTGCGAAAAAAGCGTATATTTTCAAATGAATGGAACTTGAATCCGCTTACGGATCATATCAAATTACTAGGATATTATTCGGAGAAATTGGGTGACGGACTTCGCAATTACAAAGGCATTCCCTTAAACACAACTTTAGATTTGATTGAATGCCAAATCTCAAATTTGACCTCGGACTCCAGATATACTCTCGATTTTTGCCGATACTTGAAAATGGACGTTGAGAATGCACAAAATGCAATCCAATTAGTTCGGACTCAAATATCAATCCCATCTTCAATTCATATTGACGATACTCAATTAGAAATCAATGTCGAGTATCTTCAATGGAAGATATGTGAGATAGACTCGCAGGTTGGCAAGATTGACCAATCAATGAGGAGTGATGAAACGACTTCAGTGGATTTGGACACCGTGATTTTGGACTAGAAATACACGCTCAGGCGACAGGAATTGGACGGCACCATGCCATAATCATCCCAACCCCAAAATGCTCTCCGCCATCCTCACCCTCATGATCCAAACCACCGGAAACCCCGTCTTCCCCGGCAACTACGCCGACCCCGAACTCCACCTCTTCCAAGACAAATACTACATCTACCCCACATTCTCCGCCGCCTACGAAGACCAAACGTTCTACGACTGCTTCAGCAGCGACAACCTCTCCAACTGGCAAAAACACGCCAACATTCTCAACTTCGCCGACGTCCCCTGGTCAACCAACAAAGCCGCCTGGGCACCATCCGTCATCGAGCGAAACGGGACCTACTACATGTACTTCTCCGCCGGAGACGGTGCCGGAATCGGAGTCGCCTCATCAAAATCCCCCGCCGGACCTTTCAAAGATGCCCTGGGCAAACCCCTCATCAAGGAATACATCAACGGTGCCCAACCCATCGACGCCCACGCCTTCATCGATGACGACGGACAAGCCTATCTCTATTACGGCGGATGGAAACACTGTAACGTCGTCAAGCTCAAAGAAAACATGATCGAAACCGCAGGCGAATTCCTCGAAGTCACTCCCGAAAACTACGTCGAAGGCCCCTTCATGCTCAAAAAAGACGGCAAGTACTACTTCATGTGGTCCGAAGGCGGATGGACAAACTCATCCTACGGCGTCGCCTATGCCATCGCCGATTCCCCCCTCGGCCCCTTCAAACGCAAAGCCCACATCCTTGATGGCGTCCCCACCATCGGCATGGGTGCCGGACACCACAGCGTGCTCAAACTCCCCCGAACCAACGAATACGTCATCTGCTACCACCGACGCCCCGCCGGCTCAACCGCCCGCGATAACCGCGTCACCTGCATCGACAAACTCATCTTCGAACCCAATGGCGATATCCGCCCCGTGGTCATCACCAACGAAGGCGTCCCCGCCTGGCCCGCAGTAATAAAATAAAAAAATCAGGAAAAGTCATGTTCGCTCTTGACTCTCACCTTGCCCGAGACTCGCAAACTGCCTTTCGATGATCAAAATCGGCGACTTTGCAAGAATCAGTGGTGTGACTGTCGCAACGCTTCGGCACTACGATGAATCCGGCCTTCTCAAACCCGCACTCGTCGTAGAGGCTTCGGGATACCGCTACTATCGCATGGAGCAACTCCCGAAGCTCAATCGCATCATTGTTTTCAAAGAACTCGGTCTCACACTAAATGAAATCGAACACTTCCTTTTAAGTAAACAAGATGCCGGTGAGCTGCGTGATCTGCTACGCCAAAAACGAGCAGAAAGCGAGAAACGCATGACCGAGGAGTTCGCAAAGCACCAACGGATCGAGCGCCGAATCCAAATCATCGAAAAGGAAAATGCAATGCCAGAACTCGAAATAGTCGTAAAAACGGCCCCCTCAATGACACTTGCCACAATTCATGTCCATGTCCCAACAAACGAACAAGTCCCTGAACTGCTAAGCAATGCCTATGGCAATATCTGCCAATTCTTGCAACAAAAAGGACTGACCCAGAAAGGCCCGTGCCTCGCGATTTGGTACAGCTCACCAAATGACTTCACCGAAGAAGAAGTCGATGTAGCAATCCCCATAGACAAAACAACTACTGGCGAAGGCAACGTAATAATCCAAGAAATCCCTGCCACTCAAGTTGCCTCTGTCGTCCACAATGGCCCATTTGAAGAGTTTCAAGAGTGCCACCGTGCGCTCATGAATTGGATCGAGGATTCTAACTACGAAATTTCCGGCCCATACCGCGAAATCTATCACGAAAACAGCGAAGAATCCGCAACAACCGAAGTCCACTACCCAATCACACTCAAAAAATGATCTTGCGGGGGAGACGCGACAGCATCTCCCCCTACCTGAAAGCCCAAAAAAGGATTACGCTTTCTTTCGAATCAATGCCGCGCCAGCAGTAGGCAACCCTACCACCGACGCCCCGTCGACATCACCAACGAAGGCGTCCCCGCCTGAACCACAATAATCAAATGAAAGTCGACATCGCAAAATTCGAAGCCGAACCCCAAGGCTCTTTCCATGTGCTCGAACAAGAAAAAGCCGAGCGCATGTCCGCCAAGACCCTTTATATCCCCAGTCCCCTCGATGTCGCCAAAGCTATCCAGGACATCCCATCCGGCAAAACCCAAACCATCTATGACCTCCGCGAAACCATCGCAAAAGCGCACAACGCCGACACCGCATGCCCCGCCAAAATCTTAAAATACTGGAAGTGGATGGCCCAATTCAGCGACGAAAACCCCACCACAAAAACCCCCTATCACATCCCCTGGTGGCGAGTCCTCAAAGATAACAAACCCAGTCGGCACATGCCCGGCGGCATCGAAAATCAAAGCAAAATCCTCCAATCAGAAGGCGTCTCCGTCAAATAACCAGCCCCGCAGAAAATCCCGTAGTCACTTGCAACTCCCCCCGCCAAAACGCGTAATATCTCGCTGAGCATTGATGAAAAAATCTCAATCCATAAAACTTGGAATCGTCTCCCTCTTCAGCGTGGCCCTCCTCGCCGGATGCACCTCGCCCGAACAATACTCTCGCCGATGTGTCGACAAAAAAGACAAACTGCAAGATGACCAACAATGCCGATCCGGCGGAGCCGGTCGCTGGGTCTACATGGGCAGCCATTCCCGAATCACCAACGGCATCATCTCCGGCTACCACTCCACCGAGCCAAAAACCGGAAGAATCGTCAGCTCCAACGGATCAACCGTCCGATCCGCCCCCTCATCACGAAGCGGTTTCGGGTCGTCCGGCTCGTCTTCGTTCGGAAGTTAATGCGCCGACAAATCCAAATCCCCCGGACAAATTGGCAACAAAAAGTCGAAGAAGTCGGACTTGTCTTTCACACGCACCAAAACCAGCCGTATTGGGATGAGTCCGCCGCCTATATATTCACCTCAAAAGAAGTCGAAAAACTTGAGTCCGTCACCAACGAACTCCACCAACTCTGCCTCCAAGCGGTCGGATTTGTCATCTCAAACAACCGATTCGCCGATTTCGGAATATCCCCTGATCTCGCAAAAGTGATCACCTCCGAGTGGGAAGCCGAGCCGCCCACCCTCTACGGCCGATTCGATTTCGGGTTCGATGGCAACTCCGAACCAAAACTCTTCGAATACAACGCCGACACCCCCACCTCACTCCTCGAAGCTGCCGTCGTGCAATGGCACTGGCTCCAAGATGTCCACCCCGGAGCCGACCAATTCAACGCAATCTGGGAAAACCTCATCGAACAGTGGCAATGGCTCAAAGATAACAACAAACTCAAAGGGCAAACCGTCTATTTCGCCTCCCAAGATCACTGGGAAGATCTCATGACCGTCGCCGTCCTCCGCGATACCGCCGACCAAATCGGTCTCCAAACCGAATCCCTTCTCATGGAAGAAATCGGCTGGAACGAAATCGCCCAAGAATTCCGCGATCTCAAAGAAAAACCCATCGAAACCATCTTCAAGCTCTACCCCTGGGAATTTATGGTCAAAGATAAATTTGGCGAAAACGCCATCGCAAATCTCCAAAAAACTCAGTGGATCGAACCGATCTGGAAGATGATCCTTTCAAACAAAGCGCTCCTCGCCATCCTCTGGGAAATGGCCCCCAACCACCCCAATCTCCTGCCAACCTATCTCGATTCCCCCCGCGATCTCACCCAATACGTATCAAAGCCCATCCTCGGCCGCGAGGGTTCAAACGTAGAAATCGTCTCCAATTACGAAAGCGCAAAAACCGATGGCCCCTACCAAAACGAGCGACGCATTTTCCAAGAATTCTACGGCCAAAAAACATTCGCCGGAAACCGCCCCGTCATCGGGAGCTGGGTCGTCGGAGAATCATCTTGCGGAATCTCTATCCGCGAAACAACCAATCTCGTCACCGATGACCTCGCCCGATTCATCCCCCACCTCATCGGCAGCTTCTAAAAAAAAAAAAACTGGATGAGCCAGCCAGCTCATCCAGCAAAAAAAGCTAAAAACCCAAAAAGGCTTACGCTTTCTTCAGTTTCTTTCGAATCAATGCCGCGCCAGCAATCGCCAAACCAACCATAGATGCCGGTTCGGGAACCGCTTCAGTCGTGATCTTCAACTTAACACCATCGTTAAAATAGTGGCAGTCAGGATCAAAAGTCAAAGCAAAATATCCGTCCGAAGCATATTGTTGCAGTTCGTCCAAAACGCCCTGTGCTGCAAAGTCAAACTTCAAATCAAAGCCCGTGTTCACGCCACCAAGCGGATCGCTCCATGTGCCAACCCGAACGCCTTGACCAGCAAAGTAGTCGCCGCTAGCTTGGTTGTCATAAAAGCGTTGAACGCCAACCGGCGTATTGCCCGAACCGTTTGTGTTCAGCAAGTCAACATAAAGAATGTCTTGCTCAACTGTCCAGTCCCAAATGTTTTTGATTTCAAGACTTGCGCCCGTAATAACTTCGTTAGCCGGCACATTAAACTTAATGCCCCACTTATAAGCGTCGTAGTGATCCAAGTCGCTCAAATCTGAGTTGCCCGGAGGTGTAAAGGTGTAAGTGCCAGCGTTCGCAATTCCGACCGCGAGCATTGCTGCGAGTAGTGTGGTGTGTTTCAACATTCCGTTTGACCTTGCCGCCTAAGAGCGACCCTCAACCAACCTTCGCAATCCGCGTGCCAATCCAACCAAATCCGTCAAAAAACTTTATTCCCAACAACCACAGACTCAAAAATCATGCAAAACTCAACCCATGACGGCCGCTTCCATCGTCGCCCTTTCATTCATTCTTGCCACTCCGAAAGTGCCACAACACGCTCAAACCGCCGATCAACTCCTCAATTCATACGGCAAAAGAGAAGATTTCCCCGCCATAATGCGCGACTCTCTGACGACATTCCTAACTGTCGAAGACCTCTACGCAAAAGCCCAATACAAGCAAGCAAAAAAAACACTTGACCAGTTCTGGACAAAATATCCCCCCGCCACAACCGAATGGCGAAATTTCTACTCCCAATCAGCCAGCATTTCCGCAACGACAGGCATCAATATCGGCACCCCAACCTGCTACTACGCCCTGCGCATGTACGATGAATGCCTCCGGTGGCGCACCGGCCCCCAAAGCACCGTGGCCCCTCTCACAACCGCCACCCTCACCGTAGTCATCGTCGGCCAAAGCCAAGGCATTCAACCTTCCAACAAGGCCGAGCTCGCCAACAAAACCGGATCAAACATCCTTAACAAACTCGACCCCCAACTCGACAAAGAAATTAACGAACTCATCGGCGAATCAACTGAGCTCTTCGCCGAATACATTCGCGCCGCCAGCCTCGGAAAACTCGCCGTCAAAATTCAAATCGTCAAACTCCCAGACCTCACCATTCCTGTCAGCGTAGAAAATCAATTCGCCGGAATGACCGGCAACGCCATGGAAATGATCTGGAAAAACCTCCCCGCCAAAACCCTCAATTCAACCGATTGGTGGTGGGTCATCTACCCATCTCACGTCCCCGAAAAATACCCCGACTTCAAAACCACCGAGTTCATCACCGGAGGCATGGGAACCGGCCCCGATAGCAACTCCCCTTGCTTCATCTCCGATGACCGCTGGATCACCCGCAAACCCCCACACCTCGGCCAAGGCCCCTACACAACCTTCGAACGCCGCGCCTACCTCCCCCAATGGCTCCAACACGAAATGGCCCACCACTGGTTCCGAACCTGGCCCGAATTTCAACTCGAAGCAAAAGATCACCAATGGTTCGATCGCTCCACCTGGCCCGAAAACTTTGTCGGCCACATCGAACCCGATTATTACGCCGAGGCCCTCAACAAAATCCTACAACCAAAAGCCAACCCGCCCATCCACGTCGCTTTGCTCTATGCCCCACCACCAACCAAACTCTTTCAATCCATCGATCCCAAAACAATCGTCGGCAAATACGAACACCAACCAAGGCAAAACGATTGGCACACCGGCGAAATCCAACTCGTCAACGGAAAATACTTCTGGCAAAACCAAGCCGGTGCCCGATGGAGCCTCATCCTCGACCTCTCCACCGGAAAACTCAAAACCGCCGCCGACTGCCCCTACACGCCACAGGGATCAAGTGAGGGCCCGCCATTCAACATCACCCTACAGCGCAATCAACAAGGTCAATTCACATCCGAATTCATCGGATTCACATTCAACGGCAGCCTCTACAAAAAAGTCAAATAATCGCCCATCAACCAAATGTTCAAAGCCAAACACCCACCCGCCTGCCAATCCAAAAGTCGCTCCCAATGCCCATTTCAAACAGGGGCCTAGCCCATCCATCCTAGGAGCCTTTTAAACTTGGGTATATTTTATTTCCTCCGAGTGGGGGATTAGCTCAGTTGGGAGAGCACCTGCCTTGCATGCAGGGGGTCAGGGGTTCGAGTCCCCTATCCTCCACCACTCTACAGATTTTAAGTTTTGACGAATATTTCCCCTATCTCCATGGTCTGAGCAAGCCTCCAAACGATTCCCTTGAGCATCAAATAAAAGAACTTCTGCTGCTCACTCCGAATCTCACCATTCACCTTCAAATATATTTATAGATGACTACCTGCTTTCTTCACCCACGAAAACAAACAATTTAATATATAACCACCTCGTACATGTCCATACGAGATTCAATCCGACTCACCATAATCTTTCCGATTTTTTCAGTTTCAAGTTCTCCTCAGACATCTTAAGAACATCTACTTCAACTCCTTCTTGATTAACGCAAAGTAAATTTCCACCGCGGTTATCTTTAAGTCTAAGTCGCATGTGCCAGCTATTGATCCCAATCATATCATAGGAGACACTGAAGCTCCTTACTTCTACTTGATCATTTAAAGTACAACCGTGAAAAGAGAGTTTTTCGAATGCATCTTCAGGCGGTAGATCCTCACCCCGAACATAGTCATCTCCCCCACAGTAGCTAAGAAACATAGCCGTAGCACCAACGCAAACAACGGTCGTACCCAGTAGCAATTTTTTCACTTCGTCACCGTTGCGGCGGAAAGCATGGCATGAAATTACCACGCTCTTGCCTCATTTTTCCTCTATTGTTCCAATATCCCCATAGCAATCTTCGTCCATTTATTTCAAATTCTCCGTGTCGGCCACACTATCCAGGTCTCATCATGCTTACAATCTCACTAGCAAGGTTGCAAATCACATCAATTCTGTTTGTCCCTCTTAATCATCAGAATAACTCCACTCCCATATTCCCTTTTAATTATTCTATACAGAAAGCCTCCAGATTTAAATATAACGAATTTGCATTCTGCAGATTGCTGGTTAGACCTGGCATTGTTGTCATTACTGGAATCGCATGGCAACCATTCTTGTTTCGACTCAAAACTAGATATATCCTCAGTAGGATGGTACTCCAATGTCTCAACAGTAGGCGAACCTTCTACGAAAAAGTCTGGTGTGTATTTCGCAACGTTTTCAGCTCTAACATTGAGTCCTACATCATTACCTACCGAACGCAAGACAGACAAAGGAGCCCTTTTAGCCAAACATCCTGCACAGTTTAACAATATCGCGATAAAGCAAAATGCCAAACAACAGCGATATGACAGTTGTTTAAGGACAAGAGCGCACATCACGCTCTTAAACACAACTAGCTCTCCTTGCATCAACGCAACCAATGACCGCAACCAGTAGCACTTTTTTCATCTCGTCACCATCGAAGCGAATAACGCTGTTTTTATTTCACTCTTTCGCCATTCAGGTCAAGAGCTGGTTCACCGTTAATTCTAGCTGTAACTCCATGAATGCCTGAAGCATCATCGTAAACTTCAAAAAGAGAACCCGATCCTCTGCGAAAAATGGAGAATCCAAAGTCTTCGTCTTGAATCGAGAATTGTGCTCTAAGTCGTCCATCACTATCGCAGAATTTCATTGCGATTCCATTAGTATCTAGTTGGTCGAACTCAATTGCACTTGCATCACTGCCTGAAAATTTGAAAATAATCTTATCTTTATTTGCAGATAATTGTGCCACAGAGTTGCCATCGCTATCCTTGAATTTGATAGTGGAAACGGTCACCTCGGAGGCATTCACCTTATCACTGTTGTGTATCCCCAATGAATGCCCTAGCACTCCAGATACCAGGCATACGCTTAGAGCCATAAGGCCACCATTGATGTTTGTTAATTGCATAGTTCATTACCTCGCTTTTCCGCACATACCGAGAATTCAGCTTTGGCCTTTAATGTGAAGCTTCCCTTCACATCAGAAATTTTGAAAGTAGGTATTGCGACGCTCAGCCAAGAACCAACTGCCCGCGAATAGTGACGAGCACGGACATAAACAGAGCTGTATTCAGTAAAGGTCTGGCGATAACCCCAAGCTCCACCCCAAGTAAAGCGGTAACCACCATTACCCATGTTCCACTGGGTGTAAAGCTCACCATAAGGATCATAGCTCGCATCTGCCTGAAGCCAGCCATTACGATAAATCCCAACCACATTCCCAGAGCCGTCATGAACATAGTCACGAGAACCAGATTCACCAGAGCGCTGCTCACTCCGAATCTTTCCATTCACCGTCAAATATGTTGTTACTGCCATTTGCTTAACTCTCTTAAAATCCCATCACTACGCCCTACTTTTTTTTATCGCGAGGGTCTGGCCCAATATTCTCCTCAACCCACCTTGACAACTCCGTGTTCTTAGCAATGTAATCGCGAGGAGATCCGCCACGAGTATTTACATAGTCAATTGTGCCGCCTTGCGAGATCAAATATTTGGCCAAATCGTATTGACCACTTAACAATGCACATCTTAGTGGAGTATCTCCATTTGAATCCTTTGCATTGACATCGACTCCTTGGGCAAGAAGCGTTTTCACTTTACCCAGATCACCTTGACTAGCTGCAAAATGAATGTCTTGCTTTTGAACACCACAAGCAAGGCAAAGACTAATGAAGCTAAGCAGTAATAAATAATTTACTACTGACCTATTTTTATCAAATATTCTACTATTGCTCAACTCTTGGCCCCCAGCGTATCCATGTGATTGGATTTGAATCAGACAACATTCCAATCGTACTGTAGGCTAGCATCATATTGCGCTTTGCAAACTGACATGTTTCAACCTCCCTGACGTGAGAATACATTTGATTGCAATCGCATTTCAAGAGATCATTGAAAACAGTGATTAATTCATTCATACAGACCGCCGGATACAGCATGGTTCCATGCCAAGAGAGAGAGAGAACATGGCACTCCTGCGAGCGGAATATATACCGCGAAAGTTTCGAATACTGACTGTGCAGATAATGGATAACCTATCAAACTTACAACTGCATGAACAATAATTGTTAAAATGCAAACTGTAACAGATAGTCTAACACGGCTTTCCTGATCGTTAACACCAATTATTTTCCTGAACGCTGCTACCAGTGGAAGAGCAATAACAAACGTCTGAAGCATCATAATAATTGAATTCGATAAGTAGTTTCGATCCACCTCATATAGTCCAATGATTCCGGGAACTAGAACGGCAACAGAGATAAGTATATAGAACAATTTAGCTTCGCTTCCAAAGCCACTATTTGACATGTTGCATCACCCCACATTTACGATGCATGCGTAGTATGAGACGCACCTTTGGACTCACGCCCTGTCCTCCGATACCCGCTTTCACACAATCATCCAGGCAGCGACGAACACCAACGCAAACCGAACGCCAGTCCGTAATGGACTGACTATATTCCCAAACACGTTCCCAAGTGAAATCGCAAAGACGACTGTAACAAATTTCAAAGGCATTACCTCTCACATCTTCAGATTAACCCGCTTCCAAACAATCCTCAAAAACCGCCCGTGCCAAAACCACGATAACTCAGAGTACACCAACACCCCCCAAAAACCTCCCTAAACCTCCTCAAAACGCCCGAAAACTCCTCAAAACTCCTCAAAACTCCTCAAACCTCCCCAAACCTCCCGCAAAAAAAGTCGACTTCCCTCACTCCCGCACCGGCGGACCAAGCTTCTTCCCCCAAGGATCCTTCACCCACCAAACATTGCGATACCGAACCGGACCCTCCGCTTCCGTATGATGGTCTTGCAAAAGCAAAGGCAACTCATTTGCCCCTTCCGCAACCGAGAGCCCCGTCTTATCCAAAATCTCCTGGTCATCCTGAACTAAAACCCCGTTCCAATAAACCGAAACCCGCGCATTCTCAACCTTCTTCCCATCCTTCCAGCGCGCCGATCTAAACCAAACATCATAAGCCTGCCAAACCCCAGCTCCAAAACTCGCATTAACCATCGGTGCCGTCTGTCGATACACCGAACCTGCCTCATTGAACCTAGTATCGCCCCCATTAACATCCGGAATCCCTGGTCGATTCATAATCTGAATCTCATACCGGCTTTGCAATTTAATCCCACTATTCCCATTCGTCTGAGACTCAACTTTTCCACCTGCTGGAGAAAGCCACTCCAAATGAACCCAAACATCGCCATGCGGCGACTTCGTATAAGCATCACCGGCCCCAATATCCGCCTTAGCGTCATGAACAACTTCGACAAATCCCTTACTCCGCTTCCAAGCCGAAGCTTTCCCACTCGCATCCACAAGCTGAGATTTGCCCTGATCATCAATCAGCGTTTCCGCCCCACGAGGTCGATCAAAACCCTTCCCATTGCGCTGCAAACCAAACCCCATAAATTCCAAAAGAGGAACCTGCGAAATCGTATACCAACCCTCCGGACTCCACATTTCCATTCCCGAATCGCTCTTCAAACCCCTCAAATTGAAATAAACAACATGGCCGGGTTTCAGCCCATCGACCGAGAAGAACGCCTGCTTACCATCCTCAGAAACCTGCACTGATCGAACCGCAAGTCGCTCATCATCAAGCTTCGGCCCACCATAAATCAAATCCGATTCATAACGCCACTGCCGAATATTTGCTTTCACCAATAGATCAGTCGAATTAGCCGGAATCGAATGCGTAAACGACACCACAAATCCGTCCTTCCGTATCGAGATATCATGCATTTCAAACGGTACTTTGCCCGTCGGCTTCAACCGCTGCAATCCAAACCGATGACCCAAATGGTTCCAGTTCCCATTGCTTCCCACCCCACCCACAAAGAG
>Ga0209066_10006204_pt1 | contig 12288 bp, 10 predicted proteins | sample All_14_2_FD_187198 | JGI IMG/M metagenome (GOLD analysis project Ga0209066, IMG submission 187198) | Freshwater microbial communities in response to fracking from Pennsylvania, USA - Allegheny Zone_MetaG_DW_15 (SPAdes) (version 2) ...
TTTCCAACCTGCGTATATTGTGGGATTTCGACTCTACGCAAAAGCCCTCCGGTTGTTCTCTTCCCCAGAAATTCGAAAGAGTCATCGAAAGACTGGCAGCGAGCCATTTCTCTGACGCTAAAAGTTCTCGGTTCCCAAGGGCTGATATAATCATCCGCAATTGTCACTACCGTCGCTGATGGCAAATCGGGGCTCCAACGCTGGCGGATGTTTTTTTTCGTCAAAAGTACTGTCGTTTGTTCTTTTGTTGCACGCCCCTCTTTGAAAAGGGAAACCACCTCGGAAGATGTCATTCTAAAAGCGTCACAGCAGAGTTTTATAAGAGCTGGCTTCCTCGCTAGATCGATCCCTTTTTCTAAAATTCTCTTCATAAGAAGCGTACCTGATTCACCGGGGCTAAATAACTCGAACCGTTCTCTTACCACATCAGTTTGTTTTGGCAAATCAGTATTAGCTTTGTACTCAGCTGGAATTGGAAAACCGTAGATATCCGGAGTCCGTCCATTTATGCTCTCAGTCTGATATTGACTGTTTCTTTCATTAACCGCAAACCTAATTGATGCATCAGTAATCAAATCTCCTATTGCATCCTTTAAAGTTAGATAATTATCCGGTAAGACAGTCGGCTCAGGATAATTGGGTGGGGTCAATCCATTGCGATATCCCATAAAGATAATACGATTTCTTCTTTGAGGCACTCCATAATCCGCAGCATTCAGAATTCTTGGTTTTAATGTGCTATATCCAATTTGCTCAAGTTCGCTTTGCAAAATAACCGGAGTCACACTACCATCAGGATATTCGATTCCTGTGATTCCAATATATCCTGAAAACTGCATATCAACGAATCCCTCAACATTTTCAAAGACTATGTATTTGGGACGGATTTCATTGATTACTCTTACATACTCCCCGAATAGCATATTTCTTGGATCTGATTTGTCCCTTCTTCCCGCCCTTGAGAAGCCTTGACAACTAGGTCCGCCAATCAGCAAATCAATATCCGGAACATCTCTCCCTTTGAAAATTTCAAGTTCCGAAATTCTCTTTTTAATATCTGCACCTGTAAGATTTTTTATATCTGCTCGCTCATACCAGGTGTTTTTTCCTTGTATTAAGCCGAGCTGTTCATGTCTGTGTCGGTATGTCTTCTCGACCATGTCGCTAATATCCGAACTGAAAAGAATGTGAAAGCCTGCTTGGATGAGTCCCTCAGAGCATCCACCAGCGCCACAAAATAAGTCTATTGCATAAGGCATTGTATAGTCCTCCACAGAATGATAGTTTTGGCGCACGGTCATTATAGCATAGGATACGCAACAATGTCCAGGCCTAATAATTCGAACGCTAACGCGAATGAAATATATAGCGACACTAACCAAATGCATGGCATCATAATAATCAATGTCTTCCTAAAGTGCACTAAGCATGAAGAATAAACTCAAATTTTCCCTCCGCTCGAATAATCAAGCTTTCCACCGCCACACTCCACAGTTCCTCATCAAACTCCAGAATCGGCCCCGTAGCTTTCAGTACCTTATAAAACGCATCAAACTCTCGCTTCCTTGCCTTTCGCTGCTCGCGCTGCTCGCCGATCTGTGAAATATGATTCTCAAGCGTCTGGCTTCGAGTCAAAAGCTCCGCGTATCGGTCATCGTATTCGCCTTCCTCGATCAATGCATGCGCGTAGGCGTCAACCAGCTTGCGCATGGACTCGGATATTGCTTTCAGTTCCTTTTCAGCAAAGGCTTCTTTTTCTTCCAACTCTCGCGTGTCTGTCAGCGTTACAATCAGCATCCTTATATCAGCCAGCACCTGATCCTTATTCGCGATCACTCGGTTTATTTCATCTACAAACGCCGCCTTGATCTGATCCTCGGTCACGTGCGGCGTTTTGCATGGCTCGCCGTTGTCATATTTATGCTGGCAGCGCCAGATCACAGTTCGGTATTTATCCGTGCTATGCCAGACCTTTCGACCGTAGTAGCTGCCGCATTCGCCGCAGATAATCTTGCTGGAAAAGCACCCGCTCCTGCCAACATATCGGGCTTCACGGCGGCGTTTGAGTTCCTGCTGAACCTCGTCGAACACCTCGTGCGAAATAATCGCAGGGTGGCTCTGCTCCACATAGTATTGCGGCAGTTCGCCCTCGTTACGCTTCATCTCTTTCGTCAGAAAATTCACGCAAAAGGTTTTCTGCAGCAGGGCGTCGCCCTTGTACTTCTCGTTTGTGAGGATGCTTTCTACCGTGCCCGAATACCATACCGGCTTGCCCGCAGGAGACGGTATCCCCCGCTCCGTCAGTTTTTTGGCAATACCAGAGGGCATCAACCCATCAAGGAAAAGTTTGTAAATAAGTCGTACCGTTTCCGCCTGATCTTCAACAATCCGGGGCTGACCGTCCGGTCCTTTTTCGTAGCCTAGGAACTGTTTGTAGGGCAGGTATACCTTCCCCTCTTCGCACTTCGCACGTTTACCCCATGCTACGTTCTCGCTGATCGACCGGCTTTCCTCCTGCGCCAAAGAGCTCATGATCGTAATCAGCAGCTCTCCTTTGGAGTCCATCGTGTAGATGTTCTCCTTCTCGAAGAACACCTCTACGCCCTTATCCTTCAGCTGACGAACCGCCGTCAGCGTGTCGACCGTGTTTCTGGCAAAGCGCGAAATGCTTTTTGTTATGATCAAATCAATCTTCCCGGCAAGCGCGTCCGCGATCATGTGATTGAAACCGTCGCGCTTTTTCGTGTTTGTACCGGTAATACCTTCATCCGTATAGACCTCGACCATCGTCCAGTCCGGGTTAGCGGCGATCTGGCGGGTATAGTAATCCACCTGCGCCTCGAAGCTCGTAAATTGCTCGTCACTGTCGGTAGATACCCGCGCATATGCGGCAACCCGGCGTAACTCCGATTTCGGTTGATGCGATGATGCTTTGGCAACGACAGTTCGATCAATTCTCGTGACTTTCTTGATGGCTTCCATATGTTGTATTCCTCTTCCTTGCCTTAGTTTTTTCTCCGGCCGCCTTTTTCATTTCGTCCGTCCAGCTTTCCAACCGGGATCGCTCTTCCCAGATATACTCAGCGGTATGTCCGTCCCGATATATAAAAGTCAGTTGCTTCGGATATGCAGCCACGATACGATCGATCTGTTGTTCAAAAACTAACTCGTCGAAAGCAGGCAGCCCGAGCGCTTCGGCGGCCAATTTCATGAGCGTTTCTTCCGGTATTTTTTTGCTTAGGCAGAAGTCCTTCCCCTCCGCGGAATACGTGCTGCAAACATAGCCCGGTGTTCCGTTTGTGTTTTTTCGAATGAAGTGTCGGCCGCAATTCGCGCATATGATTTTCCGGCGAAACGGCTGATCCTCCATTTTCACCTTCGGTCGATTCGCGGCATCCTTTCTGCTCTCCATCAGCGTCATTGCTTGGTGATACGTTTCCTTATCTATAATCGCCGGATGCGCGTCTTCGACAAGAAACTGCGGAAGTTCACCACGATTCTTTTGTGCGCGTTTTGTCAGATGGTCTTTCGTGAACGTCTTCTGGAGCAGTTGACATCCCGTATACTTTTCATTTCTCAATATCTCCGAAACGATAAACTGTTTCCACTGGCCGCCCTGTTCGCATGGAACCCCTTCTATTCGCAGACGCTTTGCAATGACCGTCGCGCTCTCACCGGCGAGATATTCGGAAAATATTCTTCGCACGATCGCCGCTTTAAAGTTGTCAATTTTCACGTTGCCGTGAGAGATCGTATACCCATAAAGCTGACACCAGCCGGTGATTTCGCCTTGCTCATACTTCTTTCGTAACCTCCACTTGACATTCTCGGACGCCGAGCGACTTTCCTCCTGCGCATATGAAGAGAGGATGGTAAGCATCAGCTCGCCATCCCCCGATATACTGTGGATGTTTTCCCTTTCAAAAAAGACGTCCACGCCGCGTTCTTTTAATTCCCGCAGAATATTGAGTGTGTCCAGTGTGTTCCGTGAGAACCGGCTAAGCGATTTTGTGATCACCATGTCGATCAGTCCAGCATTGCAGTCCGCGATCAGCCGCTGGAACTCCGGTCGGGCGCTTTTCGTACCGGTGATGCCTTCGTCCGCGTAGACGGCGACGTACTGCCACTCGGGATTCCGCTGGATGTGCGTTCTGTAGTAACCGACCTGAGCAGCAAGGGATTCAATCATAGTCTCCTTTTCAATCGAAACCCTAGCATATGCCGCGACACGTTTTCTGGGTCGGATGGTCGGAATCGCCGGCTGTTTTGTGTGAATGATTCGTGCCATATCCCCCTCCTGTCGTGTCGCATATTACCTCTGTTTTCAGATCTTATCAACAGGTGTCTTGGCGCTAAGACACACGAAAAAAGGATTGTATTTATCCGTCATTTTCCGATCGAAATCCTCAAATTCCATTCGCGTGATAAGACCTCGCGCCAGCATAGTTCTCGCTACCGTCATCACCGTTTTGTAGCGCATTTCACGCTCATACTGCATGCCCGTCATCCGCTTCTCTCTTCCTAAACCGATCTTGAACATAGCAGGCATGGCAGCAATACTTCCTATGGTTCCGAGTGTAATCCTCAAACATGTGACCGCAGAATGCGCACCGTAACAGGATCGCCGTCTTTTTCTTGCCCGAGTCCCGGTGCGCTTTCCACCAAGCGCGGCGGCAAGCATCTGAACAGAAGCTTCGATGTTTCCGCCCTTGCGGCTGTATGATACGCATTCCGCAGTTCTGGCAAACGCCCGATTCTTTCTCAATCTCAAGCGTTACCTCCGGCTGAAAGCCGTACCGTTGGCAAACGGATTTCACTGTGTTTCTGGATAAATGCATTATTTCCGCGATTTGCGTATAGCTATGTCCCGCAAGCCTGAGACGACTGATACCGGCTTTGTTTTGTTCCGTCATTGCTTCCTCCTGATATAGAAAAAGGAGCGTCTCGAAAAGACGCTCCCATTTCCCGATATGCTTTTACTTCATTCCCGCAATCAGCTGTTCCGCCGTGCCCGTGATCAACGCGGATACATCGATCTGTGCGGCGGTCAGTACATCCATCGCCGAAGCGGAGAGCTTCGCGGTGGTCTTCTCGTAGAGCAGTTGACCGAGTTGCGCGATCTCTTCCTTGGTCAGTTTGCCATCTTTATGAGCGGCTTTCATGCCGTCCACAACCGTCTGTTTCAGCTCGCCGACCGTGATCTGCGCGAGCTTGATCAGCTCCTGCTGTGCGTGGTTCACGGTGTCGAGTTGGGTCGCTTTGCCGAGTTTCGCGGTCAGCCACGCGCCGAACACGCCGATCAGCGCAATAAAAAACGCCGCGGCGATGTTTACGGCGTTCTCGATCAGGATGTCGACGACGGTGGCGTCTGCTGTTCCACCGGTGTCCGCCAACGCAACGGCGGGCAGCGCGAGTAGTATGAGCGCGGTCAGTACCAGAATCAGTTTCTTTTTCATATGTGTTTTCTCCTTCTTCTAGATAGATGTAGCCTGCTCCGAAGCAAGCTCATGGACAAAATCTTCATATTCCTCCTGCGCGGTTTTCGCCTTTTCCCGCGCGGTCTTCATCTCGCCGTTTGTTTCACCTCGCTCCACAGCAATCGCAGTAGCCAGCGATAGCGATAAGCTCGCGTCCTGCATTTTCATAGCGAGCTTCGATTCCTTTGCGCGAATAATAGCTCTCTTTTCCGATTGTTTTCGATCGCGTGTCATGCGTACTTCCAGCCAAACGACCAGAAGCGCGAATACGCCCGATATGATCTCCCCGATGTAGTCCAACTCCGATTCCCCTTTTCTATTGATACAGGAGTTTACAGCGACCACACTTATGCCAATAGCCGCTTCCGCCCTGATTGATCCCTTCGAGTACGACGCCGACGTCGCGGCCCTTATCGTGCACAACCTTGCCGGAACCAAGATATAGGCCGATATGCGTCTCATCCTCGGTGTTCGTGCTGCTGTTACGGAAAAGGAAATCTCCCGCAATCAGCTCATTACGGGAAACCACTTCGCAGAGTGCCCATAGTCCGTCGCAATTTTTCCGTGAATCCCAAACACCCGTTTCGCGCATGAGCCAGGATATGAACCCCGAGCAATCGTGACCCAGCAAGTCGGAAAAACCGTATTTATACTGCTTGTCCCGAAATGCGATCGCCCGCGCGTATTCTTCATCCTTCGCCTGAATCGCGCTGTCGGAGAGATCGGTCATACCGCTGCCGCCCCAAACGTATAAGTCGCCGATCCGCGTCAGCGCCAGCGCACAGATCGCGTTCGTCTTATCCGTTGCCGTCGCTTTTGTGATCGGCTCCGCTTCCGTCGCCGTGTCGCCGAACAGCGCCGCCCACGTTTCCTCCCCTATGATCCCGTCGGCAGTCAGCCCGGCCTGCGCCTGAAACCGCTTCACAGCCTCCAGCGTGTCCGCGCCGAATGTCTTCTTGGTGACCGTCGTAATGTGGTCGCCGTAGAACCCAAGCTCTAAGATCTTTTGTTTACAAAAAAGCACGTCCTCGCCGGACGTGCCCTTTTTCAGGTTGCGCGTAAAATCCATTTCAATCTCCTATATGCGAAATCCTTTCAAGATTTGACATGATTCGTTGATGTTCAGTTCATAAACGTTTGCTACAGTGAATTCGTAAAGAGCGTGGCTCGATCGAAATCGTATTTTCATCATTTATACAATCGAGTCATGCGACGCAAAGGGCGCTCCGAGAGGAGTGCCCTGTCTATTTATCCCTATGCGGTTCTCTTCCAGAAATAGCAGGTGATGTAGGGCTGCAGGTTATTGTGCGCCGATCCGCTGCCGTTATTACCAACCGATCCGGACACCGTCGCCGTGTGATCGTGCGACCCGCCGGAGCCGGTCGTCTGTCCGCTCGTGCTGCCGCCGTTCGTCATATAGTAATAGGTCGAACCCGACCCGCTGCCCACTTTGTAAGAGCCCGAAGACGCCTGGTGAGTGTGCGCGCCGTTGGCGTTGATCGTCGCCGAACCGCTGAACGAATGGTTGTGCGACGGTAACTCCGACGTTGCCAACGTGTGCGTGCTTGCGCCGCCCGTCTTCTCCACCGAATTAAAGTTCGTGTCGGACGTATTCACGCCCACCGGTACACGACCTGTTCCCCAGCGTACCCATGTCCCGCCGAGGAAAGCGCTCTCGTCCGCCGCCGATACCGTCATGCGGATACTGCCGACCGGAAAGATCAAGTTGAGAAGCCACAGCACGCTCGAAAATAGCAGCCCTTCGTCGAATTGAACGTCTCCCCGAAATCGTGCAGGCCAGCCGACGTCGAAGCCATCCTGCTCCGCGACTTTCCCGACCGCCAGCCCCATACCGGTGCTGCGAACGGAGAGGATCACCTCAGCCGTGCTGAGATCGGCGTATCCGTACGCTTCACCGAAATAATCGCCAAGCGTAACGCGAATATCATAGGTGTACTGGTTCGACAAACTGCCGCCAATCCGAAACGAACCGTTGATAACATAATCCGCAAGGGAAAACAACGCATCCGTATAGGTCGTTTCGCTCTTGCGCTTGTAACCAATCTTGAGCGCACGCGTGTTCGCGCTGTTGACTGCGGAAATCGAACCAGCGACCGTTACCATAGCGTAAGTGCCCGTATTACTGGCATTCCCCGAAGCGTCGCAGCGATAGACCGAAACGGATTGAACGGCGGGCGCGTCATATGAAACCACATCGAATGTCTGCGTCAGGGTGGTCGTTCGTCCGCGTGTATCCGTGATCGTCGTACGGATCGTGTTCGTTCCGGCAGTCGTCAGTTCGTTCGTCGAGAACGAGTTCCCCGAATACGTCGAGCCGTTGACCGTGGTTGAAATCGAAGAAACCGACGAACCGTATGCTCCCGCGGCTGAAATCTCAACGTTCAGCTTGCTCTTGCGCTGCACGAAGCAACCGAACTGCGCGAGCAGTCCATCCTCCGCCTCGGAGAATGAGACGGAGCCGGTCGGTACGACCGAAGAAGGGATCGCGGCTGTTACGCTGACCTGCGTCGTACCAATCAACGTACCGCCGGAGTAGGTGTCGCAATAGAGCGTGCCAACCAAGCTCGTCGCGTTCGGCGCCGCATTGGCTTCATCCAGCGACGGCGTCCAAGAAATGCTCGTCGCCGAGGTTTGCGCTGCGATCGTCGTCTCGGCGCGCGAGCCGAACTTCGCCCTAAGCGTATGTACAAACGCGCTTGACGCGGGTGAAAGCGTGATCGTTGCCGCGCTCCCGAGTGTAACGGCGGATACGCTTGGCGTGGTCGCTCTCGGGATCGTCGGAAGCGTGATTACCATGCCGCCGCTCGCCGTACCGATCGACGCGGAGATTCCAAAGTTTGCCGCTATCGTCAGCGTTATCTGCCGGGTTCCATCCGAATTATGCGCAATGGTTACTTCGCCATATGCCGCGCTCTCCGACGCGCCGTTGTCGGTGAGGATCGTCAGGTACTTTGTGCCGGAGGAAGAAGCGTAGGCGACGGAATACTGCGATACATGGTCTTCTCGGGACGGAATCCTTGAGATCGCGAATCCCCTGCCGCTTCGGTTATAGATCGAGCTTCCGTCGATTGAAACCGCCGCCGCGCCGCGCGAGTTGTCCGTTCCGCTGTTGCAATACACGTCGTATTGCGAGGTGTTCCCCGAGGTAGCAAGATACATGTAGTAGCGGATCGTGCTGGTGTTGTTCGTTATCGACTGCGATACGATTTTATACTCCAGCCAGCAGGAAATCTTGCTCTCCGCGGTTCCGGTCAAGGCGCTGTTGACAATCGTATACCCGTCGTTGATCGACGCGTTCGGCCAGTTTGCCATACTCTCACCCCGCGATCTTTTTGAAGTTCAAATTCCCGCTCTCGGGTACCCACGTAAAGCTCCCGATGCGTAGCGATGAAAGCACCTGCACGTCGTTGACGAACAGTTTCCCCGCCGAAAAGTATGCGATCGCGCTATCGGTGGTCACGCTGTCCTCACCGCCCGTGAAGAAATACAGCACGTCGTTCTCGAGCTTCAGCTTAATCGCCGACGTACTCTTCCCGATCACGATACCGGATGAAATCAAGCGGATAAAGCTCCGCACCGACTCGAACTGCTGGGACGTTTCGCCGTTTAGCGCCGAGATCCGGCTTGCCGTTTCCGTGAAGTTTGCTTCAATCGTCCCCGCCATGACCGAGAAGGAAGTCTGTATCGTATCCTGCAGCGCGATGTAATCCTGTGTTCGCACATAGTCCTCCAACGCTGTCAGGATGATCTGCTGCGCGGATTGCAGAATGGAGGTGTTTTGCGATATCTGTTCCTGCACGATTCCTTTGATCTCGCCGTGCGTGGTATAATCCGCTTCGATCGATTCGATGCGATTCTTGACCGACGTGTTCTGCCGGAGTTCTTCGCCGATCAGAGAAGAGCGCGAATCTCCGAGTACAATCCCGGTGCTCGCCGGGTTGTTCAGTGGAATCGTCAGTTCGGACAGCACATACGTCTCTTCCGGACAGAGCGTCCCGCAGGAGACGACCACCTTATCGAGAAATCGGAACGATTCTACTATTGCATCGGCATTGTGCAGATCGACCGCCGAGAGCTTGATCGTCTGCTTGAACCGCGCGCCAGTGCCGCTCAGCCAAACGCGGCCCTGATTCATGAGGATGCTCGCGTCGGTGATTTCGTCCCATGTGGTCGAACCGGTTGGCGCGAAGATTACGCCGTACTCGGCGGCAAGCGCGGAGTCGATCAGGAAATCTTGCCCATCGTTCACACTCGCAATCGTGAGCCGCGCGTCGCTGTCCGATTCCGGATCGATATCCCGAAGCGCGGCGCCGAGCGGTACGCAGGCGGTATATGTTTCGGATGCGCTCCTGCTCAATGCCAAATCGATCAGGTTTTCGCCGAACTCGATCCGCTGCGTTGACGTATCCGGTACATCCGAGAAATAGTCCACGATCGGATTCTCGTTTTCGTCATATCGGACGATCAGGTAACCGCCCAAAGAATCGAGCAAACAGGTCTTCAGCGCTTGCCAAGACGACAAATAGTCCTTCGTCGTTACACTGAACGTACCGGATATATCGCAGTTCCCGAGCGTCAGTCTTTGGCTTTCGTTCACCTGCGCGTTATGCGTAGCTAGAATCCACGCAAACAGCTCTGTTACCGTTCCGTCGAATGTGAATGGCCGCAGAACGCTGTCCAGCAGGAACGACAGCGCGCCCTCCGCGATTACCTTCCGGTTTTCATAGAGATCGCGGTCGTCCTCGATCGCGCGTCCGAGCCAGATCAGAGTATCGTCCCGATAAACCTTGATTCGGCTCTTGAGCTTTTCCAGCATGCCGTAGTTCGGATGCTCCTTTGGGATCGTAAACGTCAACTCGCCCGGCTCGTTCTTCTTTTGCATTAACTCTGGCTCAAACACGAACAATTCCGGCAATCGCGGATCGTAAAGTACGTAGGAATCGCAAAGAATGCGGTACATTACAGCGCTCCTTTCCGGTAGGTGAACGTGGCCGAACCTGTCCCTGTAATTCCGATCTCCGTATCACCCTCCGAAAGCACCAGCGACGGTACGGTGTGTGTCCCGGCAGGCAGCGTCACGGAATAGTTCTTTTCATTGATCGTGAACTCGAGCGTTATCTCGGCGGAGGTTGTGATTGTCGGCACGACCGGCATGCGCGTGTTCGTTAGCGTCACGGTTGCGTTGCTTGTTGGAAGAACAGTGATCGCGGTCTCAAATTGTTCCAACTTATACGGCTTCGCGCGGCACTCCAGCGTCAGTTCGCAGTAACCCCAGTGACGTTCCACATCCTCGATCGTGATTCGCGCATCGTAATAGAAAGTCGGGTCGCGGTCAAAGATCACGTTCATGCGACGCCCGTGCACTTCCGCCGCAAACGCGGAGATCAACGTGTCAAACGGCGCACGGGTGTACAGCGTCAATTTGATGACCCGATCGGAATATCGCACCGTACCGAACGCTTCCGACAAGTCGAGAGCGCCGTCGCGCCCGGGGATCTCGACGAAGTTCGTCTGTGGTTCCGGCATGGGGATGGCGTAGGGCGCGACGATCAGACCGTAGTCCGTGTGCGCCCATTTTGTTCCGAATCGGATATCACTCAAACCAACCTCTCCTTTCGCCTTTTGATCGCGCCCAGCGCATCGTCCATGGCCGGCGCGAGCCAGCCGATGGTTGCTCCTGTATCCGCGACCAGTTTCATGCCCGCGAGCTGCGGCAGATATCGCCGCACTTCACCGATCAGCACGTCCAGCTTCTGCGACAATAGGTCGCTCGTGCCGCCGATGCCGATGGTGTTCGGCAGGTTCGTCAGTACGTCGATCGCACCGACGTCAACACTGGTCGGGATCGCGCTTTGGATCTGCTTGTTTACGTCCTCCATGGCATCGGTAAAACCGACGCCCACACCCTCGCCCATGTTCTCGCCGATTCCGGCAAACACTTTGGAAGGCGAAGCGATGCCGAGCGCTTTCTTCGCGCTTTTTACGATGCCGGAAAAGAAGTCCTTCACCTTCGACGCTAGCCACGACGCCATGCTCTTGATGCCTTCCCACAGGCCGCTAACAATGTTCTTGCCAATCTCCACGACCGAAGACACCGATTGGCGCAGTCCGTTCAGGATAGCCAAAACGATCTGCGGCAACGCCGCGATCAGCTGCGGGAGCGCTTTGATCAGGCCGATCGCAAGCTGAACAGTCAGCTCTATACCCATGGCCATGAGAGCGGGCAGATTTTGCGTAATGAAGTTGATGATCCCCGTAATGAGTTTTGGCAGCGCTTCGATCAGCTTTGGCAGCGCGCGGATGATACCCTCCGCCAGACCCTTCACGATCGAAAACGCCGCGTCCAGTATCTTGTCCATGTTGTCGAACAGCGTTTCGCAGATCAACAGCACCGCTTCGATGATCGCGGGGATCAGCGTCGGCAGCGCGCCGCCAATACCCTGCGTGAGTGAAGCGATCATCTGAATTGCAGCCTCGACCAGCGCAGGCAGATTATCGACAATCCCCTGTGCGAGGGTCGTGATCAGCTGCACCGCACCGTCTGTAAACTGCGGGAGTGCCGTGATCACACCCTGTAGCAGCGTCATGACGATGCTGGAAGCAGCGGAGATCAGCACCGGCAGGTTTGCTGCCAGAGCGCCGCCGATCGCGCTCACAATGCTCATTCCAACCTGTACAAACTGCGGCAGGCTGCCGAGAATCATGTTTGCGATCCCGCCCACCGTTTCGCCGAGCACGACGGTGATTTTGCCGAAGTCGCCGCCCGCTTCCGCAAGGCCAGAGGTGAAGT
>Ga0209066_10006207_pt1 | contig 12287 bp, 10 predicted proteins | sample All_14_2_FD_187198 | JGI IMG/M metagenome (GOLD analysis project Ga0209066, IMG submission 187198) | Freshwater microbial communities in response to fracking from Pennsylvania, USA - Allegheny Zone_MetaG_DW_15 (SPAdes) (version 2) ...
CCCCTCAATCACCATCCCCGCCCCGCAGAAATCCTGCCCGCGGGTGTATTCGCTGATCGTGACCACGCAGCGCAATCCTGCGGTCAACGCGGATTTCAGGCCCATTTCCGAATCTTCGATGGCCAGGCAGGCGGTTGCCGGCAGGGCGAGGCGGTTGAGGACCCACTGGTAGATGTCCGGGGCTGGTTTTTTTGCCGGGACGATGTCGCCGGCGCCGATGACTTCGAACCAGCCGGGGGCGTCGTGGCCGAGGTTGGCGCGGAGCAGGGCGTCGACGTTTTCGGGCGTGGTGGTGGTGGCGATGGCCAGGCGGATGCCGGCTTGCCGGGCTTCTGCTATCAGTCGGGCGACGCCGGGGCGGAGCGGTAGCTGGCCCTGGTCGACCAGGCGCAGGTAGTGCGCGGTCTTGATCTTGTGCAGTTGCGCGACCAGCGCGTCGAAGTCGGGGCGGGCGGCGATGGCTGGGGCGTAGTGCGCGGCGTAGTGGCGGATGCGTTCCTTGCCGCCGGTGATGGCGAGCAGTTCGCCGTAGCGCTGTTCATCCCAGTGCCAATCCAGCCCGCAGTCGTGGAAGGCGGCGTTGAAGGCCGGTCGATGGCCGTCGCGCTCGGTTTCGGCGAGCGTGCCATCAACATCGAAAATCAGGGCTTGCAGGTTGTTCATGGCAGTGACGATAGCCACGCGCGTGCGTTCGGGCCAGTCAATGTTGCTGATGCCTGGGTTCAGTGCTATTTAATAAGCCATGGCTTATTTGCCAATTAAGAAAATCTGACTATGCCTTAACTAAGAAGTCACTTACCTTTGTCCCCAATGCAGTAATACAACAATGACTGGAGACACCATGCATATCGGACGCACCACCCTGTCGAAGTTCGTCATCGAGCAGACACGCGGCGCGCACAGCGAGATGGGCGCCTTGCTCATCGACGTGGCGGCGGCGGTGAAGACCATTTCCGGTCTGGTCGGCAAGGGCGCGCTGAGCGGCTTTTCCGGTTCGATGGATTCGACCAATGTCCAGGGCGAGGTGCAGAAGAAGCTGGATGTGCTGACCAACGAGGCCATCCTGCGCCATTGCGAGTGGGGCGGCCAGCTGGCCGGCATGGCGTCGGAGGAGATGGATGCGCCGTATGCGATTCCCGCCCAGTACCCGCGTGGCCGCTACCTGCTGATTTTCGATCCGCTCGACGGTTCGTCGAACAGCGATGTGAATGTTTCGGTCGGCACCATTTTTTCGATTTTGCAGCGGTCGACCGCAGGCGACGCCGAAGCGGCCGATTTCCTGCAGCCGGGGGCGCAGCAGATTGCTGCCGGCTACGCCATCTACGGCCCGTCGACGATGCTGGTGCTGACTGTCGGCAGCGGCACGCACGGGTTTACGCTGGATCGCGAGAGCGGCAATTTCATCCTGACGCATGCCGACATCCGCGTCCCGGAGGCCACCCGCGAGTTCGCCATCAACACCTCCAACGCGCGTTTCTGGGAGCCGCCGGTGCAGCGTTACGTTGCCGAATGCCAGGCGGGGAAGACCGGCGTTCGCGGCGAGGATTTCAACATGCGCTGGATCGCGTCGATGGTCGCCGAGGTGCACCGCATCCTGATGCGCGGTGGCATCTTCATGTACCCCAAGGACAGCAAGGATCCGTCGCGTCCCGGTCGCCTGCGCCTGCTGTACGAAGCCAACCCGATGGCGATGCTGGTCGAGCAGGCCGGCGGCGCGGCGAGTACCGGGCGCGGGCGTATCCTCGATGTGGTCCCGGAGGCGCTGCATCAGCGCGTGCCGGTGATACTCGGGTCGCGCGAGGAGGTCGAACGCGTCGAGCGCTACCACCACGATCACGACACCGGGGTCGACCGCCCCTACGTCTCGCCGCTGTTCGCCGAACGTTCGCTGTTCCGCGATTAGGCCACCGGATTTCCATTCAGCAGGGAGCGCAGCATGTCCGTCAAACATCCCATCATCGCCATTACCGGCTCATCCGGTGCCGGCACCAGTACCGTGATGCAGAGTTTCCAGCACATCTTCCGCCGCGAGAAACTCAACGCGCAGATCGTCGAGGGCGATTCCTTCCATCGCTACGACCGGTTGAGCATGCGCGCCGAGATGAAGGCGCAGGAGGAGCAGGGCAACCTGAACTTCAGCCATTTCGGCCCGGAGGCCAATCTGCTGGAGGAATTGCAGGATCTGTTCGTCAGCTACGGGCGCAACGGCAGCGGCAAGGTGCGCAAGTACCTGCACGATGCCGGCGAGGCCGAACCCTGGGGCCAGGCGCCCGGCACCTTCACGCCCTGGCAGGAGATCACCGGCGACACCGACCTGATGTTCTACGAAGGCCTTCACGGCGCGTGGGCTGGTGACGGCATCGACATTTCGGCGCAGGTCGACCTGTGCGTCGGCGTCGTGCCGATCATCAACCTGGAGTGGATCCAGAAGCTGCACCGCGACCAGAAGATGCGCGGCTACTCGCAGGAGGCGGTCACCGACACCATCCTGCGGCGCATGCCCGACTACGTCAGCCACCTGTGCCCGCAGTTCTCGCGCACGCACGTCAATTTCCAGCGCGTGCCGATCGTCGATACGTCGAACCCCTTCATCGCCCGCGACATCCCGAGCGCCGACGAAAGCATGGTGGTGATCCGCTTCGCCAATCCGAAGGGCATCGATTTCCAGTACCTGCTGAACATCCTGCACGGCAGCATGCTGACCCGCCCGAACACGCTGGTCGTGCCCGGCGGCAAGATGGGCCTGGCGATGCAGATGATCTTCACGCCAATGGTGTTGCGTCTGATGGACCAGAAGCGCCGCGCCTGAACCTGACCACAAGGAGAGCAACATGAATGCACCGATTTCCCGGCGCACGCTGGCCAACGCCCTGCGTTTTCTTGCGGTCGACGCCGTCGAACAGGCAAAATCCGGCCACCCCGGCGCGCCGATGGGCATGGCCGACATCGCCGAAGTGCTGTGGCGCGATCATCTGCGCCACAACCCGGCCAACCCGCAGTGGCCCGACCGCGACCGTTTCGTGCTGTCGAACGGTCACGGCTCGATGCTGCTTTACGCCCTGCTGCACCTGGCCGGTTACGATCTGCCGCTTGAACAGTTGCAGCGCTTCCGCCAGCTCGGCAGCAAGACCGCCGGCCATCCGGAAGTCGGCCATACGCCCGGGGTCGAGACGACCACCGGACCGCTCGGCCAGGGGCTGACCAACGCCGTCGGCATGGCGCTGGCGGAAAAGCTGCTGGCCCGCCGCTACAACCGGCCGGGGCTGGACATCGTCGATCACCGGACCTGGGTTTTCGTCGGCGACGGCTGCCTGATGGAAGGCATCAGCCACGAAGCCTGTTCGCTGGCCGGCGTCTGGGGGCTGGACAAGCTGACCTGCTTCTACGACGACAACGGGATTTCCATCGACGGCCATGTCGACGGCTGGTTCCGCGACGACACGCCGGCCCGTTTCCGCGCTTACGGCTGGGATGTCATCGGCCCGATCGACGGCCACGACGCCGTCGCCGTGGCGGCAGCGGTGGCCGAAGCGAAGACTTCGCGCGGCAAGCCGACGCTGATCGTCTGCCGGACGCAGATCGGCTGGGGTTCGCCGAACAAGGTGGGGACGCACGACGTGCATGGTGCGCCGCTCGGCGCCGCCGAAATCGCCGCGACCCGCGCCGCGCTCGACTGGCCGCATGCGCCGTTCGAGGTGCCGGCCGATATCCGTACCGCCTGGGACGCCAGCAGCGCCGGCGCCGCAGTCGAAGCCGAATGGCAGCAGCGTTTTGCCGCCTACCGTGCGCAATATCCGGAGCTGGCGGCCGAGTTCGAACGCACGCAGGCCGGCGGCCTGCCGGAAGCCTGGCCGGAAATCCGCGGTGAACTGCTGTCGACCGCAGCAGCGAAGCGCGGTGGTATTGCCAGCCGCAAATCCTCGCAAAATTGCCTCGATTTCCTTGTCGACCGCGTGCCCGAACTGCTCGGCGGCTCGGCCGACCTGACCGGCTCCAACCTTACTGCCGGCAAGGGCAGCGTTGCCTGGCACGCCGCCGGCGAGCGGCTGCCGAACTATCTTTCCTACGGCGTGCGCGAATTCGGCATGAGCGCGATCATGAACGGCATCGCGCTGCACGGCGGGCTGATTCCGTACGGCGGTACTTTCGCGGTGTTTTCCGACTATGCGCGCAACGCCATCCGGATGAGCGCCTTGATGCAACAGCGCGTCATCTATGTGCTGACGCACGATTCGATCGGCCTCGGCGAGGACGGCCCGACGCACCAGCCGATCGAGCACATCGGCAGCCTGCGCCTGATTCCCGGGCTCGATGTCTGGCGCCCGTGCGACGAGCTGGAAACCGCGGTGGCCTGGTGCGAGTCGCTGGAACGTCGCGACGGCCCGGCGGCGCTGTTCCTGTCGCGGCAGAACCTGGAGCAATGTGGCGACCTGGCCGGCCGCGCCGCCGCCATCGCCCGCGGTGGTTACGTGCTGCGCGAAGCCGACGGCCCGCTGCAGGCGGTGATCATCGCCACCGGTTCGGAAATCGGGCTGGCGTTGACGGCGCAGCAGGAACTGGCTGCCCATGGCGTCGCCGTGCGTGTCGTCTCGATGCCGTGCTGCGAACGCTTCGACCGGCAGACGCCGGCGTGGAAGAAATCGGTGCTGCCGCCGGACATTCCTCGCATCGCCATCGAGGCCGGGCATCCCGATCCGTGGCGCAAATACGTCGGCATGGTCGGCGAAGTGGTCGGCATCGACAGCTTCGGCGCCTCCGGCCCGGCGCCGGCTCTGTACGAACACTTTGGTCTGACCGCCGCACATCTGGCGCGCGTCGTTGTCGAAACCATTGCCCGCGAGAGCGCAAGCGACGGCGACTTCTGACTATTGCGGTCGACCCCGGAATTTCATTAAAAATCAGGAGACAAACCCATGCCAATACGGGTGGCAATCAACGGCTTCGGCCGGATCGGGCGCATGGCCTTTCGCGCCATCGCCAAAGAGGCGGAATTCGCCGACATCGAGGTGGTCGCCATCAACGACCTGCTCGAACCGGACTACCTCGCCTACATGCTCAAGTACGACTCGGTGCACGGCAATTTCGCCGGCAAGATTGCGGTCGATGGTAATCACCTCGTCGTCAATGGCAAGAAAATCCGCCTCAGCGCCATCAAGGATGCGGCCGAACTGAACTGGGGCGAGGTCAAGGCCGATATCGTGATCGAAGCGACCGGCCATTTTCTGACCCTCGAAAGTTGCGAGAAACACCTGACGGCGGGCGCCAAAAAGGTCGTCCAGTCGGCCCCGGCCAAGGATGAGACGCCGATGTTCGTGTTCGGCGTCAATCACCAGAAATACGCCGGCGAAGCCATCGTCTCGGCGGCTTCGTGCACGACCAACTGCCTGGCCCCGGTGGCCAAGGTGCTGCACGACAACTTCGGCATCAAGCGCGGCCTGATGAGCACGGTGCACGCCGCGACGGCGACGCAAAAGACCGTCGATGGCCCATCCAGCAAGGATTGGCGCGGCGGGCGCGGCATTCTGGAAAACATCATCCCGTCCACCACCGGCGCCGCCAAGGCCGTCGGCAAGGTCATTCCGGAACTCAAGAAGAAGCTCACCGGCATGGCCTTCCGCGTGCCGACTTCCGACGTCTCGGTCGTCGACCTGACCGTCGAGCTGGAAAAACCGGCGACCTACGAAGAAATCTGCGCCGCGATGAAAGCCGCGTCGAGCAAAGGGCCGCTCAAGACCGTGCTCGGCTACACCGACGAAAAGGTTGTCTCCACCGATTTTCGCGGCTGCCCGAAGCCGTCGATTTTCGACGCCTCGGCCGGCATCGCGCTCGACCCCACCTTCGTCAAGGTCGTTGCCTGGTACGACAACGAATACGGCTATACCTGCAACCTGCTGCGCTTCGTCCAGCACATTGCCCACTGAAAGGAAGAACCATGGCTCTCATTTCCCTGCGCCAGTTGCTCGACCACGCGGCCGAGCACAGTTACGGTCTACCCGCTTTCAACGTCAATAACATGGAGCAGATCCAGGCCATCATGCAGGCCGCCGCAGCCTGCGACAGCCCGGTCATCCTGCAGGCTTCGGCCGGCGCCCGCAAATACGCCGGCGAGCCTTACCTGCGCAAGCTGGTCGAAGCCACCATCGAGCAATACCCGGACATCCCCGTCTGCCTGCACCAGGATCACGGCACGTCGCCGGCCGTCTGCCAGCAGTCGATGCGCAGCGGTTTCTCCAGCGTCATGATGGACGGCTCGCTCGGCATCGACGGCAAGACGCCGAGCAGTTACGACTACAACGTCGAGGTGACCCGGAAGGTTGTCGAAATGGCCCACGCCATCGGCGTCTCGGTCGAAGGCGAACTCGGTTGCCTGGGTTCGCTGGAAACCGGCGAGGCCGGCGAGGAAGACGGCATCGGTGCCGCCGGCAAGCTTGATCACGCGCAAATGCTGACCGACCCGGAAGAAGCCGCCGACTTCGTCGCCAAAACCGGCGTCGACGCGCTGGCCATCGCCATCGGCACCAGCCACGGCGCCTACAAATTCACCCGGCCGCCGACTGGCGAAATCCTCGCCATCGACCGCATCAAGGCCATCCACGCGCGGATTCCGAACACCCATCTGGTCATGCACGGCTCAAGCAGCGTGCCGCAGGAATGGCTGGCGGTGATTCGCCAGTACGGCGGCGCGATCAAGGAAACCTACGGCGTGCCGGTCGAAGAGATCGTCGAAGGTATCCGCCACGGCGTGCGCAAGGTCAATATCGACACCGACATCCGGCTGGCGATGACCGGCGCGATGCGTCAGGCGATGGCCGAAAAGCCGGACGAATTCGATCCCCGGCATTTCTTCAAGGCCGCTGTCGCTGCCGCCCGCGACATCTGCCGCCAACGTTTCGAGGCCTTCGGCAGCGCCGGCCGGGCCAGCCACATCAAACCCGTGGCACTGGAAAAAATGGCTGCAACCTACTGCTGACCAAACCGAGCATCACTCTGCGCGACCTTGCGTCGTTTTGGGCCCCGCTGGTCGGGGCCCCTTTTTTGCGAAGGAGCCGTCCATGGACGCACCGGAATACGTCATTGCCCCCAGCCTGCTGTCGGCCAATTTCGCCCGTCTGGGCGAGGAAGTCGTCAACGTCATCGCCGCCGGCGCCGACTGGATTCATTTCGACGTGATGGACAACCACTACGTCCCCAACCTGACCATCGGGCCGCTGGTCTGCGAGGCGATCCGGCCGTGCACGATGGCGCCGATCGACGTTCATCTGATGGTCGAGCCGGTCGACCGGATCATTCCCGATTTTGCCCGCGCCGGTGCCGACATCATCACCTTTCATCCGGAAGCCTCGGCGCATGTCGACCGCAGCCTGTCGCTGATCCGCGATGCCGGTTGCCGCGCCGGCCTGGTATTCAACCCGGCAACGCCGCTGAACTGGATGGATCACGTGCTGGACAAGCTCGACGTGGTCCTGCTGATGAGCGTCAATCCGGGGTTCGGCGGGCAGAAATTCATTCCCGGGACACTGGCCAAGGCACGGGCGGCGCGTGCGAAAATCGATGCCTACGAAAAGGAAACGGGGCGGCGCATCCGGCTGGAGATCGATGGTGGGGTCAACCCGGCCAACATCGCCGAAATCGCCGCCGCCGGGGTCGATGCCTTCGTCGCCGGTTCGGCGGTATTCGGTGCCGGCCGCGACGACGATCCGCACCGTTACGATACGATCATTCAGACATTGCGCCAAGCGCTCGGGAACCCCGCATGAAATTCAGATCCGTAACCTTCGACCTCGACGGCACCCTGCTCGACACCGTCGGCGACCTGACCGAAGCCTGCCGGCGGATGCTCGCCGAACTCGAATTGCCGACGCGCAGCGAAACGGAAATCCGCAGTTTCGTCGGCCAGGGCATGCTGGTGCTGGTGCAGCGCTGCCTCAATCGCGGCAGCCCGCCAGACGAGGCGCTGACGGCGCGCGCGGTGAGCGCTTTCAAGACTCACTATGCTGCGGTCAACGGCGAAAATACGCAGTTTTTCCCGGGCGTGCGCGAAGGCCTCGACGCCTGGTACGCCACCGGCCTGCCGCTGGCCATCGTCACCAACAAGCCGGAAGCCTTCACGCTGCCGCTACTGGAAAAGACCGGCCTGGCCCGCTATTTCCGCAGCGTCGTCGGCGGCGACACGACGCCGCAGCGCAAACCGCACCCGGCACCGCTGCTGCACGCCTGTGCGGCGCTGGGCGTCGACCCGGCCGACAACCTGCACATCGGCGATTCCCGCCACGATATCGAAACCGCACGCAACGCCGGCTGCACCGTGTATTGCGTCCCCTACGGTTACAACGAAGGCGAAGCGGTACGGGCGGAAGACTGCGACGCGCTGGTCGCCGACCTGACGGTGGCGCTGCGGCTGGCGCGCAGCGCCTGAAACCGCAACAGCCACCCGAAGGTGGCTGTTGCGGTCAACGGTGAAAAAGCGGAAAAACCGCTTACCTGACGATCTGGTTCAGCTCGCCTTTGGCGTAACGTTCGGCCATCTTCTCCAGCGGCACGACCTTGATCTTGCTTGCCTGGCCGGCGCAGCCGAAGGCTTCGTAGCGGGCGAGGCAGATCTTCTTGGCGGCTTCGCGGGCCGGCTTCAGGTAATCGCGCGGGTCGAACTTGGACGGGTTTTCGAACAGGTAGCGACGGACGGCGCCGGTCATCGCCAGGCGGATGTCGGTGTCGATGTTGATCTTGCGTACGCCGTTGGCGATGCCCTTGACGATTTCCTCGACCGGCACGCCGTAGGTTTCCTTCATGTCGCCGCCGAACTGGCGGATTTCGTCGAGCAGTTCCTGCGGCACCGACGACGAGCCGTGCATTACCAGGTGGGTGTTCGGGATGCGGGCGTGGATTTCGGCGATGCGGTCGATGGCGAGGATGTCGCCGGTCGGCTTCTTGGTGAACTTGTAGGCGCCGTGGCTGGTGCCGATGGCGATGGCCAGCGCGTCGCAGTTGGTCTGCTTGACGAAGTCGGCGGCTTGCTCAACGTCGGTCAGCAGTTGTTCGCGGGTCATCACGCCGTCGGCGCCGTGGCCGTCTTCCTTGTCGCCCATCATCGTTTCCAGCGAACCGAGCACGCCCAGTTCGGCTTCGACCGAGACGCCGATGGCGTGCGAGAACTTGACGACCTCTTTCGACACCGCCACGTTGTATTCGTAGGAGGCGGTGGTCTTGCCGTCGGCTTCCAGCGAGCCGTCCATCATCACCGAGGTGAAGCCGGACTTGATCGCGGCCATGCAGATGGCCGGGCTCTGGCCGTGGTCCTGGTGCATGACGACGGGGATGTGCGGGTAGGCTTCGAGCGCGGCCAGGATCTGGTGGCGCAGGAAGGGCTCACCGGCGTATTTGCGGGCGCCGGCCGAGGCCTGCATGATCACCGGCGCGTCGATCTGGTTCGCTGCTTCCATGATCGCCCACACCTGTTCCATGTTGTTGACGTTGAAGGCGGGCAGGCCATAGTTGTTCTCGGCAGCGTGGTCGAGCAGTTGGCGCATGGAAACGAGCGGCATGGGGACTCCTGATTTCGGTAAGTTTTGGGTTCAGCCCGGTATTTTATTACGGTTGAGTGTTCAGATGGTCGCCGACGCGGACAATCTTCAGGGTGTTGGTGCCGCCGGTGCTGCCGATCGGTTCGCCGATGGTGAGCACGATCAGGTCGCCGAGTTCGACGACGCCACGCTCGATCAGCAGGCTTTCGGCCTCGGCCAGCAACTGGTCGCGGTCGGTATGCTGCTGGGCCATCAACAACGGGCGGACTTCGCGGTACAGGGCCATGCGCGACAGCGATACGGCATCCGGCGTCAGTGCGTAGATCGGCACGCCACAGTTCAGGCGGCTCATCCACAGCGCGGTCGAGCCGGACTGGGTCAGTGCGGCGATGGCCTTGACCTTGAGGTGGTGCGCGGTCCAGATCGCGGCCATGGCGATCGACTGGTCGATGCGGGTGAAGATGCGGTCGAGGAATTCGCGGTCAAGCGTCACTTCGGCCGAGCGCTCGGCCTCGACGCAGATCCGCGCCATCGATTCGACCACCTCGACCGGGTATTTGCCGGCGGCGGTTTCGGCCGACAGCATCACCGCGTCGGTGCCGTCGAGTACGGCGTTGGCGACGTCCGAGACTTCGGCGCGGGTCGGCACCGGTGACACGATCATCGATTCCATCATCTGCGTCGCAGTGATTGCCAGCTTGTTCTTGTCACGCGCCATGCGGATCATCTTCTTCTGCAGCGCCGGCACGGCGGCGTCGCCGACCTCGACCGCGAGGTCGCCGCGGGCGACCATGACACCATCGGAGGCGTCGAGGATTTCGGCCATATTGGTCACCGCCTCGACGCGCTCGATCTTGGCGATCAGCACCGCGTCGCTGCCGGCGGCGCGCAGCAGCTGACGGGCCATGTACATGTCGGCGGCGCTCTTGGGGAAGGAGACGGCGACGAAGTCGACACCGATTTCGGCGGCAGTACGGATGTCTTCCATGTCCTTGGCGGTCAGCGCCGGTGCGGTCAGGCCACCGCCCTGGCGGTTGATGCCCTTGTTGTTCGACAGGTCGCCGCCGACCAGGACGCGGGTGTGGATTTCGGTGCCGCGGACGGCGTCGACCACAAGTTTCAGGCGGCCGTCGTCGAGCAGCAGGATGTCGCCAGGGCGCACGTCCTTCGGCAGGTCCTTGTAGTCGAGGCCGACGCGTTCCTGGGTGCCGAGCGTGCAGGCGGCGTCGAGAATGAAGGATTCACCGGCGGTGAGGAAGATCTTGTTGTTCTCGAACTTGCCGACGCGGATTTTCGGTCCCTGCAGGTCGCCGAGGATGCCGACAATGCGGCCATGCTTGGCGGCGGCAGCACGGATGCCTTCGGCGCGGGCGCGGTGATCAGCGGCGGTGCCGTGGGAGAAATTCATGCGGACGACGTCGACGCCGGCCTGCACCATGCGTTCGAGGACTTCCTGGGATGAGGAGGCGGGGCCGAGGGTGGCGACGATCTTGGTGTGACGGGTCATGTCTCTTCTCTTCTGGCGATTGTGACGTTTATTCGGGGGCGGTCTGCTGGTGGAAGCGTGCCTCCATCCGCTCGAGCGGCAGGCCGAAATGGAACTGCTGCTCGAACATGCGCAGCAGCGGCATCATCTCCAGCCCGGCCTGGCCCAGCTGGCTGGCGGTGTTTTCCTGGCGCAACAGTTCGCGCATGCGGACGAAGGGATCATCGGCCGCCGGGTCGCTGGCAACGACCTGACCACCCGGTGTCTGGCGGGCCAGGTCGAGGCGTTGCAAGGCCAGGTCGATCAACTGCGCCGCCGTTCGCCCGCTGTCGGCCGGCAGGCTGGCGATGCCGGCGCTGATGCCGATGCGCATGCGCTGGTCGCCGACCTGCACATTGCGTTCGCCGAGGGCGCGGCAGACGCGCTGGGCAAACGCCGTTGCCGTGGCCAGGCTGGTGCCGGGCGAGACGATCACGTAGGCCGATTTGCCGGCATGGCCGATGCTGTCGTGGCGGCCGATCTTTTCGCGGACGACATGGGCGATACGCTCGCCGATCTCGCGCATTACCGCTTCGCCGAAGCGTTGCGTGATGGCCTCTTCACTTTCCAGACCGAAGGTCAGGATGCAGGCCGGTGTGCTGTCATCGGCGGCACGGCTGGCCATGTCGTCGCACAGCTTGCGGCAGATGATCGTGCGCACCGGGAAGGGGGGCGGCGGTTCGTACGTGCTGGCCGGGGCGTTCGGGGCGATGCTGGTCGAAATGTCCCAGTTCACCAGCCGGCCGATACGCTGGCGGATTTCGCTGCCGGCCATGCCGCGGACGACGAAGTCGCTGACGCCGCGGTCCCTGGCGGCGTCCCGGTTGGGGGCGGTTTCATCCTTGGAGATGAGCAGGAAGAAAGGCATGTCGCTGAGCCGCTGCAGGCGGTTTTCGCGCAGCCGGGACAGCAGTTCATAGCCATTGGTCCGGCCGAGGTCGATGCTGGAAACGACGGCGACGATGGAGGCATCAAGGACCAGCGTTTGCCAGGCCGATTCGCCATCGCCTTCCTCGCGGACGTCGAAATCATCGCGCAGGTGCTTGACGAGCGCCGTCCTGGCCACCCGCGACGGATCGGCAATCAGGATGCGGCGCTTGTCGCTCATCGCGTTCAGCCAGCGGCGCGTTCTTCGAGCACGGCGATGGCCGGCAGCGTCTTGCCTTCGAGGAATTCCAGGAAGGCGCCGCCGCCGGTGGAGATGTAGCCGACGTCGTCGGCGATGTGGAACTTGGCGATGG
>Ga0209066_10006208_pt1 | contig 12282 bp, 22 predicted proteins | sample All_14_2_FD_187198 | JGI IMG/M metagenome (GOLD analysis project Ga0209066, IMG submission 187198) | Freshwater microbial communities in response to fracking from Pennsylvania, USA - Allegheny Zone_MetaG_DW_15 (SPAdes) (version 2) ...
CCAGGCCAATATGCGCGAGCTGGGGATCAGGACGATCAAGACCACCGGCCAGCTGATCCTGTCCTCGCCGGGCACCAAGGTGCCCTACCACTTCGACGCCGCAGGGGTGATGCTGTTCCACCTGCGCGGCCGCAAGCGGCTGTTCGTCTATCCGCCCGACGAGAAACACCTGCCCCAGGCCGAGATGGAGCAGGTGATCATGCGCACCACCACCGAGGAGCTGACCTACCGCAAGGCGTACGACGCTGACGCCCAGGTCTTCGACCTCGAGGCCGGCCAGGCCCTGACCTGGCCCCTGTACGCGCCGCACCGGGTCGAGAACCTGGACGTGTTCAATGTCTCGATGTCGCTGGACTTCCAGACCTGGGACACGCGGATGACGCGCGGCGCCCACTACGCCAACGGCGTCTTGCGCCGCCGGTGGGGCGTCACCCCCGCCCCGATGGGGCGCACCCCCATGGCCGCTCGCGCCGCCCTCTGGGCCGCCTCGCTGGCTATGAAGAAGGCCAACCTGGTCGAGAACAAGATCAAGGACTACGAGCGCAGCTTCGAACTGGGCGCGGACAAGCGCGCGGCGGCCTAAGCTTCCCGCGCCAGATGAAGCCTCTGTCATGACCGCGAATTAAGCTGCCTTGGCCGCCCCGCGGTCCTAGCGTCCCCCCATCACGCATTCGGGGAGATCAAAAATGCGCGCAGTTCTGGCTTTCGGCGTCGCGAGCGCGGCGCTTCTGGCGGCGACCGCCGCAACCGCCGCCGAGACGCGGGTGGAGATCAAGGACGCGGTGGCCCGTGTCGTGGTCATCCCCGAGGCCCGGTCCGATGTGAAGGTGTCGTTCAGCACCACCAACGCCTCGCTGCCGCTGACCGTACGGGTCGAGGGCGACAAGACCATCGTCGACGGCGACCTGGATGGACCGTTCGGCCGGGGCCGGATCCGCAACTGCCGCACGATCAACGGCGTGGCGAGCGTCGATGTGGCCCGCGTCGGTCGGGTCGCCTGGGAAGACATGCCGCAGGTCGTCATCCAGGTCCCGATGGACGCCAGTGTCGGCGCCGGCGGGGCTGTCTTCGGCAGTGTCGGCCGCAGCACCTCGCTCAAGCTCTCCAACGCCGGCTGCGGTGACTGGACGGTGGCCAATGTCGACGGCGCGATGAGCATCAACCTGGCCGGCTCGGGCGACGTGAAGGCGGGCAGCGCCGGCGCCGCCGACATTAACATCGCCGGCTCGGGCGACGTCTCCACGACCGCCGTGGGCGGCAGGCTGGACGTCAGCGTCGCCGGTTCGGGCGACCTGAAGTCCGGGCCCGTCGGCGGCGGGCTTGCGGTGCGCATCATGGGGTCGGGCGACGCGGACGTGGCTTCGGTGAACGGGGACGTGGATGTCAGCCTTGCCGGCTCGGGCGATACGCTGATCCGCGGCGGCCGGGCGGGCGCGGTATCGGTCAGCATCGCCGGCTCCGGCGACGTCCGCTTCGCCGGCGCCGCGACCACCGTCACGGCCCGGGTGGCCGGCTCGGGCGACGTCCGGGTGGCCAGCGTCAGCGGCGAGGTCAAGAAGAGCGTCGTCGGCTCCGGCGCTGTCACGGTTGGCCCGTTCACGATCGAGGACGAGGACTAATCCGGCCGGTCTCGCCCCCCCGAACAGGGGATGGGGAGTGGCCGGCATGCGCCTAGGGTGTGCCTGAGCGGGACCCCACGGACCTGTCGTGTCTTCGTCGTTCACGACCGGTCCGGGCGCGGGTTCGCCCGCCGCCGCCTTGGCGCCGTCCCTCCAAGGGCGCCCAGCCGGCGGGGTTCCGCCGCCTTTCAGCCAGAGGGCATACAAAAAAGCCCCGGAACCGCGAGGTTCCGGGGCTTTTCGCATGACCCGCCATGGTCCGGGGAGGAGGGCGGGTCCGGCGAGGTGAGCGGCCGCCTTTCGGCGACCGCTCCGCAGGGGTTTAGAACGCCGAGGCGAACGGGTTGCCGCCGGCGCCCAGGTCCGCGCCCGAACGGTCGCGGGCCTTGAGGTCGCCGCCGAACGAGTAGCGGAAGCCGACCCGTGAAGGTGTCGGCGTCCAGGTCCGCGTCGTCGACGTTGGCGTGCGAGTAGCCGCCCGTCAGGCTCCAGGGCGTGCCGGCGAACTGGTACTCGCCGTCGAGGCCCAGGTTCCAGCCGTCGACGTCGACGCCCGCGACGTCGGCCGAGGCGTAGGCCAGGCCGGCGTCGATGCGGAAGTTGTCGCTGACGAAGAAGCGGGCTTCACCGCCGACCGACCAGATGTCGGCGTCGATGTCGTCGATGTTGCCGTAGGAGACGGCGCCCGACAGGGTGACGGTGTCGAAGTACTTCTGGGCGACGCCGCTGACGGTCCAGAGGCCTTCCGAGCCGAGGTCGGCGTAGGAGACCGCCGGACCGACGCGCCAGTCGGGGCCGGCGTAGGTGAGGGCGGCGCCGGCGCTGAACGACTCATCATCGCCCAGGTCGCCGTCGGTGGTCGCGCCCACGCCCTGCAGGGTCACGGTCCAGGCTTCGGAGGCCTTGAAGGCGACCGAGCCGTCGATGGCGTAGGCCTGGCCGTCGACTTCGAGGCCGCCGACTTCAACTTCGACCTGAGAGGCGCTGACGCCGACGGAGCCGGTGGCCTCCTGGGCGAAGGCCGGGGTGGAGAGGGCGACAACGGCAACGGCGGCCGTGGCGAACATACGGAGTTTCATAGTTGGGTATCCCCTTGTGATTGAACCGTCGGCGTCTTCGGCCGATCGGGGAGGGGGCAGGTATGGACTCGCCGGAGTCGTCGCAAGGGCGGGTTGCGATTATGGATGCGAATTAATCGGACCGTGTCTTCGCCCACTATGTTCGGTCCAAACGGCCCGGCGCGCTTGACCTTCCCGAGTCGCTGACGTAAAGACCGCGCCTCTGTTGGACCGGCTGTGCACTTCGGTGCAGACGCGGTCCGCGGAACGAACCGACCTATGGCTTTCCCATAAAGGAAAATCGCGGTTGGGGACCAGGTCCTCGCGGATGTCCGCGTGGGCCACATTCGTTTTGCGGACGTCGCGTGTTCGGGCTTCTTTCCCCCCACAAGGGGCGGGTTGTCCGGGTTGGTCTTTGAAATGTCTAGGCACGCGGGCGCCGCCCTTCTGGGAGCCCTTTGGGAAACACGAGCGATATGGATCGTCAGAACATCCGCATCCGGCTCAAGGCCTTCGATCACCGCGTGCTGGATCATTCCACACGCGAGATCGTGAACACGGCCAAGCGCACGGGCGCCACCGTCAGGGGGCCGATCCCCCTGCCCACGCTCATTGAGAAATTCACCGTCAACCGTTCGCCGCACGTCGACAAGAAGTCGCGCGAACAGTTCGAAATCCGCACGCACAAGCGCGTGCTGGATATCGTCGACCCGACCCCGCAAACCGTGGACGCGCTGATGAAGCTCGACCTGTCGGCCGGCGTCGATGTCGAGATCAAGCTGTAGGGGGCCGATACTCAATGACTCTCCCCGCACAACGCACCGGTGTTCTCGCCAAGAAGCTGGGCATGACCCGCTTCTTCGATGAAACCGGCCAGCACGTTCCGGTCACGGTGCTCAGCCTCGAAGGCTGTGTCGTCACCGCCCAGCGCACCGTCGAGAAGGATGGCTACACCGCCCTCCAGCTCGGCGCTGGCGCCAAGAAGCCGAAGAACACGCCCAACGCGATGCGCGGCCACTTCGCCAAGGCTCAGGTCGAGCCCCGCCGCGTCGTCGCCGAGTTCCGCGTTGAAGAAGGCGCCCTGATCGACGTGGGCGCCGAGCTCACCGCCGATCACTTCCTGGCCGGCCAGAAGGTCGACATCCAGGGCGTGACCGTCGGTAAGGGCTTCGCCGGCGCCATGAAGCGCTGGAACTTCGGCGGCATGCGCGCCACGCACGGTGTCTCGGTCTCGCACCGGGCTCACGGTTCGACCGGCCAGCGTCAGGATCCGGGCAAGACCTTCGCCGGCAAGAAGATGGCCGGTCACCTGGGTCAGGAAACCGTCACCACCATGAACCTCACGGTCTGGAAGGTGGACGTCGAGCGCGGCCTCATCCTGATCAAGGGCGCCGTTCCGGGCGCCGAGGGTTCCTTCGTGAAGGTTCGCGACGCGATCAAGAAGGCCGCTCCGGCCGACCTGCCGCGTCCGGGCGCCTTCCGCAAGGCCGGCCAGTCGCCGGTCGCCGCCGCTGAAGAGCCGGCGGTCGAGGAAGCCCCCGCGACGGACGCTCCGGCTGCCGAAGCGACGCAAGAGGGCGCTGAATAATGAAACTCGACGTCATCAAGCTTGACGGCGCGAAGGCCGGTTCGGTCGATCTCGACGACGCCATCTTCGGCATCGACGAAATCCGCGGGGACATCCTTCAGCGCGTCGTCACCTGGCAGCTGGCCAAGCGCCGCTCCGGGAACCACAAGATCCAGGTCCGCAACGAGGTCTCTCGTACGGGCAAGAAGATGTACAAGCAGAAGGGCACCGGCGGCGCCCGTCACGGTTCGCGCCGTGCGGCCCAGTTCGTCGGCGGCGCCAAGGCCCACGGCCCTGTCGTCCGCAGCCACGAGTTTGGTCTGAACAAGAAGATCCGCGCCCTGGCCCTGCGCCATGCGCTGTCTTCCAAGGCCAAGGCCGGCTCGCTTGTCGTCATCGACGCCGCGGAACTGACGGAGCCGAAGACGGCCGCCCTGCGCGCCACCTTCGACAACATCGGTCTGAAGAACGCCCTGATCATCGCTGGTCCGGAAGTGGACGCCAACTTCAAGCTGGCCGCCCGCAACATTCCGAACATCGATGTGCTGCCGAACGCCGGCCTGAACGTCTACGACGTGCTGCGCCGCGGGACCCTGGTCCTGACCAAGTCGGCCATCGAGGGCATCTCGGCCCGCTTCGCTGAGAAGGAAGCCGCGTAATGTCCGCAACCGCTCGCCATTACGACACCATTCTGGCCCCCGTGATCACGGAAAAGGCGACCATTCTGTCTGAACAGAACAAGGTCGTGTTCCAGGTCGCGGATGACGCCACGAAGGACGAGATCGCCTCGGCGGTCGAAGCGCTGTTCAAGGTCACCGTGACCAAGGTCAACACCCTCAACGTCAAGGGCAAGACCAAGCGCTTCCGTGGTCGCCCGGGTCGTCGTTCCGACGTCAAGAAAGCGATCGTGACGCTGGCCGATGGCCAGTCGATCGACATCACCACGGGGCTCTAGAGACAGATGGCTCTGAAGCAATTCAATCCGACCTCCCCGGGCCGTCGCGGTCTGGTCCTGATCGACCGCAGCGAGCTCCACAAGGGCAAGCCGGTCAAGGCGCTCGTCGAGGGCCTGACCAAGTCGGGCGGTCGCGGCGGCAACGGCCGTATCGCGGTCCGTTTCCGTGGCGGCGGCGCCAAGCGCCTCTACCGCCTGGTCGACTTCAAGCGTCGTAAGTGGAACGTTCCGGCCACGGTCGAGCGTCTCGAGTACGACCCCAACCGCACCGCCTTCATCGCGCTGATCAAGTACGAAGACGGCGAGCTGGCCTACATCCTGGCCCCGCAACGCCTCAAGGCCGGCGATACGATCATCGCCTCCGAGAAGGTCGACGTGAAGCCGGGCAACGCCGCCCCGCTGAGCGGTCTGCCGATCGGCACGATCGTTCACAACGTCGAGCTGAAGCCCCAGAAGGGCGGCCAGATCGCCCGCTCGGCCGGCGCCTACGCCCAGCTCGTGGGCCGTGACGGGGGCTACGCCCAGATCCGTCTCGGCTCCGGCGAACTGCGCATGGTGCAGGACAGCTGCATGGCCACGGTCGGCGCCGTCTCGAACCCGGATCACATGAACCAGGTTCTGGGCAAGGCCGGTCGCGTCCGCCACATGGGCTTCCGTCCGCACGTTCGCGGCGTCGCCATGAACCCGGTCGACCACCCGCACGGCGGCGGCGAAGGCCGCACCTCGGGCGGTCGCCACCCGGTGACCCCGGCCGGCAAGCCGACCAAGGGCGCCAAGACCCGCAGCAACAAGGCCACGGATAAGTTCATTATCCGGTCGCGCCACAAAGCGAAGAAGGGCCGTTAAGCCATGACCCGCTCAGTCTGGAAGGGCCCGTTCGTCGACGGTTATCTGCTGAAGAAGGCAGAGACCGCTCAAGGCAGCGGCCGCAAAGATGTCATCAAGACCTGGTCGCGTCGTTCGACGATCATGCCGCAGTTCGTCGGCCTGACCTTCGGCGTCCACAATGGTCTCAAGCATGTGCCGGTGTCCGTGTCGGAAGACATGGTCGGCCACAAGCTCGGCGAGTTCGCCCCGACCCGTAACTTCCCGGGCCACGCGGCGGACAAGAAAGCCAAGAGGAAGTAGGCCATGAGCAAGTCCAAGACCGAACGTCGACTGCCCGTGACCGAAGTCCAGGCCAAGCTGCGCACCCTGCGCACCTCGGCCCGGAAGCTGAACCTCGTGGCCCAGTCGATCCGCGGCCTGAAGGTGCAACGTGCGCTGAACGAACTCGAGTTCAGCCACAAGCGCATCGCCAAGGACGTCCGCAAGGCGCTCTACAGCGCCATCTCGAACGCCGAGAACAACCACAACCTGGACATCGACTCCCTGGTCGTGGCCGAAGCGTTCGTGGGCAAGAACCTGATTATGAAGCGTTTTTCGGCCCGCGCCCGCGGCCGGTCTTCGCGCATCGAGAAGCCGTTCAGCGAGATCACCATCGTGGTCCGCGAACTGGGTGAGGCCGCCTGATGGGTCAGAAAGTCAATCCGGTCGGGCTTCGGCTCGGCATCAACCGCACGTGGGACAGCCGCTGGTTCGCCGACGGCAAGGACTACGGTCGCCTGCTGCACGAGGACATCAAGGTCCGCAAGGAGCTGAAGAAGCGCCTCGGCGCGGCCGGCATCTCGCGCATCGTGATCGAGCGTCCGCACAAGAAGTGCCGCGTGACCATCTATGCCGCGCGCCCCGGCGTGATCATCGGCAAGAAGGGCGCCGACATCGACAAGCTCCGCAAGGATCTGTCGGCGATGACCGACGGCGAGGTTCACCTGAACATCGTCGAAGTCCGCAAGCCCGAGACCGACGCCCAGCTGGTGGCCGAGAACATCGCCCAGCAGCTCGAGCGCCGCGTCGCCTTCCGTCGCGCCATGAAGCGCACCATGCAGTCGACCATGCGTCTGGGCGCCAAGGGCGTTCGGATCAACGTTTCGGGTCGCCTGGGCGGCGCTGAAATCGCGCGGATGGAATGGTACCGCGAAGGTCGCGTTCCGCTGCACACCCTGCGCGCGGACATCGACTACGGTTTCGCGGAAGCCAAGACCACCTACGGCATCATCGGCGTGAAGACCTGGATCTTCAAAGGCGAAGTGCTGGAACATGACCCGATGGCGCTGGACAAGCGTCTGGCCACCGAATCCGGCCCGGCCGGCGAAGGCGGCGGTCGTGACCGTGACGATCGTGGACCCCGCGGCCCTCGCCGCGACCGCGGTCGGGGAGCTGAGGGCTAACCGTCATGCTGTCACCTAAGAAAACCAAGTACCGGAAGGCCTTCAAGGGCCGCATCCACGGCACCGCCAAGGGCGGCACCCTGCTGAACTTCGGCTCCTACGGCCTCAAGGCTGTTGAGCCGGAACGCATCACGGCGCGTCAGATCGAAGCGGCCCGCCGCGCGATCACCCGCCACATGAAGCGTCAGGGCCGCGTCTGGATCCGCATCTTCCCGGACCTGCCGGTCACCGACAAGCCGGCCGAAGTCCGCATGGGTAAGGGCAAGGGCGCCGTCGACTACTGGGCCGCTCGCGTTCACCCGGGCCGGATCATGTTCGAGATCGACGGCGTCGCCGACGACATCGCCCGTGACGCTCTGAAGCTCGGCGCCGCGAAGCTGCCGATCAAGACGCGCATCGTCACCCGTATCGGTGACGCCGTGGCCGCGGAGCACTGAAGATGAAGATTGATGATGTTCGGGGCATGACGCCCGACCAGCTCGCCGAAGCCCTGCTGAACCTGAAGAAAGAGCAGTTCAACCTGCGCTTCCAGGCCGCCACGGGCCAGGTGGAAAAGACCCACCGCGTGAACGAGATCCGCAAGGATATCGCGCGGATCAAGACCGTGCTGCGCGCCAAGAAAGCCGCGTAGAGGAGAACGATTATGCCGAAACGTATTCTCGAAGGCGTTGTCGTCTCCGACAAGGGCGACAAGACGGTGATCGTGAAGGTCGAACGGACCTTCCTGCACCCGCTGCTGAAAAAGACCGTCCGCCGGTCGAAGAAGTATCACGCTCACGACGAGTCCAATGCCTATCAGGCCGGGGACACCGCCAAGATCGTCGAGTGCGCGCCGAAGTCCAAGCTGAAGACCTGGGAAGTCCTTCCCAAGGCTTCGGCCTAAAAGAATCTGGAAGGTTAAGCCATGATCCAGATGCAAACTAACCTGGAAGTCGCCGATAATTCGGGCGCTCGCCGGGTCATGTGCATCAAGGTGCTGGGCGGCGCCAAGCGTCGCTACGCCCACGTCGGGGACAAGATTGTCGTCTCCGTCAAAGAAGCCATCCCGCGCGGCCGCGTGAAGAAGGGTGACGTGCTGCAGGCCATCGTGGTCCGCACGTCCTCGGCCATCAAGCGCAAGGACGGTTCGGTCATCCGGTTCGACAAGAACGCGGCGGTGATCGTCAACAAGTCGAGCGAGCCGATCGGCACGCGGATCTTCGGCCCGGTTCCCCGTGAACTGCGCGCCAAGAACCACATGAAGATCATCTCGCTCGCGCCGGAGGTCCTCTAATGTCCGCTAAGATCAAGAAGGGCGACCGCGTCGTCATCCTGACCGGCAAGGACAAGGGCAAGTCCGGCGACGTCGCGCGCGTGATTCCGAAGGAAGACCGCGTCGTCGTCTCGGGCCTGAACATGGTCCAGCGCCACACCAAGCCGACCCAGGCGGATCCGCAGGGCGGCATCAAGCACAAGGAAGCCCCGCTTCACGTCTCGAACGTGGCGCTGGTCGACTCCAAAGGCAAACCGACCCGCGTCGGCTTCCGCATGGAAGGCGAAAAGAAGGTCCGTTTCGCCAAGACCACGGGTGAGGTCATCAATGGCTGATAAAGCTTACGAGCCCCGGCTTAAGACCGTTTATCGCGAGCGCATCCGCGCCGCGATGAAGGAAAAGTTCGGGTACACCAACGAGATGCAGGTCCCCAAGCTGGACAAGATCGTCCTGAACATGGGCATCGGCGAAGCCGTGGCGGACTCCAAGAAGGCCGTCGCCGCGATGAAGGATCTGGGCGCGATCGCCGGCCAGAAGCCCATCGCGACCAAGGCCCGCAACTCGGTCGCCCAATTCAAGATCCGTGAAGGCATGACCATCGGCGCCAAGGTCACCCTGCGCGCCGACCGGATGTATGAATTCCTGGACCGCCTGATCACGATCGCGCTTCCGCGCGTGAAGGATTTCCGCGGCCTGAACGGCAACAGCTTCGACGGCCGTGGCAACTACGCCATGGGCCTGAAGGAACACATCGTGTTCCCGGAGATCAACTATGACCAGATCGACCAGGTCTGGGGCATGGATATCGTTGTCGCCACCACTGCGAAGACCGATGACGAAGCGCGCGCGCTTCTCAAGGAATTCCAGTTCCCGTTCAACAACGTCTAGAGCGGGAAGAGGACACACACATGGCCAAGAAAAGCGCCGTCAACCGCAACGAGATGGTCAAGAAGCTCGTCAAGCAACTCGCCAGCAAGCGCGCCGCGCTCAAGGCGACTGCCAACAACGAGGCTCTTCCGCTCGAAGAACGTTTCGAAGCCCGGCTGAAGCTCGCGAAGCTGCCGCGCAACTCCGCCGCCAACCGCATCCGTAACCGGTGCGAAGTGACGGGGCGCCCGCGCGCCTACTATCGCAAGCTGAAGATGAGCCGGATCGCCCTGCGCGAGCTTGGCTCGGCCGGGTTGATCCCCGGCCTCGTCAAGTCGAGCTGGTAAGGGAGGGTCAGATGGTCAACGACCCCATTGGCGATATGATCGCCCGCATCAAGAACGCCGCCATGCGCAAGCGGGCGAAGGTTTCCACTCCGGCTTCGAAGATGCGCGCGCGCGTCCTCGATGTCCTGGCGATGGAAGGCTACATCCGCGGCTACTCGCTGGTCGAGAAGCCCGGTGCGTTCCCCGAATTCGAGATCGAGCTCAAGTACTTCGACAACGAGCCCGTGATCGTCGAGATCCGCCGCGTCTCCAAGCCGGGCCGCCGCGTCTACTCCTCGATCAAGGACCTCAAGCCGGTGAAGAACGGCCTGGGCATCTCGATCCTGTCGACGCCCCAAGGCGTGATGTCGGACACCGCCGCCCGCGACGCTAACGTCGGCGGCGAAGTCCTCTGCCGGGTGTACTGATATGAGCCGTATCGGAAAGAAAATCGTGGCGATCCCCTCCGGGGTGACCGTCACCATCGACGGCCAGACGGTCGCGGTGAAGGGCCCCAAGGGGAACCTTTCCTGGACCGTTTCGGAAGATATCGAGATCACGCTGGAAGGCGCGGAGCTGACGCTCTCGCCGCGCAACGACTCCACCCGCGCTCGCGGGATGTGGGGCCTGTCGCGCACTCTGGTGAACAACATGGTGGTCGGCGTCAGCCAGGGCTACGAAGAAACCCTCGAACTGGTCGGCGTTGGTTATCGCGCCGCCCTCAAGGGTTCTGCCCTGTCGATGCAACTCGGCTTCAGCCACGAAGTGGACTTCCCGGCGCCGTCGGGCATCACCTTCGTCGTGCCCAAGCAGACCGAGATCAAGATCGCCGGCATCGACAAGCAACTGGTCGGTGAAACCGCGGCCAAGATCCGCCGTATCCGTCCGCCGGAGCCCTACAAGGGCAAGGGCGTCCGCTACGCCGGCGAGAAGGTTCGCCGCAAGGAAGGCAAGAAGAAGTAGTCATGGCGCTCTCTCCTCGCGAATCCCACACGCGCCGCGCCCAGCGCACGCGTACGCGCCTCAAGGCGCTGTCGAACGGTCGTCCGCGCCTGTCGGTCTTCCGCTCGAGCAAGAACATCTACGCCCAGATCATCGACGACGAACGTGGCGTGACCCTGGCTTCGGCTTCTTCGCTGGAAGGCGAGAAGACGAGCAAGGGCGCGGACAAGGACGCCGCGGCCCTGGTCGGCAAGCTCGTCGCCGAGCGCGCTATCGAGAAGGGCGTCAAGGACGTCGTCTTCGATCGTGGCGGCTACATCTATCACGGTCGGGTGAAGGCGCTGGCGGATGCCGCGCGTGAAGCCGGCCTGAACTTCTAAGGAGCGCCCAGATGGCTCGTGAACCCCGTGGCGGTGGTGGCGGCGATCGCCGTGATCGCCGTGACCGCAACGCTCCCCAGGCCGATGGTCCCGACAGCGATATCGTCGAGAAGCTGGTCCACATCAACCGCGTCGCCGCCACCGTGAAGGGTGGTCGTCGCTTCAGCTTCGCCGCTCTGATGGTCGTCGGCGACCAGAAGGGCCGCGTCGGCTTCGGTCATGGCAAGGCGCGTGAAGTGCCGGAAGCCATCCGCAAGGCGACCGAAGAGGCCAAGAAGTCGATGATCCGCGTTCCGCTGCGCGAATCCCGCACGCTGCACCACGACGGCAATGGCCGTTGGGGCGCCGGCAAGGTGATGGTCCGCGCGGCGCCTCCGGGCACCGGCGTCATCGCCGGCGGTCCGATGCGCGCTGTTCTGGAAACCCTCGGCGTCCAGGACGTCGTCGGCAAGTCCAGCGGCTCGTCCAACCCCTACAACATGGTCCGCGCGACGTTTGAAGCGCTGAAGGCCCAGAGCTCGCCCCGCCAGATCGCCGCCAAGCGCGGCAAGAAGGTCGGCGACATCCTGGGCCGCCGGGCCGACGGCGCCTCGGCGCCGGACGCGATCGAGGGCTAACCGATGGCCGAGAAAAAGACTGTCACCGTCCGCCAGACGGCGAGCCCGATCCGCCGCAAGTCGGACCAGCGCGCCACCCTGCAGGGCCTGGGCCTCAACCGCGTGGGACGCACCCGCGTGCTCGAGGACACCCCCTCCATCCGTGGGATGATCGCCAAGGTCGCCCACATGGTGGAAGTGGTCGACTAAACCCGCTACAGAGCGCCGCCCGTCCCGCGAACCGCAGGACGGGCGGACTCTATTTTTGCAAAGCCGAGTCGGGATCGCCTGGTCCCGGCGCCAGATCTCCAAGGAGAGGCACATCATGACGAAACTCAACGAAATCGCCCCGCGCGAAGGCTCCACCAAGAACCGCATGCGCGTCGGCCGCGGCCCGGGCTCGGGCAAGGGCAAGACCGCCGGTCGCGGTGTGAAGGGCCAGAAGGCGCG